>Ga0058703_1000267_pt1 | contig 11512 bp, 7 predicted proteins | sample AgamicMgMae_FD_83782 | JGI IMG/M metagenome (GOLD analysis project Ga0058703, IMG submission 83782) | Agave microbial communities from Guanajuato, Mexico - Mg.Ma.e | ecosystem: Host-associated > Plants > Phyllosphere > Phylloplane/Leaf | place: Guanajuato, Mexico | collected 2012-06-04
AGCTTGACTAGATATATAGAAGGTGAAGTAGAGTGAGTTTAGTGTAGCTTGAGGTGATTGAGTGAGCTGAGGATGTGGATGTGATTGAGAATGGATATTCAAATACTAAGGTAGCACAATGGTATACTTATATACGTTCGCTCACACGTCCGCAGTGTATAAGTCCGATGTTTGTGTCAGCACATGCGGAATCATGGATGCCTGGGAGGCCCTGCGCGTGCAGGTGAACTCCGAAGATGAAGGCAGACGTGATACGCCATCCGGCGCGGGTCAATGTCGAATCATAGCTCGAATCATTGCCAATATCTTGGAATGAAGACTTGCGTGACAGCCGCTGCGTGGTCAGAATCCTGCAGCCTCAAGCTGAGCGGTTTGAGATCGCAAAATGTTGTCTAGCTCATTGGACGTGAGGTGAGAAAGTTGACGCCTTGGAGTTGCGGTGCCTGAATCAGGCCTGACTCATTCCACATCGGGGTTCGACGACGCCGATGAGTCACCGACCCCAATTTGGGAAGGAACACTCCGACAACCCCCCACGCGGTGAACAGAAAAAGCGGTACAGTCACAGTTACGCCGAGTGCTCAATTAAAGGCGCTATGCGACATGTAGTATACAACGCTCGTGATCTTGTTCGACTAGGTAATACTACGGCCATGACAGAAGATACTGTGTGCATCCATTGCCCGTTTAGTACCCCGTAGCCTTCGGTGTATCTTCAATTCTGTCCACGGCGTACGTGCCAATCATTCTTGCTGCCTTGCTGTTGACGCGTCGCAACTCGCTGATCGTCCAGGCAGCACGATTCCCATCGATTTGGTGCTTAGAAGGATAAATCCCGAAGACGATCACTCTCACATTACAGCAATGCTGTGCCTCATGCTCTGCAATCATGTCTCGCATAATGTAGACGGTTGGACGATATAGAAGCTAGCACATTAGGCAGCAAGAAACCTCTGTTCATGGTTGAGATATGTAGATAGCAAATGTACAAATCATTAGAAGAATACAAAACAACACCGGCGAGCTATTCCACTCTCGCTCACATCCTGGTATCATCGTCGTTTCCTTTGTCTAACCATCTTCCCCAACTCCCCTTGGCCTCACTCCCCGCAAATCTCCTCTCCTCCTCTTCCCACTTCTGCCTCTCCACTCTGCGCCTGGCCGCAAACGCTCTCACGAATCGCCATAACTCTGTATCTGCCAGGTTCCAAGCCTCGACCGCTGCTCGCACTTGCCTCTCCGCTTTCGTACTCCTTGTCTTCAGAAGCTCCCTCGCTTTCTGTATCGACACTTCCTCCCTTTTCAACTCCTTCTTGTCCGGGATTTTACCCTCTGGCTTAGGAGGCGGGGGTCTACGCTCCGGTCCGGGAACAGGTGTTTCCGACTTGCCTGTATCAGCTGCCTCCTGCGGGACCGGGAAGCCAAAGACCCAAGCCAGATCCTCGTGCCAGTCTGCATCATAATCGCGCTCCGCAGTCATCCAGAGCGAATGTGATTGTCCGAATGGTGATGCGACGGCGTCCTTCATGCCCCTTAAGCGGGCGTATGACGAGAGACCTGTGCCGAGAAGTTCGCGGGTGGCATCGACAATCCAGAGATCGCGATCGGTTTTGCGCCGGATAAATCGTGTCGACAGTTGTTCTCCTGGATGAAGAAGGGAGTTAAGTGTATAGGCGTGTGGTATGGTTCCGATTGTGAATTGATTCGAGATGTTGCGGAATACTGGAGCATAGCTAATGACCATGGGATGTTTTGATACGCAGGCTTTGCAACGCTCAATATTCGGTGGGCAAGATGCCGGAGACGGTGATTCCGGGCATTGAGACAGATTACGGGCGAGTTCCGAAGCAGTGAATACTACAGTTGTCATCTGATCTGGTAACGGCTTCAAGACAGAAATGCCAGAAGTAAAAGTGTTTTGCCAAGTTGTGTGAAGGTGCGAGGTAATGAGCTGTGGAAGCAGAGACATGCCTTCCGCCCGTATATCCGCACTCTTGGACTGCAGCTTCTCGGCGACATTCTTGTATTTTCTAAGGATGACCTCAGTCGAGTAGAACGCGATCGAGTCATGCTCTGGATCGACATGGAAAGTATCCTTGGGCACCAGGTCTGCCATTGACGAAGCCTTGATAGGCTGCTTGGCGGAGAGAGCAGCTTCAATGGCTTTGTTGATGGCCTCCTTTTCGCCGGCGAACATTCCATTTCCAAGACCTTCATACCTCGTCAATTGTGGGAATTCACCATGTCGTAAGGAGATCATCATCGAATCGTCGTAGTCTGCCATGGGATATGCTAACCAATTCGCAAGTATGCCGGTTCCCATATTGCCCCAAGCCAACCAGCGCATGACCTCGCTCTTTAATTCAGGTTCGAGGTCGAGATCGAGGGCTCTGCGGTATAGTGGATTGTTGATGGCATCCGGACTCCCTAGAACCACCGGCCTAAAACCTTTTGCCCACCAAGCTCTTCGCCATGTCACCAGTAGCTCGTGCTCCGCCTCCTTCATGTCTTGGTCCTTGGTGGCAGCCGAGTCGTAATATGTATATACAGGCGTCCTCGGTTTCAATGGTGGAAGCACCGCACGGTTCTCATCCAATGTTATAGATGACGAGAAGGGATTCTGCCACTTCCAATCGCTGAACCATTTAGCATCCCCACTCGTACTGTTGGCCTGTTCCGGAGGTGGTTCGTGAGCTGGACCGGTAAAGGGATTCCACCATGACGGTTTTGAGAAGCCGCTCATATCTCGTTGTATGTAGTCCGCCGCTTTCTGTACCCGACCAGACATCTCTGATTTGTATGGAACATCATCGCTTGCTGAAGATCCGAAAAAGACAATTATAAACACAAGGAAGAGCGCAAGACTCGTGACGATCTGGAGTCGTCTTGGGAGGTATGAGCAGGGGTTGTAGCCTCGAGGAGCCATTTTTCCTGGGGTTTGCGGTATTGTCAATGCCTTGATAGGCTTCCTTTATTGTGAAAGCATACACTAGCAACTCGAGCAGCCCAGCTGCTGAGCAGTGACAGAATTGAGTGTCGTTCTGGGGAGAATAGGGGAAGGTGACGCACACAAAAGTGGACGGCGGATCTGAAGAGCTCAATTGACCGCGTGACCTGAGAAATTTTAGTTGAATACCTTACCTTAGCGGGTGTGAGTTGAATGCATCTCGCGCTCTTTTCGAGACAGCTCTCTTGTTCCGAGTGACGACGCTTTGGACGGCGGGCCAGATTAATGGTATGGTCGCGTATGGTTCGCGTACTCCGTAGATTACATTGTACAGTGAAGTAGATCAGCGAACCTCGCCACTCCTCGATCACGCAGCATCATCAGAACTTGTCGGATTCGATTCATCCTGCTATGTCGTCTGCTCAGCAGACACCATCTATGCAACGCAGAGTTTCTCAAGAGTCTTTCGAAGCGCGACAACGAAGGACGAGGGCTGCCAGGATTCTAGAAAGCTATGAGCAATTGGTGTGGTATTCTATGATACGTGACGAGGTAGGCAGTTCTGATTCGTTGGATAAGCCAATCTAGCTGAGCTGAAGCTCCTTGAAGACCTTGATACAAACGCGACACCATTTCCAGGCTATTGCTTCTGGATTCAAGATCGGGGACGAACCACTGGCGGGTCGCTTCGATTCATCTCCAATGGCAGACGCATACAAGAGCTCTGCAGATTTACGAGACGAGGCAAGTGGTATTGTGAAAGAGAGGAAAGGGAAGAGAAAGTCGGGTGCCACTGGATGAAGACTGTCACCATGAACGGAGGAATGTTTAGAAGATGTGTCCTGGTTATGTACGCGCTAGACGTGGCTCTACTTTGGACAGACTGCCAGTCTACGGAGGACCCTCTGGCGATGCCTCCGGTTGCGCACCGTAAGACTGAGACTCGCTTCGATCGAAAAGCCGTCGCGGTCACTCTATCGAGTCGCAGACCACGCCTGCTAGTGGTCTAGAAGAGACCTGGAATCATACCAAACTTCTTCTTCGAGTATTTGTCACCAAACTCCTTGCGATACCTCGATTCCTTCTTTTTCGCCCAGACTGCCATTTGACCAACAGCAACAATAACGAAAATGAGCGTGCTCAAGCTGAAACTCATAAGAAGCATTCCCACCCATGCGATTGTCTCGAACATGTAGTTAGGACATGTGACCCAGTCGAATCCAAGTCCTTTGGGAATGCCGCGCTCGGCACCGCCAGCACTTCGTAAGCCTCTTAGGGTCAAGTGTGTTGACAAGTTGCCGAGTTCTCCAATGGTGTAGAGGACCAGAGCAGTAAAGATGATCAATGGATTCGTTAACGTGGCCGCTGGGGCATTGGTCTTGTATGTCCAGAAAGCAATGTTGGCACCGGCCAAGAGCCAGTAATGCGCCGAGTTCTTGAAGACATTGGTGAATGGCATGGTCGCGCTGCTGAAGCGGTGTACAAAAAGCGTTTCTAGCTCGCGCTTGAGGAAGTGTACGGCTATCAGTGCGCAAGAAAGTGTCTGAGCGGTAGAAGGTGGACCGGCACTTGGGAAGAGATATGGTCGGAGGAAGTAGATCAGTGGGTGAATGAGCAAAGGTCCGGCGTACTCAATGACAAAGACCAATTGCCACGATATCTGAGGACCTAGGTAGTGTCAGCTTTCGTCACGTCGCTCGCACGCCCTGTGTTTGCTCACCAAGATCTTTGACACTGAGGACACTCTGATGCTTTAGACCGGCGCGCTCGATGCTCCAGTCTTTAGCGTTGGGCACATGGCTACCGTCTTCCTTGACCACACGCAATCGGTGTACAGAGAGACCAGACTCGGCGGCAAGGCGATGGTAGAGATCGGAGGTACTGCTTTGAAGGTACGTCGAGGTTTCTTTAGGCAGCCTTTTGATCGGCTTACCTCTAGACTTGATGTCCAAGGTGATTGGTTTGGATGCCATTGGGTATTCGGAGTAAGCTCGAGAGTACTAGGTACCTATTGGTAATTGGAAGCAGGTACAAAGATGTCTCGTCCTGGCAGAAGTTGAAAACAAACGCCGTATGATGCTCGACACGTCAGATGGAACACGTCCGGCGTTCTCAACTCTGCCGCGGCTCAAGAAAATCGATAGGAGCTTGGGCACCGTCCTTAGGATTCGGCTAATTTGCCGCTTTCTATTCGGCTATAAATTCCATTTCTCTCGCGGGATACGAAACAATCTGGCTTGAATGCTTGACTTTGACCCTTGATTTGCAAACCATTTTACCAATAAATGTCTGGCCTTGTTCTCTCTCTCCATGCCCACAACTTATAGAGAGATGCTCATAGCGTCGCAACACCGATCTGAACACGAACTATCCATTTTTGTACTCTCACATACGTGTCGGATATCATATCTATCGAGTTGAGACAGATCGTGTGCTTGGTTGTTGTTAGCCGAGATCTGCAAACATGAATCCTCATCACCCCTGATCACGCTTCTTTTAGGTTAGACCGCCGCGTGCTTGCCTCGGATAGGCCAATTTTATTCCTAGGTGGCTTGCGCTTTCTCAATCCAGCATCAAGTGGATGGCGTCGGAAGCGACAGCGCGTACGTAGAAGGTGGTGCAGTTGCCTTCTTCGAATGTGGCTGGCTGGCTGGATACTGTATGCAGCTCTAGCTCCTGTCAGCCCAATACCGGCCGTACTCTATCGAGAGCTACAACCAGAGCCCGATCCCAATATCCTATTATTTCTAACAAAGACCATGTCAGAATGATCAACGTTCGAACGGTCTGCTTATAACATGAAAGCATAAGTAAAAGAGCAACCTCAGTTGTCTTTGTCCTGAGCTTCACATTCTCCAACATTATACTGATCACGCCTGAAGAAGGCTTCTAGTGTCACACGACGCTCGTCACAGGAACAAAGAGTCCAGCGATTTCTAGCACAGTCCCTTCCTCAATCATGGAGCAACCCAAGCTACCCCTTCGTCGGCGGGAATCGTTTCTGAGCAAGTTCAAAGACAGGTTCTCACGCCACCTAGGCAAAGAGGCCGTAGGACCATATGTGACACAAACGCAGGAAACTCCAATTCGAGAAAGTCCCGCCACCTCAAGACACGAGACACTGCCGCAAGAGACATTACCGGATGATACACCACCGCAAGAGGCAACGACACTAAGGACGTCAAAGACTGATAGCACGGTCGATGACAACTACATGCCTCGACAGAAACCATCCGGCCTTAGTGCAGTCGCTTGGGAGGCTCTGCAGGATGTTCCTAAACTCGGTCTCAAATCGTTAAAGACATTGGTAAAGGTCGAGAAGGATGCCGCTCTTCACGAGAAGGTCGACGACAGAGACTATCTCATGGAGGATCTCATCGCTGCGGCCATCAAGATCGCAGGTGAACCTATAGGCGATCGTATCACGGATAGTTTCTTGACAACGTTGTACGACGACCTCCAGCACCCTCCCGAGATGTATCTTGGTGAGAAGTTCAAATATCGGTCTGCGGATGGATCGAACAATTCTTTCCTACATCCTGAGCTCGGAAAAGCCGGTCAACCATATGCTCGCACTGTCAAGCCTGCTTCTTTGCAGCCTGCCTGTCTGCCGGATCCATCCGTCGTTTTTGATAGCGTTCTATTGAGGAAGCAAGCGACACCACATCCAAACCAGATTTCTTCTGTGCTATTCTATCTGGCGTCGATCATTATTCATGATATCTTTAGAACGAACCATCGCGATTTTGGCATCTCCGACACATCCTCATACCTTGATCTGGCCCCTTTGTACGGCAGTAACGAGACCGAGCAGTCCAGAGTTCGGACCTTTCAAAATGGTATGCTGAAACCCGACTGCTTTGCAGAAGTCCGACTCCTCTCATTTCCGCCTGGAGTTGGCGTACTTCTGATCATGTTCAACCGTTTCCACAACCACGTTGCTGAACATCTTGTCTCGATCAACGAAAATGGCAGGTTTGACAAGCCTAGTCCACAGAATCGGAAAACACCTGAGCAATACGAGAACGACATTTTTCAGACTGCTCGGCTGGTCACATGTGGTCTATACATCAACATTGTTCTCATAGACTATGTACGAACGATTCTCAACTTGAATCTGACAGACAGCAACTGGCAACTAAACCCGAGACTTGAGTATCCTGGTGGTCCACCTTTAGGAGCCGGCAACCAGGTCAGTGCCGAGTTCAATCTGGTCTACCGTTGGCATGCTGCAATCTCCGATAGAGATGATAAGTGGTCACAAGACTTGTTCTCGGAGCTCTTCGCTGGTAGAAAGGCAGAAGACGTGCCTCAAAGGGAGTTCCTCGGAAAGCTGATGGCTTTGGAGACTGAGCTTACTGCGCTTGATCCACCACAAAGACCATTTGCAAAGCTCAACAGACAGCCGGATGGCACTTTCAAAGATGAAGACCTCACCGAGATCATGATGAGTAGCGTCGACGATTGTGCCAATGCCTTTGGACCACAGCAGGTACCCGCTGTGATGAAGGCAGTAGAAGTCCTAGGAATACAGCAGGCAAGATCATGGAACTTGGCAACTCTCAATGAATTCAGGAAGCATTTCCTACTGAAGCCGCACGATTCATTCTCTTCAATCACGAGGAACCAGGAAGTCGCGGAACAACTGAAACATCTGTACGGTCACCCTGATAATGTCGAACTTTACCCAGGACTTGTGGTCGAAGATGCGAAAGAACCTAGGTTCCCAGGCTCAGGATTGTGTCCAAGTTATACTACCTCCAGAGCTGTCCTCTCGGACGCAGTTGCCCTTGTACGAGGTGATCGATTCTACACCACATCTTATCACCCAAAACTTCTCACCAACTGGGGCTATGCAGAAGCCGATTATAATCTCGAAGTCGATAATGGATGTTGCTTCTACAAGCTGTTCTTGAGAGCTTTCCCTGACCATTTCAACCAAGATTCATTGCACATCCACTATCCGCTAACCGTCTCGAGTAAGATGACAGAGGTCATGGTCAAGCTGAGCAAGGAAGACCGTTATGACTTTAGTGCGCCTAAGGGTGTGACTCAGCCAGAAGTCGTATCTACCTACGCTGGTGTAAAAAAGATTCTTGCTGATAGGGTGACCTTTCACCGAACATTGAAAGCGGCGCTGACTTTGCTCGATGATAAGGCTCGACCGCATCCTAGAGAGGTCAACGATATCAGCAAAGTTCTGGACGGTATCGTGTTGAACGATGCCGACTTTCCAGGACGGGTTCGTGTCTTTTTCGAGAATGAGACTGCAGAGATGCTTGCACGGCGTTCTTACAGGCTCGCCAACTTCCGCGAAATCGACCTGATCCGCAATGTCACCTCCATGGTACCGGTGCACTTTTGCGCCGAGTTCTTGTCTTTACCGCTGAAGACAGAAGCTAACCCAAAAGGTACTGTCACCGAGGATGAACTTCGAGATCTGTTGGACGTCGTCCAGATCTGCATGTTAGACTTCGACCCGGTACAATCGGTCGTTCTCAAGAGCAAATCCCACAATGCTATGTTGAAGCTCAAGCAAGCCTATGTCAAGGAGCTGAATCATGTAGGCGAGCATTGGTGCTTTTCTCCTACACACTTGTCGTTCCTGCACAAGAAAGAATCGCCACTTCGTTCAGCTGGTCTCAAACTCATCACGAGCATTCTGAAAGCCGAATTATCTATTCATGATACCTTCGCCATCATCATGATTCTAGGTAGTTCCATGGCCGTCCGCCAAAGTGCTACTCTCGTCGAGGCCATCGATTTCATGTTCAAGAATGATACCGAACGCGTACCGGAGATGCAGAGACTGGCACAATCAAACAATATCGATTCGAATGAGCTGCTTTCGAGGTACATCATGGAACTGGCAAGGCTTTCCAGCTCTAGCATTGCTTACCGGGCCACTGCGGCCGAGTATGTCGTCACCGGAGAGAAGCATCGGGAACATATCGAGCTCAAGGCTGGTGAAACTACCACTCTCTCTTGCAAAGAAGCCAATATGGATGCATACGGCTTCCCAGATCCGCAGACAATCAAGCTTGACCGCCCCCTCTCCTCGTATCTGCCTCTGGAGCCCAATCTCGACGTTGCCCTTTGCGAAACCATCAATCAGATCGCGATCTCTTCAATGTTCACGGTGATATTGCAGAAATGTCCCGGTTTACGCCCAGCAAAAGTCTGGACTGGCAAATCTGACGTGGCAACTCTGAAATCTGTGCCTGCATCACTGCCTGGGTTCAGCTCGATGAACACTCCACAGACCAACGACCACAGTGGTATGAATGGCGTCAGCGGTACCGCTACGAGCGAGGTATCGACGAATGGATCAGTCTTGGACAGCCTTAAGACAGCAATTCAGAGCACAGTGATAGGCGTGGCAAAGACTGCTACTCCGCTATTGAGCAAGGAAACCCGGTCGCCCTACCCTGTTTATCTTAGCGAGAAATGGGACCGTCTGTCTCCATTCCCTGCATGTAAGTGTAGCGTCGGCGAGTGATTTGAGATCGTACACTAACGAGATTGCAGCATTGAAAGTCAACTGGGATATCCATGGTCCAGGGTTGAATTCGGTCGGACCTTCAGCTCCTGGAACAGGTGCGGTAGTGACAAACGGACACACTCCTTCGACATCCAAACCAAGTGCATAGTGGGTGAAACGGTTTGGTCCAAAGGATGAAATAGCTGGACGGCCCAAATGAGCCGAGGCTTATAATACATGATACTTTTGATAGTACGAGCACTTCTTCTGTGTCAAGTCCTTTCGTGCCCGTTCATAGGGGCTGTCGCTACCTACTCCACTGCGCCTCGTCCATGCTTGCTAGTGATTGAATCCTCTTGTCGGTTGGCGAAATACTGGCTGACTTTGGTGGTGACTGGGCATCCAGCAGTCCGTATGATCATGCGGTATACAATGGTTTGTGCTTCTTCCGTAAGCCGATCTTACACCCGGGCTCATGTGACCAGCTCACCGTAGTGTCCTGCGTTTCGAAAAGGCAGACAAGACTTTCAAGCGTTGAGGCTGTGTATGATGGAGTATCGTGTTTCGTGATGTGCCGGTCGTTGATAGACACATCTTCTGTCGAGGTCGAAGATTCGATGAAGCTATGTGAAAGTCGGTGGTTTCATGGATAACGAACCAAGAGCCCGCCCTTCGCAAATCGATTCTCGTCCACCTTCAATGTCGCTAGTCGTTCAGCAGAGAAGTCCGGCGCACTCAACCAAATCCGACCATCCTCACCCTCGTATCCCTCGAATTCGAGTTCCGCCGACTAACAACTTGACTCCCATCCGCACTACTCGAGCCCTCAAGCACCCCACTCGGCCCACCACCAGCCGTGAAGACCGGCGCAAAGTACCCCTCAGGACTAGCCCAGCCCTCTCGACGCATCCTCGCCGGCGTTGTCAGACTCGCGCTTTTACTCCTCCGCACTACGCTGGTGCTCAGCGACGGACTCATGGCGGGCAGTTCCAGGCGCGCGGTCATGGCTTCCCAGCGCGAGGTGTCGAGCGAGTCGCTCGCGACCCAGCCGCCGACGCTTTCGTAGTCGCGTACGGCGAGGGGACGTTGCGGTTGCAGTTGTGGTGTGTGTTGCTGTTGCGCAAGGCTGGAGCGGCGGGTTGTGCGTGTTGATGGTGCAGGGGAGGCAAAGACCGCTGTCGAGAGATGCTGTGGGTGAGGATGTGGCACTAGTGGGTGGAGTGCTGATTGGAGGAGTGCGAGGAAGAGTCTGTGGTTGTTAGCGGTGGTGTAGGGGTTGGTCATTGAGGGGACCGACTCGACGTAGACGACGCTAGCGCGGATGAAGAGCGTGCTGACGGCTAGTGAGGTGGTGAAGATTGCTGTGAAGAAGAGAGGCAGGGAGAAGAGGATGATGAAGGGGAGGCTGGTTGCGTTTACTAGTAGAGCCATTGCATTTCGGGTTGGAGAACGTGTTGTTGCAGGGATGAAGAGTGGAAGTGTGGAGGTCTTGTGGAGAAGCGCGGATCGCTGCTGATGATGGATGACTAGAGCCGTGTTTGATCAGCTATACATTTTTATTTTGGGGTCGATCCTCACAATATGCTTGAGTCGAAGCTTTCGAAATGATAAGCGACTCTTATATTGGTATCATCGCGGTTGCCTTCTTCGCATTGGTAATGCTACCACTCCATGACCATGAAATACGGACAACGTGCAGACAGTGCAGAGCGCTGCTCATTAGACGAACAATGTATTTGTATACACATTCTATGACGGATCAGACATTCGAGAATCATGCGAGTGATGTTTCATTACGCATTGTGGTATAGTCTGCTTTGATCGTCATAGCACTGCCGGAGCCTTGCTCACGGCTCCCAATATCTCCATGGTCGAATTATACGTGCCTCATTTGCCGTCATCCCACACAGGCGGCTTCTCAGGCCTGACAAAATGCGCCTGCTTATTCTCCTCCCACCAAGTCAAAGGCGCAAACACGTAGCTGAAGAAGATGCACACCAGCGTGGCGATGAATTGCTGCAACGGAACCAGCCACGCAAGCCAAGGCAACACAAACTTGATGAACTGGTCTGTCTGATACAGAT
>Ga0058703_1000268_pt1 | contig 11507 bp, 9 predicted proteins | sample AgamicMgMae_FD_83782 | JGI IMG/M metagenome (GOLD analysis project Ga0058703, IMG submission 83782) | Agave microbial communities from Guanajuato, Mexico - Mg.Ma.e | ecosystem: Host-associated > Plants > Phyllosphere > Phylloplane/Leaf | place: Guanajuato, Mexico | collected 2012-06-04
CTCTCTTTATCTGTACAGAGAAGGCGGTGTGGACCTGGATACAAGAGTCAAGGGTATACCGGTTCTTTTCATACCAGGCAACGCTGGCAGTTACAAACAGGCGAGACCCTTTGCCGCAGACGCAGCGCGCTATTTCCACGACGTCCTGCAGCATGACGAGTCCGCGATCAAGGCAGGGAAGCGGACACTCGATTTCTTCTTGGCCGACTTCAACGAGGACATTACTGCGTTTCATGGCCAAACTCTCTTAGACCAGGCCGATTACCTCAACGATGCGATTGCATACATCCTGGCGCTTTATCACAACCCATATAGGTCGCTGCGCGATCCCGCACTTCCGGATCCAACTTCTGTAATAATCCTTGGACACTCCATGGGTGGCATAGTTGCCCGGACTATGCTCATTCGTCCCAATTATCTGGCCAATAGCATCAACACCATTGTGACGCTTTCTGCGCCACACGCGCGAGCACCAATCTCTTTTGATTCCGATATCGTCAAAATATACGACGACATTAATGACTATTGGAGAAAATCGTACGCCGAAGAATGGGCCAGCAGAAACCCTCTGTGGCACGTCACACTGGTCTCAATTGCGGGCGGTGGACTCGATACTGTGGTCCCTTCAGATTATGCAAGCCTGACTTCTCTGGTTCCATCGACTCATGGATTCACTGTTTTCACATCGACTATACCTGATGTCTGGACGGGAATGGACCACCTAGCCATTACTTGGTGCGACCAATTCCGAAAGTCTGTTGTGCGCTCTCTTTTTGACGTTGTGGATGTCAACCGACCATCGCAAACTAGGTCCCGGGCGGAACGTATCCAGGTATTTCGGAAGCGATTCTTGACTGGCATGGAACCTGTGGTGGAGAAGCAGATTGCAACCCAAGAAGCAAAGATGCTGCTGACGCTGGAAGATCAATCCACTGCAGTCCTCCCGCACGGTGAACGTCTAGCTCTGCGGTCTCTAGGACAGACCGGTAAAACAGAAGCGTATCTGCTTCCAGTCCCTCTTCAGGCTCCGTCCGAAGGCAAGCGCTTTACACTTCTTACAGACCAAAGATTGAATGGCGACGGCAATGTTGAGGTGTATTTTTGCAGCGTTCAACCTCACCAGCATGGCTCCACCGCACAATCATTCTCCTTGAACCTCGACTTGTCCAACGGAAAGGGATCAACACGTCTCTCCTGCAAAAGCGCAGCCGTAGACGCGATAACTCTCCCCGCGTCTTATGCCGACTCCGAGTATGCTTTCGATGACAAGGATCCTTTCTCATATCTCCAGTACGAACTGAAGAATATCCTGGAATACCAGTTCATCGCTGTCGTTGACAAAGCCAGCGAGCCAAGATCAGGCTGGGTTGTTGCAGAATTCAGTTCGGCCGCAGAATACAACTCGACTCTGAAGAATAAATTCAACGAGCTGCTCACTAGTGGCATCCAGCGAGAACTTTCTTCTTCTCGTCCGATGGTAAATGAGATGCATGTTCCTGTCATTCATTCCAGTCTCCTTGCATACAGGCTTCAAATCGAACAAGAGTGCGAGGAGGGCAAAGAACTGTTCAAGCCTCTGCTGCGACAATACATCCTTGAACCGTATGAGTCCAAGTTTTTCCCAAATGCAAAATCGGTCAATGTCAGCTTGCATGGCGTTTCGCCGTATGTGCCTCCACCGACTGCTGCTTCGCAAGTCAAAGACGGCTTGTCGTTACAAATATGGTCAGATCCGACCTGCAACAGCACTATGAAGGTATCGCTCAAGATTGACATTCTGGGAAGCGCAGGCAAGCTTTACATGCGCTATCGAACCGTCTTTGCAGCATTCCCATTACTTGCTGTCGCGCTGGTCTTGCGCAAACAGTTCAAGATCTACAACGCGACTGGCATGTTCATCAGCTTCACTGAAGCGATGGATCAATGCATCCGCACTTCCCTCCCACTCCTCTTCGTCGCACTTTCCTTCCTTGCATTGTCTCTATCTCGCACCGGCAATCGCGGTCTAGGAGAAGACATCCTGGGTCAACCGGCTAATGCGTCCGAGACATTTGCGAGCTTCACTCGAAATGAGCTACTCCTCGGCTCTCACGATCCGTTTTTCTGGTTTCTGGTTCCCCTTTTCGGCCTTATTAGCGTTGGTGTTTGCATTGCTCTCAATTATACTGCTTTGGCTTTGACCTACTTTTGCACCGGTATATACGCCCGAATTAGAGCGGTTTCTTTGCGTGGTGAAGATGGAAGGTAAGTCACTATTGCGTTGGTACAAGATATGGATCGGATACTGATTTTCTATCGATAGGCGTACACCGGCAGCTTTCGCAGTGACATCACCCACACAGCGGGTCGTCACAACCAGCATCCTTCTCCTAATGGTCGCAACCATGATACCTTACCAATTCGCCTACATGGTCCTCTGCATCGTGCAACTAGCAACCAGCATCCGCGCCCTGCGGCTCTCATGGGAGATCGTAAGTCCCTCTTAGATTCCCCTTCCAATTGAATTCCAACTAACACTTCCCAGCGTACGATACCTAATCACAACTTCTACAACTACACGCACTCACTCCTGGTCCTCATGCTCTGGGTGCTACCAATCAACATTCCCGTGCTAGTAGTCTGGATCCACAACCTAGCCGTTCACTGGTTGACTCCCTTTTCCTCTCACCACAACATCAGCAGCATAATGCCATATATTCTGCTCGTGGAAACAATGAGCACAGGCCACATGATCCCTCGTCTACCCGGCAAGGCGCGTCTAGTGACAAACGTGCTGCTCTTCGGACTGGCGCTCGTGGCTGCCGTGTATGGTGTCACGTATGCGTATCTGCTGCATCAGCTCGTCAACGGACTGGCGGCTTGGTTGGTCATTGTGCATTTTTGCGCAGACGGCTGGATGGGACTGGCGCGTGGCGGCGATAAAGATAAGGAGAAAGTGGGCAAAGACCCGTGAGTTAGTTTCTAATGATAATATGTACAGAGTTCTTGGATCTCTGCTCTTTCCGCGTCAGATGTATTGTGATGGTGCTTTGATGAGGTTGTGACTTGCGACCTTTGCGTACGAGTGAGTATAGGCTGAGGACATGTATTACACCAACAATCATTTCATAATCATCCCGACTGTGGACAGAATACCTGACCTTGACGGTACACCGAATGTCGACCATCGTCAGAGTACGTGATGATCGACCGATGGTGTACAGAGCATTCTGGCATCACGTCTTATTGTAAGATGCCCACCTGTTGCGTTTCAACGAGAACTGCAAGCGAAATTGATCACACTACTCTACTCGCTGTCTTTCGATCGACCGGCTTTGATGTATCTCAGCATGTTATCAGTTTATCCCCCGTGTGCAGCGTGTAATTTGAAGAGGAAAGAAAAAAATCCATGTATTGGGTATCATATCTACATCGACTGCTCGTCACCAAAAGATCCAAAGAAGGAGTTGAAATCAATCATCCGAGCCAACATCGCCGCCGCTTCTGCGTCCTCGGCCGCAGCCCCGTCCCGTGCCTTTGAGGTCTTCATACTCAGCTCGTCGAGACACCGGATCAGTTCTCTTGATTCGTCACGCATTTCTTTGTATGATTGTCTTAGCTTCTGCTCTTCGATCGAGGAGGGCGTCGGTGAGCGCAGTAATGTCGATGCGTCGAGTATGGTTGTCATGATATGCTCGATACAGATTCTTACTCGGCTCTGTTTCTGCCGGAGATATAGGCGTGAGCGTATTCGGTCTAGAGTCTCTTCGTGTAGAGATGCGAGTGCTGAGAGACCGATCGTGACGCGGCTGCCGTAGGAGGAATTGACGTCTTCTGATAGCAGGTTCTGCTCAATGGTGGAGAGAGTCTTTGTGAATTGCAACCAAGGGCCGGCAATGCCGAGGGTAAGAGTGTTTGAGGAGAGTGTTGTTATGATGTGGTGGGCCGAGGTCGCGAACAAAGCCTGTAGAGAGGTGGATGTTTGTACTAAGGAGGTTTTCAAGTCAGAGACTAGATGGATCAGGCGTAAAAGACGGAGGAGGAATCGGAAGAGGTCATCGTATTTCTCTAGAGAAGCTGGGGTTATGATTGCATCTAGCGGCGAAGGAGGTGTGTATTGTATCTTGAGAAAGTCGAGAGCGTGGATTGATTGTGGGCTGATGATCTTGTCAATGTCTTCATTGGAAAGCTCACGGACGGCAAAGCTGAGGCCTCCTGGCAGATCTTTGCTCGACAGCTTGCCGCTTTGTTCTGCTGTCAAGGTCTCTGCTAGGATACCGGTGAGTGTGAGTCGGAGCTCCGAACTCGCTGGTGGCCAACGCTGTCCGTCCCTAGTGTCCAAGCGAAGACCCAGATTTGAGCCCGATGGCACTAGACCACGTCGCTGTTCAGCAGAATCAGATGTCGAGCTAAAGAGAGCCGATGACAACCGGCTGACGAACGATCCGTTTCCGAGAAGATGGAATTGATATTGCACGTCCAGCTCTCGGCGCAGTCTCTGTTCTCGGAGGAGCATTCGCAAAACACTGCCATTAACAAGTCGTGATTGAATGCGAAGCAATGGCAGTATTGGCTGCAACAGACTTTCTGTAATCGAGGAGTCCTCATCGTCTTTTATCGTCATAGCGACCTCCTCAGAACGCTCCATATCTACAACCAGAGCCGTGCAGAGTTCGTCCGACGTCTGCTCGTTTCCGTTTACCAATGGTTGGACAAAGGCTTTGCCGATCTCGGCGAAGAATTGCTGCTGACGCTCGTCATGAGACCATGGCAATTGCTCCTCTTCATGATCGTCTATTGGTATAGATTTTGCGTCGATCATCTCATAGCTCGAAAGGCTCTTTATTGAACGGAGAGCGGCCGAAATATCGTCTTGGTATTTCCGTGCTTTCTCGAGCAAAGCGTCAGCGTTCGTCAGGGTGGCAGAGCCATCTTGTAATGGTAGATCAATGCTGTACTTTGACGGCGCAACCAGTGGATGGGTAGAAGAGTGTGATTTGAGAATATCCATACCATTCATGATCTCACGAACCAACTCAGTCTCCTGTGAGTTTAGTAAGCCTGATACAGGTCCATTCCTGTCTGATCCATATTCTAGGGATCTGCTGTAAGGATCCTGACTGTCTTGCTGGATCAGTGAACGAACGGTAGTAGTCGAACCCGCACGAATATCTTCTGTATTCGCTAGACCTATTTCCGCACAAAGGTCGACCATGAGCGGTCTTGTCACTCTTGCGACGACCACTTCCAGTGTGAGAGAAGCCGGATGAGCGGATGCTTTGAGAGCAGCAAATGCATGTCGAACATCCACAATGATTTTCTCTTCCATCGGGGAAGCCGTGACGCTATGCTGCAGATGAACCAGGCCGCTGAGTACGTGATGTACGCGATCGTACACGGCTTGGAGTTGGAGAAGACTTTGAACGTTTGACATGGAGGTCTCTAGCTGCTGTTCGAGATTCTCTAAGACGGTGCGCACACACTGCGCAAAGGTAACTCTTACCGTGATTTGTTTGCGAGAAGCGTAAATTGTCCTCACAAAGGTCCGAAGCGAGATGAACATGCTGCCGATCGAATTAAGGTGCTCCACAAGGCTGTCAAAGCATTGAGCGCTGATTCCCGAGGGCCGAAAGCCGTCGACGACAGGTTTCAGCGTATTGCTGGTGTCGTATCTGAACAGCCGCGATGATCGACCTTGTCCAAGCAGAGCGAGAGATCTACACACAAACGACGCCTCCAGAATTGTCTCGGGCTTTGCAGCCTGCTCCGCCAGAATCGCATCCCAGACTAAAGGGCCAGCCTCAGACACATACAAATGGTCTTCTTCTGGCTCTTTTCCCGGCTCCAAGAATGCTTCCCATGTCCTCAATCGTGGCTTCCGTGCATCTTCCTTTTCCAGATCAAGGCTCCAGATATCGCTGCCTTCAGGGTTCGATACTGACGAGGTACCGTCGATCGCAACCTTTTGAGAATGGGTCGCAAGATTGACGTCTTCTAGATCACCGAACGTAAAGTTGTCCAGTTCCGGGATTGAAAAAGCATCTGTGAGGTGAAGCTGTTCTAGCCTGAACGCTGGAGGGTTGGTGGAGTCATTGGAAACTTCTATGTCGAACAGGCTGGTGTCCAGCTGCTTTAAGTCGAAAGCAGAGCGTTTCCAAAGATCGTCACTCTTGAAAGGTTCGAATTCGAACTGTTGCTCGTCCATGACATGTCCTTTCGTTCAGATGCCGGATGCGGGTCATTTGTTTGACGCGTTGAAGAACGTGTCGAATCGACCCGGACGTGGCTTCTGAAGTATACTGCGCTTCGTCTGAATCATTAGCGCGTCGCAAGATCTTTTGTGCTAGGAAATCATATCTCCTTCCCGTGCTCTGGCTAATCTCGTGGGGGTTCGAGGTCGAGGTCGTTGATGCAGCGCATGGAGCAGTATTACCGAAGTGTACCCGCTGGTATAGGCTCCGAACTTGACCGATGCACTCGTACGCTCTGTTTCGATTCCGCATCCGTCGCTTGTGGCAACAAGTCGCTCGAGACACACTGAAATGGATGCGTCACAGGCGAGCCACGGTGACTTAGACGAGGCAGTTCAATTGCTCGAGCAAATGTAAAGGTGACACGGCACGTTCACTGTGCATGATGTTACCGTAAACGAGGGTATCATTCTGTGTTAATGAGGTGGTCCTAGCAGTGATGAAAGGCCATTTGATTCATATCAGAGCGCGAAACTTCCAGACCGGTGCAATACCGGACTGCTGAAGCCCACTGGCTCATTGAAGATCGCTACTCTTCACCAAGCAGCTTGGTAGAAGCAATCTCACCATCTTGATATCCTTCGGTTATCCCGTAGTCGCCTTCTCAACCATCGTTTTCATCCCTCTACTGGCAAACTTAGTCTCTGCCGAGTACAGGGCCTCCTGGACAGCCTTTGAGATCCATTCCATGAGAGGCAGTAACGGCTTTAGCTCTTCCACCGGCTCTTCTGGCATCTCGTCACTGGCCGAGCCTCTTCGCTTTGCGTTCTTCCTGGCCTCGTCCGCCCTCCTCTTCTCCTCATCGAATCTCTTCGTCAAGGCATTGTTGAAGTGCTGAGCAATGTCTGATTCCCAGGTTCTGGAAGCCTCCGCTTCCCATGCACCTTCAACGACGCGATTGCCAAAGTACTCGTTGACGTTCTGCAGCTCGGAATGTTGATCGCTCCCCTTATCCATTCGCTCTGTTATGACCGACCATGGTACAACCGTATCGTGCCATCCGAACTGGGCTCCCGTAAGGTCAAGCGCGTACTCCTCGCCACTGTTCCTGATCTTGAACTTGATGACCTCATGATTCGAGGACCGGTCTTCAAGTTCACCCTCGAAGATTCTGGACGCCGTGAGTGGAGGATCTTTGACCCTAAATACGACCCTCTTGATATCTCTGCAAAGCGCTCCACACTGTCAGCATGCTCCATCCAAGGAATGTCTACATCGACCTGGCGCATCGATGAAGAGCAAACGGATGAAAAGAAAAGACTGCGCACTTACACTTCAGAAGCTGCTTGACGAGTAGTCCCACAATAGCATTCGCGCCACCAGCAAACCTCAAGCCCAACACAATCGCCTTCTTCTCGCTTCCAATACCCTCCCAGAACCCATCTTCCAGTAGCGGTAACCTTCCCCCTTGCCTTGCCTTTTTCGCGTTTCCAGCGTTGTCCAGATAGACGTAGACTTCAGCAACGTCCTTGCCGGCGTCGTCGGTCTCGGAGTCAACAGCAAACGCCGCATCGGGAAAAGTGAGTTGTCTGTAAATACAGAATGTCTTTTGGATCATGGGAGCGAGAGATAGCATTTTACTGCGCGCTTGTGCGGCGCTGCACGCTTGATGGTGCGATTTGTGGTCGGCATGGCGGCAGGCTTCGTTGCAGTAGAAGGTGCTGTTTGTTTCTTTGAGTGAAGAGATTGGCATCAGGGCGCATTTCGTGCAGGCGAATGTCGCGTTTGGGAGGGCGCAGTTCGTGCATGTCGGTACTTGCGAGTAGCAGCCATGTCTGTTGTTGCTTTTTGTTGCCGACGCAAAAACCGGCGGTGGTCGTGTCATTGTGGTGGTGGGAATTGTTCCAGATCAAGTCGAGAGCTTGGTTCAGGTCGTGTGGTTTTTGACCGGATCTAAACCAAGCAAGAGGTTTGTTGTTGTAAGTCGCTCCTTCTTGTTTCACATAGTTGTTGTTCGGAAGGGCCTTGGAGATCGTGGTGAAAACCAGGCTGTGAGGCAAGTGCTGTTACGGGATCTATGCGGAAGAGCAAGCTGGATCGTGTTATGTTCTTATGACGAGCACGCGAAGGTGTGAAGAAGAGCTCGCGAATCTGTTTGTTTCGCCTCGTGTTGGTAGAGTGTTGACTTGACCGTGCCGCATATGGGTTTCGTTTGCAGTGAGGCGCTGCCACGTTTGCACAGCACGTGAAGTGAACAGGAGATGAGTGGAAGACGACAGAAACTAGATATTTCACTTGGGCGCGCGAGTCAATTGATGCCGTTGATTCTCCCGAAGACTCGGTTGATCGATGCTATTTCATGCTATTCAATGCTTTCTTTGCAGCGTTGATTCAAGTCCAATCACTCTTGCCCGCGCTTTGTATGCACTCACGACTGCTGTTCTCTCCATCAGGCTTTAGTTCTGGATCTTCCATGCTCACATCGATGTTCAGTCCTGTGGGTTGCGTTTAGGAGGAATGACAGCCCCCCATTTTCTCCATCAGATCCATCGCGGCTTCAAAGTTACTCATATCGTTGACGGTAACATCAACTGATCCGACTGAGCAGTATTTAGTTCCTGCAGCGCCGGCAGTCCGTTGGTGTAGGGTTGCTCCGGTGCCAAACCCCGGCCTTGGAGGACACTCGAATTTGTTTTCTCTGAACCTCTGAACCTCTTCCAGCTCTCTGGCTTGGGAGCGTGTATCGACCTCTCTGGCGGCGATCTTGATGCTGCTGTCCACATGCTTCAGGAATTCTTTCTGCCATTCGACTGTATCTCCGGAGAGGATCGTATTCATCATCTCAGCAGTGACGCTTCCGAGGCAACCAAGCTTAACAAGCCTGTTGTTCATCGCTTCTGTGAACTCGGGAACGAATCTGAACACACAGCGAGCGGCGACCATCTCTTCTTCAGACTGACCTCCGTAGGAGCACTGGAGTCTGTACACTTGGAAGGCAGTGTGATCCCAGCTGTGAGAGGAATTGATCTTGCGCATGGGACGCTCCTGATAGATCTGGAATGGGACAAGGGCTTCTGCGAGTATGCTTGAGATCCTTGGTGGGAGCGTCTGCACAAAGATCGCATTTGAGAGTCTTGCCAGGAGAATTGCAGTAGGCACAGGGGCCGGATGTTGGTGGTGCCATGATGAAGGCGTGATGGAATGCCTTGCTGCGCAAAGGAGACGAGAGTAGAGTGGTGATACTGTTGAGCGAAAGGAATGAAGAGATTTGCAAGTGAGTTGAGAGGAAATAAATAGCTGAACAAACCAAGCCCTCATGTAGGCAGCCGTGAAGCGGGGCATGTCAAACAGTCGCCGACGCGACATGGAAACAGCAATCAAGTGGAGTGTGAAGTGAAGAGTGAGGTGAACAACAACAATGGACCACGGCCTGCGATATTCCAGGACAATTGAGACGCTAGCCTGGAAGATCACAGCAGTAATGATAGTAAACACGGGTATGTATATGGCGACGAAGTATTCCAAACATACCGTCTAATGGAGGTCCAACTCTTCGTCCTGTCCCTTCTTGCTCTCCAACCAGAGATTTGGTGGTCTCTGTGTGTCCTTGGTCAACTCTGGAGCCTTGGAGTGAGCCTCCAAAGCCTTGTTCAGTCCTTCTCTCTGAATACATTCGTCAAAGTGGAAACTCTTCGCGCAAGCCTCCAAATCATCAAAGCTCATGTCCCTGAACTGTTCGGCGAACTCGTCCGACATGCAGCCACTGATCCAGATCTGGTTGATCAGACGGGTGATCTGGCGCTCGGTCTGCCATGGAGTCGGGTATTGATCATCACTGGTTGGAGCGACCTTTTGGATCCACTCAACAAGTGGATTGATGACATCTTCTACTTGCTTGCTTGGGTAGCGTCCCCAGGCATCGAGCTGGTAGTCGCGCTTCTTCTTCAAGAAAGGGGCGATAGTCTTGAGCCACTTGGACTTCGGGTCGACGTGGACCATACCCTGGAAGCCAATGTCCTTGTACAGCCAGATGCTCCAATGGATTTGGTACTTGTCGTAGATGGTGAGCTGCTGATCAAGTAGAGCGAAACGCTTGTTGTTGACTTCGTCGGTGTTGGCGTCCATATCTGACTGAGCATATACTGGACCGAACTCTCCGTTCCAGATTGGAGTGCCTAGTCGGTACATGGCCTCGGCCTTGCGGAAATTGACGCTCGAGTTTGCTATTCTGCTCTTGTTTACCCTCGTAGGCCTCTCCCTTTGGGAAACCCATGGTCTAGTAAGGTTAGCCAAGAACTTTTCGCCTGATGAGGGTCACTCACAGAGTAGTCGTGAAGAGCATATACGGAGTTTGGGAGCGGCTTGTCAAAGTGCTTCCACTCCATGGCGAATGTGTTACCATCCAGCCAGAGGATGTGGTGGGGGTCGATTTCTCTGATAGCAGGCTCGAAGCGGTCGTAGAACGCCGGAAGACGGTGGTGAAGAGGGTCACATGGCTCGTTGATTGGGTTGTAACCAGCTACCCAAGCGTTGTCCTTGTAACGTTTAGCGATCTCTCTCCAGAGCCAGATGACACGATCCTGGTGGTCTTTGTGGTCCCAGAAGCCGGCGTAGTTGGTAACGTTGTCCGAGTGCCAGTCAGGGTTCTGTCCGCCGGGAGCGGTGTGAAGGTCTAGGATAGTGTAGATCTTGTGCTTGGCGCACTGGGAGCGAGTCAGAAGGTGGTATCAGAGTGTTGAGGAATTGCTCACAATGTCAACGACTCTATCAAGATGTTTAAAGCCCTCGGTCTTGAGCACTCTTGGGTTCATGTCGTCCTCGAAATGACGGTAGTTGAAGGGAAGGCGCAAGCAGTTCAAGCCTTTGCTGGCGAAGAACTCGGCATCCTTCTCGGTGAAGAAGTACTCCAGCCACTTGTCAAAGAAGAACTCGTACTTTTCCTTACCCAAGACTTTGAGCATGGAAGCGCGATGTTGTGACTCCATTCCTGGGTAGCCCTGGTAGAGTTAGAAGAGCGTCACTGCAGTCAGCAGATATACTAACGGTGATGAAGTTTTCCATGCTGAGGACTCAATGTCAGTACGTAGATCCCCAAATTCATCATTTCAGGAATATGTACTCACTTCATCCATCCTCCCAGAGCAGAACCGCGCAAGATGATGGGGTTGCCATGGCCGTCAACGACCTTGTCACCCTGTACTTTCAAGAAACCAGTTGCCATGATGTATGTACAATGAAACGTGATAGGAAAAAAAGACGAGGGGTTCTGTCGGTCGTGCCCCTCGATGGGGTAGGCCGCCTATTTATTGGGGACCTCTCCATGGCATCGTAACGTAC
>Ga0058703_1000270_pt1 | contig 11457 bp, 9 predicted proteins | sample AgamicMgMae_FD_83782 | JGI IMG/M metagenome (GOLD analysis project Ga0058703, IMG submission 83782) | Agave microbial communities from Guanajuato, Mexico - Mg.Ma.e | ecosystem: Host-associated > Plants > Phyllosphere > Phylloplane/Leaf | place: Guanajuato, Mexico | collected 2012-06-04
CTCTTATTCAGCGCACTATCCAGCTCGCGGAGGAATTCGATGTGGGGGTGCAGTCCGACGCCAATACCATGAAGATAGAGGACTGGCAGTCGGGTCTTGGAGGTGTGTGGCCGAAGCCAATATGACAGACTCTGGGCTGGAGAGCGAGCTGTAGCCGTCAGGACTGCCAACGGACGCGGTGGGAAAATCCTGAAGCTGGATGCCGGGGTCCAGTAGTATTGCATGCCATATAGCAGCATGCGGATATAGCTGGTCGTGTCGATCAACATGATGATGGTATACCAAACCAGACTCCGCCATTGCATCTCAATCGGATCGATCGTGAGCCGCAAACTCTTCGCAGTCCCTTTGCCCGGCTTGAACTGCCTGCCCATCATCTTCTCCACCGCCTGCACGTATTCATCCAGCTCCTCACCGTGCTCATCCTCCGCCCGGCTTTCCCAGAACGCCCAATCGAGGAAGACCTTGAGATCATCCCGCCCGATGTCCTCCAGCTTCGCGGCTCGGAACCAGCCACTGAGGAACTTCTCCGGGTCATGAATCTCGCTGCGCACTTTGTCGAAGAGCGCCCTGCGTTCCTCTTTCGTGCGGAGAGGAGGGTGGATGGCTTCGCGCTGCAGACGTCTGCGGTACCAGAGGAAGAAAGCGAAGAACAGCGCTTCAGCTACGCACCACCACTGCAGCGCCGTGAGTGGCGGGCTGCGCGGATCCAGGAAGCCCCTGGGCAAGATCGTGAGAGCATAGAGGGAACACAATGGAGCAATGGAGTGTAGAATTAGAACCACGGTTCGGATCAGCACGAGCTCTCGCTGGGAGGTGTCGCTAAGCATGGCCTCGAGCGGTGTGTTGACGGACGCGCCGTGACAGCACAAGATCCAGGTATTCTGCGCAGGTGGTCGGCACGGATGAAGAGCAACATGTTGAAGGTGGTCTCGGTCGCGCTTTCAACCAGGTCAACGATGGAGCGGGTGAAAGACAAAACTAGGAAACCCCCGTGCTCGCGTGCGTGCATGCAAGCGGCTCGCCGGTTCTGGAACCCTTTCATCTGGTTGAGAGACCCCCAAACGGGCCCAACGAAGATCTGCCGAGCGGCGACGCGGTGACAAGATGACAAGGCCATTCAACGGCAGACTCTCTACATACATACTGATTCATGTTTGGGGGTACAATGGGCACAAAAGTCTGATACCTCCGAAGTCTTGCGTGTACGTACTGTGTGTGGCGTGGCGCATGCGGTATACCGATTCGGGTGCTTGTACGGAGTACCGTGTACAGCAAACCTCATCTCCCCCTACAAGACCGTTTGCGAAGAGCCTATGCCTACGCATATCACGAGTGCTACATACCAAGAGAGATATCGACATTCCGCCGAATACATGCTGATCTGATACCTCGCGCTTCACCAGCCGCGTGCCTGGCTCACCGTCTCACCGTCTCACCACTCACCACTCACCACTCACCACTCACCACTCGCCGGAAATTTGGTCTCTGCTAAAAGCCACTGACAACCCGTTGATACAACACGACTTTGTACTCTCGAGTTCGTCAATAACTCCCAGCAAACATGGACTCAACGAGGCCATCTACAAGCAACATGCAGGCTCCCGATCCATGCCTAATTTTCCCTCTCTTCAACCTGCCATCCGAACTCCGTGTCCGGATCTATGAATACGTCCTGGCGCCTTCCGGCGTCCTGTGCCTGAACTCCACGAGCTCCAAACGCTGCGCCGTGGACCCGATCGCCACCCCAGCCCTCCTAGCCACCTCGCGTCGAATCCACCGAGAGTGCTCCGACATCCTCTACGCGCAAAACGAAATCTGCATTGCCGTCAGCGCCCACGACACCCGCTGGCCCGCGATTTCCGAAAAGCGGCTCCCGCAACCCGTGCTCGCGCGCGTCCAGCACATGTGCGTCATCCTGGACTGCACCAACTACTTCAACGCGAGCTACGCAGACGTGGACCTCGCGGCGTTCGAGGCGCTGGTCGCGCTGAAGACGCTGCGCATCTCCATGGTGTACAGGGAGAATTACCCTTCGCAGCGCCTCGCGCCGTTGCATATCCCGCAGCTCAGGGAGTATAACGTCGTGGCGCAGGTGCTGGAGCGCGTGCCCGCGAGCACCAAACTTAGCTTCGGCACGGTGGCGGGAAGCCAGGAGAGCGCGATGGTGTGGAGGATTTTGGACGGGCGGGCGAGGGCGGTGGCGGGGAAGCTGGTCGAGGCGCGCCCGGAGAGTCTCGAAGAGGCCGCGCATGGCGTCAAGGGTCTGGTGCGAGGGTGCAAGTCTGGCCGGACGCGGGACGTCTTTGCTGAAAGCCGGAGTATCGCTGGGCGTAACGTTCCGCAGAGGATTTGAAATGAACACGACTGAATGCGAGTCATGACGATTACTGCCCGATAGTTGTATGAACCCCATCATTGGATGAGCAGCCACGGTTTCTCGATGTATGTGCGGAAGACAAGCGTTAAAACAGTGCTGCGCTCATTACGCATATCATCAATAAGCCTGCTACAGCTGACGAAGAGGTGGTGCGACCTCATGATCAGCTCATGAACTCCACAAGCGCTTGCACATCTGATAGTATTTCAGGCCGTTGGATAACCATCCTGCTGGTCTTTGATCATCTGATCCCAGAACATCCAGTCCATCGTATCCGGGTTGAAGCCGTTCAGAAGACTGAAGTCAACACCACTGGTTGGATCCGGGACATAACTCATGTCCGGTAGCGGAAGGTCATCGGAGCCGTCTTGCAGCGGTGCAAAGGGATTGTAGGTCGGGTGCGGCGGGACTGTCTTCGGCGCCTCGACTTTGGCAAAGCCTTGGCGTAAAGTGTGTATCAACGTGAGCTCTGGGTTCTTTTGCTCTGCTGGCCTGGCATCCCACGCCCGCAACGTCAATTTCCCGAGTGCGACGTGCAACGACCGTCGCTGCGCAAGCCACTCCGGGTGGCATCGGTAGATCTCTTCTATCTTGACCCACGCCGTCTGAGCATCGATGAAAGCGTACTGCTGTCGCAAACAGTCAAGCATGAAGATCAGTGCCTCCCACTGGAAGTAAGACTGCAGATGCCATTCGAATCGCTTCACTGCAGGATTGGTATGAACGGCAATGTCGTAATCCACTACGCGCATCGCGAGGTCGAACAATTCCGCTTTCTTACTCTGTGCGTCCGCTTCGCCGGGATTCGTGTTCACGAACGGCAGCCGTACCCGGAACCGCCCTGCGGCGAGAGCAGTTCTCGCCATAGCTTGGGCTAGACAGTGGATGGGCAGGACAAAGTCGATGTAGCGCAGAAACTTCTCCTCGACGATGTTTTCGAGCTCATCCATGGCACGCTCGATCACTTCTGCTGCGCTTGCATCACGGGCCTGCCAAATTCGGGCCCAGCCGCCCGTCCAGGGTTTCATTCTTTGATGGAATTTGCCGATCTCGGCTCTTAGAAGGCAAAAGATCATGTCCGTTGCACCTTTCCTCTCGACCGGAGTTTCGGTCATATCAGGCCAGAGGTCTGTATCATTGACGTTTAGGGGTGGTTTCGTATCAAAGCCGCCTGATGGCGCGGCGATACCAGTCCCGCTAAGCTGTGCGGCCAGGCCATCCAGTGGCAACAATTGCCAGTACAGTCTCCGGCGCAGCTGCACGTCAAATGGCTTCAGGCCGAGCTGCTCGCCATCCCGATGCAAGCCCATCCGTTGCGCGATGCGCAAACATACACCTGTCATGATCCACAGTAGATCAGGCGAGGTTTGAGTCCGTGTGGAGATCAGGAACAGGGCGAAAGCCTGTAGAACCACCATGTCCGTCGTCCGAAGGAAGGAGGAGTTGAGCAAGGCCTGCTTAGTCGCCTCGAGGTACTTGCCTCGAAGCAAGTTTCGAGACTGGCCCAGCTGTTCCTGACAGTCTCCTTCTGTCATTGCCTGTACGGCAAAATGGTAGATTGCGAAGGCGAGGCATTCCGTTGACTTGGAGATGCTGCTGGGGTTCGCGGCCGCACGCTGGATCATCGTGAGTCCGGTCGGTATGTGAATGATCTTGATGAGTGGATCCACGTTCTGGCAGTACATCTTCCATAACTTCATCGCGTGGTCGTAAGTCGGATGATGGTCTAACAGGCTTTGATTTGGAGAACCGGAGCCAAAGATGGTGGCGGAGACAGGATCAACCGAACCCGCTGCGTCGTAGAGAGGGGCCTGCTCGCTTGGCTCGTCGTCCTCTTCATCCTCAGAGGGATGGAATTGCTCCTCGCTGCGGGCCGTCAGGTTGTTCCACAAAGGACTATCAATATAACGCGACTTCCCGCTCCCAGCGAGAAGCTTGCCAGTGCGAAGCGGTCCTTCGTAAAAGGCTGCAGACGCATCGGGAGGGGTGGCTTCACTCTTACCACGGTCCGTCGGAGACAGGTTTTGTGACGCGGGCACAGTCTCGCTTGAGCGAATGCCATGGTTCTGAAGTAGGCGCTCATATTGCTCGAGTCTTTCATGCATGTCATCAACCTGCTTGCGCTTATTACGCTTCCGTGGCGGCGGGGCTTCGTAGATGCAATCATGGCCTCCCCTACGACATGTCGAACACGTTGGGTGAGCTTTGTCGCACTTGACCTTTCGTCTGGCACACGTCACGCATGTGTAGGACATTGTTTGTTCAATCGATTCCGTAGGTGTTGCACTTTGGCCGCTGCGAGCAGGTGCCGGGGCGATGGGCCGCGCATGGGTGCCAGTCGCTGGTGATTGTGCGGCCATGATGGACGGTCCTGGCTGACACGCATTCTACACGAATGATCTCACCAGAAGTAGATAGCAGCAGCACATATCTTGTCCTGTCTATGTCTCCCGTTAGGGAGAAGCGTGAGGTGAAGTGAGACGGAGGATTTCTCTTGGCATTCTTGCGAACGGGCAATTGCTTATTGTCCCGTTTCGGAGGAAGGTGAATCGCTGAGATGCTATACGCATTGTCAAGGATGAGACTACAGCGTAACGTTGTTGTGGGCGCACTGTTGTTTTACAGGTCACAATGAAGTCTACCAAAATCCTATTGCAAACTCCTAAACGTCCCTCCAACTGCGCCTAACTCCGGGTCACTACGGTAGACACATATTCCTCGAGTCGGATATTGCGGCAGCGTCTGACATCATACATCCTACTACCTATCTACCATGCCATTCAGAGAGGTAGCAGGAGAGCTGAACGGTAGAGGACTACCATTCAGTACCCTGTAGCTCCCGGTGCCTTCTCATCCTTCCTCAGGCTGAGCAGCATCTCCCTCATCTTCGCCTTACCCGTCCCCGGCGCACCACCACCACTGCCCTTACCACTGAGGTCAACGAGCTTTGCTATCCGTTCCCACGACGTCCCACCAGACGTGGTGTCATCGCGATTCTTGAGAAACTCCTCGGCCTCCTTTTGCGTTTGCGCAATCTGCTTATCTTTCCGGTTATTGTAGTTCTCATAGAACTCGTCCACGGATTCTTGCGCTGACTTGACCGTCTCAGCTTTCTTGCTCGCGCTTACTTCGTCGCGGCGCTGAATCTGGGCATCTCGCTTCTCCCTCCACTCGCGCAAGACCTCCGGCTCGCCTTCATCTTGGTCATAAGCGTCGTTCGCGGCGCGATATGGCATCGTAGAGCCAGTGATTGTGCCGCCGGGCGCAACGCCTTCGTCCTGCGTGTCGACAGCCGGAAAGGAAGACTCGAAGTCGCCCATCATATCGCCGTTCATGCCCGAGGTGCCGTTTGGATGGGGGAATCCCTCATCCCCGCCACCCCCGCCGAGTAGATCGTCGTTTCCATCCTCGACCGTTGTGGCATTATCGGCGGATGTGCTGAACTGCTGCGCATCTTCTCCCAGAGCTGCTCTTTCACGCGCGAGGAAGTCGGAGGGCTCGTCAGACTCGAGTGCGTCGAGACTTGATTGACCGGAGGGCTCTGTTTGGCCTGCGCATGGACAGTGAGTATGTGTAGAGATGTACAGATTAGAACTGCTCAGACGTACCGGCATCAAAGTCGTCTAATGATGGGAACCTGTCGGCCATGATTGCTGGTGCTCGTGAACGTGCAGTCCACCCCTTTCGTGCCTCTTCAACGCGGCGTGTACCAAACTTGACTGGATGCTACACTTTCGCCACAAATACGATGGATGGTACGTGATCCGGCGTGGAATGGATTGCTGCGGCGTTTGTGTGATTGTGGTGAACATCGAGCAGTCAATGTTGATGCCAGGTTCCATCTCCATCCCCACTCGGGACGTGCCGAGCCATTAGCGCTGATCACACGTGCCAGCTTGAGCTTCCCTTCTTCAAAGTTGTACCAAAATGGAGCAGCTCTCGCGCATATCCACCTCGAACACTGTTGCACGCCTTCTACGCAATGCTACTGTAGCCATGACATAGCAATCGCTTGCGGCCCGTCTCCACCTCTCGCACCACATCACCGGTCCTTGGCATCCTCCAAAATGGCCTACTCCGACGACGCGGTCAAAGCCAAGCTGAACTCTCTCAACGAGACGCAGGACAGTATCGTTGCAAACGCTCAATGGATCATGTTCCACCGTCGTCACGCCGATCGTACGGCCTCGCTTTGGTTGCAGCGCTTGCAAGATTCGCCCATCCCCAAACGCCTGAACCTCATCTACCTCGCCAATGAAGTCGTGCAGCAGTCCCGCGCTAGGGGCAAGCAGGACTTCATGCTCGCTTTTGAGCCCGTGATGGCCGATGCGACGACCCTCGCGTACAAGGGTGCAAGTCAGGATGTGCAGGGTAAGATAAAGCGCGTGGTGGAGGTGTGGAAGCAGAGGAGTATCTTCGATGTAAGGATCTTAGAGAGTGTGGACGCGAGGTTCGCGGAGCTGGACAGAAGCAAAGGAGGCAAAACGGGCGGGAAGTTGGGCGGTAGCTTGTTTGGCGGTGGAAGCGTGCCAGCGGAGCTGGACGGCGTGGCTAAGAGCCAAGCAGGTGTGACGAAAGCGGATGCCACCTCGAAGCCGGCAGTCAACATGGCGAATACAGAATTTGCGAAGATGATGGATGCCAATACGGCTTTGCCAACTCCACCGGTGCATGCAGCGAGGCTGAGCGCGTTGCTGAGGAATTTGGCAAGCGCGCAGGGAGCGGTCGAAGCGAGCATTAATGCGCGGCAGGAGCTTCTAGCTGGCTTAGAGAAGCTGGTGGAAAGCAATCGCAGCAGACTTGTAGAGGATGAAGCTACGGCAGCCGATCTTGCAAGTAAGAGAGAAAGCATCGAAACCAAGAAGAAAGAGGTTGAAGATGGGATCATGCGTGGCCTGTCGAACCCGAGCTCACCACACGAGTCGACGCCGCCGATAGGCTTCTTAGCCGACCCACCAGTCAACGGGGGAACGGACGGCCATATCCCTTCCACCGAACCAGCAGCACCAGAAGCAGAAGGCTTCACACCACCACCGCCCGACGTCGAATCATTTACCCCACCACCAGCTTCGGAAACTCTAACTGGCGATCCTCTTGCTGTCCTTGGCGAAGCGACTCCCGCCGAGCATCTTCTCACATCCTCCACCGGCGCAGAAGCCATTCGCGAACAGCCACCTGCACTCAACGAACCTCCGCCAGCGTTCGAACCTCCACCAGCACTTCCGGATCCCAGCAAGGGCACCGGCGCCGCCGCAGCAGCAGCGGATGATTTTCTCAACAACCTCAACTCCGAGCGCGTGCGTCAGGCGTCCACAGAGTTCCCGGCTGCAGCCACAAACGGGAACCCAGGCGATCCGAGGCTCAAGCGTAGGAAGATGGGCCATCACAAGCCGTCGACGGGCGATGTTGATGATGAGATGTTCGGAAGTGAGGCGGTAGGTGGAGTGGATGAAGACGGGATCTCTGCTATGCTTGAGCAGTAGTGGGCCGCATTCCTCGTGCCATTGCATGGTTCAAGACTGGCGCAATCTGTCGCCATCCCTCGCAATGTGAGCAATGATGGGGAACTTTCTTATAGTACCTTAGATATCGCCCCTTTCCGGATGATGCGACCAGATGTGTTATTATGTGGAGCAGAACGGCAGCAACTATTGATGTACACCAGATAGCCTATGCTTGTGCGCTCGTCAACCAGTACTCGTAAATCAAATTGAGCCTACCTAGGTACGTGTTGTCATCCTCATTAGAAACGCTACATATATTGCGATAGTGTTCTTCGGGTCCAATTTATTATTTTGTCGTGGCAGCACGAAGCTCCTGAGGCATACGCGTGCGGTACGGGCCGCAGCATCTCGCAGATGAGATCACTGAGAGCTTTGGTCTCGTCGGCGTTCTCGGGAGAGTGGAGGATGGTCAGATATATGTATATATCGACCACTCAACACTCGCTCTTCAACGGCGACGACCTCTCTCCCCATTCGACTGTAAGGCTTCCGGACTATTCCCTCCCTGTCCTTGTCAGAAATTGAGGACTGTGCGTGGACCAAAAGTGAGCAGGAGCTGGGACGGCAATGGCGCGGTGAAACGACTCGGTGGTATCTGGAAAAAATATTGAGGTGTATTGAGCAAATTGACCGGATCGGGAACGAACACTGAGGTGCGATCGCCGCCATGGCGTTGCCTGGCTCGCGTATGTTCGCGCATCGGGCATGGGACGGCTTGGGAAACGGCGCGCTGTTCACGACGAGAATACGGAAGCTTGCGTGCATCGAGCACTCCCCAACAGTACGATGGACGACGTCAACCACGCGTGTGAACACGCGCTGTCTTTCCAATTTGCGCCAGCAGCCTTTGAGCCGACCTTCCGCATTACTCAACCAGTCATCCGCGAACCTCCAAACCCGTCGAGTCTTCCGCACAGCACAGCTCCTCCAGCAAGAAGCGCAAACACCACCGGTTAAGAGCTATCGCGACGAGGTCAAGAGCATGGACGATCCCGCCGACGACGATGTGGAAGAGGATCAGGCCTTCAAGCGGACCGAGAAGGCGGCGCAGGCATCGCAGGTCAATCTCAGCGCGCGCCTGGGTAAGGAGGGCGCCGATGGGAAACAGGCGGGAGGCGGCGTGCGAGAGATCACCCGACTACTTCAGATCGCGCGCCCGGAAGTTGGTCCGCTGAGCTTCGCGTTCGTATGCTTGCTCATTGGGAGCGGGATCAGTATGAGCGTCCCGTTTTCCATCGGCAAGATCCTCGACGCGGCGTCGAGTCAGGAGACTACGCTATTCGGACTGCCGATGGGCCAGTTCTATTTCGCACTGGGTGCGCTGTTCGTGGTTGGTGGGTGCGCAAACTACCTTCGCATCCTGATTCTCCGGATCGTGGGCGAGAGGATTGTCACGAAGCTGCGGAGCCAGTTGTTCAAGCGGACCTTTTCGCAAAATGCCGAGTTCTTTGATGCCAATCGGACCGGCGACTTGATCAGCAGACTTGGCAACGATACCATCATCGTGGGCAAGAGCATCACGCAGAACGTTTCGGATGGCTTGCGGTCGCTCGTGTCCGCCACCGCCGGCTTGACACTGATGACATACGTGAGTTTCAAGCTGACGGGCGTGCTGGCTCTCATCTTCCCTCCCGTCCTCCTGAGTGCTTTCTTCTACGGCCGCGCCATCCGCAACCTCAGTCGCCGGATTCAAAAGAACCTTGGAACCCTAACCAAGATCGCCGAAGAGCGCTTGGGCAATGTCCGCACCAGCCAAGCCTTCGCGGGCGAAGTGCAAGAAGTACACCGCTACAACACGCAACTGCGGAAGATCTTCAGCCTCGGGCGTCGCGAGGCCTTCATCTCCGCCACCTTCTTCTCCACCACCGGCTACTTCATGGGCAACATGATGTTCATCGCCCTCCTTTACACAGGCGGCAGTATGGTCCGCTCAGGCGCCATCTCCGTGGGTGACCTGACGTCTTTCCTCATGTACGCCGGCTACGCAGGCAGCAGTCTTTTCGGCCTGAGCGGGTTCTATAGCGAGCTGATGAAAGGGGTCGGCGCCGCTTCGCGTCTCTTCGAACTACAGGACCGTGTGCCCACCATCAGTCCTACCAAGGGCGAACTGGTCAAGAGCGCAAGGGGCAACATCGAGTTCAACAACGTGACCTTCAGCTACCCTACAAGACCGGCGGTCAAGATCTCCGCGACTTATCCTTCAGTATCCCGCAAGGCAGCAATGTGGCCATTGTCGCACCTTCGGGAGCTGGCAAGAGTACGGTCGCGAGTCTGCTACTGAGATTCTACGATCCGGAGAATGGGACGATCACGATCGGTGGTAAGGATATTGGGGGTATGAATGCGAAGGCGTTAAGGCGGAAAATCGGGTACGTGGGGCAGGAGCCTGTGTTGTTCAGCGGCACGATCGCAGAGAACATCGCGTACGGACGGCCGATGGCAACGAGGGGTGAGATCATAGCTGCGGCGCGGCAGGCGAACTGCGAGTTCATCTCCGACTTCGTAAGTTGACCTCTCTCCACCCAAACCGATGAGGAAGATACTGACCTCTCGCCCCCACAGCCCGAAGGCCTCGAAACCTCCGCCGGCGCCCGCGGCACCCAACTCTCAGGCGGGCAAAAGCAACGCATCGCCATCGCCCGCGCCCTGCTCAAGAACCCAGACATCCTGATCCTGGACGAGGCGACGTCGGCCCTGGACGCCGAGTCGGAGACGCTCGTGAACCAGGCGCTGGCGCGTCTGCTCGAGGGCAACAATACCACCATCTCCATCGCGCACCGGCTGTCGACCATCCAACGCAGCGACCGCATCGTCTGCCTCGGGGCCGACGGGCGCGTCGCGCAGACGGGCTCGTACCGGGAGTTGAGCGCGGACAAGGAAGGGGCGTTTGCGAAGTTGATGGAATGGCAGATGAATGGGGGGCCGATGCCGGTGAGCGCCAAGGGGTCGGAAGGTCCCGAGGGAGGGGAGTTGACGGAGGAGGAGCGGATGCGGAAGAGGTTGGAGGAGGCGGATGGTGAGGGCGAGTATCGGCAGGGCGAGGCGGAGGAGGTGGGAGAGGGGACTGAGGTCAGGGGGGAGAAACAGACGAGTGCGGAGGCGGCGTTGGAGAGATCGGGGAGCAAGTGAGATGGTGGAATTAGGCGGGGTTTGCCGTCGGCGTTCGGTGTGGTTGTGTTATGGGAGGATTTGATAAGGGGCGCTTTGAGCGAGAGCGCGTGCTTGGCCTCAGGGAAAGGCTTGAGGTCCAAGCTCGGCGTCAGGTATGTCTTCTGCGAAATCTCTCTGCTCTGCCTTTGTAGCTTGCAGTTTGTACCATTTACCGCAACGATTTGCCCTTGTAGATCTGGCTTGTACAAAAGTGCTATGATGCTAAGAAGGTTAGCTACCCAGTACAATTTGCTCTCTATAAATGTTCCTGTTCTGTCACACGCACGCCGGATCTAGGACTCTCGTGTCCTTCTCGCTTGGTTCGCAAGGCTTCTGTAGCTGGTGGACAGGTAGATCAGTCGTACCGGAGGTGATTTGGTCTTAAGGCTGATAATTATCTTGGTATTGACTAAGTATCAGGAC
>Ga0058703_1000271_pt1 | contig 11427 bp, 15 predicted proteins | sample AgamicMgMae_FD_83782 | JGI IMG/M metagenome (GOLD analysis project Ga0058703, IMG submission 83782) | Agave microbial communities from Guanajuato, Mexico - Mg.Ma.e | ecosystem: Host-associated > Plants > Phyllosphere > Phylloplane/Leaf | place: Guanajuato, Mexico | collected 2012-06-04
GAATCATTGTAGATGCAATCATTCAGTGTTCAATCTCGTGGAGGGTGGTCCATGCCAAGAAACGTGTTTCGGTATGCTTGGCATAGAGCTACAGTTCACGACATTCCGTAACTTTCAACCTCAATCTCCTAAGATCCGATGCAATGATAGGATCCACTGGCTGGTCGGCCATCCGGCCACACTTACAAGCATCTTTGAGATCGAGCTCGACAAGACGATTCCTTCAAGCACAACGACAATCGCACATTTGGCATCAATTGCGTCACAGCCAAAAGCGACCAATCCCCTTCCGAACGCAGCAGCGCAATGCTTCTCAGGCAGCCGAAGACGCTCGATCAGGCGCCACACGATTCAAGAACCTGGTGCTAGGTTCGACAATTGTTGTCGCACTGAGCTTCACATATCTCTACGTCACAGATACACGGGCTGGCATTCACCAGTGGCTAGTTGTACCAACTCTGCGATGGTTCGTACCAGACGCTGAAGACGCACACATGGCCGGAAATAAAGCACTTAAAGGACTCTACACATTCGGTCTTCACCCGAGAGAACGCGGCAATCCAGATGCGAACGGCGATCTAAAGGTGGAAGTTTTTGGACATGTGTTGGACAACCCGATCGGAACGTCCGCCGGATTAGACAAGAATGCGGAAATACCTGATCCAGTTCTTGCTTTGGGTCCTGGACTGGTCGAGGTTGGAGGAATTACACCTTTGCCCCAGGAAGGAAATCCCAAGCCAAGAGTCTGGCGGATACCTTCTCAGAATGCAATCATCAACCGATACGGTCTCAACTCGGAAGGAGCTGACAGTGTTGCACTACGTCTTCGCCAGCGATTGAGGAAGTTTGCGTACGATCTTGGTCTTGGTCTGGACCCAGAAGCTGAGAGGAGAGTGCTGGATGGTGAAGCTGGTGTTCCTCCGGGAAGCTTGATGCCGGGAAGACTTCTGGCTGTCCAGGTTGCCAAGCAGAAGGACACACCAGACCAGGACATCCAGGCTGTGGCTAGAGACTATGTCTACTGCGTAGACCAGGTAGCCAAGTATGCGGATATCTTGGTTGTCAATGTCTCCAGTCCAAACACACCGGGCTTGTGTGACTTGGAACAGACTGCGCCTCTGACAGCGATCTTGACTAGCGTTGTGGGCGCAGCAAAGGCGGCTGATCGCAGGACCAAACCCGCTGTCATGGTCAAAGTCAGCCCAGATGAAGACTCCGAGGAGCAGGTCAGAGGTATCTGTGATGCTGTATGGGCAAGCGGTGTTGACGGTATCATTGTCGGAAACACGACCAAGAAGCGACCAGATCCTCTACCAAGAGGCTATGTTCTCCAATTAAAGGAAGAGCAAATCATGCTCGAACAAGGCGGCTACTCTGGTCCTCAATTATTCGAGCGCACTGTGGCCTTGGTCAAAAAATACCGCAATACGCTTGACCAAGGACCAATCCAGATGACCCCGGAGGAACAGAAAGGCGGTAGAAAACCATCCGAGCAGCCCGAGATGCAAGTCAGCCACGACGGTAATGTTGACATCACCCCGGAACGAATTGAACAGAGCGTTCAGAGGGATAGTCAGAGGTTGAAGCCGATGACTCCAGAAGCCGAGGCCGACAGCAAGATGCCGATAATCAAGCTACCAGAGAGACACGTCGGCACTGCTGAGCCGGCGCATGAGTTGCAAGCCTCGGAGCCTTCGCTATCCTCGTCCACACACGCGGTCCAGGGCACTTCATCATCGTCATCGTCTGCTACTACCGGTTCGACACCTGCATCGGGATCGAAAGAAAAGGTCATATTTGCAACGGGAGGAATCACAAATGGCAAGCAGGCACTCGAGGTGCTGAATGCTGGTGCGAGCATTGCCATGGTTTACACAGCGGTGGTCTATGGTGGTGCAGGCACGATCAGCAGAATCAAGAGCGAGATGCGTGAAGAAATGAAGAAGCGATGAATGGGGATGACCAGCGTGTAGCAAAAGCTTGTATCATAGATTAGCGCAAACAGCATCAGACTACATCTTCTGCCCCCATACCATCTCCCTTTCAATGCCGTCCTCCGGATGTCCGCCTTGCTTACCTCGCATACTAACACTAAGTTCCGGCTTCTTCGCAATCGTCTGCAGCACGACACAATATCGTTCCGTCAACTTGCCCAACTTACTCATCGTGTCTTCAGTGACGTCCTTACTCCTCTCATCCTCTTCATCAAGCTCGATCTCAAAACCCAGCCGTATGGCCGTAAACCCGACCGGCGCCGTCTTATCCACACCCAGCGTCCCCCGAAAGTCCAAATCGCCCTCTGCCAGCACTTTTCCATTCTTGATCGGCACACCCAACGCCGTCGCGACTGCTTTTAATGTGACGCCCGCGCACGCCACCAGTGCCTCCAGCAGCATGTCGCCTGAGCATAGTTCGCCGGAGATCTCAGGGTCGTCACCGCCAGCTAGAGGGTGCAGGCCGGCGACTTTGGCTTCGGCTTTAGCGGCAGCGACGGCACGGCCGGTGTCGAGTTTGCAGGTTATTGAGCTGCTGTCGAGAGTGCCGGTTGATTTCAAGGTTACTTGTGCTTTGGACGCATCGGAGCGGTAGGAGTCTTTCAGCGGGGCTTGTTTGGAGCGGAGGGCGGTTGCTGTGTCTGCCATGGTGTGCTATTGATGTTGAGAAAGAGCTTGCAGAGGAACTGGTTTTCTGTGTGAGTTGTTGTAGGAGACAGATGGGAAGGCTATGTGTAAGTCCAGTGTCGGTCTGTTCAAGGGGATATGCTGCCTTTTGGACCACCTACCGTATGCGGAGAAGTCACAAACACTGTGCGGGGTAAATGAGGGACACTTGAAACGACGTCGGAGACTCGGAGCATCGCAGCAGGCAGAGCCCGCCGGCTTTCCCAAACAGGCAATTCCGCCTCCAGTGTTTCCCCACGGAGGATGCTCACCACAGGTAAGGTCGCCGACCGAATAATATATCTCTAGAAGACGAACCCTCGGATCGATGAACGATTGTTTCCTCTTCGGTGTTTCTCTTCTTTTGTAACAGTGTTCCCATCAATTTTCACATTTCAACTCAGCAGAATAATCAATTAATAATGGCGGTAGTCGTAGAACAAACGATACCATTCCCCACAGCCTCGCTCGACCTCGAGAACCCCGATCGCTGGAACGCACTCTTTCCTCTTATTCGCCCGACTGTGAAAACCGCCCAGACAGCAAAGGGGCAGACTCTCCTCATTGACACAGCGCATGCTGACAGTAAGCATGTCTGTATTGTGGCCGTCGGTGTACTTGGCAACTTCTCCAGTAAATTGCTCAGCGACAGGCACGTGAGCGCCGTGGTGACGAGTAAAAAGGGCGCGGGTATTTTGACTGCAAAGGACATCGCGCACACTGTCGAGCAGGCAGGGTTCAAGAACGCACCAGGATTCGTCGTTGTCAAGTCCGGTAAAGAAAGGAGAGTCGAGCTCGAAGGATCAAGCATAGTCGATGTCGAGGTCAGTGGAGACCTTGAAGTAGACCATGTGTTGCATTTACTCGGAGCCGCGAGCGAAACGTGCAGGTAAGATATGGTCGACCACCTTTTCAGAAATAACACCAGCTGACCACATTCTTGTATCAGACGATCGGTTCACCAGACAGCAGAGCTCGTGAAGATGTTTGTCAAGACAGCAAGCACCGCGCACTCAACGTTCCACACCGAGAAAGCTGAAGGCAACCCTGCCATCTTTCACGCAGAAGGTCCAGCCGGATTTGAAAAGGCGAAACATGCCGTTGAGAGAGATCTCACGCACGTCATGCGAGCATACGCTGCACGGTCCGAGAAGGTAACATATTCGGTACACTACTCGGACGTGAATGGCCTTTCGAGACTGGAGAACTACATACTCGGTCTCGAGATTGCCAAGTATTTCGGTATGTGTATCTCTCGATGGAGACATGAAGTCTTCACTAACCTCACCAGAATCTCAGAACATACCCTATTCTCTGTCAACATCAACTCTGCTGCAACACGACAAGCTCGCTCGCGGATTTTCGATCAGCATCTGTCCAGTTCCTCAATCTATCCTTCCGCCTCAGAAGCAACCTGACGCACCCGCTCAGACGTCAACATCCCACGACAACGCAAGCAAACCCTCAACTGCCACCTCGGTCATGACCTTTACTGACAGCGTAGTCCGATCACGGATTGAGAAAGCTTGTAACGCAGTCATGCACGAAGAACCTACCATAACTCGCTACGACGAAATCGTCGGCGATGGCGACTGCGGCTATACTCTGCGTGACGGTGCGAAGCAGGTTCTTCAATTCATCTCCTCTGCCGATCTCTCCGCTCTGCCGGCGACAGTATCGGATCTCGTGAATGACCTGGAGGTTAATATGGGCGGGACCTCAGGAGCGCTGTATTGTATCTTCCTGACCGCGCTCTCAGCGGCTTTGGCTACGGAGAAGACGGTTCCGGATGCGATGAAGGCTGCGATGGAGCAGCTGCTCAAATACACTAGGGCGAGGCTCGGCGACAGGACTATGTTGGACTGCTTGATCCCGTTCGTGGAGACTTTGAGGGACAGTGGAGGAGATGTAAAGAAAGCTATTGAGGAGGCTAAGAAGGGTGTTGAAGGCACGAAGACGATGCAGGCCAAGCTTGGAAGGAGTACCTATCTTGATGAAAGCGCGACTATGGGTGTACCTGACCCAGGCGCGTATGGCCTATTGATCTTGCTTCAGGGAATGTGTGATGTATGATGGTCGCAATAGCTATGTCGGATATAGAGATACTGTGGGCAGTAGCCATTTTGGAAAGGAGAAGTTCAATCTATGCTGTGAGCGACTAAGCATTGCAAGAATATACCACCCGTCAAAGAGAAGTGGTTGCAGCATGGAAATCAACCGTGCATTCACAGCAAACACCGTGCACTCACAGGAAACACCGTGCACGAACGCATGAGTAGGCTTTTTGATTTCCTGGTTGAACCGAACCCCGAATGATTTTCCCCGCATTGTGATGACGATCCCCAAATCGTCACCGAGCTGCCGAGGCCTCGAATGCAACCAGCAGAGGTATCAACATGATTTCAGTGTTCACTCCTCTTACTCAGAGCAGAATCATCGCAGCCCAACAACAACACTTAAAGAACTTGCCAAATTCAACACCAGTCCAAATATGGCACCCAACCTGCAGACTAAACCGCCAGCGACCAAATACGTCGTCCTCTCCTACCCAACACCAGAAATCCTGCTCGTCCGTCTAAACCGACCAAAGTCACTAAACTGCATCAACTCCGAAGGCAACACAGAACTCGAGCAGCTATGGCAATGGCTAGACGCCGAGCCCAGTCTATGCGTCGGTGTAATCACAGGCACAGGACGAGCATTCTGCGCCGGAGCAGATCTGAAAGGTACTACTGCTGCTACTACTACTACATCCTCCCCCGAACGTATCTTGCATAACAGACGAAATACTGATGCTCTCCAGAATGGAACGACTCTAACTCCTCGAACCGCGCCCGTCCGATCGGTCCGATGGGTTTCGGCGCTCTGTCCCGTCGTAACGGCAAGAAACCTGTCATTGCGGCTGTTAATGGTATCTGCTTCGGTGGAGGCTGCGAGATGATCGTCAATTGCGATATGGTGATTGCGGCCAAGAGCGCCCAGTTCGCGCTGCCGGAGGTCAAGCGTGGTGTCGTTGCTATGGCTGGTGCGTTGCCTAGAATCGTGAGGACGATTGGTAGGGTCAGGGCTATGGAGATGGCGTTGACGGGTAGGGTTGTGCCTGCTGGTGAGGCGAGGGAGTGGGGACTTGTTAATAAAGTTGTTGGTGACGGAGAGGGAGAGGTCGTGAAGGCGGCGGTGGAGTATGCGAGGATGATCGCTGAGAACAGTCCCGATGCGGTCGTGGTTAGTAGGGAGGGAATCAAATTGGGCTGGGAGGGTGTTGGTGCTGAAGAGGGGAGTAGGCTGTTGCTGGAGAATTGGTATCCGAGACTGCAGGAGGGCGAGAACCTCAAGGAAGGCGTAAAGGCGTTTGTCGAGAAAAGAAAGCCCAATTGGAAGGCATCGAAGTTATAGTCTGCCGATGTGGCATTTGATATCTATCAGTAATAAAACAATATGTTCCCCTGAACATGAAAGTCAAAGACCGAATCGTGCTGTACCTTTTGCTCGATGGTGGAGTTTCCACGAGGCTTGGCGCGCACTTAACGACAGTCCACAACCACTTTATAACATAAAACCACTTCTGATCTGCATTATAATATTGTTCCAATTACAGAGTCAAGTCCTCCACTCATCACCGATTCCAGGATGGCCTCAATAGCAACTCTAAAATACATCCCCCGAGAAACCCTGGCCAAGCTAATCAAGAGCCCCTCCCCATCAGTAGCCGTCATCGACGTCCGCGACAACGACTACATAGGCGGGCACATCCTAGGCTGCCAAAACGTTCCAGTCCACACACACGACCACGCAATACCAGAACTCGTGCGTTCATTAGCAGACAAAGAAACCGTCATCTTCCACTGCGCGCTCAGTCAGCAGCGGGGCCCAAAGTCCGCATTGCGCTATCTGAGGGAGCGGGAACGAATGCTCGGATCGTCGTCGTCATCGTCGTCGTCGGCTGGAGACTCAAAGAGGCAGCAAGTGTTCGTGCTCGAGGGAGGGTTTGTGAAGTGGCAGGAAATGTGAGTGTGGCAAGCTGATCTGATCACCTTTTTTTTCTCTTCATTGGAGATTACTGGTTACGGGACTAATGAGGCGAATAGATATGGAGAGGACAAGACTCTGACCGAGGACTATCAGAAGGATATCTGGGAATTTGGTTATTGATTTTGTATTGTCTTCGAGCGTGTTAGAATGTAAGACTCTGGACACTGCTTGTCATATTGCGACTTCACTGAGCTCTTCATTCAGCGATGTCGCTCGATCAGGGATTCGCGGCAGCGCATTGTTGTGGTTTACGCGAGAACAGTGGGGAAGCGAAGATGCTTGAATCGTGACCGAATCTCGTCACGACAGACAAGTAGGGAATGCCCCATGAGAGTGTTCAGGATACCGAGGTGTATCAGAAGACTTCGGTCCTGGTCGCCAAAGCTATTGCTCGACGTCTGTTTGGTCCATGGATGGTCATCATGAAAAGCTACGATTGTCATTTTGAAAGGAACACTACAACCTAGTAGTAAAGGTGGATACACAAAAGATCATAACATAACAGTTTCAATGGTATGTTCATAAAAGACAATATCTAACATCCTTTTTTCATCAAAGCTTCTCCCTCTCATGCATTCATTTGGAGATACCAGCCTTCTTCTTGAAGGCGTTGATCAAACCACTGGTGGAAGCGTCGTGCTTGTTGCTTGGCTCTGGAGAATCAAGCTCAGCCTGAATCTTCTTGGCGAGACTCTTTCCGAGCTCAACGCCCCATTGGTCAAAGGAGTTGATGTTCCAGATGGCACCCTCGGTGAAAGTGACGTGCTCGTAGTAAGCGATCAAGGCACCGAGAGTGGCTGGAGTAATCTTTTGAGCGAGGATAGATGTGGTTGGGCGGTTACCGAGGAAGGTCTTGTGTGAGACAAGCTCGTCTGGGGCACCCTCAGCCTTGACCTCATCTGGTGATTTACCGATCATGAGGGCCTCGGCCTGAGCAAAGTAGTTCGAGGCAAGCATCCTGAATTATGGTTAGAAACGTTGTATGGGCCTTTCATTCAATACTCACTTCTGGTGGACGTTGTTCTCAATAGGGTTGTGGCTCTCGGCAGCGAGGATAAAGTCGGTTGGGATCAACTTGGTACCCTGGTGAAGAAGCTGGAAGAAAGAGTGCTGAGCGTTGGTGGCTGGCTCACCGAAGAGGATTGAGCCAGTAGTGTACTTGACGTAGTCGCCGCTGCGAGTGATGGCCTTACCGTTCGACTCCATGGACAATTGCTGGAGGTAAGCTGGGAAACGGTGAAGGTATTGGTCGAATCTGCAATGTCATCAGAATGAGACTATCGATCAGAAAAATGAACATGTACTTACGGAGCGACAAGATGAGTTTGTGCGCCAAAAAAGTCAGAGTACCAAACGCTCAGAAGACCACCAAGGACTGGAATGTTCTCCTCAATTGGAGTCTCCTTGAAGTGCTTGTCCATGGCGTGGGCACCAGCAAGGAACTCGTGGAAGTTGTCGTATCCAATGTACAAGCAGACACTGAGACCAATGGCGGACCAAACACTGTAACGACCTCCAACCCAGTCGGAGAAACCAAACATGTTCTTCTTGTCGATACCAAACTTCTCGACCTCCTCAACGTTGGTGGAGAGGGCAACGAAGTGCTTGGCGATGTGAGACTCCTCCTTGGCAGACTCGAGGAACCAGTGCTTTGCGGTGGTAGCGTTGGTGACGGTCTCGGCGGTGGTGAAAGTCTTGGAAGCGACAAGGAAGATGGTAGTCTCCGGGTCGCAAACACGGAGGGTCTCGGCCATGTGGGTACCATCAATGTTGGAGACAAAGTAGGCGTTCATGTCGCGCTTTGCGTAAGCCTTCAATGCCTCGGTGACCATGACTGGGCCGCTATTTGTTGTCAGCAAAGTACATCAGAGTGTCGTCGGCGCCCACTCACAGGTCGGATCCACCAATGCCAATGTTGACAACGTTCTTGATGGCCTTGCCGGTGTAACCCTTCCACTCACCACTCCTGACTTGCTCGGAGAATTCCTTCATGTGCTCGAGGACCTCGTTGACACCCTCAACAACGCTCTCTCCGTCGACCTTCATTGGCCAGTTCTCGGTATTGCGGAGAGCGACGTGGTAAACGGCGCGCTTCTCGGTGAAGTTGATCTTGTCGCCATTGAACATGTCATCACGAAGTTCCTCCAACTTGGCCTCCTTAGCCAATTTCACGAGAAGCTTCAATGTCTCATCGGTGATGAAGTTCTTGGAGAAGTCGAAGATGGTCTCGGACTTGTCGGCCTCGTTGTGGAAAGTGCGAGAGAACTTTTCAAATCTCTGTGGATCCTTCGCGAAAGCATCCTTGAGGACGATGCTTCTACCAAGCTCCTGATGGTGTGACTGGAGCTCTTTCCAGGCGGAAAGGTCGGTAGCTTGAGAGAAACCAGGCATTTTGACGTATCTGGATATGCTGAAAAGATTCAGGTCAGTGTGTGAATATTAGCAGCGATATACGGCAGTCTTACGAAGAAAGATTTTGGGACGGTATGTTTTGATGAGACAACCGGAGATGATTGAGAAGGTGAACGAGGATTTGAAAGTCAATTTAGCCGTAAGCTTGCGGAGCGGTCGGTCGGTTGAGTTGTGTTTCTGTGACACCGGGAAGCAGACAGCGGTGTCGTCAGTGGGGCAAGGCACCTGCAGCATTGGAGGGGCAGCCGATGGGTGGGGGACGCTTGGACCAGGACCTGCCAAATGGCGTAGAAAGAGTGAGTTCTCAAAAGCCGATGCCTACAGTAGCTGATCGATCATACCGAGTACTGTACAGGTACTCGGGTACCTATACTATGTGGGTGCATCATACTGACACACTGTAATTTACTTTGCACGCTGAGCCGACTATGCAAATCACGCCAAGTAACACAGATACAATCATCGACCTCGATCTCATCTCATCGTATTCGTAGCTACGCTGCATGCTCTATGGTGAAGCCCAGCTCAATCAGTCCAGCTGTTTTGAGACCACATCTCAGACTTGCGGATCAGTATGGACCATGATAGGTACGGGACTTTATCAGTCTTCCTCAACGCCAAAAGATTTGGATACAATGACCAGAAAGGTCCCCTGTGCCACCCTCGCTGAATTCTCGACACTATGCAATCGAATGGCCTATTGACGATTCATATACGAAGGATCCTTCACACTGCCACCAGCATCGCCAAGACCTTCGACTGGTCTGTTGTATGACCAACCTGCGAATTGTTGTTGCATTGTCTGTGACAGCATAGGACCTTCAACATATGAATCCTGAGGGGCTTCTGATGTGAATTCGCGATCAAAGTTGGCTGTGTCTCTCTCGTCGGCCTAAAAGATCACGTTAGCATTTGGCCATGATAACAATGGAAGGAAAACATACCACACTGGGCTTGAAGCTAGGCTCGTACTTGCGGTCGAGCAACTTCCTCCAATCAATGCTGTGGAAGAATGGATGAGCCTTGATCTCAGCTGCACCATTGATACCCAGGCGCTTGACTGGATCTCTGTCAAGTAGGCGAGTCAGAAGATCCCGTGCGGCTGGTGGTACAATCTCTGGACCAGGAAAGTGAAGTGGTTCGGCCAAGATCTTGCGGTACATGTCGTTCGTGTTCTCGTCGTAGAATGGTGGAAGTCCTGTAAGCATCTCATAAAGCAAGACTCCCAACGTCCACCAATCGACAGTCTTTGTGTATCCAGTACCATGGAGCAACTCTGGAGCGAGGTATTCTGGAGTACCGCAGAAAGTGTTGGTCTTGTCCTCGTCTTTCATGTCGAGCTTGCACAGTCCGAAATCGCACAGAGCAATGTGTCCGGTGTAGTCCAATAGGATGTTTTCTGGCTTCAAATCTCTGTAGATGACATTGAACCCGTGCAGGCACTCGAGCGCGCAAAGCAACTCGGCAGCATAGAAACGTGAACGGTTAATGTCGAATCTTTGTTCGCGCTGCAAATGATGGAAAAGTTCTCCACCGTTGACAAACGCCAACACCAAATAAAGCTTCTCCGGCGACTGGAAGGAAAACTTGAGAGGCACAATGAAAGGGTTGTTGATTTGTGAGAGGACGGAGCGTTCGGCAAGGGTATGGGCGACTTCGGATCGGGAGATGATGTGAGCTTTGCGAATCGTCTTGAGGGCGTAAATTCGGTGTGTATCCTTCTTTTGCACTTGCATGACCTTGCCGAAACTACCCTTGCCAACGACTTTGAGAAGTTCGAAATCTTCAATTTTGAGTGATCTTTGTCTGTTTTCAACAAACTTGACACCAAATCGGAGGGAACCGGTGCCGTATTGTATGTTGTTCCACTCTATACCGGATTGTCCAAGACCCTTCTCTTTCTCTGCGTATGCTACCGCAGCCTTTTCTTGATCCTTTTTACTCAACTTGGAGTCTTTCTCGAACGGTTGGACCTCTTCGAACCTTGGATTAATCCTGGTTGTGCCAATGAATATGTCTTCGCTTCTGCCTGCCTGCGGTGATGCATTTGGGTTTCTGATGTAAAGAGAAATGGTAAGCTCAGTCGCACGAGAGACATCGAACTTGTACTGCGTGCTCTCGCCAGCCCATACTGGATTCTCTGGTGTACCCGAGACGGCATTGATGAAGATTTGTTGCTTATCAAAATCGATGAGCGCATAAGGAAGGTATTTGGAGGAATAGCGACCATGAACAGTTGGGACTGCGTTGATGCCTGCGCTTGAACTCTGGGGGCGACCTGCTCCGTATGAACCGATAAAGCTGCCCTGGTTTACTGAAGAGC
>Ga0058703_1000272_pt1 | contig 11421 bp, 9 predicted proteins | sample AgamicMgMae_FD_83782 | JGI IMG/M metagenome (GOLD analysis project Ga0058703, IMG submission 83782) | Agave microbial communities from Guanajuato, Mexico - Mg.Ma.e | ecosystem: Host-associated > Plants > Phyllosphere > Phylloplane/Leaf | place: Guanajuato, Mexico | collected 2012-06-04
GTAGTATACATACCGCCGAGTCGCTTCGTATGGAATTGAAGCCACCACGAGGGAATGAGCGATCCTGTAGACAACCGACGAAGAGATGAAGCAAGAGCTGACGTTCAAAGGTTCCTGCCAAGCTGCACGAGGTCGTCCGTGTTTGCTTTTTCCGTGCCGCCCTGCATCTCAGCCTGACCTGATTGGCTGGGGCAGAATTCTCCGCATCAATGTCCAACCTCATGTCGTCCAACCTCATGTCGTCCAACCTCATGTCATCCATAGGATACGCATCGTAGCGCAACATCATGTACAGCGCGATAGCATAAGGCCATCACAGTCATCTCACAACAGCCTTGACGACTGTAGTATCTGCTGCTGCTGCTGCCGCCTCTACTTGATCTGCAAGCCAGCATGCCCGAGTCTGACGGATCAAAGCGCTGCCGCTGCTGCACACATGACCATATTGGCGACGACGACATGGTTTTAGGCGCAAGGAAGTTGTTCATATCCACGACAGGCTGACCAAATACACGGTATGTGGCTGCAATCGCCTCGAAAGTGCTGCGGATTGCTCGTGGCCCACCTGCTAGCCAGTTTCGGATCTCGCAAATACGGACACAGCGAGCGATGAGCCTGATGTCAGCAGCATAGCTGCAGTGCGTGTCCACCCGCTCATTCTTGCGATCGAGAGCGATAACGCAGAGGTTTGCGTGGAGGTCTTCGAAGACCACATACACATGCAGCGTCAGGAGCCCCAAGCATCCTCACTGTCCGCTTCATAGCAGACTCGATGGCCGTCCAGGAAAATACTGCTTCGAAAGCATTCATCACCACAACCTAAAAACACGATGCGCCAACAAACAAGCAGAGCCACATGATGGCTGGACGTCGAGCCGACCCAAGATACCGGCGAGGATATTATTTGTCCCACGGTGTATATCTCGATCCAGCAACTTTGGCCAAAGTGTATCCCGGATCCAGTCTTTCGCTGTCACATCGAACAGTACAGGATCTGAAAAATCAAACGCCTCTGGCGCGACAACAGCTTGGAAGACAGTCTGAAAGAGCTTGCAAAGCCCCGTACTCAACCATAACCAGCCTGACAAACGAATTGAGATTGATGCCCGAATATTGGGTGCGACATCACCACTGGGAATTTGGGAAGGAGACCTATGTAAGGGATTTCTTCCATCAATGACTCGATCGTCAATGGCGATGTGCTCGAACCCTTGGCAGCAGCCAGGCCAGTCAAAAAGAAATGCTTCTACTTCTGACAGAGGATTTCCAAGCACAAGACGTGATACTGGGGACACCGGACACACAGGCCAGGAACTGCAGGATTCTCTGCGCTGAGGCAGCCAAATTCGATCATAAAGATGATGCTGGAGGTAACGCTCCAGACTCAACAGCAAACGTCGTTTCGAACATGCTGCATTCAAGCAGCAGAAATCCAAGACTCGAACGTAGATCTGTCTGCAGTTCATGCGATTCTCGTCCTTATGAAGGGCATGCCAGGTATTACTGTGCGCTTTGCAGTCAATACGAGAACCGAAGACCGTCTGGTCCTTGCCACTGGGCTCGCCTGAGCAGGATATATTGCGAGATGCTTCCGTCGCTCCACTTTCTCTGTGTCGTTGCAGCGGTTTCAATCAGAGAAGGCTAATTTCAGCCTATGACTATCCACAGCTTGCCTCGGTATACGATTATCATCTCGGAGTATGCTTCTCGATCGCGCTCGTCCGAGTCCTGGTGTAAGACATGACTGAAATATTGCATACAGCGCAAGCGAAAGACCCACCAGGCTGTTTTCAGGAACGCTGTTATCGATGAGGATCTGTCCATCCTGATAATGTCGAGATTCCAATGGGTGCAGCTTTGGCTTCTGTATTTACTCATCGATGGTCGTCCGTTAACAGCGCTCGACGGATATACAACATGTTGTTTCGAACGGCTTTGGTCTAGCATCTTCTGGCGAATAGCTGCTTTCCAAGATATCCTCTCTTCGGGGTTACATGTTGCCATTGTCCGACAGCATGGTCGTCTCCTCCTTTTACTGGACGGTCCTGTACGACAGCGTTGGCCTGTATCCATCCTCGTCGATGACGCTTTTCGAGCAGCTGGGGGTTCCCATGCCCATGTTCCAGTATGCGAGAGCGTTTTATCTTCTCTCCTTGGTGGCTCTGGGTTCGCAATCTTGATCGTCGTCTCGAGCTGAATCGCTTTCGTTACTTTTGAATGCAATTCAAGACTGGCGACCGCCAGGGCATAGAGTATCTCTGCTTCCGCTCATGCTGAGCTGTTGTCCTGCTCCTCCCCGAGACACAAAATGTCGTTCCAAAGTTCTAAACTCTTTCTCGTTGGAGCTATACGAAGGAAGTCTTTGACATGTAGTCTTGATGAGGCACCATCATGCTGTTCGCTGTCAAGGCTGTGTACCCTTTGTGGTTTACTTTCTCTCCGTTAGCGTCGCGATTCGGGTCAAGAGAACAACGATCCTCGTTGTCTTCGGTTGATCTGGCACGGTACTGGCTCGTAAACAGCTCGTTAATGGCCCAGATCAATCAGTGGACGAAAGCAGGCTCTGATAGCCCGGTGCATGTTTGATCGTGGTGCGAAAACTGCATTGGGGTCACTGCCACCTCGCGTTGATGCTCGAAGTCACACAAGAGACGTGCGCGCTCCTCGTAAGAGGTGTTATGCTGCAGGATTGCGCGCATTTCGAGTATCATCGTCGTCGTTGTAAAACAGTACTGGCGATGCCTCGTCTCCATCCTGCTCTCTCGCAGAGGTGTAAGGTGTGAATGATTGGCGCAGTCGTCAACATGAACGGCTCGAGGAAAAATAGACATGCAACCATCTCGAATATTCTTGTCAGACATGAGATACTAGTCTCGATCTCGTCGTCGTTGTCTTCAAGGCACGCGCGCCGGACTGTAGTCGCGGAATGCTTGAAGCAAGGGGTGACAAGCAAGGCGTCTCATGAACGCGACGACAACACAAGAACAACTTCTCTTATTGTATCCATCTTGTCCCGTCACGTACGTGAGCTGAGTTATCTCGAGAAGATGTGGTTGTGTGGAAGATGTTGTTGTTGTATGGTGTGAACCTGCAGAGGTTGTAGACCGCAGGGTGGGAGCATACACCACTGCGGGCACACTATACTGCGCAACCCGCTGCAAAGGAGAGAAAGAGTCTAGCGCGCGTAAAAGGCTACGATGACGAGTACCTCACACTCATAATGCCGTACTCGGAGCTTCGTAGTGGATCTCGACTATATGCATTGATTTCTTGCTATTTGCATTGCATAGCACACGACTACAAAGAGCACACTCGGCATACGAAATGTCCAGACGCCGATAATTAGGACATATATTGATGTTGCGCGGGCGCTTTCTCCAACAATCACAAGCCTTCGGGCTGAGTGGTCTAGTTCGCTGCACCACCGGTTCTCGGAACCAACCACACACACAAATCGTGAGTATCGTGCCGTGACACCATGTAACAGGTCGCCGGCAGCGGCAGCAAGCGGTCAATCGGTCATCTGGATTCTGGATTCTAGGGGGCGGTACGGTCTAGTCAACCCTCTGCCGCCCAAAATACTAACTAATCTTGACCTTGAGTCGAGCAGGACCCAAATCCTGAAATCCTGAAACATTTTTTTGCCATTTTCCTGGATGCGTCCGCGCTGGCTGCGGTACAGAGGACTTGCTCGTTGCTGCTGGTACCTGGAAGCATGATTACGTTCTTGATGGAGTTACAACCACATCACGACTACAAGACTGCTCATGAACAAAAGCAAATATGGTCGAGATCACTTCTCTTTTGTGTATCTGCTCGTACTGAAGCTCCGATGCGTGGTTCTGCTGCCCTTTGTGTCTGTTGCATCACACGATTGGAACGGAGCGATCGTTGCGAACTTCCAAAAGGTGTTCCGTACGAGACTTGGAGAGTAGCAATGGACAAGCAGTAGTCGGTAAAGCGCAGCAAGCACACCGCCTCTGTTCAGTGCACCTCGATGCTTGCTGCAATATCATGCTATTCGCACTAGAATGGTCATCATTGCACAATTGACGACCGTAGATCGAGGTATGGCCATCAACAGCGCTCAAGCAACTGGCCTTAGTGAGGGTTGTAGTCGCCGGTCGCCATCGCGTCTTTTCTCAGCTCCTCCGTAGCTACTGGGTGTCGGCGTGCGACCTTCACGCTTGCGGAAGGCATGGGTTCGAGTCCGGGCGACGGCAAGCTCGTCATCCCTTTTTCGCTTTTTGCACGTCACGTCCACTACAAAGCCCAATGCGGAAGTGTATTTCCGAGGTCGCCGGTACGACTCCCTTCACGTCGCGAGCCTTTTCGGCCCTTTTGCCTACAATTTCACCACAGCCTTAACAGCGTCTATGATTGATATTTGAGCTCGTAGAGGGGACCGTATGGACCTTTTCAAGCAGCTCAAGCAGTCATTTTGTCATCAATTAGATGTGGGTGTGGACAAGGAGACCGACCTTTGCGCCGTAGATACCTTCGGAGATCGCGCCAAGGCTGCAACAAGCACAAGCATCAACTGTCGTGTTGAACAAGATACACGCATACACCGTGAGCTTGAGAGCATGGCCCAGGACACGAGTAACACCTGTAAAAGCATGGAGAGTGTCAAGCAAGTGCACTGGTATGCTCCATAGGCTTGAGCATGACCTAGATACGCGCGATCACCAGTAAAAGCGTAGAGAGTGTCAAGGAGAATACACTGCCATACGCACTGCATGCGAGCATGACAAAGACACGAGCGTTTGTCAGTGAAAGCAAGAGCGTTGAGCAGAGTGCATTGACATACACAATGGACTTGAGCATGACGAAGCTATGAGCGACCAGCGGTATGAACGTAGAGAGTGGCAAGAAGAGTGCACCGTTTCGGTTGGTGAGTATGCTGGACAACGCCAGCGCAAACGTAGAAGGACCTCGCATGGTGACGAGGGACCAATACTGAGGTAATATATTGGTATATTTGGCCAGTGTTTGCCGGGGAGGAAGAGGAGGAAGCTGGGTGGTCTAGTGGAATAAGGTACACAAGGTACGTAAAACTTTCATTAGTCAGCAGCAACAGGGTAGCTCGGTCGGTCCGGAAAAAGATCAAACCATTCCGGAGGTTTGTCTTCCCCCTCGAGGGGGTTTCTGTTTCGTAAATTTTTGGAATTTTCCCAGTCATCATGCCACACTATCTGCTCGTGCTTTAGCCACAACGATGGCAGGTATATCTCTATTTTGCGGTTACAGGATCACAGAAGCGACGACCACTCGAGGACGACGCGTCGAAGCACGATTGAGGGTCACATTCTTTGTTCAGGGCTCTTTGTGTCACGACACAAGACGATTCGGTGGACGCGCCTCGTTTTTTGTTTTGGGCGGTCACTCACACACTGCGACAACACTCGATACAAAGGACCCGTCATCGCGCGACTGAGAGTCATATTCTTTGTTGCGAGTTTGCAGTATCAGCCTACTGCATTGCTGGACACGACAGATCCGATGGTCGAGGCACGTTCTTTGTCTCTGGCCTTCGGCACACTGCACCGCTCGGTATGAAGGATCGGTCATTCCGCGACCGAGTATCATATTCAGTGTTGCAAGCGTACGGTATTCGTCTACTGCATTACTTGACACGGAAGATTCGTTTGATGAACTACGTTCTTTATTGCCTGCGTTCAGTATCACATACTACACTGCTCGATACGAAGGACCCGTCATCGCGCGACGGAGGTCCATATCTCTTTGTTGCGAGCTTTCAGTATCGTCAGCTAGGTTGGCAGGTAAGTTACAAATACGACGCAGGAATTCCAGCGAACAGGGGGTGAGAATTGTCTTGCTTTTGATATACTCAGATAGATGAGATAGACATTATAGCACTCCAACTTCTAATATAGATCTAGTCTGCCATCGCATGCCAGAGAATGCCGAAATTGCCGTGAACCAGTCTTGCATCGAGCTCGTTCCTTCGAGTACTTGACGTTGAAGTACGAATTGACTTCATGCGATCGTCCACCGTTTTCTGCTGAGTGGGCCGTGAGTCGATTCAGCTTCAAAACTTGGCAAAACCTTCGCACTAACAAGCATTGTGGAGGCACGTTCGTTTCTTTAGCCTGTCACTGTTTACCCACCTACGCAATCTCCAATGATCGGTGGTTCCCTGATCCAAGAACCAGCCCGAGTCGCTCGACCGCTCCTGCTGATTGCTTGATCTTCTGGATAGTCGCCATGACTTCTTCTCTTAACTTTTTTGACGACTCTTTACGAACACTCTCGTCGATACCATTTTGTCTGCTCATGGATTACGATCGACATAATCCACAGCCCACCAGCCACAATGAACGACCCTGGGACCGAGGAGCCTATCCGACAGGCAGCCGATGAGATCGAGCCAACATTTGATGGAGGACAAGATGCCGAAAAGGAAGAAGCACAAGAAATTCAAGAGCAAGAGCACAATCTGCACGACTCGAATCTTTGGTGGTTTGCATCAACCGGGTGTCCGCTTCTCGCTGGTACATTTGGGCCGTTGGCAAACGCATTCAGTATTTGTGCGCTGGTTAGAAGCTGGCGAGTTTACATTGCTCCAGGGGAGACTGCAGCCTCGGGAGACCGAATTACCGATCCAGGATGGTTGCTCGCGGTCAACGCGGTGTCGTTGGTCATCGCACTGACGGCGAATGCGGCGTTGCTGCTGAACATGTCTGGAAGAGTGCGATTCAAGATTGCGCAGCCGATCGCAGTACTCGGATTCTTCTTCGGTGGTGTCATGCTTGTCGCCCTCACTGCTGCCCTGTCTACTGCTCCGGATTACGACCTATCGCCAGGCTCGCCGGCGGCTCCAGGAGGAGCGCATGCATTGAGTCAGGCATATTACTATGCCATACAAGCAGCCATCATCTATTGGATCGTTACCATTCTCATGTCTCTGACCGCTTATGGAGCGTGGAAGGGACATTTCGAGGCCGAGTTCCGTCTGACTCTGGCCCAGCGTACACTCATGCTGCAGACGATGGCATTTCTGGCGTACCTCATGCTAGGCGCACTCGTCTTTTCCCATGTCGAGGGCTGGGAGTATCTAGATGCATTTTACTGGGCAGATCTGACTCTTCTCACAATCGGCCTTGGATCCGACTTCCACCCTTCGACTCACACCGGCCGGACTCTGTACCTCTTTTTCGCCATTGGAGGTATTGTCATCATCGGTCTCGTCATTGGTTCTATTAGAACTCTGGTGCTCGATCGTGGAAAGAAAAAGGTCTCTGCACGAATGATGGAGAAGAAACGAATTCGTGCGATCAATAGTGTTGATCCACGCAAGCATCGAATCCAAGTCGCTCGCTTCCAAACCATGAAATTCGATAACGATGACCTCACACCGGCAAAGAGGAGAGAGCTTGAATTCAGTGTAATGCGAAGTGTTCAGGAACTTGCCGAGCGAGACCGGAAATGGATGTCGCTCGTCATATCTACGTTTGCAGCAGCCTGTCTTTGGTTTATCGGTGCTGCAGTATTCTTCGTTACCGAAGCCGAGCAAGACTGGAGTTACTTTGCGTCTCTCTACTTCTCCTACACCTGCCTGCTGACCATCGGATATGGAGATCTCTATCCAATGTCGAATTCTGGCAAGCCCTCTTTGTACTCTGGACCTTACTGGCTGTTCCTACACTGACCATTCTCATCAGTAACATGGGTGATACCGTTGTCGCAGTATTTTCCAATGCTGTCGTATGGATCGGATCCATCACTGTCCTACCTGGAGAGAAGTCCATGTCGGCCACCGCGAAGAGGGCCTTCAAGCAATTCTCTGTTGGCCGCTCGGACCCACGGGAACTGGAAGCTGCCACCAAAACTGTGGCTCCAGGTGTATTTGGTGAATCTCGACACGAAGGAGGAGAAGATTCGAAACACTTTGACCTCATGACCAACAACATTGCCGAAAGGTTGTCCACTCACATCGAAGATGAGGAGATTCAAGAAGCGATCGAAGCTCAAGAACGAGGCGACTCTTACGAACGAGACGTTCATTTCTATCACTTTGTTCTCGCCAAGGAGATCCGAGTCATGATGCAACATCTCGGTGCAAGCCCACCGAAACAATACACATGGCCGGAGTGGGAATACTATCTTAAACTCATCGACAATGAGGCAGCAGGCAAAGAATTAATACCCGAAACTCTGCGCAACCCCACCACTGTCTCCAAGTTCAAAGCCAGACCGAAAGACCGACAGTGGACGTGGCTTGGTGATGAGTCTCCTTTAATGGGTTTGAAATCCGAGAGCGAGTGGATCTTGGAACGATTGGGAGCGACGTTGGAGCAGGAGATAAGGGACCAGAGGAGGAAACTGCTCGATAAAGACTACAAACAGAGAACCCCGCCAATCAGTCTGGCCGAGATGGTACAGCAGGGCATCATCAAACCAAGAGGTGGTAGTGGGTCGGGTGGTAGCGGGTCTACCGCTATTGAAAGAGCATAGACGATTCTTACACTGTTTCGGTCTATTATCTCTTGCATGTACTATCATGTCATCTAATCAGTATTTTAATACTACGCATCGACAGTGATTAATGATACACCAAGGCCCAATGCTTGAATAAAGACACCTTGTACAGCTATAGTTGGCTATAATTTGTACAGATTAGTCGTAAATTCACACTCAAAGAACGTGATACTATATACTAGGCCATTCGACTAAGGGTACTGTGTACAGCTATCGACACGGTACAGATTACACTGTCTGGTGTATCGCTTATTTCGTCACCATCCCAAGACTACCAACGAAATTTGCTCTTTGTAGCTAACACTTGCTGTTGTGAGATACACTGCAGATACCAATCATGCAGGTTCCTAACATATTGCACTGAGTACGTGTAACTCCTTCTATAATTCTAGCTGTATCAGGTAATTCTGAGCACATTGATGATCACCTACTACGCAGTGGACCAAAAAATAAAGCGATACAGTAAAGTATGATACACGAAGGTCGCTACTCGAGTAAAGACACTGTGTACAATTACAGCCGGTCATATATAGCATGATTCAGTGGTATCCATATCTGATGATAGAGGTGATACTATATACCAAGGTCTCAGACTGGAGGTACCGTGTACACCTACAGACGATTGTTTCCTCATAGCCTTCTGTGTATCAATAAGTCTATCACCTACATACCTAGGACTTTGAGCAAGTTCTTTTCTATAAAATAAATAGTAAACCTCGATCGACGCCGTGATACCATCTATACAAGCTACGTGAAATTCCGCCGGGTATAGCATCAGACCCCTCCAACGCTCATCTTCATTCTGCATCTTACACGTCTTGTCACACACCTGCGCCATGAGCGACCTCATCCAATTAGACCAAATCGGTCAGCTGGTGCCTCGTAACGACGCGGAAATGTTTCGCGAACGAGTCGCGGATCTATTAAATTCGCGCTCGAAGGCATTTCCTGGCGCGCAACCTGTTAGTTTTGCGAAGAGACACTTCGACGCACTTTGCGAGTCAGACTATTTCCTCTGCGAGAAGACCGACGGTATAAGATGCCTGCTTTACCTCACGTTCTTCGCCGACGAGTCAGGCGAACGAGAAGCAGCCTTCTTGATCGACCGCAAGAACGACTACTATCACATCAACAACGAAGCCTTCCACTTCCCTCTGCCAGGCCAGCCTCCCAACACATTTCACACTGAAACTATAGCAGACGGAGAATTAGTCCTGGATGTGATGCCTGATGGCAGCAAGGTCCGACGATACCTCGTCTTCGACTGCCTTGCGCTGGATAAACGACCACTGCTGACACGCACATTGGACAAGCGTCTAGGCTTCTTCAATGAGAATGTGCTAAAGCCACAACTACAGCTGCTGGCCAAATTCCCGGAAGAGAAGGAGCACCAACCGTTCGAGGTAGCAATGAAGAGAATGGAAAAAGCATACGGGCTGGAGATGATGTTCCGCGAAGTGCTGCCCAATCTGCAGCACGGCAACGATGGGCTCGTCTTCACAAAACGCGAGAGCAACTACACCATCGGTACGGACCCGAATATCATCAAATGGAAGCCGCCGCATGAGAACACTATCGACTTCCGCCTGCAGATCGACCTGTTCCCACCACTTGATTCGGCCGGCGCAGCCACCAATGGCCAACACGAGACAGACGGCCACCCGTACGAGCCCGACTACGACGCGTGTCCTGCATTCACGCTGCTCGTCAACCACGGTAACAGAGACTACCGCACCTTCGCCACACTATTCGTGACAAGCACCGAATGGGACGCGATGAAAGCACTGAACCAGCAGCTGGACGGACGCATCATCGAGTGCTACAAAGACCGACAGGGGCGATGGAGGTTCAAGAAGGAAAAAGACGGCAGTCCGCGATTCAGAGACGACAAGACGGATGCCAATCACATCAGTACTGTTAATAGCGTGTTGAGCTCGATCGAGGACGGAGTTTCGGAGCAGGATCTGTTGGCGCGCGATGTCGACATCAAGAATGCTTGGAAGGCGAGGGATACTAGGATCAGGGCGGAAATGAAGGCTGCCGCTGACAGAGAGAGGGAGAGAAGGGAGGCTTTTGAACGGGAAAAGGCTGAGCGTGAGAGAAAAGCGGCGCAGTGAGACAGCACTGGGAGAAGGTGTGTTGTGGAAATGGAAGCATTGTCAGGCCACAGAAAAATAAGACACGATCATCGGGCAAAAGGCGTTGGAATCGGATTAGTGATACCCAGGACATGGACAATTAGAAAGAGATTCTCAAATGCAATGTCATTTCTCAAGACATCGCCTCGTTTCCAGTCTATCTGATGAACGGAATACCGACTCCAGTACTCTTGCGAAACGCAACATACTGCTCACCAAAGAAGCGAATCAGATGCTCCTCCTCACTGCGTATCCTATTATTGAAGAAAATCCACAGCACAACCACATACACGACCCCACAAACCGCGTTCCCAACCAACAGTTGCGTTCCAATCGCCCACCAGAAGAACCCAAAATAGCTCGGATGCCGCAAATAGCCATACACGCCACGCGTGACCAGCTCATGGCCAGCCCTGTGCTCCCTCGCAGGGATATGATTGAAATTCGTGCCCGCCTGCGCCATCGCCACACTCCTGATTCCCTGGCCGAGAACCACTAACGCAACCCCCAGAAGACGCGACCACGGTCTCGACACAGTGTCCAGCCACGAAGGGCAGAGGGTGCAAACGAGCAGGATCTCGGCCATGGCGCACGAGTGCGCGACGTTATACGCCCAGCCGTTGCTGAAGAGGAGAAACGAGGAAACTTTTGCGCTGGGAAGGTTGTAGCGTGCTGTGGTGTAGAATTCTAAGAAGTGGAAGAGGGAGAGCAGGGTTATGAAGATGGGGAGTCGCCAGAGGGGGTTTTGGGCGTTGAGAAGGAGGATGGCTGTTATTAGGGA
>Ga0058703_1000273_pt1 | contig 11420 bp, 10 predicted proteins | sample AgamicMgMae_FD_83782 | JGI IMG/M metagenome (GOLD analysis project Ga0058703, IMG submission 83782) | Agave microbial communities from Guanajuato, Mexico - Mg.Ma.e | ecosystem: Host-associated > Plants > Phyllosphere > Phylloplane/Leaf | place: Guanajuato, Mexico | collected 2012-06-04
CCGCTGAAACCCTCGTTGGAGAAGAATCTAACTCCAGGAACCAATCCACAAATGGTATGGATGCGAAAAAGCGTAGAAAATTTGTCGACAAATTACACTTTGGGAGGAAAGACGACGAGACTTTGGATACCCCGGAAGAGGAGAAGAAGAAACCAAGAAAGCACATTGGTGTTTGGCCTCAGCTGAAAGCTACTGTCTTCGGATCTTGGATCAATCTGCTTCTCGTCGCTGTTCCTGCTGGTTTCGCTGTCGGTATCTTGGACAAAACAATCGACCAGAACGCGCCCAACGCCAACGCCATCGGTGTCGCTACCTTTGTCGTCAATTTCGTTGCCATCATTCCTCTCGCCGCCATGTTGTCATACGCTACAGAAGAATTGGCCATGTATGTCGGTGAGACTCTCGGTGGTCTTCTCAACGCCACTTTCGGAAATGCTACAGAGCTGATCGTTAGTATCATCGCTTTGCAACAGAAAAAGATCCTCATTGTTCAAACCTCTCTCATCGGCAGTATGCTTTCCAACTTGCTCCTGGTCCTCGGCATGTGCTTCTTTTTCGGAGGTCTCAATCGTGTTAAACAGCATTTCAACATAACAGTTGCTCAGACCGCTTCTAGTTTGCTCGCTCTCTCCATCGGTTCTTTGATCATCCCGACTGCCTTCCATCGATTCGGTTCCGACACCGATAACGCCAAAACTCAAGCAGGTGTTGCTCCCATCTCGCGTGGTACTTCGGTTATCCTTCTGCTCGTCTACGCGTCTTACCTACTTTTCCAACTCAAGACCCATACCGATATGTACAACGAGCCTTCAAAGAAGGGAGAAAAGCGCAAAGGCGGCAAGCTTGAAAGTGGCGCCATTCAGCGCGGCATTGCCACGATGGGCGCTGGTGGAGCTGCAAGCTCGGGCGGTCAGGTCAACCAGGCGAACTTGGTCAACGACAGCGAGGATGAGGAAGAGACCCCATCTCTCACCATCATCGGAGCTCTGCTCACTCTCACCATCTCTACTGTCTTGGTCGCATTCTGCTCCGAATTCATGGTTACAGGTATTGACGCCACTCTGGCTCAGTGTCCGAGGAGTTCATCGGTCTTATTCTGTTGCCAATTGTAGGCAACGCAGCCGAGCACGCGACGGCCGTTACTGTTGCTATCAAGGACAAGATGGATCTTGCTATTGGTGTCGCCGTAGGTTCCAGCATGCAGATTGCTCTACTCGTTCTTCCACTCATGGTCATCATCGGCTGGTGCGGTCTTGGAGAGACAGCAACCTCGACCATGACTCTCGACTTTGACGGCTTCCAAGTCACTGTCCTGTTCATTGCCGTTCTCCTCGTCAACTATCTCATTCAGGTAAGCTTGCAATTTCTCGACAGCGATCCACTCAAGCATTGTACTAACTCGTTTCCAGGACGGAGAATCTCACTGGCTCGAAGGTATACTTCTCATGGCGACGTATGTCATTATTGCCGTCTCGGCATTCTTCTACCCAACAAACGGCGATCTCGCTGGTTGAAATGTATTCTACACAATGCTGCATTATTATTTGGCGTTTTGCATTTCTGGCGTTGAAAAACCCATATTCGTCTCTTGGTTGGGAGGGAAAAGGATGCTTGAGGTCGGCATTTCCTATGTATTATATACTCACTTCACTTGCTGCCGGATACCCCAGTTGCATTATTACTTTACTGGGCGAAGGGTGGTCTACAGTTCAGGCCTTTTATGTCTTCTTCCGGCTAATACGATACTACAAAATCAATGCGAAAGTGGTATTCGTCACCTTGACTCGAGAGCCCAAAGCTTCGCTTCGATACTCATTGAGCGTTCATACGGCAGTGAGATATCTTTGTCTTCATTCATCTACACTGCCCCTGATGCTACTCAACGTGCCGTCGTCTCTCTTATCTTTGATTCACAACCTTGACTCGACTAGTAACTCCTGCCGAACATGACCCACTTCTTCGCAAAGTTGCCACACTCAGGGTTACAGCACTTGGTCTCGCCCTCGACCAATCCCTCCGGCTGCTCGAAAGGAATGCACAGACTCTTGGCTCCCATACTTGGGGCCTTGACGTCGACTTCCTGGCCCTCAGCAGGAGCGCCCGCACTCATCTCCTTGATCTTATCCTCGCACTTGCCGTCTAGACAGTGAGGGATGATGCAGACATTCTTGGCGTTCAATGACGGCACGAAATCCTTCCACTCGGTGATTTGCTTCCTGTGCTCGGCGTACTCGTCCGAGGCTTTCTTGAACATGTCCTTCTGGATCGTCTCCAGGAGCGCTGGGACCTCGGTCTTGAGGCCGTCGAGCGCGATGTTGCCCTTTTCGCTCGTGTCGCGGCGCGAGGTCGTCACGACGTTGTTCGCGCTGTCTTTTGGTCCGAATTCGATGCGTAGCGGGACACCCTTGAGCTCCCAGTCGGCGAACTTGTAGCCGGTACCGTAGTTCTCGCGGTTGTCGACTTCGACGCGGACGTCGGCGTCGCGGAGTTCTGAGGTCATCTTTTCGACCTTGTCGAGCAGGTCTTTGCGGTCTTCTGGACTGGTCTTTGCGGTGAGACCAACGGGTACGATGACGACTTGGGTTTCGGCGACACGCGGTGGAGTGACAAGACCTTTGTTGTCCGAGTGGATCAAGATCATGACACCGATAGAACGGGTTGTAAAACCCCACGAGTTTTGCCATACGTGCAATTTCTCCTTCTTCTCGCCCTCCTTTGTGTTTGGGTCCTCGACTGTGATGTCAAACATCTTCGAAAAGTGCTGGCCGAGCAAGTGTGCAGTTCCACCTTGGATACCACGGCCGACGGCGGGGATGAAGCCTTCGACTGTGAGGGTGTAGTCGGCACCTGGGAATTGCTCGTTCTCGGTCTTCTTACCCCGGACGACTGGAACGGCGAGGAGATCCTCGTAGCAGGCAGCGTATACATTGTTGAGAATCTCCAGAACCTCCTTCTCGGCTTCCTCTTTCGTTAAGAAAGCGGTGTGACCTTCTTGCCAGAGAAACTCTCGCGATCGCAGAAAAGGCATTGGGTGCTTGAACTCCCATCTCACAACGTTGTTCCATTGGTTAAGCTTGAGAGGAAGATCTCTGTGACTCCTGATCTTCTTTGCGTAATAGTTGTACATGGCGGTCTCGGATGTAGGACGAACAGCCAATCGCTTGTCGAGCTTGTTCTTACCGCCGTGAGTGACCCATGCGACCTCTGCAGCGAATCCCTCCAAATGTGCCTCCTCACGTGCCAGGTTTGCTTCTGAGATGAAGAGTGGGAAGTAAGCGTTCTTGACACCCATCTTCTTTATCCGCTTGTTCATGAAATCTTGTATGCTTTCCCAGATGGTGTACGAAGCCGGAGCGTAGATGTAACAGCCAGGAACGTCGGTGAATTCAAGCATTTCTCCCTTCAGAATGACTTGCTGGTACCATTCCGATAGATCATCCTCCTTTGCAACATCAATACCAATCAGAGCAGCACCCTCCATCTTCTTCTTTGGGGCAGCCTTGGTGGCCTGTTTTTGATCTTTCTTCTCTGAACCATGTCAGTAATGTCACAATGCCGAATTTCCTTCTCTGACAACTGACCCTTGGCTGGCTTCTTTGGTCTCACAGGCTTCGCGCCCTCGATTACGCCATCTTTGGCGGTATCCTCCAACTTATCTGGGACCTGCTCAGACATCGTGCAGTTCTCCTTTGGTTGTTTGGTCTTGGCTTGCAATTGGAAGTAGGTGACGGCACAAATTGAGGTCACGGAAGTCTGTTTATAATTCTTGCCAAGCCGCTCTCTGCTTCGAAGAGTCAGGTGAAAGTAGTCAAATAACCGTGAGTCAGAAATATTACGGTCAAGCAATGCAGCAGGCGGTCTCGTGCCCCGCCAATCGCATACAAATTGCGGCGACGACAGCTCCGGCTGAATGTCGGAATTTGCAACGCGTTTGGAGACCGACTCAAGATTTCTTGAGCTCTCATGCGCGTGACGAAACATAACGAAACAGCACATATTCACAATGGCTAGCATGTTCGAAGCACCCCGAAATTCGGGTACATTGTGTAAGTATACTACACAAGAATCGGTCTTGAAGTTTTCCTAATGCTCTGCAGTCCTTGGTGGTCAAAAGGTCAGCGGTACCGACATCCGTGAACAAAACGTACAGGCAACTCAAGCTATCGCCAATGTCGTACGATCCTCATTCGGACCTTCTGGACTGGACAAGATGATGGTGGACGACATTGGAGATGTCACAGTGACCAATGATGGTGCGACAATTCTTTCTCTGCTCGACATTGAACATCCAGCTGGCAAGATTCTGGTCGACTTGGCGCAACAGCAAGACAAGGAAGTCGGTGATGGAACGACAAGTGTGGTCTTGATCGCTGCTGAGCTGCTTAGACGAGGAAACGAGCTTATGAAAATGAGGATACACCCTACCACAATCATTACTGGCTACAGACTGGCTCTTCGGGAGGCTGTGAGATATATGAGCGAAAACATCAGTACCAAGGTCGAAACCTTAGGCAGAGACTCTCTCATGGCCATCGCAAAGACTTCCATGTCCAGCAAGATCATTGGTGGAGACTCTGAATTCTTCGCCAACATGGTCGTGGATGCTATGCAGTCAGTCAAGAGCGTCAACAACAGAGGCGAGGTCAAATACCCGGTCAAGGCTGTCAACGTTCTAAAGGCACACGGCAAGAGCGCCACGGAAAGTGTTCTGGTCAAGGGATATGCGCTCAACTGCACGGTTGCAAGTCAGGCAATGAAGACCCGCATTAGTGACGCTAAGATCGCCGTGCTCGACATGAACTTGCAAAAAGAGAGGATGAAGCTGGGTGTGCACATTACAATCGACGACCCAACGCAACTGGAGAAGATCAGAGAAAGGGAGGCTGGAATGGTTCAAGAAAGAGTGGAGATGATCCTCAAGGCTGGCGCAAATGTCGTTCTCACAACAAAGGGTATCGACGATCTCTGCTTGAAGATGTTCATTGAGCGTGGTGCCATGGCTGTGAGGAGATGTAAGAAGGAGGATCTCAGGAGAATTGCAAAGGCCACCGGTGCAACCATGGTCAGCGCTCTATCTGACCTGAACGGTGACGAGAAATTCGACGCAAGCAACCTGGGTCACGCCGAGGAGGTTGTTCAGGAGAGGATATCAGACGACGAGTTGATCCTGGTCAAGGGCACCAAGGCTCACAGCGCGGCGTCGATCATCCTTCGTGGAGCCAACGAGTACTCTCTAGACGAGATGGAGCGTTCGGTACACGACTCACTTTCGGCCGTCAAGCGCACGCTCGAGAGTGGTCGTATCGTCCCAGGTGGTGGTGCCGTCGAGACCGCTCTTCACATCTATCTCGAGGAATGGGCGACATCAGTCGGATCACGAGAGCAATTGGCAATCGGCGCCTTCGCCGCAGCCCTCCTCATCATCCCGACGACTCTCGCCGTGAACGCCGCCAAAGACTCTGCCGAGCTCGTCGCCCAGCTCCGATCAAGGCACGCGCTTTCACAACGCCTCTCCTCAAACCCCGCCACAGACCCACACGCCACCACAGCCGACGGCCAACCCTCAACGGCGACCGAAGACGAGAAGTCGTTGGCGAAAAAGAAGAACTACAAGAACTACGGTCTGGATCTCACCCGCGGTAGAGTGGTCGACAGCTTGAAGATGGGTGTAATGGAGCCCAGCATGAGCAAAGTGAAGCAATTGAAGAGTGCAGTGGAGGCGTGTGTAGCCATCATGAGAATTGATACCATGATCAAGTTGGATCCGGAGAACAGAGGCGGTGGAGAGGATGACGGTCATGGTCACTAGTAGATAGGTCACGCTCAATATTCAAAGGGGTGTCCAGAAGATTGTCATTGTCCTAACTAAGCCATCATGACCCCCAGGGTGAGCTTAGGCTCCAATCCCGACGACGACAAGGTAAAATAATACACAGCGCGGTATATACCATATCGGCCGGAAGTTTCGAGTACGGCCGTAGTCGCTTCGGAAGAGTTGTGCAACACTGGGCTGGGATCTGCTCTCTCTTGAGCTCAGTGATCAGCAGGCTCATTCGCTATTGCTTTGCATCTGGCGGCACATCAAGCCAAGCTCACAACCCCGCCAACTATATATGGAGCCCATTCCACTCCTGCGTTTATATACTACAGGTTATTACAACACTCATGCATACCACGAACAGCTACCTGGCTCACACTACGAGGCAAATCTCCCACCATCGTGTGCGCGAACAGGCACCATCGACACGATTCGGGCAGAAGGTTGTATGGGATGATCCGGATCACCAATCACTCCGAGCGATGATGACAACCTTGAAGCTAATAATGTTCCATTTCTATCATCACCAATCAGAAGCGACGTCGCTAACATCTATACTTGCTGTTGACTTGTCCATGTGGTATTTGTCAGCGACGTTTTGGGCACTTGATGCCATTATAGAGGTCTACTGTCGGCGCCTATCGTCTAGAATAGAGGACTAAGAGCATCGATCTGACCTGCTTGGACAATCACAAGACAATTGAAGGCCGGTATTGCCCAATCGCTACGGAGTAACTCAACAATGACAATAACGACCCCATTGCCGTGGTGCTGTCATGTGGACAGACACTCTCGCCAGCGCCCAATTGACGGCCGCAGCTGCCTGGGTGGTAGCGACGTATGCCATTCAATTCGGTCCATCGGCTCATGCCCAGCGAACCATCGCCTTCGGTCTCGTGGCATGGTTCTTTGCAGTCACCTTCACCGGGGCCTCTGGATTCCTGACCGACTTTCTGATGTTTGATGTGCCTGGCGTCGGTTACCTGGTCGGGATCCCGATTGCAACACTGACCACTCTTTTGCTGTCCACTCAAGAGGGTCGTCGTCGGGTCGACAGAGCCTCCATGTCGGCCATCATCTCGGTCCAATTCCTCCGTGTCCCGGGCTTCTGCTTCATCATCCTGCGTTCTGCTGATCGATTGCCCGCGCCCTTTGCGCCTGTCGCCGGTTGGGGAGATATCCTTGCAGGCATTTTGGCGGTACCGACCATGTCGATCAACAACAAAGAGGAGCTCAACACGTTTGCGGTTTTGATCTGGAACATCATCGGGGCCGCTGATTTGTTCACTGCAGTCAGTTTGGGGCTTCTGTCTTTTCCTGGCCCGCTTCAGATCTTCACTGGGTTGCCCAACAGCGTTCCGATGATGACCATGCCGTGGATTATCATTGCCGGCTTCCTGGTCCCGACCCTCATATCTCTGCACATTGTCGTTTTCTACCGAATGTTTTCGACGCCGTCTAAAAGAAACCAAGGCTCTAGTCAATTATTGAAAAAGCACTGGAGACTCTTCTTCAGTTTGGTACTTTTGGTCGTTTTCTCGAAAGCTTTAGTAGCAACGTGGTTGATCAGCAGCGAATGCAGCCTGCTGTACACGTTGCAATCTTGGTTCCTTTCTGCTCCCGATACTGCCGGTGATGTTGACGGACGAGAACATTTGCGACATCAAAGGCAGTGAGAGCATGAAGCTTCGCAAGTGCTGTTCTTACTAGATTAAGTACAGGCACGAATCCACAGCGGTCCAAAGATATCAAGCCCAGTAGCAACCTGTTATTCAAGTGAATAATGCATACTGCAATCTACTCTTCTACACCGGGTATCAACAAAATCCGAGATGTATAATCCGAAACCAAAAAACGCCGTCGCTATCATGAAAAATGCCGATCTGCCGATCAAATGGAAGTGATTCCTTTCAATGCATCTAAAGGAACATGACAGCCATGCCCAAACCAGCAGGCAAGAGGATGTTCGCGCCAACACTAACAGCAGATGCACCGCCGGTCTTGGTTGCGCTGGCAGATGCAGCAGATCCGGATCCGGATGGAGAACCAGATGAAGAGCCAGTAGCGGTACTCGCTGCGGAGCCAGACGAGGCGGAACCAGTCGCGGTCTTGGAGGCCACTGGACCTGACACGGTGCCAGCGTTCGCTCCATTGGGCAGATTAGAGCCATTGACGGGTCTGAGGACGAGATCGGTGAGCTGAGCACCGTTGGTCGCGAAACATGCGAGCTGAACACTGGTCGAGGTGACAGAGACGATCTTGCCGGTAGGCGCGCTGGAAACACCGGCGCTGATGAGAGCAGAGGCGCCTTGTGGTGGAGCAGGAATGTCGAAGTTGGTACTCATACCGCTGTTGGAGATGAGAGATGGTGCGCATGCTGGAGGACTTTGTGACTGAGCGGTCGCATTGCCAGATTGCAGGAGGGTCACGTTTACTTTATTGAGCTGGGATTGCAAACTCACGTAGTCTGACAGTAGGTACGCGGAGCCGTTGCTGCTGATGTTGACGATGCCAAAGCTGTTCGCCTCGTTGGTGAACTCGTAGACGAGACCGCCGGACATGACGGTCATTTGCGGTCCGTAGAGGGCTTGCACTTCGTCGAAGACGCGGGGGGAGGGGGTGTTGCAGCCGTACTCAGAGAAGAAGATTGGAATAGTGGTGTTGGAGAAGATGCTGACCAGTTGATCGTAGCCGGCGGATTGGAAGGTCGCGTCGGAGCCACACCAGGAATAGCTGTTCAAGCCGAAGAAGTCGGATCTCGACATGTCGACGCCATTAGTGGTCTGATTGGCAATATCGCACTGGAGGTAGGCCCATTGGTCGGCTAGAACCTCGCGCACATCAGCAGCCGAGTATCCGACGGGAATGGTCCTTGGAGCGTGCTGAGCAATGTAGTTCTTCAAGTCGCGCTGTACGGCGCGAATATACGGTGGGTTGTCTGCAGAGGTCGGAACATCGTTGATGATTTCGTTGCCAGAAAAGAAACCTAGGGTATTTGGGTAAGACTTGAAAGCCTCGACGACACTGAAGATGTGATTGAGATAGCCAGTGTTGTAGCTACTCGCAGGGTTGCTCCTATCGATGGACTGGCCAGCAAGCGGGCTGTTGACGTCGATGATCATGTAGATACCGGCCTCGTTGAAAATACTGGCGCATTCATCGTGGTTGAGTGTTGGATCGACATTGTAAGAACGAATTGTGTTGACCTGCATGATCAGCCCTGTCTCGTAACCTCTTTGGCACATTGAACATACACCAAGCTCTTGCATTAAAGCTGCGTCGCGCAGACATGTGGTACCATTGCTGAGCGGGTCAGAGTCGGTTGTGCCGTAGCCACTGCTTCCGCCGGGCTGGTAGTCCTTGAAAGAGGTTAGTATAACCGCTCAAAACCCCGCAAGTCGCTTGTTGGGCGTACAATTCCTATGACGAAGAAGCGATTCCCAGAAGCGGTATCGACAAAGTTGGAACCATGCATCTGAATGGGCGCTACAGCGAGGCCGATAGAGGCCAAGCCCAGTATTGAGGCTGCAGTTGCTGTGAACTATGAACATTAGCAGAGTCCGGTGGATGCTTGTGCTGTGCCTTGGGGAATACCTACAGTCTTCATGATCGTGTATCAGATATCAGTATCAAAGACACTTGAGGAATGCGATTCACCGCACTGATAAATGCCTGCAATGAGATATCCAAGCAAGACAAGATGTATATCAATGCAGACCAGATGCGCCAAAATACGGAATTCAGAGAGTAGCGAGGCAATCGAGGAGGCGCGGAGATATTATAGTTGATATAGAGGGCGATGGCGGCGGCGGCGGCGGCGGCGGCGGCATTCTAGCACAGTACGTCCAGCCATGCCGCCGACGGGTGAGAGATGCCGGGTTTCCAAGCTCCATTCCTCGTGTTGAAGCATAAGTTACGGTGCATCGAGCGCAGTAGTCTGATCTCATCATGCAACGAATCCGCCTTTACCTTAACGTGTACCGTCCGTCCATCTTGGGACTAGGCGCCAAGCTCATCTATTCCTGGATAAGGCAAGTCCGCAACCTGTGGCGGAGAAGAGGAGATTACAGTATTGTGTCTTTCTATACCATGTTTCATCCTGCGACTAGGCATATATATCATACATTGATCTGACATGGCTTCTAAAAGATCTCACTGATATGCTTCAGTCTTTGTCGCATCAAAGTGGTACTCGTTCACCGGTCGCGATGGCCGCGGCGAAGATATGTTGCGGCTCACAACCACCAGAAATCGTAAAACGTGGTGGGGGTTCAACCGTTGAACGAGCTTGAAAACCGGGCATGGTGCATTTCACCCGGCAACCTTGCCGTATACTCTATCTCGGCCAATCGTATCGCATCTGGCTTGACGTCGCTTTGCAGAAGCGTGAAGGATACAGGATTTGTAGCGTTGGTAGGTCCAGTATATCGCGCAGCGATGCTTTCCTGCCGATATACGGATACAACACGCTTTTTGGCCGCTCAGTCAAATATCTATTGCCTTTCAATCAAAGCTCTTTGTATTTACAATATTTTCATCCGCTAACGACGATGTCTTGTTTGTTCCAAGCCAAAGATGGCGATCTATGGCTTCAAAAGAAGCTTGCCGGTGGTCTTGCGCCCCTCGATATCATTATGCGCCCTCGCCACTTCTTGGAGTGGGTAGATTTCATGAATCCTCACGTCCATCTTGTCCTTCAAGATAAAGTCCCACAACTCATTCGTGTATGTTTCGAACTCCTCTCTCGTGGCCATGTAGTTGAAGAGTGTAGGCCGACACACCTTGGCGTTCTTTGCTGAGAGACGTCTATCATGGAATCAGTATAATCGGTATAGATTCGATCGGATAGTAGACTCACGCAATCGTCAATGGTGGGACAGCACCACTGGCATTGCCAAAACTGGCCAATGTTCCTTTGCGCGCCAGACAATCCAAGCTCAAATCAAAGGTAGCTTTTCCTACTCCGTCAAAGACAGCAATGACTCCCTTGTTGTCTGTCAATTCCATGACTTTGCTCTTGACATCCTCGTGGCTGTAGTCGATCAAGTGTTCCGCTCCGTTCTTCTTGGCCAAGTCGCACTTCTCCTTCGTACTGGCTGTTCCGATCGTGTGTGCGCCGACAGAGCGCAGCAGCTGACAGAGCCAAAGACCGACACCACCTGCAGCAGCGTGAACGAGAACCCAATCACCTTTCTTCACGTTGTGCGCTTCACGAATCAGAGTCAGTGCAGTCAGACCCTGCAACAATGCCGCGGAAGCAATCTGTGGCTCCATTGACGTGGGAATTTTGACGGTCTTCTCGGCAGCTGCAGCAGTGTACTCTGCATACGAGGCCTCGGCAAGGTAGACTACATGGTCACCTTCCTTGAATCCATGTGGAGTGCCCGATGGAGCTGAGACGATGGTGCCTTCACCTTCGCGACCGAGCATATAAGGCATCTTTGGCGCAGGGTAGAGACCGGTGCGGAAGTAGCTACATCTATGTCAGTAAATGCGACACATGGTATATATCTTCAAGCACGAAGATAAGCAGTGACCGTACGTGTCAATGTAGTTGACTCCGATAAAGTCATTCTTGATCAGAACCTGACCATCCTTAAGC
>Ga0058703_1000274_pt1 | contig 11390 bp, 2 predicted proteins | sample AgamicMgMae_FD_83782 | JGI IMG/M metagenome (GOLD analysis project Ga0058703, IMG submission 83782) | Agave microbial communities from Guanajuato, Mexico - Mg.Ma.e | ecosystem: Host-associated > Plants > Phyllosphere > Phylloplane/Leaf | place: Guanajuato, Mexico | collected 2012-06-04
CCGGCTTCCAAGCCGGAAGTGGCATGGTTCAAAGCAGCTATGGCAGGCTCAAGGTATTGTGCAATGACTTCCTCAGGCCCTCTGGAGTCTTCCTGCCGCAACTTGATGGCCCTGCACGATGTCAGCACCATGCCAATGATTATAGATCTCGCCACTTACGAGTTGCGCAAGGATTCCTGCCCGCCCCACGGAAATCGCCTGGTCATCCAGATCCTGCCGCTTTGAGAGTTTCTGCAATATCTTGACGGATGTCGACATCTCGTTCTGCTCCCATAGAATATTAGCAGATTCATGCTGTCCCACCGCGTCAACGCGCAGGTCCGTCGCGGCACAGCTCGGTAAAAGAGCCGAAAGGTAAGCAGTGGCTGCCATAGAGCGTTGCATCAGGCCATGCTTCCGCGACATTGTCGAGTTGCTGATTACGGCCTGAATCTCGAGCAATAGAGCATCTTTGCTGCTCAAGTGCAAGTTCTGGCAGAGGTCGATATTTCGTCTCAGGATACCAAAGTTGGTTTCGCGATGAGAAAGAAGACCCAATAGCTCGTGAGATCTGAGAAGTTTCAGCTGCGGTATCAAATCTCTGGTACCGTCAACTTACTGTCCAATGTCCCACGCATCTTGTCGTTGCTGGACACGATTCCAGAGCGCATACATGTCCGAGGATGTGTTGCAAGTCGTCATCTCGTCAACCTCCGCTAAGACGGCGAGCACTTGCAACGCGGACCTTGTCTGATTGGCATCGAGACTAGACGTCGTGAGCCTAATGACGGTCCGCCGGAGTGCGGTATCAAGTCCTTCGCTGATTTCTTTTGCAAATGAGCTGTTGCGTAGCACTTGTTGAACGCTGTACAGTACAGCGCTGTTGCTCGTCTCACTTTCCGGTACTATCACATCCCACTGGTCGAGTCGCCGTGCAGTATCCATCGTGGCAACCGACGTGTTCCCACGCGGGACTCGCTGTCGGTTCTGAAGGAGGGAATAAGTGAGACTGTTCAGGTCAAGCATACCAAGAGCTTTGAGCATTCCTATAGCGTCGCTTGTATTGTCAGATGCTGCAATGCGCATGGAAGCATCTAGGTTAGCGGTATGAAACGTCAATGACTTGAGCCCGTCACCTTCCTGGTCCACACGCTCCAACACAGACGAGAGACTTGGGTCACGATCGACGCCATAGTACGAGTCCGGGTCATCAAGACGTTCATAGATCTGGAGCATGAGCTCCTCGGACGGCAACGGCGATACAGACGCTGGAGCTGTGGATGATCGTCGAGATAATCGAGCTGGGCCTTGGTGTTGCTGGCGACGCGAGTGCTCGACTAGAAAGAGCGCAGTCGTGGGCATGCCGCAAGTCGAGGCAGCCTTAGCAGCTCGAGTGAAATCGATCTCGAGCCAATGCTGGCGATCGACTCTCGTATGTTCTCGAGACATGGGTTGCTTGAGCAAGTAGATCAATACCCTGAGGAGTATGCGAATCTTGGGGACTGCAGTCTCTCGTTGACTGTTGAAGAGCTCGGTGATCTCATGACACAGACGCAAGCGCAGGGGTTCATTGCTCTGGTCATCGCCCGCAAGCGCCAAGTGTATGAGAAATGGCATCAGTTCCTCCGCTAAGCCTTCGATGTCGTGCAACAGCGTAGGTAACGCGCTGAGTATAGGATCCGCTATGGTGTGATCAACAATCATGTCTGCAAGGCGTTTCGTCCAGGTAGAGAGATTCTCGCCATCGTCCAAATCTTGGGTTGGATCCACCAAGACCTTGCGAGCGCCGTGGCTGGGTTTCTGGCGGCCCGGCATGGATTGATGGCTACCATCCGCAAATTTGAGGGCATCAATGACATGAGTAGGGAAATGTTGCTCGAAGCTCAGAAGATCCTGCCTGCTTGTAAATCTACTGAATATGTCGCATAGTGTTCTCTCGGCGCAAGCGGCGTGAGCGAGACTTTTCTGAGCCAGGAGACGCAGAATCACAGCCGCGATAGCCTTCTGCGATTCGTGTTCGAGGGACTGCTTCGACACTTCCTCGACCTTTTGCGAAGATAGGCTAGGGTGTGTCACAACGCCTTCGGGGCCTAACGCGTTGTACGCTTTGCCGAGGGTTCTGCCGACCCAACGAGCGACGTGATCGTTGCTGATGGAGCCAGATGCTAGCTTCCGGAGAGACGACGCGTACTCAAGAGCCATACTGTCGTCTCCGAGGAGCGCCTCGAGCGGTGAGTCTGGCGCAATGGCATTAGATAACAAAGTGTCCACGATTTCTCTTAGAGGGACTTCTTGAAGTATGGGGCCAGTCGACCTCGAGTCATCGATGAGCCTCAACAGGAAGTCTGTACCCGGCCGTCCTTTGGTCAGAGCTAGAGGGAAAGATGCATCGCGACAAGCTCCAATCATGGGCCGCAGTATGGCTTGAGTCTTTTCAGGCAGCTGCGTGATGGCGGTGGCCATATAATTCGCAGTCCATTCATGGAAATCATGTACGGCAGACAGCGTGGTCTTGTACTGGCTCTCTTGCGTAAGGGAATCTGTCTTGGCTACCATGAAAGACTTCAATGCGAGAAGCGTCAGAAGTCCGTTCGTCACGAGTACGCCAGTGTTCTCCGTTAGATACTGCAAACTTCGGTCATAGAGGTATTTCAGCAGGCCGACGGCGTCGTCGGTTGAGGCTGCATCCATTAGGCGTGTTCTTACGGCTCGAAGGAGCATCTCAAGCGGATACCCTTGCAGAGCGTTTTCGCCGGCCAGAGCCACAAGGATGCGCAGTCTACGAAGCATAGAACATGCATGCAGCGATCCCAGGGCTGGATGCATGTTCTCGATGAGGATCCGGCTGGTAGCTGTCAAACGTGGCTTGTCAAACATCTCGGCCATACTCAGACTCGCTCGCTGACATATGACGTTCAGTTGTCGTGTCAAATGCTTGCCTTTGAAGGACGGCTGCATACTTGGTGGGAGGAGTCTGTCGCTCGAGCCAAATGACTTGATTGCAACAAGGGCATCGTATGCAGCTTTGTGATTGGCGGATGCACCAAGACTGTTCTCTGCCGGCTCAACATGTGTCGAAAGGAGCACCTGCGCCACGATCGTGGGGACTCCAGCTCTCAAAAGGTCTGCGTAGACGTCTTTCGAGGACAAAGTGGCTTTAACGCGCCCTTCGCACGCTTGGGACTTGATGGAACCTAGGGTATTGGAGATATCTTGCGAGACGGCATAGGCCACAGCTTTCGGCAGTAAGGACCGGGTCATATAGTGCTCCGCGAGTCTGAGCGTTTTCTTGAGCCATTGGAGGTCTTCCTTTCTATCGTGGAGCAAAAGCTGCGCCACTATCTCGTCTTGATTCTCCAAACAGAGCTCTTCGAGCGTGCTATATCCGAAGGTTGCATGTGAGATGTCTTGTAATGATCTTTGTCTTAACCAAGTGAAGAGCAATTGACTAGAGAAGGCTTTAAAGACTGCCGAAGGTCCGTCAAAAGAGTGAGAGCGGGCGATCTTCTTGACCGCCACCAGTGCATGACCGGCGGACGGCGGGACTTGGCCAGCGGTGTCGAATATATGATATATTGACTTCCGAAGCAGCGAGGGCCAAGCCGAGGCAAGGTTCGAAAGCATATATAGACGGAACGCTATGCCGTCCAGCCACTCTGCATCGATGGGCAATGTGGCTTCCAGGTCGTCGAATACAGCCTCGTGATTAGGAAGGGTGAACATACTGAATATGCTGGGAATGCGCTCCGCCAGGGATATTTTCACGACCAGAGAGCCCTCCTTCAAGATACCGAATAAGGTGGTTCGTATAGAAGGCATTCCTTCGCTTTGACCGTAGTCTGCATTTCGCTTCCACAGACGCAGGAGTAACTCTGAAAGTCGCTTCTGGGTTGCAGACGACAGGGCCCTCTCGTCTAGAGCCATACCTGTCAAAAACTCATAGAAGTCCACGCTAAGGCCGTGAAGATCTGTAATCGTTTGACCAGCCCAGACTCCCAAGGTGCACGTCATGACGTCTATGATCAGACCTATACCCACCTCGGAACGTGTCGCGGCATAGCAGTCCAAGACTCTTTCGCTGAGCTTGTCAAACAACAGGAACACGTCGTTCTCTTCGAGCTGCATACCATAGACTTCCAAGTTTGCTAGTATCGACCGGCTCGACAGGAGCTCGTCTGTCGGAAGTGACACAAGGTATTTCGTGAACGACGACGATGCAGAACCGTTTGCTTCGCGTGTCTCGATCTGGCAAGCTAGAAGCTTTGCGTAAAGCATGGCACTGACCCTCCTCGCAGTGGGACAGCAGGCAGCCGCGAGATCTCGTCGAGCTGAATGCAGATTTACGGCATATCTGGGAGTGTTGGTGATCTGAGAGTCCATGTTCGAGTCGATGTCCATCATGTCGTCGTCACCTTCAATCTGCGAGAACCCTGTTTGAGCAAGGTATCGACGAGAGTCTAGGGCTTTGGAAAGCGCCAGATTCAGAGCAGTAATTGTCTGCTGCAATGCTTCGGACGTGCCACGTGAACCATGAGAATGTGCATTGCGGACCGAAAAAGTTTCCACTACGCAATCAACCCAGTCTGACTCGCATTCTTGAGTCTCCATGTAAGCGCAGAAGGACGTGAGAAGTCGTTCGGACGCTGAGCGAAGGCGTTCGGAGCGATGCTTGTCCGAGGACGAAATGGCTATGAGGTAGTGCGCGACGAACATTAGTCCAGCAAGTTTGCTGGCAGCCTCAGTAGGTAGACCAGTCATCCTCTGCGACTGCTGGTGTTCTTCCCATTGCTCTCCAGCTTCGTGTACTTGCCTAGTGCACAGGTCTAAGGCTATGGACATGCAACCCAGGCTGACCGACCGGAACCCGCCGGGAGAACGCACGCTTTGCGTGCCAGACCGGTCATCGATTTTGAAGACGGACGGCCGCTGAATGAGCAGCAGATATTCCAAAAGCCCGCGATCTTCTGTATCTTGGATCCATGTCTGAGACAGAACACCCCACGCCGGGGACACAGACTGCAAAGCTACCTTCTGCGACATCGAGCAGCATGCCAAAATAAGATTCAGCACGTTTTGAGCACTCACAGGCGAGGAAGTTGATGCAGAACGTGTGACTCGGTCGAAACAATTGGCTAACATGGCGTTAGCGAAGCACAATGCATACGCGGGCGCTGTCATACCTGGGGACCACTTGTGAAACGTCCAATCGAGGATCTGTTCGGGAAGTCCACCAGTGTCCGAGATACGGCTGGTCACAGATGAACTGAGTATGTCGCAAAGCAGTGCACAGCTTGCGTCATTGCATAGTGCAGGTCCATTGACCACTATGGATGTTCGGAAAAGTTCATTGAGGTCAGATGTATTGTCACGCGAGGCCAGCCGACCGAGGATCATGACGCGAAGCAGGTGACAGCTCACTCTGCAGGTGGACGGGACGTTCAAGGCTCGAGATGCAATCTGCCATATGACCGTCCAGACATCACTGAATGTGGCGGACAGTGCACTCGTCTGTGTACCACAACTCGTTATGGCCATAAAAGCCCAAGAAGCCACGCTGGCGCTTTTGTCGCCCGTCAAAGGTATCACACCATCTAGTATTCGCGAAAGGTCCTGCAGTGTTAGTGGCAAAAGCTGTGAGTGAAACGTCAATAACTGCAGCGCGCAAATGCGGGCCGACGATGCTGGGTCTTTGGCAAGGCGAAGAAGCTCGTCAATCCATGAGGCTTGTCTGAAACGTTTCCTTGGGACGTCCACCAATTCCTCGTTCGAATCGACACCTGCAACTGCTGACGGTTTGACGGTGTACAAAGACAGCAGTTCCAGTATACTCCAGCAGTGTTCGGCATTAAGACCCTTTTTGTCATGAGAGACACGAGGAAGACCGTCGTGTAGAGCGAAGACGCTGTTACTCAACGCCGTACAAGGCCTTTGAGTAACAAAGTCAAGATCTGCCATAAGTAATTGATCCTTTTCCGGACGTCGAGAATAGTCGTTTAGAAGTACCTCAACAAGACGTTCCGCTCCATCTGTGATATCGAAAGCTGTGTCAGTGTGGCATGCGGCATGTTGCACAAATGGCGACAGCAAGATGAGCATATGAAGCAGCTCATGCTTCATCTCGTGTATCTTCGAGTCCCACAGCTGTCGAGCAAGGACAAGTAGGCGTGACGCGTACTGCAGCACAAGCGAGGTCGCCTCGGTTCTGATACCAGACAGGACATGATTGATGCAAGCTAGGGTGTCGACTTCACCGTTTCCAAGGATGCCTGTAGTCTCGAGGATACCGACCAACAGAGAGAAGGTAACATAGGCAATCTGTGTTACTGGAGCAGACGGCGTACCCAGGAGGTGACGCGTCACTGCAGTAAAATCTGCCGCGAGCTGTTTCTGAACAGCTCCTCTTGCCCTGGGAGCCTGGGAGCTCCTGTCTGTCGGGACGGAAGTCCCAAGGCTCAAGTCTCCTCCTGAGCGTCTGGAGGCTACTGGACTGGCGCCAGCTCTGGAATCGTCAATAGGTTCAACGGTCAAGTGACGAAGCTGATCTTGACAGAAGTCGAAGACTTTGCGCCATTGATGCTGATCCAGACGTTCGGCGTGCGGTGGGTACGCAAGAAGACTACTCAGCGAGCGCACATAATCGGGAGCTACTGGCTCACAACAGTTGCCGTGAGGGTCAAGGAAGTTCTCGATGAAATAGTCAATCAGCGCCCTGAGAGTCTTGCCTTTGATGTGTGGTACAGCCACATCGACAGCGATACGCAGCGTCGACGAGCACGCAGATAAGCGACTGGAAGAAGTAGACCGTACTGATTTGCTTGTGGACGACAACGATTTGAGATACGCGGACCGCTCGCTGGAAGAAACTCGAAATAGGCAATCGAAAATTCGAAGAAAAGGAACATCACCGAGTATGCCTTGACGAATGTTCCGCTCATTGTGACGGAGAATACGTGTGAGATCGTGAAGTCCTTGGGATCTCTCCTTGGATCCGCCACTTTCAATGCTGTCTATAACATGTCAGATATTGCTCAGCATCGAGGGCTCGAACAGCTTGTTACCTACCTAGAGCACTTTTGATGTTGATTTCACCCATGCTGGGACTTGGACACTGTCCCGTCTAGGATCCAGCTGATCCAGCTCACTGCGCACATAGTGCATATGATATAGCACTCCTGTGTGTGTCCCGATGCGATATCAACTGGAAGCTACTGGCCTCACCGACTCACTCACGAGTCGATACGACTGCGGTCGCGATTCTTTGTCAATCGTGTGCATGGAGCTTCGTTCATGCGGATTTGAAGTTGGCCTTGACATTCTGTGACTGCAACCTGACCGCGCCCGTGGTGCATAATTAGATATCTGTATGAAGGGATCCATGTGATGAGACCAGGTGAACATCGATCATGTCGTTAGGTAAGCAGTTGGTCTTGGCGTCTTGACGCGATTCCCTCATCAGCTTCACGCGTCGCTGATTTGAGGGAGCTGTAAGCTTCACAGAACTTATTATATGACACTTTGCCGTGCCACAACACCCACATTTACTCTTACCCTAGCCCTTGATCGCATCTTGTGCTTCTGCATCCTGATGTCTCATTGCTGAGGACGGTAGACATATCGCAGTCCAATGGACGAACACGACAGCCTATTCCGGCTTCAGGGCCTACAGGCCGATCTGATCGCATTCGCGGAGGCTCGCCTGCCAAATTTGGAAAGATTGTGGACGGAGCTCGAAGAGAGCATAGAAAGCTTTCAAAGGCTGTTGGACAGGCAAAGACGAAGCGAGAAGAGCAGGAAGGATGTCGGAACTGACCAGGTCTCAATTGAGGGCGAGGACTACGCCATCAATGAGGATTTCAGGCAGCAGATATTGCAGGTAGCAGATGGGCTTGATCTCGATGAGCTGGAGGCTGCACAGTTGTGCATAGCATGCCAGGAGCACGCGGCGGAAATCGATCGGACACCAGCATTTGCTGCGATGCTGCGATTTCACGAGCACAGGGAGACACTTACCAATGCACTCCGGATTGCTCTTCAGCAAGCGGCCGAGCCGGACCTGGACCCCGAGAAGCGCGACATCTTCATGCACCTTGGCCGCGTTGTTGTACAAGGCTCGGATGCAGGCCCGGCGTCGGCGTCAAACTATATCCGCAAATGTGTGCTCGCCATGGAAGACGTTGAGCAATGGATTAGGCTGCTTGACAACCGCATTCAGGGCGCCGCAATCATTGGCCAGACGTTAGGCAGCTACGATCTGGAGATGTTGACGTACGAGAAAGCAAGTCTGCTCAGGCAGCACGAACACTTGGGCGCCATTCTATGCTACATTGTGAAAGAGGGCTACTCCAGCGTTGATGATTACCGTTTTCTGATGGCGAAGACTGCTGGACTTGAGGAGTTCAGCGACCTCATCGTTCATTATGTGCCGGTCCTGGTAAGTCTGGCGGCTTCCATGGGACCATTGGACGGCGTGGCCACATTGCGAGATGCAAGAGCCCTTGATCAGACTTTCGCAGATAAGTCGGAGAAATCTCAGTGGAAGTTGCCAGACTTCCGAGCTGCTGCGTCTGTGTTTTGGCTGGCAGAATACAGTAACAGGTACTCGGACAACTTTGCGGGATCTCCACTGCAAGGAGTGGACCTCGATAAAGAAGCCACGGTCAGATCAGAGCGTGTCATGGCGGCACTCCGCGAAGGCGCATTTCAATTTTTGCTTCTCATCTGCTCCCGGACACGGATCGAACACTGGCACGATCCTGCCAAAGCTGGTCTTGTAACATTCCTTCTCGGAGACACTTTGACCGTCAGAGATACTGCGCTTTCAGCATCGGACGAGTTCCAGGACTTGCTCGCACAGCAACTTCAGTTGTTCGTAGACGCCCTGATCACCAACATGCCGGACACTATACGGCGTTTGAAGTTTGAGGAAGACGAAGAACGTCGAAACATGGGCCTCGGCGCTCCCCAAATCCGGCAAGAACACACACTCCATCTGGAGCGCTTCCTCGTCGTTATCGGATATGCTTTTCAGGGGTTTCCGGATGCAGCTCATGAAGCGTTCTGGTCAGATCCCGATGGCAACATGTATGGCTTCCTCCAGTGGGCTTCCAAGCGACAATCTACACCACGTGTGGCAGCGTTTTGTGAAATGTTTCAAGCCATTGCTCGGAATGAAGAATGCGCCGATGCGGCACACAAGTTCCTCCTCGACGAAGCTGTTGGAGCATCAAGTGCCAAACTACGCAAAGGAGTCTCGCTCAACTGGACTCAGATCTATGGTGAGTTGACGTACTACGCGGGTCGGTTGCAAGACACACCCAATGCGCTCGACCCGCACGCAGAATCAGGTCTCGCGACACACACCGCCGAACCGGAGAGTGCACTGATGCTTGAGTGTTACATGCGTTTGGCGTCTCACATGTGTCGCAACAGCACGTCCGCTCGAGAGTATGTTCTTTCGCATCCCGACAACCACCTCCACAACATTCTGTTCGACCTTGCGAAGAGTAACATCGACAGCCGGTTCAAGGCCTGCGCCTTCACAACAGTAGCGAGTATGCTTACGGAGAAGCTGCCGGAGACCGTCTCCGCTCTGTGGGAGGTGCTTGATACTTGGATATATGGCGTGCCACAGAAAGCCGGGGCACCAAAATCTGTCAACTCTCAATCCAGCGCTGATAATGCCGCCTCGTCTCGACTCAATCCAGTCGCTTCTGGGTTCGAGCAGCCTTTTGCCTTTGTGCGCTTCCTGCAGGCGCTCATTGTACCAGTGGGCGGTGAGGATGCCTTGCACGACAGTCTGCCATTTCCTGAACAACTCGGCTTGCAATACCGTATGCCGGGCATCAACGACTACGTTGACTTTGTTGTTGGCCGCATCTTCAAGGGAACAATCTCGGAGCTGCTTGACGTTGACCATGTCTGGGAGCTCAGATGTGCTTGTCTGGACTTTATTGCCACTTGCTTGTCTACCTTTAACGAAGATCTGGTTGTCTTTGCGAATGCGACAAACATCAATGTGGATTCAGCGATGTCAACCTCCTCCCTCTCTGCGTATGTTCGGTTGCACCCCTTCGCACGAGTGATGGAGTGGATGTTCAATGATGGGGTTATCCTGCAGCTTTTCGCTTCCGCACACGAAGTTGTGGAAGTGGTCGGTGCAACCGCGTCGAGCTCTCCGATGATCGCAGCACTCTGTCGCAGTATTCAAATAATCGATCTCGTGCTGAAGCTACAGTCGACGTACTTCGATATTGTACGACCCATCGTCAAGACACAAGCCACCGCTCGTCCGAAACAGGTGGCAAATCCAGCATTTGCCTCGTTCGAGGATGCCATACTTGGTAATCTCCGACTTGTCTCCGACCTGGGCCTATATTGCGGAACTTCACACCAGGATCTGACAATCCTGTCTCTCCAACTACTGCAAAGGCTTGCTGTTTCACGGAAGCTGACGACCGTCTCATCCTCGTATTCTGGACCTCAGGCCCACTCGATACGCATCTTGTCCGCCTTGCAACAGGGGAACGACGTCGATCGCATTACCGCGGCCTTCATCGTTCCTCTTGTCCTGGATCCACGAGAGCTTGAATTGGGCGATGCCGCACCTGGTTTACACATAAAGAGGGCGGTCCTCGATCTGTTGAATAGATCATTGGAAAGCTCTACCAACCGACCAGGCCTCGCGCATTGTCTGCTGGGCTTTTCGTGCAGCGAGCGAACGGTGAGTGTCCTCGCGGAAGGTCGTTTCGCCAAAGGCGCGTCCTTGTTCCATGCCGTCTTACGACTGTATTCCTTGTCAATATGCTTGGAAGAAAGCAGTACCACTTCTTGGATGTCTGCAATATGTCGGAGCGCTGGTGAGATCATTAGAAAGCTCATCAGGTCGCCACTGACAAGCGATATTGTTCTACCAGAGCTGCGTGAGTCAGGCTTCAACGAAGCGATAGCCATTGCCCAGCGGCCAATCTCACCGACGGCGACGTGGACTGGACGCACGTGTAATGATGCAGAATTCCTAGTGTCTGACTCAGCGCCAACGTTCCGCGACTTCCTCACCGGAAGAGCTGCGTATTGCGAACATTCTGCTTTGGAACTGCGCGCGGCGGCCGCCCTCAATTCGGCAGTGATATGTCAGAAAACAAAGTCTTCATTGCTGGGCGTTGCGATCCTGTCTCCAGCCGAGCAAGTGCAGATTGCATCAATATTCGATCTCTTTGACTTTATCGATCTGGATATCGCGACGCCTTTCCAGGTACCGCCCCCGAAATACATGACCGGACTCGATCTCTCTGTGTGCAAAAAGGAAGAAGCAGACTTGGGTGAAGTGTATGACTTGCGACTCGTCAAGGAACTCCTTTTGCTGCGAACGGCCGAGCTGCAAAAGAGTGGACAAGCCACGGATGCAAGCGTCG
>Ga0058703_1000276_pt1 | contig 11360 bp, 11 predicted proteins | sample AgamicMgMae_FD_83782 | JGI IMG/M metagenome (GOLD analysis project Ga0058703, IMG submission 83782) | Agave microbial communities from Guanajuato, Mexico - Mg.Ma.e | ecosystem: Host-associated > Plants > Phyllosphere > Phylloplane/Leaf | place: Guanajuato, Mexico | collected 2012-06-04
TACCTCTACCTCTACCTCTTCCTGAACACCCTTTTCTGTAACCAAAACTGAAACGTGACAAGCTTATTGTCAATCCTTCTGAAATAATCACCAACCCACAGCACGACGAAAAAGTATATGAAGATTTCCGGGAACCAAAACATCGTCGTGGTCGTGTCTCTGATAGGCCTCAGTATTCTCGCCTGCAGCGTCCACACCACGAGGTTGTTCATGGCGTAGATTCCGAACGAAATTTCACCCAAATACAATCCAAAATTGCATCGGAATGGCCATTGCAGCATGGGACAATTGTCGACCGCGTAGATGAACATCAGCGAGCCAATCCCGAACCAGAAGTTTTCCTGACCAAAGGTCTCGGTGCCGTACATCTCGGTGTCGGCCTCTTGGAATGCAGACCACCAGCCTGGTATCAAGTTGTAGGTGTACTGATACGGGAACGGTCCGTCGACGCCGAGATTGTTCGGCTGACCGAGGAAGACGAGTGCGACGAGCAAGATGCAGCAGTAGCGAACTTTTTGAGAGATGGTTTGCTGTTCCTCGATGTACGGAGCCTCTTTGTTTCTGCATCGGAGCTTAGCGTCGGCTGGTGCGATGATCGGTCCATTCTCGACACCTTCTGGCACATCGGTATACTCGACGCTGCTGCCCTCGCTGGATGGCAACGTCGTATTGTTGGACGAGTCTTGCTGGCGATCTTGCCGATTCAACGAGGATTCCGCTAGAGCCATGCCGCCAAAGAACATGGCGGCCCATACTTCCTGCCAGTAATAGCAGAGAGCGACAGCCATCCAGCAAGTCGTCATTCTCGCCCTACTAGTCAAGGATCCAAAAGCCGTGCAAGCTGCAAAAATCATCATGCTGCCCCGGAATTCCATGGGGATGGTCCACATCTGGTCAATGTAATGAGTACGGAACACTGTTGGATGCCAGAACCCGTTCATCGAGTGTAGCGGATTGCTCGAGTTCAGCCAATCGACGAACCAGTCCGCGACCTGACCGGAGGCTGTATCGCGAGGTGGACAGGGAGGGTTGGGTATAAGATTGAACAGCATGAACATCATGGTGATGAAAGTGGCCACGGCGACCGGTAGGTACAGTCGAAGATATCTCCGGAAAGAAAGAGATGTCAGACGTTCCAACAGTGCGCCAGAATCGTGTGATCGCATGAATTTGAGCATCTGGTAGCTCAACACGAAGCCAGACGCCACAAAGAAGAGATCGGGCATTGCTCTGCCGTGTCGAAAGCATCGAAGGATGGGCCACTCCATGACAGTCCAGCTTTCGGGTGGTCCACCCATGTGGTCCATGGCCACGAGACAGCCTGCGTAGCCGCGAAGGGCGACCAACCATGATGTCGGCGACAATTTTCGCTTCTTGTAGTAGGTTTCTGTGCGAAGGAATCCTGGAAGGGCACCAGCTCCGGGTCTGACAAGACGTCCAAGATGGCGTAGTATATTCAGTTTGGTGTCGGCATCAGCTTTGTAAGAACATTCAAGGTCGCTTCCCAAGAGGTGAAGACGGACATCACCAGAGTCTCGGCTACTAATCTCCTTGGTTTCCATGAAGCCACAGGCGTTTGCCTCATCATCAAGTTGCGAAATGGCCATGCTCTATATGCGTTGGGCAAGTTTTCGACAAAAGGTAGTGGAGTGAAGCGCGCAAATATCGACCGATCACAAACAACAGAAGCAGACGCGGTCTTAGATATAGGTTACTCCTCGGGACTGGAAGGATCAGCGATTATTTCAATCAGAAACCCATTCTCACCTTGAGCAAAACATTTTTCTCGGCAAACATGTTGCTCGTGTGACATAGGAGCCGTGGCGCGAGGCACGTTGTGTAAATGCTCAGCTGAACATGAACTAAGGAGGATGATTAAGAAACATAACGACCCGCCACGCAATAATGCCTTGTCAACTCTTTGCTAGGTATACGTAGGTACAAAACCCGTTGCCGTTTAGTACCAGATAGTGCAGGATCGCCCTACAAGCCTTGTTGATCAGCTACATGTTGTCTCAAGGAGTAGCACCAGATGGTCCACCAAGTGTAATGAGCTGTAGCACGGAAGTTGGACTATACAAAGTCTCGGGCGAAATAACGAGCTGATACTCGGATGCCCAGAGATGCTAGAGATGCTCAGGACAGTCGTGCGCTACCCGCTCAAAAGATAGGGGATTTGGCGAGTGAAACGAGCCGTGTGTGGGCCCGGAATGGCCGCCCATCTGCAACAATAGACGATCGAGAGCAAGAGCTGAGCTTGTGGAAATAAATAAATCAAGAGAGCAGGGATGCAAACAAGTCAGAAGCGCTCCATGGTTGATAGATTTTCGAGAAGTCTGGAGATTACAGTATTCGAGATTCCGGCCAAACTGAAATGATCAAGTTACAGTACCTTAAGGTAGATAGCGTTGTCGATTGGCTGCGAATCTTTTCGACTGCCAAAACCTTGATTCAAACAAACAGGACGACCGTCGTCACCTTCGAGCGAGGAGATAAAAGGTACGAAACTCACCGCTGTGGAAGCCCGTTGCCAATGATCGTCCCATCGAAGTCAATAATCCCCAGCGGTCAAGGCCATTTGCAATCTCCCACGAGTCTGATCTCCGACGACTTTGACCGAGAGTCACCAATTGTTCAATTGCACAAAACATGTGCATTATTGCAGAATAATGTACAGGTACGTACCTTGGATCATGCCGTTGGTCTTCGTCCCTGACTGAATTACCATCTTCGGGTGCATTTGTCTGTCTTGGATCATTCAGAGATCATTATTGTTGACTGTACGTACCTATACCCAGGGACTGCACGGACAAGGCCCAATGCAGGTTGTTGCCCAGCAGGCTGAGAAAGAGGGAGAGACCTCAACTCTCACATCCTAAAGCATATGAAGTCAATGAAGATACATACCTAGATAGACTAACTCTATATGTCATGCATATCGAGTGCAATTCGCCGTAATCAGGCAATCATCGCTGCCGCAACAAAAATAATATATACATATCATTGATTCGTTGTTGCCGTCGCTCCTTCCAGACACGTTCTGCTCTTGCTTATTAAGGTTCTCTATACCACAATGTCGCGTCACGTCACATCCGAGGCTTTCTTTCCTCTGCGCATCCACGTCTTGACCGCTCACCACATTGCCCGCCATAACTCGGACTGATCGACCACAGCCCGCATCGAAATGATACCTACCTTCTTGACAGTGACACGTTCGAATGAGTTCGACACAGCGATACCCCTCACCTACCCAGGCTCAATCTGGCGGTGATGGTCCTTTTTACAACAGAATTCCGCCCACCAACAACAGCCCCGCGCCGCATGACCAAGAGGAGGCTCTAGATGACCTGCAACTGCGAGCAGACTTGGCACAATTGATCGCGCCCAGTAGAACAGATGAACAATCACAACAGAGAGAGGAACATGGGTCGCCGCATCAATACGATGCTTCTTCAGACCTACAGGCTCAGCTGCAAGGTGGTTTACCCATACACGAAGGAAGCCCAGTAGATCAGGGGCTGGATGCCAGTGCGAAAGAAAAAGGTCAAAGACAAAAAGTTTCAAGGGCATGCGATGAGTGTAGGAGGAAGAAGGCAAGTTGGGTATACATCATGTCTGCAGCGCTGCTTCTAACGCGAATGCGCAGATCCGATGCGATGCTCCCAATGAGAGCAGCCCTGAGCCATGCTCAAATTGTCGAAGGATCAATGCTATATGCGCCTTCAGTAGACAACCGATGAAGAGAGGACCTAGCAAAGGGTAAGAATAGCAGCAGGCGGAGCAGTCATACTCGGGCGCTTACACTGCGCAGATACATCAAGGAACTCGCCGAACGATTGAATCATCTCGAAAACCAGATGACGCCTGGCCAGATAGCACCTGGACCGATCCATGCTCAGCAATTGCCTCAACAGCAGCAAGCCGAGTATCAATTTCTACAACAACAGCTGGCGAATGAAAGACAGAACACACCTCAAAGACCTCTCGAAAACCATGTCTTTACACCATCGGCGCCGATACCGCAGATTCATCAAATGGCTGGCCAGAAACGGACACACGACATGTTTGAGGGAGCAAACAACGACATCCCGGACATCGAAACACGCTTGCAGAATGGTATCCGAGACCAGCAATACAGTCAATCGAACATGTCAAGTCCAAGTATGACAATCAATCCTGCGGATAACAGACCCACAAACACGACTTATGGATCCCACTTACAACCCTTCTTTAAGCACGGAGGTGATTCTGGACGGAGGGAAAGTGTCAGCATACCCATTGACTCCGATATGAGCAACAACGACACAGCTATCCTGGACTGGGATGAAGAGGTCGTTGACGAGTATTACCGTCTCATCCATCAAACATTCCCTCTTTTGCCACATTCGAAACATCGTCTACAGCAACGGATCAGCGAGTGTCCTTCCTCGCTTAGAGAAGCATTTGTCAATGTCTTGAGCTGCATGATGCGAACTTTCCCATCCTCAATCTTGCGAGCTAATCAGTCGTATGCTGTATCGATGAAAAGGGCAGCAGAGCTCCTCGCGGCATATCCTTTTGAGAACCCGAGTACTCATAATACCGGAACAAACCTCGTATACCTACAGATACTGCTCCTCATGGCCTTGGAGTCAGACAATCACGGTCCAGCTACAATGCGAGGCCAAGCTGGACCGTCACGCTCAGAGTGGCTAGGCAGAGCAGCCGGCGTAGCGGGCCAACTAGAAATCAACCTCATTCGTCCACAGCCTAGGATGATCACAACAGGCGACCCTGACTCTGAAGACCGCCTTGCCCGGCGTGTTTGGTGGGTTCTGTTCATCCTCGATCGCTGGCACGCAAGTAGTACCTCCGACCTTCTCAAACTGCCCGAAAATAGCGTTGTGTTACTCCCCGAAGATCAGATCATACTCGGCGAATCAACTTACCACCTCGCCCGCCTGAGCTTCATCATTGGCCATCTCGCCGCTATCCTAACCACGACCAAGACCCCCGAGACAAACGTCATGGCACCCAGTAACCCCGCCAGCTCTCTACTCGGCCTGACACTCGCGGGCGAGATTGACCGCTTCCGAGAGTCCGTCGAAAGCGTCTGGGGAAGCTTGAACCTAGTACACCTCTCCTACCACCACAGCCACCTGCTGATCAAACGACTGAACCCCACAAGCGAGCCCTCAGAGCTCATCGGCCACGCCCTCAAAGTCGCCACCGTGCTGAACCAACGTCAAACGCCCATCACGCCGCTGAACCACCACTTCGGCGCCCTATCAGCCATGACGCTGTGCGAACTCGTCGAGATCCCCAAGACGGCCTCGGACGCCGCAAAGGGACTAGACCAACTCGCCGAGGCACTCGGTCTGGGTCGTGGTCTCGCGGGCCACACGAGCGATAGCACCGGCTGGGATAGTGCGATCCGCGAACTCGTCGTCGCGAAGAGGGCTAAGATCCAAGCCGCGGCTGGGGCGACGAATGCCCAGGCGAGTGGACTCAATGGCCATGGTGATCAACTGCAGACGCTGGTTGATGCCGAGGCCAGTCGCGCTGATGGTTCGGGGACGAGTCAACCTGCGAAGAAGTTTGATCCGACGTGGGTTACTAAGTATGGATATTTGACTGCGCTGGGTCAGGGTATGTTCCAGAGCGGGTAGGAATTGAATGACTTTATGATATGTTGTGGATTGATTGTTTGATAGATATATGGGTTATTTATACTCGTGTCTATGATATAATCTTGTGCATTACACCGATGACCAATCGACTTCACGCCTGACACGAGCATTACATCTCTGTCCGTCCCTCTTTGTCCGCTACATCAGTTCACCAACAATCACCACGCAAAAGACGTCCTCGCTCCATCTCAATTCATCCCGAGCCCGATCCTACGCCAGCAAGCCTCGACGTCCTCGCAGAGTTTAACAAACGCTTCATCGTCTAGTCTTTCGCAAAAGTAGTTGTCCAGTATCGCCAACCGTTCGGATGGATTCAGAGCAGCCCAATTCGCTGACTGTTCACGCAAGGCACCTGTCGGTGCTGTCGCCGGGTTTGTTAGAAATGCGGCATGTTGATCGAGGATACCGTACGAGCTGTCGACGGTTCGAGGGATATTGGACGTATTTGCTGTTGGTCGAGCGATTTCTGGTGCTTGTGGACTGCTGCCTCTGACGGCGTCGAATGTGAAAAGATAGTTTGAGGATGATGGTGTATTGGGTACATCTCGCGAGCGCAAAGCGTATGGCTCGCGTGTTGGCTCGAGTCTCAGAGCGCCTTTTGGGGACGCAATCTTGCTGCGGTAAAAACTTGAATTCGTCCTTTCCGTGCTTTTCCGCTTTTTGGTCTGCTTGGATGTGGATATCGCTTCGTGCTCGGTGTTTGATTGTGGCTCGCTGACGAGAGTCGGCGTGGGGAGTGGCTCAAAGTTTCGGGCGCTGCTTGGGCGCTTGAATGGAAGCTCACGCGTTGGCGGCAAAAGATCGTTCAGATTGGCACTGGTTGCTGCCATTGATGGACCTGAAGTCGCTGGCCGTGGGTATTCGGAGACCATCGCGTTTGAACTGAATGAGACTGCATGGGGCAACATCTCTGATCCTGATCCTGATGCTGACGATCGAGAGGGCGGTGCCATCAATGAAGACCGTGGTCGTTGAAGGAGATCTCCCTGACTTGCGTTGACACCCCCAGAAAAATGGTCAACTGCTATGATAGGTCTGAATCCGGTCGCGGACGCATGACCGTTGTTACCTTGCTGGCGAGGACTTGTCCTTGCATTGAAGAATTCGTCTGCTACAGACGCACTGTGACTAGAAGAAAGTGGTCGCTGGTCTAAGTCAGACGTGGGTGGTCGCGTGGGCTTTTCCTTGATCTGGACCCCCAGATCTTTCAATAGTTTCACAACATCTTCGACTTCCGGTTTATGTTGAAACTTCACTTGCAATCTTCTTGTCTAGCATCTAATCAGTAAAGTCTTTGGCAAATTAGAGTGCATGGCGTACCTGGCCTTGAGTGGGCTGGAATTGTATCGCAATGTTGACATCCTTCCAGATTGCCCAAATTGGTAATTCTTCAGTGAGGGTACCGTGAGATCTGCTGAGATATATGGAGCGTTCCACAAGTTCCTCCACGTTAATGGTTTCCTACATATAAGATAAGCGCTGCTCTGATCAAAAAAGACGGGTCTTGAGTAAGAGAAAATGAAGTAGATGAAATTGTTGCCAACCAGGTCTTCAGTGCCTAAAACTATACGGAAGCGAATCTTTGAACCAGGTTGCATTCGATCAACCACGAGACAGAGTCGTGAATCCAGTCTCTCGGTGAATCCTGCCCTGCTCGAAGTGGGACCTGGGGCCCAGGAGTACTTGACAAGGGAAAACGTTTTCGTCTGTCTGCTCATATTCATCTGTATGAGTCTTCAAAGCTAGCAGCTCGAGAATAATTCTATCAAAGGAGCTTCAGTCACATGTTGCGTTGGAAAGGTACTCCTATTGTGGACTCAATGCCAAGAGATGTCAGCCTGGGAATAGATGATCTAATCACGATAAGATCTTGCAGTTGTGCTCCTTGCGATCAGTGGACGCGACTTCATGCTTCGCGAATCACGCGAGTATCCATCTCATCTGTCGCATTCGGAATTACAACCTGGACTTTGGCGCTACGCATGCGATAATCTTGTTGTACCATTGGCGCTTGCGCCTTGAATCTTTCTGACAATTCAGCAATCATCATGCCACCCAAAGGATCAAAGATTGCGCAGCCGCGCGGAGAACCTACTTGGGAGAAAACTCCAGAGTATGAGGAATTCATAAAGAAACTCAGGGACTTTCATGAAAAGAGAGGGTGCGCTTTCCGCGAGATATGATGTCTGGGATTTTGCTAAGACGTTCTAGGACCCTGGACATCTTCGACCCAGAACCAAAAGTCAGCTCTGACTATATCAATCTCAAGGATTTATACGACAGAGTGTTGGAAGAAGGAGGATATGATCTGGTATCCGATACAAAAGCAAGACCGCTCATGTGGCGGAAATTGGCAGAGGATTTTGTTGGCAAAGGTCCGCATGTCGCAGCACAGGCATTCCAGGTGAAGAGCGCATATTACAAGAATCTTTCGTAGGCATATCGTTTACCAACAGGTTGGAGAAGATGACTAAGACATGGCAGCGCATTCGAAATTGTAGAACACTGGAAAGAGGACCCTCCGCCACGAGCAATTCTGGAGGATCTGACCGCTAAAGGTGGTGGGGTTCGAGGTCGCACGCTGGAGAGTTTCGAAAAGCCTGGACTTCGAGAATCAGAGAAACTTGCGAACGGTGATAACAGCGACAGCGAAAATGACGGAACGCCGAAACGAGAAAAGATGGACATCGATGAGCCCGAGACCACTGGCAGATCAACAAGAGGTGCGTTAACCACGTTCACTTTACAAAACTCTCCACCTTTCAATTGTTGACTAGTTTCCACAGGCCTCCGCCAAGCTCCACCACAACGCGTCCTCTTCCAACCCGATCTAGCCCCTGCGCGACAGTCCAGAGGCGCTGCTAACATCACGTCTCCGTCTCCTGGCGTGATGGCCAACGGACTTAGTAATCCGTCTCTTCTAACTAACGGGACCAACACGACACTTGGAAACTATGAACCGAGGCAGCAGTATCCTCTTTCCCTGAAACCGGTTACTACACCAGCAAACAATCCAGAACACTATCGCAACAAGCGCAAGCTGCAGCAGGATGCTTCGATCAGCCAAGTTGCGAAAAGATTCAAAGGACTCATGCTGCCGGGTAGTGGGTTTATCGGACCAAACATCTATGTGCGCGCACAAATGGCTCTTCAGTCTGGACTCCCAGAAGAGGAACAATACGCACTGCACCATCTGGTCAAGATCTCACACGAGCGTGGCGACAAATACCGTTTTGATCAATTCCCTGGTCTCGCTGAAGCACTCGTTCACAAGGTTCTTCAGATCAGCAACCTCTTCTACGACATTGATTGGAGTGTTAATTACGGAGACGGACAAAATCCTCAGGACGACAATGATGTATTGAATGGTCTGTACGGCACCTCAGATGTGCTGCAAAGGCTCAAAGCACGATCAGAACTCGAACTCAGCGATAACCTGCAAGATACTGACTTCATCCAATCTTTGGGTCGGGTTATTGAGGCAGGTCTCGTCATTCGTAACATGGTCATGCTCGACGAAAACGCTCAATACGTCGCTAGACTGCCAGTGCTTCGTGACTATCTCTGCATTGTACTTGGTATCAACCATCCGGCAGTCACTGAACTTCAGCACTATGCGTTGGAGACCGCCGAGCAAGTGAGTGCTTACTACCAAATAGACTCCAAGGACCCATACTACCAATCGCTATTGGCTCAGCTTGCTTCTCGCGACAGGGGAAAGCTGGTCACGACTCTTAGGACCGTGGCACGACTAGGTATGCGATATCCGGAAAACAAAAGATTGGAGGATGTCCCGAACGAGATTCTCCTGAATCTGTGCGAATGGATCATGGTGGATGACGATGAGCTGAGATCAGCTTGTCTTGACTTTCTCTTTCAATTCACTTCTGTTGCAGACAACGTTGAAATACTGTCTCGCAGCGTAGATGTCAAAGCCTTGGTCCGTCAACTTGCAAAGCTTTTGATGCTGAACGCGAAGGAAGTTTCTAGAATGGGAAGCCTTCGACAGACTGTTGAGAATGACGACCCTCAGCCTACACAAGTTCCTCGTCTCGGGCGGGAAATGATCGAATTTTTGCTGAACAACTACGAGGAACCGGTGAGAAGCTCGCATTGGTAAGTCAACCGCACATTCGCCGAGAACGCTACTCACATTATCATAGGTTGAAGATGTGCTTTCAGGATGATCCTTCGGCAGAAATGACGCAGATCGATCTATGGAAGTCATACCAAGGAACGTTCCTCCCGTTTGCAGCAACCCATCCTCATCTGATCGCTGGAGACTTCATTAAGAATGTGTCCAATACGTTTACGGGAGCTTCCGCACAAGTGGCCGGCCAAAACAAATATGTCATCAGAGGCATAAAGCCGCGCACGACTCCTGTGGACTACCGCGGCCGAGAACTTGTACGCTGTCAATGGCGATCCGAGATCAACGGAACCAAGTCGGATGCTCCGTCAGTGTTTGCCCATGCGGATGGAACCGAATGTGGCCAGTACTATCCTCACAGTCCCAGCCTCTTTGAGCACATCTTATCCCAGCATCTGCAAGTTCACAGAAAGCGACCGACACCGACAGAGGCGAGCGAGAAGAACGCGGCAGGCTCGCTCGGAATGTCCTTTAGACTGTTCGACTTTGCTGCTGGGGAGGCAAATTCTCAGGCGTCATGTGCTTGGAGCTCTTGTCATCACAGTACAGCGAATGAAGTTGTCTCGAGAGACTGGGTTAAACGGGCTTTGCTTGCTCGTCACATCCAGACACATCTTCCCGATAACACGAGCTCAACATCGAGCTCTGCGAAGAAAAGTACTAAGGAATCTGATTCGTCAAAATCTGGCTCTTCGATTCAAGCATGGAAATACTACAACACGATCTCGGACGAACGCAACGACGCAGCTGGTGTTCCTCTCGGTGCATGTCTCGTAATGCGAAACATCGCGCGCGGCATCGCCAACATGAGTCCAGAGTCGGGCGCGCAGAAAGAAGCACTCGAGGGATCAAAGGCACAAGCAGAGGTGGAAACAGTGGGCCTGGAACCACAAGAAAAGACTTCGGACGCAAGTGAGGTTTCAAAAGCTGCTCCTTCAGGCAAGGCACTTATGATGAGGTTGCTTTTCGACCCAGTCAAGGAGCAGATGTTCTATGCTCTCGCGCACAACCGTCCACTGAAAGACTATGTCGGCGCTGTACTTCGAATTGTTACTTCAGGCGGCGGATAGACAGAGGCAAAAGGCGAGCTAGCACTGTGCTTTGTAGCGAGGCGTTTCTAGAGGATACATCGATACCAATATTCATAACGTTATGAACAGAATCAGAGAAATCCATATTTCCATAGAGAATGTGTAGTCGAGCCCAAGTGAACCTCACGGTGCACGTGCCTTCGTGATGAGATGATGTCACTTCGAAACTGTACGCGTTTATCCTTAGGCAGCACATAGCGGTTGACATAGACTTGCCTTTGTCGCAAGGCGGCAATGATCACACCCTTGAACTCGCTATCATGGGTGTTACGGGCCTCTGGACGGTCGTGCAGCCCTGCGCTCGGCCGATCAAGATCGAGACACTGAATCGCAAACGTCTCGCAGTAGATGCGTCTATCTGGATCTACCAATTCCTCAAAGCAGTTCGCGACAAAGAAGGTAATGCTCTGCGCAACAGTCATGTTGTCGGATTCTTTCGCAGAATATGCA
>Ga0058703_1000279_pt1 | contig 11306 bp, 12 predicted proteins | sample AgamicMgMae_FD_83782 | JGI IMG/M metagenome (GOLD analysis project Ga0058703, IMG submission 83782) | Agave microbial communities from Guanajuato, Mexico - Mg.Ma.e | ecosystem: Host-associated > Plants > Phyllosphere > Phylloplane/Leaf | place: Guanajuato, Mexico | collected 2012-06-04
CACACACACACACACGCACATACACACACACACACACACACACACACACACACACACACACACACACACATCGAAGCATCATCCTCAACCATGGCGAATACACCTACACCGTATTGGGTCCTCGACCTGCATAGCGACCCCCCCAACCGTTCCAAACCAGGCACCTTCGCCGACCCTCCCGGTTACCACGCCTCCACGACCGTCACCAAGTCCTCGAAATCCTCGAAAGCCTCGAACAGCACCGCGCGCAAATCCCCGTCACCAGAAGAGATGGACAGGCTCAAGCTGAAGAAGGCCTGGGAACTGGCGATTGCGCCCGCGAAACAGCTGCCTATGAACGCCATCGGCATGTACATGACGGGCAACAGCCTCCAGATCTTCAGCATCATGATGGTGTTCATGCTGTTCAAGGGGCCCATTCAGGCGGTTTTCAGCATGCAGAGTACCTTTCAGCGGTTGGAGACGGACAGTAATCGGGGTCAGATGTGGATGGTGAAGGCGGCGTTTGTGGCTTGCAATTGCCTGGCGCTGGCTTTGGGGGTGTGGAAGGTGAATGCCATGGGACTGTTACCGTAAGTCCTTCTCATTTGCCCCGATCAAGGTGACGATAATGATGTGTCTAACGTACTTCACAGAACGACGAGATCAGACTGGTTGGCGTGGGAAGTGGCACGAGACCCCATCGAGAGGGCGTATTACGTACCTTCATGAGACGTCACCACCCACAAAGCCACAGCAAATCCACCAATGCCGTATGCCCGATAACTTCGAGTGATTTCACGGGATCCCACCGCCCTTCGCGGTTCAGACTTCAACGTGCACGTCGTGTCAACGCATGTCAAGCGCATTAGAACGGGCATATCAATACCTAGTGCAAAGGCTGGCCGGAACTCGAGCCTGTGGACTCTGCAGGAGCTCAACGTGAGTTCGCCGGTACGTTCCCAGTCACTTTACTGAGTATGCCGTCACTGCACGCAGGCATATACACAGCTACTGCTCTCTCGAGAATACGCTTAGCACGCATGTACCCTGAAACTCGTAGCCTTGAGGCAACTTACTAGTCGGAGGGAGGGGCGTATGGAAGAGATGTTGGTTCACTGGGAAAGCTGAGGGACCAAGTGGTCAGCTGCTAGTCATTGCAATCATCTGGTATGAATATGGTATCATATGTACACTCTACATTGTCTGAGCTGAGAACGCCATTCGCCTCGCCTACCCTAGATCGTATGCTCAATTCACGCCGCTCTTCCCGGCAAATGGCTTGCAATTAAGATATACACCCACCTCACAATTCCTTCTCCTTCCTCCTCCCCGTTCCCTCCCGCACAGTATCCTCCGCACTCCTCCCTCCAACCGCGCCAGGCCCACCCACAGCCTCAAAAGCCCGATGGAACACCCATTCCGTCGCATGCTCAACAGGCTTATCGAACAAGAAGGGCAGCGCGGGCACAGCCGCGAGGCCCAATCCTATCGGGCCCCACGTCCGTACGCGCACGTTCTTAGCATTCTTCAGCGCACGCCCGGAGTACCGCACTATGCTGTGAATGGTGAAGGCCGGCAGGCCCATAGAGGCGATGGACTGGAAGACGGCGCGTTGCACCATCACGGCGCGGTAGTCGTCGATGGGCGCCACACGGGGTTTCATGGACTCCGACTGCGGTTGAAGGGCAGAAGAGGACGGGGGAAGGTCGTTGACGTTGGCTTCTGGGTGCAGGGTCTGCTGGTTGCGCATGTAGGCCTTGTAGCCTTCGTGTGCGACATCTCCGGCAAGGTAGGCCCAGGAGATGCCATAGGCGGCGCGCACGAGGTTAGGGTGTGCAATGGGACGGAAGGACTCTCCGATGTCGCTGGTGTAGGCGACGTAGCGCTGGCCGGCGATCAGGATGGTGCGCACGCGGCTGGCGTAGGCGGCGTAACGGATGGAGGAGTCGGTCGAGTCGTCGGCTTTCCCTTCGCTGAAGACGTCCCACCATTTCTCCTCGCTGTCGAAGGTCTTTTGTAGTTCGGTGGGCAGTTTCCCTCGAGGCAGAGGCTTGGAGAAGTCGGGACGGGGTTCGCTGCGTTCATGCGGGATGTCGTTGTTGTCGTTCCTGTCGTCTTTGGCCATACCGGACAATGTATATGATGAGATCGTTACGGTGATGGGCACTGCACCACTTCCACCTCTCCTAAGCGATATGTATTGGGATATTCCTCAAGTGTCGCTGAGGAAGTACTGTATCACTGCCTCGGTGGTTCGCGGAGTTGAGGTTGGAGCTGTGTCGGTTGCAGCCTTAGGCAAACAGCACCTCTCCGCAAACTCACCTCCGTTCCATCCTTCTACCATTGACAGACGACCTCACCATCCGCCCAGTCGCCCTTCACTTCATCAGTCAAGCTGACAGCATATCTCATTCATCATGGTCGCCTACTACGAAATCGCCGGCCAGAAGGTTGGCTCGCACATTGTACGTCGGTCACGCTCCACATAACCGCGGACAAAGTGTTCGCACCCTCCGAGTGACAGTCGCTGCGCACAGCGGCCGTATCGCGCAAGACAGGATCATACGGCTAACAAGATTCGATCCAAAGCTCTCGATCGCCACTCTTTCCACCATGTTCGTCGGCGGCTGGATGCTGGCTGGAGGCAAGAAGAAGGAGCAGCAGCAAGGTCCGCCGATCAACGCTTCCAGCAAGGATGAGGAAAACTTCATACAGTGCGTAATGCTCTTCTACAACACACCCAAACAATGGCTGCTGTGAGAAAAGTCCCGGCACGCATGCAGCTGACGGCCCATCATAGACAGTTTTTGAAGGAAGCGGACTCGGGAAACAGTGCGGAGGCGTCGAAGGGGAAGCACTGAGGGAGGAATGTCTGTCATGTGTGTGACGCGGAGGCCGAGAGCAACGAGAACGGCGGTGGAGACGGCGGTGGCATGATACAGCTGCTCAGGCGCCAATTGCGACGCTTGTATTTCGTTCGAATGCTGTAAATATAGGCTTTTTTGCTTTGACGAACGCGTTACCAGTGACTGCTTCTTGTTCAGCTTGTTTGTCTGGGCCTTTTGCGCTGTGAACCGGTCGTCGACTCGATATGATCGACTCGAGAGGTTTTGGCCTGTCGGTTCAAGCCACGACTTCTGCACGGCCTGCTGCTCGCTCTCCTCCACCTCACCCCGAGGGCCCCTATAGACGTGCTATATGCATAAGGTAAGGTAAATACCTGTCAACTAATTTACGCCAACCACCATGCCTCCGAAACCCTTCCCCTTTCAGCTGAATGTCGGAACAGACATATGCCTCATCTCACGCGTCCGCGCCATCATCGAGAAACCGGAAGCCAGCAACAGACTGGCCACATTCCGCCGATATCTCAGGCAGTTCATGAGCACACGTGAACAGTTCGTCCTCTTCGACAAGTTCGATCATGTCGATCTCCTCGCGCGCGCAAACTACAACCCGCTCGCAACTTACTTGGCCGGCAGGTAAGTCCATAACGTACGGGCCAGAGCCACGCGCTGCGGCCTTGCCCGTGTGTTCTGGTGGGGGCCATCGACATGGAGGTCATTATACAATGAATGCTCACGGTCCACGCACCAGGTGGGCGGCGAAGGAAGCCACGGTCAAGGCTTTCCCACATCGTAAGATGAGTTTCCGGCACGTCCAGATCCTGACCAAGCCTCACATTGGGGGCGTCTACGCTTTGGTGCTCGACAAGCCCGCTTCAGCCCTCTGGCAAACGCCGCGGAGTCTATTGTCGGGGAAAATCACTGACGACCAAGATGGCCCCCCCATTTCTGCGGTTCGCGGGTTCATGGCTTTCCCAACTATGATCGAGGAATACCGCAAGGAGCATCCGTCCGTAGGCGGCTCCGTCAAGTCAGACGCCGGCGCGCCACAAGAGCGTGACAGTTACGAAGCCCTGCTCAACGAAGATGTTTACATACCATGGTACATGCAGGACGATGATCTTCCAGGCCAGATCGCGAAGGTCAGTATCAGTCACGATGGCGACTACGCTACGGCGGTCTGCCTTGCCGCGGAGGAGCCGATGCCTGGAGATGTCGGAGGTGAGGCTGCTGCCAGGGAGCCGTGAGGTGGGCATTTTGAGGAAGGGGCTTGTGGCTGAGGAGATGATCGAGCCAATTCAAGCATGCGACGTGTAGCTATTAGCAGGAACTCGGACCCGGCCATCTCCACTTTCATTTGGGCAACAGTGTGTGACGGATATCCTTTCATGATGACTACCGGTGGGATGCCAAGGACATCCAACAGTGCTATCAACAAACAGTCAGCGATTATCGACGGAACTTTTCCATATACGCATATGAAGCATGTTAAGCCAATCGATGGGTGCTCGATCCACGCGGCAACGCTTCGATTTGATAGGTACGGCCACAGTTTATCCGATCTGTTCTGCAAATAGGTCTGGTACGTCCAGAAGTGCTCGTGGGCTGGGTAGGCGGATATGCCAATGTTTTTCGTCTTGGACATGACCGACGGTCGACTCCTTCAGACTGTACGGCGTGGAGCTAAGCTACCGAGAAGATATACTTACGCAGCAGTCAGAGGCTCATGAGCGCGGTTGTTTGTACCGGCAGAGCTTTAGTCGGCATGTCTCTGGAACACAGCAAGTACATATATATACCTACCTAATATGTAGGTAGGTACTCAACCATAGCTGGAGGGAGAAGTCTGTCCATTGTACTATGGCTAGCATGGGGATCCCATCATGCTGCGGGCTGATACGCTTTCTACACAACCCAAGCCTGTACCAAAACCAGTACTTGTAGATTTTTGACATTACCCATGCTGTACCCCTGGAGCGTTGGTGCTATCACAGCAACAGGATTCAAGCCTTCACTGTTGAGTGATGGAGGTCTTGACGATCAGTAGCGAGGACGAGTGGTGGGAGACAGGGAAGAATGGCGGTGAAGGATGCCTTTCGTCACGAGCCAGGAAAGACTCTGAACCGTCACAGCGGTTAATGATGCTTTCCCAAATGCTCGAAACCCCTCCGATCGCTCCAGCTTGGTGCTTGAGGGGAAATCTGGCGAGTGTGAGATTGATCGCTATATGGACTTGAGCAGTATGTGACAGCATTCGGTCCTGATTGTGGAAGACTCGACGCACTTGCCAGCCATTTGTCGGGTCAGAAGGGCTGTATCCGTAAGAACAATGTGAGAGTGCATCAACAAGCGGCTGGGTGACCGGGCTATGGACTCTATCTTCATATGTACCTATGTAGGTAGGTATGGAGATTGGGTTGATCAGGCGCTTCGACGGACAAAGGATACATACGTAGCTCTCCTGTATTGGACGGACAAACAGCCTGGCACCTCCTGCATGCGACCTCATTCCAATGTAGTAGTTCGTCTTGCGGAACGTATCATCAATACGCGTGCTTGTGTCACCGGTCGATCAACGTAGGGGAAGTGATCCGGCGGTTTTGAGGTCGACATTGTTCTGGTGGACAAAGAGTCCCCCCACACGAATCCACCGAAACCAGGCATGTTTCGTCTCAGCACGGTGTCTTGATCCTGTACCACCACGTTCAACCCACCGCAATGCGAACTCCAAAGCACAACAACATCTCCGAGTCCGACACGCGTAATTCTAGCCGCTGGTCAGATACTGCGCCTCACGAGCTACATCTACGCCCCTCACGCAATCTTCAGTCGGCGGACAAAGAAGCCCAGTCCTTCGTGCTCGAAACCCGCACTTTCACCGCCTGAACGATTCTCGGGCAAGCACTCGACCACGCAGAACGGAACATTGAACCATAGAGTCAAGCTAGATCTGTTGTCGAGTGAAGAAGATTGTCGGATCACGGGCAAACGAGATTCGAAGCATCGTATCCTCATTGGCCTGCCCGAAGCGGACATCATCCAATCAAGCGCGGTCGGGACTGCATACGCGGATCGCGCGTAAAAGAGCGTCTCCGTCCACTGGCATGACCCGTTCCACCGCTCCACGCCGCCAGTCGCCGCAAGCCCCAGCGGAGGAAGCCAGGCGTGCGGCGAGTCCGCGCAAACGCACCAGCAAGAAGATGACCGAAAACGCCCCGCACTCCGACACGGAGACGGCGGAGAAACCGGTGCGCGAGCAGTTGAGGAATGCTTCCATCGCTGGGCTGCCTGCAGATGCGCAGGTGAAGGCCGGAGAAGGCGCGACAGCGGCCGAAGGCACCAATGGAGAACGCGTTGAGACCAGGGGGCGGCTACAGCGAAAGAGGAGCTTTGAGGAGGTCGAGGCTGGACAGCCAGAAGAGACACCCTCAACGGTGGCAAAGTCACACACGAGAAAAAGATCACGAGACAGTACCGTCGAGGAGGATGAGCTCAACAACGGGCAGCGGAAGACGTCCGGCGAGAGACCACGAGAGACTGGCGACCCTGCGGCACCACCAAGTGGGGAGGTCAACGGGAACAGCGAAGCCATTCCCGACGAGCGCGCAAGCACCCCCGAGCACGCTGAAGAAAAGCGCACCGAAGCGGCACCTGACGCAATGGCGAGTCCGAAAAACAAGCGCAGTCGCATCCATTCCACAACCGTAGAGGATGCGAAAGTGCTTGCGCAGGAGCCATCAGCGTCTGCGTCCGCCCCCGGGGAGGTCTTGACTCGGGTCGCAGACAAGGTACCAGAGTCCACTACCGAACCGGACGCACCTACAACCATAGTATCCCCGACAAGCGGCTTTGCCAACACCTCCGCCGTATCACCATTTGGTGCCCTGGCAGGCAGGAAGTCTCCACCAGCCGAGACACCGAAGACATCATCGAGCGCATTCGCGTCGTCTGGGTTCGGCTCTTTGGCAGGCTCAGCCACGTCTGGGTTTGGCGCGATTGGCAAAACCTCAGACGGGTTCGGCGCAGGCGGTGGGTTTGGGACTGGCGGCAAAAGTCCTCTCGCTACGACGGAGGCGAGCAAAGAGAATGGCAAGCCCCAGGAAGTGGCCAGCAGCACGTTTGGCGGCGCGCTTGGGCAAAAGTCGGCTTTTGCTGCTGCTGCGCCTTCTGCCGGTAGCGGTTTTGGGTCAGGAGTGTCTGCCTTTAGCAGCCTCGGAAAAGGATTCGGAAGCAGCGCAGGCGGATTCGGCGGAGTAGGGGGTAGTGGTGGCCTCACCTCGTTCGCCAGTGGGAAGCCATCGACAGCTCTTGCAGGCAGTTCAAAGCCCGCCAAGGCGTTCGGTGCACCGCCGGCCGAGGACGACGATAATGCGGATGAGGGTGGCGAAGAAGACGAAGCCGGTCTGAAGAGTCCATCGCATCATGATGAAGAGGAGAAGCAAGACGAACGGTTCTACGAGCAGGCGCTTGAGACGGGCGAGGAAGACGAGGTCACGGAGTACTCGTGCCGCGCCAAACTCTACAATTTCGCCGCCGTTCAGGACGGGAAAAAAGAGTGGCGTGAGCGAGGGATAGGCGTTCTGAGATTCAACGTTAAGCAAGGGGGAACGGAGGGCGAGGGATCGGGAAAACCGAAGGCGCGGCTCTTGATGCGTGCGGACGGCTCTCATCGCGTCGTGCTGAATACCCCGGTCAAGAAGGAGATCAAGTTCGGCTCGCCTGCGGGTGGAGCGCCACAAGGTGGGTTCATGTGTTTCATGGGCACCATCGACGGGAAGGAGAAGTTGGAGTTGTTGCAGTTGAAGGTACGTCGTGTAACGAATCTGGGCGTCGGAGTTAAAGCGACTGACGTTCATCGCAGATGAGACAGCAGTTCGCGCTGGAGCTTTACGAGAAGGTCGTCGAGTTGCAACGCGAGATGTGATAGCGTTGCGTGGACGAAAGGTTGGGTCACGGTGAGTCAGCTAGGAAGAGCAGTCGGGGTTGGCTTGCGACGCTTGGACAGACCAATTCGACATGGACGGGCTACTGCTTGATTTCGGGAGAGCAGAACCATAAGAGGAACGATGTACGGAGAAGGTCTGGCACGGTAGCAGAGATTACCATCCATCACTTAACCAGATAAGCACCATCAAACGTCCAGATACCCATCCACCCACCTCACAGCCCCTTCCGCTCCTTGCGGCCTCATCACCTCCTTCCTGACAACCTCGGCATCCGCCTTACTCTCATCGAGGTAATACCGCACCTTCGGCCCACAATCCCCGAAACGCACCTCCTCCAACCCGCTCAAAGCCAACAAAGCCGCCATCCCATCCACGCACCACGGCGGCGCCCGCGGGAACAAAATCCTCGGCCGCCCTAACCGGATGGTGATCGCCCGCAGCTTGGTGCACGACGCCAGCAGCGCGAACGAGATCGCGTCCTCGCGGGATCCACATTGCACGTCGATCGATCGCAACCTTTCGCGACCCGGGCGCCCGATGTGCCGGAGGAAGAGGTACAGGACTTTCGAGGAGGCGAAGCGGTAGGTTGTGGTGGTGAATAACAGGTCCAGAGCTTCGGCGTGTACGGCTCGACAAGTGCGGAGGAGGTTGGGTTTCGTCAGATCTCGGGGTCCGGTTTTGGTGCAGCCTTGAGTTGTCACGATGCGGGAGGAGTCGTTGTTCAGGGGTACGATTTCTTGAATCGGGGTGAGAGAGGGGAGGATCAAGGCGTAGATTTCTAGACGGAGTTCGAGGGGCAGGGTGAAGAAGGAACTTGTTTGGAGGTGTTGGCGGGGGTGACTAGAGATCGGATGGTCGAACTGAATGGGTTCGAACCGTTTTCTCATATCATGCATTCGGAACCCGTACAGACCGCCTAGAAGGGCTTGGGGTTCCAGCGGGATGCGGACCTGCAGTCTATCGCAGCTGGGATGATGGAAGGTGAAACTCTCGAAGCCTTCTGCGTACGAGTGAGAGGAGGAGATGGGTCCTTCGAGGGCGCGAACGCTGAGCTCGCGTCGCACGAACATGCTGCAGAGCATACATCGGGAGCCTTCCTCGAGCGCTTCCAGTGGCGGTCGGTCGTAGACGTGTCCGATGGCGGCTAGTTGGTTGGCTGTCGCGAGATTGTCGTCCCAAAAACCATCGAATGTATGTAGTCTCTCTGAGTAGTTGAGCACTGGTAGACCGTCCATATTTCTGTCGATGTCTCATATGTACAGTACATGTCTGATGAATTGATGTTGGTTGATGTGTAAGGCTGCCTCAGGCTAGAACGATCAGCGCGGCATGCTTCCGCGTGTTCACCCTCGTCTTCCAATTCTCGAATTCTCACATTGCACCTTGAGGATTATGCGCCCGAACGTATACAGCCAACACCATGCCGTCGACATACAAGAAAGACAAACCGTGGGACACGGACGACATCGACAAATGGCACGAAGACGCCTTCACGCCCGAGCAAAACCTCGGCGGCACGTTCAGCGAGGAATCCAGCTTCGCGACCCTCTTCCCCAAATACCGCGAGACGTACCTGAAAGCGTCCTGGCCCATGATCACGCGGGCGCTGGAGAAGTCCGGGATCGCGTGCACGCTCGATCTCGTGGAGGGCAGCATGACGGTCAAGACGACACGGAAGACGTTCGACCCCGCGAGCATTTTGAACGCTCGCGATCTGATCAAATTGCTCGCACGGAGTGTGCCCGCGCCCCAGGCGATCAAGATCCTCGAGGACGGCGTGGCGTGCGACGTGATCAAGATCCGGGGCTTGGTGCGAAATAAAGAGCGCTTCGTGAAGCGACGGCAGAGGATCCTGGGACCCAACGGCAGCACGCTGAAAGCGCTCGAGTTGCTCACGCAGACGTACATCCTAGTGCAGGGTAACACGGTCTCGGCCATGGGCTCGTATAAAAGTCTGAAGGAGGTGCGGAGGGTGGTGGAGGACTGCATGGCCAACATCCACCCCATCTACCACGTCAAGGAGCTCATGATCAAGCGCGAGCTGGCCAAGGACCCGGAGCTGAAGGACGAGAATTGGGACCGCTTCCTGCCGCACTTCAAGAAGCGGAATTTGAGCAAGCGGCGCACGCCGTTCAAGGTCACGGACAAGAGTAAGAAGGTTTACACGCCGTTCCCGCCGCCCCAGGAGAAGAGCAAGGTCGACTTGCAGATTGAGAGCGGCGAGTTCTTTCTCGGGAAGCAGGCGAAGGAGAGGGCGGCGAAGGAGAAGAGGGAGGCGGCGATGCGGGAGAAGATGGAGGAGCGGAGGAAGAAACGGGAGGAGGCGTTCGAGGCCCCGAGGGAGGATGGCGAGGTGAAGAAGAGGAAGAAGAAGCGGAAGGGTGAGGACGGGGAGGACAAGCCGAAGAAGAAGAAGAAGGTGGCGGAAGAGGTCGACAGCTGATCCATACTCTGAAGTTTGATTAAGCGCAGGCGTCTTGGGGTCTTTCTTTGCCAAGCGTATTCTCAATGCAGAATGTACAAACGAACAAATAATGGCACATCACTCCCCCTTGGCCATTCCCTCCAACAGAATCAACAAGCCATACGCCCCAGGATCCGGCACGCCCTGCGTCGCGCTCTCATCCAAATACGTGCTCCGCCCCAACTTGGCCTCCATCTTCTTCGTCCCCTCGACCCCCTTCTTCGCCTCTGCAATCGCCTTCCCCACGTCCCCGGATCGATTCAGCGTATCGACGAAAGGAATCACCGCATCCATCATCGTCCGATCGCCCAACCGGGCCCGAGTGTACTTCATCAGCTGCTCCAACGCGGCCTGCAAGGCTCTAGGTACAGACGTCTCCGTCGCCAATGCCGCGGCCAGAGCCGTGAGGTAAATGCAGTACAGCGCGCCCGACGTCCCGCCCATGTTGACCTCGAGGTCGGAGACGAGCGCGGCGACGGTCTCCGGCAGGCGGGAGAGGTCTTTGCCCTGGATGAAGGAGAGGACTTGCTTCGCGCCGTCGCGGAGCGTGTACCCGCAGTCGCCGTCGCCAACGATCGTGTCGTATTCCGTGATGGTCGGCTCGGCGGCGATGACGGCGGCGCAGCCGGATTCGATGCGTCGGCGGACGGGCGCGTCGGTGTAGGTGATTTTCGCGCTGGTGGGAGACAGCATGCGCTGGAGGGTGGCGTCGTCGGTGGTGGATGTGGAGGTGTGTGGGTGGGGTTTGGGCTGTGGGGGGAGGTAGGTGGATGGGACGGGACAGATGGAGATGCTGAAGCCGCGGGCCATGTCGGTGTGGTTAAGGACGGTCGAGTGCGAGATGTGGTAGGGGATGTTCTGGCCGTCTGTGTGAATCGATCGTTAATTCGGCATGGTCTAGCTTTGGTTCGAACCACACGACAGGACTCACCAAGATACCGCGCGATCTCGCCCGCGATAATGTAGTTCTCCAGCCGACTCAACCCGTTGACATCCGAGTAGTGAACCGAGTACGTCACTTCACCCTGCCGTGCCGCGTCGTGTGCTTTCATGGCATGCCTCAAATCC
>Ga0058703_1000283_pt1 | contig 11193 bp, 6 predicted proteins | sample AgamicMgMae_FD_83782 | JGI IMG/M metagenome (GOLD analysis project Ga0058703, IMG submission 83782) | Agave microbial communities from Guanajuato, Mexico - Mg.Ma.e | ecosystem: Host-associated > Plants > Phyllosphere > Phylloplane/Leaf | place: Guanajuato, Mexico | collected 2012-06-04
GGTCAGGGCCATGTGGTTCCGATCGAGAAGAGAAAGGAATTCCACGATCTCGTTGCCGGTATGGTCCAGAAGGGAGAGAAGCTCACCAAAGCCGGTAAAGCGTGAAAGGTTTGTGTCGAACAGTTGTTGTATAATACATTGTTTTGTTGTGTGAACAGATTATATCATGAGGTGCGAGTTCTTCTTTCTTCTGCCTTCGATATGGTACAAAACCCGCCACAAATGCCCGGAACGCCACGCTGGAAACAGCATATTCAACACCTGACCACTTCTCGAAGCAAAGAGAATGTTCCTCTATGGGTTCTTCTCCAGAAACTCCTTGGCCTCGTTCACTTTCGTCGCAAGATATGGACTTCCGCCTCTGTCGGGATGGTTGAGCAGCATGAGCGATCTGTGCCGCTTACGAATCATTTCTTTCGTAAGACCTCGTTCTCTGCTCTCCGAATCAGTATGCTTGTCTTGCGCTCCGCCTCCAGGTTGGACTGATTGTGGAAACATACGATGTCTCGAGAATGAGCGCTGCTTCTCGTCGTGTCATCTTCGATTCGAAACCACCCTTGTAGAACGCCTTGCCAAGTGCGTTGGTTCCTTGTCTATATCTCCTGAACGCGACGAGTCCTGCGCGGCCCTGGTAAGTGGTCAGCCATGTGGTGGAAAGTCGTGCATGGGAATCGTACGAAGAATGCGGCGGCCGCGATGCCGAAGCCTGCTAGTATCACGCCGACCATGATGATGATATGTCTGCGCCGAGTTTAAAAGTGCTGTAGTAGGTAGATGTAGAATAAGATGCGGCGTCAAATGTGACTCTCGTGGTCAAGAAATCTTGAAGCTTCAATGGTCGGCGTTCGGAGGTGACATGCTCGCCGCAAAAGGCCCGTGCGGTCTCAGGAAATCTTCAATGCAAGATCCATCCCGCATTTGAATCACTTGATATATTTTCTTGCGACAAAGGCTACGACAGCCTCACAACGACAAAATGAGGTACGTCGCGATCCTGATAAGATATTCGAACCACGCTGACTTTCGACAGGATCGAAACTTGCTACTTTTGCTCTTCGCCGTGCTACCCTTCGAAGGGTATCACATTCGTCCGCAACGATGCGAAAATGTTCCGATTCTGCAAATCGAAATGTCACAAGAACGTCAGTCCAGCTTGATCCTGTGTCTCTTGGATAGCCTTTCTGACAATTTTCTACAGTTCAAGATGAAGCGTAACCCGAGAAAGTTGGCTTGGACAAAGGCTTTCCGCCGCGCCCATGGCAAGGAAATGGTCGTCGACAGCACATTATCCTTCGCCGCCCGTCGCAACGTCCCTGTCCGTTACAACCGCGATCTCGTCGCCACTACCCTCAAGGCCATGCAAAGAGTCTCCGAAATCAGAGCCAAGAGAGAACGCCAATTCTACAGGAACCGCATGCGTGGTAACCGCGAGCGCCAACTCGAAGCCGACAAGAAGCTGGTCTTGGAGAACCAGCACTTGCTTCCACCAAGCGAGAGGGATGAGGCGATCAAGATGTTGGAGGAGGAGGACAGGATCGATGCTCAAAGAGAGGGTATGGAGGTCGAAGCAGACGAGGAGGAGCTGGAGCAAGAGAAGTTGGAGCTGGAGAAGCAGAAACAGAAGCTCAAGGGCAAGAAGAAGCAGAAGTTGGTCAGAGGCCAGGGTGTCGAGGCCATGGATGTGGATGCATAGAGGAGGATACGACGATCATCATGCGGCGTTCTATGGGGTTTTGGGCAACAAAAATGCCATACAGGCTTGGTGTATGGGAGCCTTTGCATCAGCTACTGATTCGCGATACCACAATACTATCTTGCGCTTCTTATCATTCTAAGATGGCCTTAGAGCTGTGTTTCTGCGTGCTCTATTCTCGAGAGCAGAATAAAACTTCTTACTGCCAGGCCGAACGTTTACTTGGTTACGCTGGCTTGATGCCTGGTCCCCGTGAAATACCTCTGGTGTTACTTGAGTCTTTTGATCTGTGTTTGCCTGTGTTCGAGGATTTGTTTCGGGGCATTCAAGCAACATGATGCCCTGAACGAGACCACAACCGATGTGGTTAGGCTAGTTTCCCCGCATTCTTCACGCTTGGCCCTGCCGATCTACCCCAAATGCGGCTTTTAGAATATTTGAGATGATCATCTCTTTCCGGCTCATCCTCAGCTCTGTCCGCTACTTGAGAGCTCGTCTGATCGCAAGATATGTCCATGCCATCAAGGCTTTTGAACGTTCTTACGATGGATTCTTGAGGATCCCCCGTCGTCAATCTTCGACCCAGCGTTGATGACATCGTCAAACGACTCACTCGATGTCGTTCAACTTGTCCAATCTTCTCAACCCAGCTCCGGCGGGTGAGAATTCCGAAGAGCAGACGCGTAGAGATTCTTATCCTCCTCTGACGTTGTCGAATCCCTATGAAGCATCTGAAAAGGCGCGTAACGGCGGAAACAACGACGCGAATCTTGAAACGGTTCACGGCGCAGCTCACGGTCTCGCTTCCCTATCATCAAGCTCGGCTATGGCGCCTTCACCCGAAAATCTCGTCGATGGAATTGGTTATACCAAGCAATCGCCTACTGCTAAACAAGAGAGCGCGAGACGTACGACGCTGTATGGAGAAAGTGGCACACAGTTCCCGAAAACCGACGAGATGATGCGTAAGATGTCTTCACCTTCACTTCAGCAACACCACTTTCATTCGCGGTCACCAGAAGCTCGTAGAGGAAATGGTGAGGACTCTTCAGATCTGAACAACTCATCGGTCATCCCGCCTTATGCCGCACTCGCACTGCCACCCCTCCAGACTGGTCACTCTCAGATCAAGGAATCTTCTCAAAAGCAAGATCAACAAACTATTGGTCAAGATACATCTGTCCTAGTGTCAGGCTCTCAAGTACCAACTAGCACACAGGACCTTGCTCAATCTGCACAGGTCACCGACACTCGGCGTGAATCCTTGTATTCTCGCAACGAGCCAACGACTTCCCAAATTCGAGGTGCGGAACTCTCACCTAGCGCTCAGGCAACAGTCGCAGATCAGATCAATGAACGACGTGGCTCTTTCGCCACAGTGAAAACTGAGCCAACTACCGCTCTGCACGACTCTATTCCAGCATTTGTTCCAGTGCAGCCGTCCCTTGGCGAAAAAAGCGCCGCTTCTCAATCTCATCCGGAAGAAACAACGATCATGCCGACGACTGAAGACGCAATTACTGAAGAGATGAGAGGAAAAAAGAGGCCAGCACCGAAGAGCTTGAATAAAAAGGGCGTCGCGAGAAAGGGTGGCCCCCCTGCGAAGAAACGTAAGACTGAGGCGGACTCTGCAAAGTCCAAAGCAGGCGGTCGAAACCTCAAAAAAGGCACATCGGCTTCAGCTACTCCTCTCAACTCGTCACCTGCACCTCGGTCGCACCGTACCGCTTCTCCGTCGCAAGATCTTGAGACTGGCATGACTGACGGTGAGGAAGAGGATGATCAAGACGAGCCGGGAACACCAGGTTCGGATGATGGGATCTACTGCATTTGTCGACGAGCAGATACCGGCACTTTCATGATAGGATGTGACGGTGGTTGCGATGATTGGTTCCATGGGAAGTGTGTCGGTATCAATGAGCGAGACAAGGGCTTGATTGATAAATACATCTGTCCAAACTGCGAAGACAAAGGAAGAGGTCACACATCTTGGAAGCGTATGTGCAGACGGCAAGGGTGCCGAATGCCCGCACGCACTGTGGTCAAGAAGGGTCAAGAGCTGAGCAAATATTGCAGCGACGAATGCGGTGTCCTTTTCATGCAGGAAGAGGTTGGAAAGACTAGAGGCGCTGATGCTGGTGCTCAAAGACGAAGAAAGAAGAGCGGTGCCAGCGCGGACGTGGAGAAGCTTTTGGATGAGATGGGACCCCGAGGCGGTGTCATCAGCGGCGGAGAGCTCAAAGCGCTCGTGGGTGCGGTTTCCAATTACCAAGCGTTCAAGAAACTTGGTGAAGGAGTTCTGAGTCCACCGGACACGCCTACCAAAGACGGCTCGGTCACGTACAGGGATGACACCGTCCTGACCGAAGCGGAATCAGAACGCGTACAGGCCATTACGAAGTTGAAAGACGAGTCTCGTGAACGCCATGCTCTTCTCAAGGACCGCACGAAATTTATCGGCCTACTCAAGGATGTCGCTAACAAGATTGCGCTGGAAAAGTCCATCAAGCCCAAGGAAATGTGTGGCTACAATTCCCGGATTACATGGAGCGAAGAAGAATTTGCCAACTGGCGCTCAAGTGAATCTGGTCACAAAGCTCTGTCATCTGGCAGATTGGACTCTGATGACGCAAGTGTTCTTCGGGCTGAGACTGAAGACGACCAAGGTGAACCAGTCTGCACCAAGAAGAGATGCGTTCGACACTACGAATGGGCCAAGCTTGCGCTTGACGATGCAAGAAACGAGCTCACGGTCAACAGCGACCGTATGCGTGATATCGAAAAGGAAGAGCGCGAGATCCTGGAGCGTGCCGAGTTGAGGGCCAGAGAAGTCAAGGCAGGCAACGTCGGTGGTAGCGTCGAGATTCATGCACCGACAGTAAACGGTAGCGGACACGGTGTCGCTGTCGAGATGGAAATCGACGCTCTTCAAGATGGACACAATGCCGATGGAATCGCGCCAGGCGGCGCTGAGAAGAGTGATGATACTCACATGGTTGATTCCAGTGACATGCCGGCTCATATCGCTGGAGAAGTGGATGCTTCAGCATGAACAAGGACCTTTTTTTGTATGATACCCAGGTGGTCCGAGAAAAGTGGTGTACCGGCGTATTGGACGGTCGCATCTAAGATGCTAGCATGATTATGAATTACATGGATACCTAGCATTACTTACTGAATTCAATACTGGATTACTTCAAAACATGATTATCCCGCGAAGGTTGGCGATTGCGGCATATCACGATTATTTTGCGGAAGCAACATCCAAGGTACATTGAGTGTCAGACCACCGGAGTCATCGTTCTTCTGCACTCCCAACATGTGATTTTGGAACGCCTCCATGTTATGTTTACACCTGTGCAAACCCCTCGTACACGCAAGACGCGGATTGTTTGTATTTCTGACACGCACAATGCATCACCCGCAGATGGTGCTTTCAAGTTACCTACTGGAGACGTACTCATACACGCTGGAGATCGTATGTGCAAGATGTTGATAGTACAGAGCAGTACAAAGCTGACCCTATCCTGAGTCACGAACCAAGGCAGCCTCTCCGAGATCACAAGGACGGTCCAATGGCTCGAAGAAGCGGATTACAAGGCGAAGATAGTGATTGCAGGTACGTTCTTCTCCCTTGCATAGTCGACTCGTTCTGACTCACACGTGAGGCAATCATGATCTCAACCTGGATCCAGTATACCATTCCGCTCGTGCGCTTGTCTCGAAACCATCTGACTCGGACCTCTCGGCCGCCCGATCTCTACTTATATCCTCATCATCAATCACCTATCTCGTTCATTCTTCAGCCGTCATCACCCTACCTTGCCCCGACGGACCTCCAACTGTCTTTCGCATCTTCGGCAGCCCTTGTGTCCCTGCCCGAGGTCCAGACTGGGCCTTTTCTTATCCAGCCGATTCACGTACGGCAAGCGAACTCTGGAAGCAGATACCACTTGACACTGATATCGTAGTCACGCATACACCGGCGTATAATCACTGCGATCAAAGTCCGAAATGGGGCTCTGCTGGGTGCAAGGAGCTCAGGAACGCACTTTGGAATGTACGGCCTAGACTTGCAATCTGTGGACATGTGCACGAGGCTAGAGGGGCTGAAGTCGTAAGGTGGAAGTTGGGATTAAGACATGTGACTGGGGCTGAGGAGTGGACTGAGGGCTGGAGAGATCCGGGTATTGGGAGGAAGATGAGCTTGCTGGACTTGACGGGGAAGATAGGGAGACGGCTTGTCAACGATGGAGGCGTCGATGCAGACAGAAGGGGGGCGTCTGTCGGGTTCTCTGTTGATGGCACGGGAGAGAGATATGATGAGGAGTCAGACTCCAGCTCGACAAGTTCTGATGAACCGAGAATTCTCAGTGCCAGAGTTCAGCCCACCACGACAGGGACATGGACTCCAAAGCACATTGGGCCTGCCTTGGGATTGCATCAAACACCAACGAGCTTAACCAACGGCAGACAGGGGAGGCTGGAAACTTGCATCGTCAATGCAGCCATCATGGCTCGAAGCCACGGAAACGGACCGAAGAGGTACAACAAGCCGATTGTTGTCGATGTCGACCTGCCAATATCATCGTCTCCGGTCAACGACAGACAAGCTGTCGAAGATTTCATCCACCATCTAAAGCCAGTGGTGCCAATGGTTCCAAGCTACACGACGTATTCTTCGACGACGTCTTCATCGACTCGAACAACAAGCGATGATGAAAGCGATACATCAACCAGTGCGGAGACAATCCACAACACCTTCTACTCACGCTGAGCTACCTCTCGGTTCAAGACCTATGATACCCTATTTTTATCTTTATCAAGAACATCCCATCCTAATGGCAATGCTGCACCAGAATGAGCTGTCATGCTGCAGATCGGATGTGTTCCTCCCGCTACCAGAGCAACGGCATGAACTATGAGAAGAACACTTGAAGAGCTAGGAAGCGATTGGCCGAATGACATGCATCAGTACCTAAGGCATGTGAGGAGTGGTTTGATTGGTGGTAACATAGGAGGTAGTGTTGAACTCTCGCTACGGCATACCTCATGTGCTCCATGGCAAGGTATATGTGCTATGAGTTGTCTTTGATGCTGATAAGACTGACCTGCAGCACAAGTGGCCTCAGTATCAAAAGTGTGCAGCTGGAGCTGGATCAAAAGCGATGTTGGTAGCGTGAAAGCGATTGAGTATAACACCCGGCATATCAAAAGAAGTCTTGTCTTATTGGCCGTCGTCGCGCCGGGCTGTCCCTCAGCATCTCGTACTCGACGTCGGCATATCCTTGGTGATGCTCTCTTCCAGACATGGCTCGTTGCCTTGGCGTCAAGCATGGGATCGTGACTGGAAACACAACAATGGGGAAAGGTCGTCCTCTCGTTGTGGTTTAGTGACATGGATACATGAGGTGTACATGTATGTGCGATATGCGCCTTGATACTTGCGATCAAGGTGTGCCGTGATTGGACATGAATGACTCTAGAACCGCTGAGGATAGCGGGCCGACTCCGTGACTGTCTGTTTCATCGCTGGCGACTAGTTGATGCTTACAGTACTATGTACAGTACCTGCCTTTTGTAGATACATTTGTGAGCACCTGCATCCTCCATAAGTGACGGAGGTAACGAATCGTGGGCGGTCTGGAGGAGGGAACGCGGTGGTCTTCCCGCAACCGGTGAAAGTCGGTAAAGTGAGTGGAGCAGGCACGCGATTCAGGTCACCTGAGGCGGGGGCTGTTGGCAACGGGAACGGTAAGTCAGGCTAAACTTCTGCCTGGAGTCATGATGGATAGTGCTCTGTGGTAGACTAGAGACACATCCTCGGCTCTATTCACCGACTCTGCGGACACACCGACAAATCTTATCACGATACGTGGATGCATTGCACTATAGTCGAAGATCGATGCATTAGAAAGAGATGCTGTCACCAACAAAAAGAGATGAACGTGGTCGCTTCAGGCAGGAACACATTCCCAGCCTCATAATACAAGATGACGACTCGACGATACCCCATGTATAGTACAGACGGAGCCATTCATACTCAGGAACAGGGAATCTGCTCGATGGCTTTACACGACCTCGATGTCAGTCGCACGTGAAGTCAGAAGCCACTACTGCAGCCTCTATCAAAGCGCTTTCCCCGTCTCGATCCCTAGTACTCCCTAGTCCGTCCACATGGTCCTTAGGCGGTATTGCTGGCGTTCCGATGGCACTATGCATATGAGGCTTTTTGGCTTCTGTGACGGTGCTTGCAAATCATTGGAGCAGTAGCTACGGTATCGACGTAGTGTGTGCTGCAGACCAAGGCATGAGCTCGACCTCAAGGTCCTAGTTACTCGATATTGAACGGTTGTCCAGGCAAACTGCGTCTCTGCCTTTTTGTTCCTCTTTGTTCGTTTGTCGGTCGTGAATTGAAACATGTCTCCCTTGCACTGACCAGCAAGCAAGCAAACAAAGAGACTCGTAACCAACCAACTGCTCTGCTCACATCACGAGCCATCATCTGTGCTACCTACACTACCATAGCTTCTACCATTCGCCTTGGTGCTGCTTTATAGCACTTCACTCGACATACAATCGATTTATCACCCCTCTGTACACCGCAAATCAGACATACGAGATCAGATCAGTCGAACCCCGGTGGCTAGACACAACCATAATTCATCCGAACCTTGGTTACACCAACTTCTAGCTACCACTCTTTCAGACCAGTCTTCAGCAGGCCTGGTACGATACACACCGCCAATAGCTCAAGAGTGTTCAAGACTGACTGATCATGTTTCCAGAACATATCTCGATAACCCTTCGATTTTCACGCAATATTGCAGTACACGATTACTGCACACTTGTACTTATTTCCGGCTGACGAGCCCCGTATTATTTGCCGCTGCCTATCAATTGAAGCTTCTCTTATACGGCTAGGGACTGGACCTCATCGCACTTCGGCCTTCAATAATTGACGTCGCACAAGTGCCACACAATTCGCCATCTCACTCACCACTCACTGCTCTCTCTCTCATCTCGCTCCCTTTCAGAACAATCTGCAGGCAGACAAACGTTCGATCGCGTCCAATTCATTCTTCATTCTTCCAAACACGTCGCCGCTTGGCGTCCGAGCTCTCGCCCAGCCTCCGCACGGTACAGTAATCGCATCGTCATTTTGAATTCTCACCAGTCGAGGTCCCGCTCGGTCCCGCTCGGTCCGCAACCGCAACTTGCTCTAGCCGATACGCGCTAAGCCAGGTTCAGGAACCGGCCTCCTACCTATCTTTGCTTTGTCCAATAGGCATCGATCCTTGACCCTCGCGATCGCATCGCAACATATTTCATTTTCTCTCCTCTCTGATCCGTCAGTCTGTCGGTCTTCATTGCAACGCCTTGACGGCTTGTGTTGACGATTTTTCGCAATATTCGACACTTTGCAAGGTCTTGTCAGCGACGGTTTTGGTCGTGTCGTATTGATCTTGTGTAATTGTACGACCGCACCTTCTGACGACCATTGAAGACTTTATCCGACTTCGACCACTCCGACGCCATTTCTTAATCGGCCATTGACAACAATTTATATCAGTTTTGTAATCTCATCGCGATCATCGAAGAAACCATCAACCGACATCACCCAAGTTTTCTCAAATTCACATTATCTCGACCATGTCGTCACCGAACGTACCCGACCCCTATGTTGCTCTTGGTGTCGCGACCGACGCGACAACACAGCAAATCAAGGTCACATATCGAAAACTGGCTCTCAAATTCCACCCGGACAAGGTTCAAGACGAGTCGTTAAAAGCCGCTGCCTCGGAAAACTTTCACAGGATACAGCAAGCTTATGAAATACTGGGAGACGAGGAGAGAAGAGGCAGATACGATGCATCTGTCAGGCTAGCACAACTCAGAAAGGAGGTGATAGAAAAGCAGCAGCAGCATACTCCTTCCAGATTCCAGAGCGCCAAAACCGACATCCGCACAGCTGCTTTCGAAGTCCCTACTCAGACACCTGGACGGACGTCTTACACTGCGAGAGGTCCGGAAAGGACAGGAGAGGAAAAGAGGTCCAAGACCTACGAGGATCACGACTATTTCGAATTTAAGCCAGTACCGAGGAAGACTGCAGATTATGATCGTGACCGCGAACGCGAGTCGAGGAGATATTCTTTCAGACCAGAGCCTGAGAAGTCGAGGGACTACACAAGAGAGGCAAGAGAGAAGGAGAAAGAGAACGAAAGGCTGGCCAGAGCTGATAAGAAGAAGGCCACGGACAAAGACAGGAGGAGGGAGAGACAGGACAGTAGGAGGTTTTCCATCCCAGACGACTCGGAAAGCGACGATAATAATTTCGAGTACCAACGTTACAGTAAGAAGACTCCTGAGTATGAGAACTTTTCCAGAAGACAGAAAGAGTCCAGTCACTACGACGACAGTGATGACATGGATCGCAGAATGAAGGGAGCAAGGCAGCACATCGAGGCAAAGAGATCTAGAGCTGCTGATCCACTTCGACCCTCCATGAACAGATCGAGCTCGGAGAGAGAGCCCTCAGTGCGGCCATCGGCTACAAATGTCCGAAGATCTTCAGTGAGGCCTGTCAGCTCAGGACACGATCGCAGGAAACCGAGTGAGAGAGAGCGTCAAAACAGCGCACCGGACGTTGATTATGTCGAGCATATACCCTCAAGGCGAAATCCGCCTGCACCTCCATTGGAGAAGCATCACTCCTCACCTGCAGACATCAAGATTCCTCAGACTTCTTCCAGGTCGGATCCGAGAAGAGCTCAAACTTACGACCAGAGGCGTGATGCTCCTGATTTCGAGGCTCCAAGTCTAAAGCGCTCTGAGACCATGCCTGTGCAGTCTAGTACCAGACGCAAAGAATCGTCCACTTATCCTCCTTCTAAACTTCGACAGACTGAATACAACGAAGGCGGTCTCCCTACCCCAAGCACAACTCCTGATCACTCTCCAGACGACGAATACTCCCGTCAGCCTTACTTCACGTCCAGCAGCAAACGCCCCGTTTTTCACGAGCCTCAAGAGTCGCCTCGCTCGAGTCGCCGTTCACCTTCTCCAATCAATGATCGATCGACCGATCGTAGGTCACCTCGCACCACATCTTCACGTGTACCGCCGCTGGCTCCACTCCGCACTCAGTCATACAACTACGGAGCACCTCAATCCGACTCAACCACAGAAATGCGCAGCCCATCATCATCACGACTCTTTGGCGAGGTTTCGACTCCGAGAAAGGTCAGCACATTCAAATATGCTTCTCCCTCTCCTGCAGCAGATCTGCGAAGTCGTGACCGCGAGCTTGGCCGTGAGCGTGAGCGAGAAAGAGAGCGAGACAGAGATGTACCTCGCGATCGGGAACGAGAACGTGAACGCGAGCGCGATGACAGAGAGCTTCGTCGTGATCGTGACCGCGGCGACCGCGATAGAGATGTGCGTCGGGAGAGGGACGTCCTTCGTCATGCGCCTGTCGATCCTGATGATACCTACAC
>Ga0058703_1000284_pt1 | contig 11187 bp, 6 predicted proteins | sample AgamicMgMae_FD_83782 | JGI IMG/M metagenome (GOLD analysis project Ga0058703, IMG submission 83782) | Agave microbial communities from Guanajuato, Mexico - Mg.Ma.e | ecosystem: Host-associated > Plants > Phyllosphere > Phylloplane/Leaf | place: Guanajuato, Mexico | collected 2012-06-04
ATGTATGCAGTCTCATAGAGGGACGAAAGCAAGCAAAGCGCGAAATAGCGAAAGAGCGAGGCTGGAACGCTGATCAAATACACGCTGCATTGCTTGTCAAAGGGATTGGAGCGCGATGAGGTTTGCGTCTCCGGCTTGAGGCTTCGGAGGATGCGAAAGTGCCGAGTGTATTGCACCTACATGTACTCTTATACCGCATCATCGTCACCTGCATCTCGGCGTATGACAGGCGCCGAGCGGTCGTTGTACAACCATCAGGAGCTCCTTGCTGGTCCTTTCTTCGGGTTCGACGAAATAGATCTCTAGAACTTACACAAAGGAGGGCAAGTATTTGTCCGCCGGGTGGCAGATGATGTCAGAGATGCCATACCTTTTGGAACAAATATGCCAGAAAAGACCTGAGTCGTGTGTATTACTTAGATCGAATCAACCCGCTGATGACATTCGCTCTCTTCCTTTTGCAGGAACACGAAAAGGCCAGAACTCTACCGTATCCGCCATTACAGTGTGCGGCATATACAGTAGAAGCCCAGACGTTTTGAGAGTGAGAAAGTACGGGACGGGAAGGGACGGCCGTCGTATCAAGCATTTCAGATCGGCGGGTGTGGCTTGTTATGCCCACCCGCCTGCCTGCCTTGCCTTGTGTTTTCCTCATATGAAACAGGCAAGTACATTATTGCTGCTGCTCCTCCGTACACTCCTGCGCAGCTGACCAACGGCTCTCCGACTGCACTCCTTCGCCCTTCTGTCCTTTTCAGCTTCGACTACATCGATTATCACCGACACTATCTAATACAGCGGTCTTGGTCTCACTCGCTCCACACTAGAAGGTCGCAAAGCGACAAAGATACGGCGCCTACTTCACCTGCCACGCCTCTCGACTCGGCAACGCCTGCGACTTCAACAGACAAACCTCGTGATGGCGCCATCTCTTTTCAAACGACAATGCTCTCAAGCGGATTATGCTTATGGCTGGTGCGATCCTGACTCTTATAACAGTTGGTGGTGGAGTAGCGTATGTTCAAATGCTGCATTTGCAACCCAGGGGCATGGACTAATACACAATCACAGACCGGTCTAGCAGTCCGCTACATTATCGTCGTAACCCTTTTCGTCCTCGTCATTCTCTTCCTCCTCGGCGGTTATATTCACGCCCAACGCCGTATTCGCGCCGGTCTGCCGCCGCTCGCCTACCACCGCTGGTTGGTCCGAAGGCAGCAGGCTCGCTGGACTGCACAGGCGCACTACAACCCCGAGCCGCACGGACAGCCAGGTTCATATCCCATGCAAAACTTTCAACCACCTCCACCAGCATACAACCAGTGGGACGCTCCACCAGTGTATCAACCACCTGCAGGCGGCTCGAAAACCATGGCAGACCAGAACATCCACCCTGTATCTCCTGAAGGAAGAGACGGCGGAGAAGGCAGCAATTCGGCCAATGTATCATATCCACCTCCAGCACATCCGCCTCCAAACCACATCACCCAGTGAGCAGTAGCTGGGCATTGGCAGACAATTGACTTCTCTTATTACACGCAGGCGTAAAGCGATAAATTCGGACCGCACTCGTTTCTCTTTTCAAGCATGGCGAAGGGCGTTTCAATTCCATATACCACATCAATGCAGCTTCTCTTCCTTTCTCCTGATGTACCTCATTCGCACGTGCTGAGCATCTTGCGAATAACGCCCACCAACGTTCCATTCTCCATGGCGGCGGCGACTCTTTCCTTGTCTCCCAACTGCTTATTCACGGCCTCGTCCGTACTATGCGTGCCCTCCTTGATCCTAACATCGACTCTGAATCGTGGCGGCAGCGCCTGCTCCAATCGCACCCTGACACCGAGTCCAATCACAGTTGCAAGACTGCAGTGCGTGATTGTCGGCGTCACGAGTACAAGCACAGTACTGATCTTGCTCTTGTCGCTCCGCGGCGGAGTGATTTTAATATCCGCCAGGTTAACAACCGCGAGACTACCGAGCGAAAGCGGGTGTTCCGGGTCCGAGATTGTAGAAATCAAATCGTAGACTTCTTGCTCGTCGATGGCTTCTGCTTCGTCGTCATCGTCGGAGGAATTGGGCGAGGCTGAGGCATAGCCTTCATCAGCGGAGGATCCTGCTGGGAGTAGACCGGCGAAGAGGCTGCTGCTGTTGGACTTCTTGGATGTGGTCGTTTCGTTGCGACGAGTGGGCAGGTCGGAGGGGTTCAGGATTGTGGGATTTGCGTTGTCTTTGTCATCCATTTTTGCGGTTGAGTTCGTCGATTGCCTAGAAAGAGAATGGGGGGGCTCTTAGTTGGTATACTGATCTGAGGAGTGATGGTTGCGTCGGAGGGATTTGATTTTGCCTCACGTCACGCTGGACGGTGGGGATGCGACTTCGTTGCTTGGCGGGGTGCTATGGCGAGCATCTGGGAGTTGAAGTGTGATTCTAGTCGTGACAACCCACAAGATGTTACGCAATCGGGTTGTATCAAATGGTTACTTTACGTGGAAGCTAGATGACTACATATATCGAGACAGGCTATGTTCGTATGTCATGCAGGTAATCAACGTATGCAATGGAAAGTCATTTTCCATACATATTGCGTGCAGCACGTCAAAAGCGGATGGATATTTGATCACGTTGTGCAAACACATCACAACGTCCATATCTTCGCGATCGAATGCAGCTCGGTCCTCAAGCACGCAATCTAGATAGTAGGAAAACAGTCAGTCTTTGTTCCCTTTCATCATTCGACGACAAGCCAGAAGCAGCTCCTTGGTGAGTTGATGATCGCCGCACGCTTGGACAAACCGAATCCGAGCTTGAAAAGTTTCCCCGCATTTTGAGAAATAAATTCAAGATGCACATGCTTCATCATCGCCCTCTGATTTTTTAATTCGTCTGTTGCATAAGCACATCGCCAACATGTCTTTGATCACCGCGACCACATGGGTGCCACGCGGATATGCAGCGCAGTTTCCGACGAAATATCAGTTCGACGAAGAGGAATACGAGCGCATAGCGAAGCTTGCAAAGCTGGAACTTGACGATGCGAAAGATGATCTACAGGAAGCACAAGCAGGCGTAACGGGAGCGAAGCCAGAGGAAAAGGAACAGGAAGACGACGAGGCAGACGAGAAGGACGACGATGGCGATGTCGACCTACAGGATGACGATCTGAAGGAATACGATCTGGAACACTACGACGACGATCCTGCAGAAGCCGATGGTAACGAGGATGAGGAGGCGGAGGAGGGTGTGCCCACGTCCATGTTTGGCAACGTCAAGTCATTAGCATATCACTCGTCAAATGCTGAAGATCCATACATTACGCTAGCGGAAGGAGAGGCCTCAGACGATGAAGACAGAGAAGAGCTCCAGATCTTAGGGACGGACAACCTGGTGCTGGCTGCTAAAATCGAGGACGAGGTTGCTCATCTCGAGGTTTATGTCTATGAGGATTCGGCGGATAACCTCTACGTCCACCACGACATCATGCTTCCCGCCATTCCTCTCGCAGTCGAGTGGCTTGACGTAGCAGTTGGCAACGGGTCTGAATCACGCAAAGATCAAAAGGCAAACTTTGTCGCAGTCGGTACCATGGATCCAGACATTGAGTTGTGGGACCTCGACACCATCGACTGCATGTACCCGAACGCCATCCTTGGACAAAGTGGCCAGGAAGCATCAAATCCCCTCACAGCAGCTGCAAGCAGCAAGAAGAAAAAGAAGAAGTCCAAGAAGGCCAATGACAACTTCCACGTCGACGCCGTTCTCTCGCTCGCTGCTAACCGCCAGCACCACAACCTCCTCTGCTCCGCCTCAGCAGATACAACCATCAAGCTGTGGGACCTCAACACCCTGTCCTGCGCAAAATCATACTCATACCACACGGACAAAGTCTGCTCGTTATCGTGGCACCCAACACAAAGCACCGTCCTTCTTTCCGGATCCTATGACCGCACAATCGTAGCAGCCGACATGCGCGCGCCAGACGCGCAAAAGCCAACCTGGGGCGTCGAGTCCGACGTCGAGATGTTACGCTGGGACCCACACGACGACAACACCTTCTACGTCTCCACCGACAGTGGTATACTGCACTGTTTCGACGCACGTAACGCGCCCGCCTCGCCCGCCGACACCAAGGCGACATGGAGATTGCAAGCACACGAAGCCTCGCTGTCGAGTTTCAGCGTCAACCCCGCCGTACCAGGCTACATCGCGACCGGATCCACAGACCGCAGCGTGAAGCTATGGAACGTCGAGGCCGCGAGCGGTCCATCGCTGGTCACGAAGAGAGATCTAGGCGTTGGCAAAGTCTTCAGCGTCAATTTTGCGCCGGACGATGAGGTCGCCTTTCGACTGGCCGTGTCCGGAAGTAAAGGCGCGTTGCAGGTATGGGACACGAGCACTAACAGGGCAGTGCGCGAAGCGTTCGCCACGAGAGTCAAGAGCGATGCCGTGTTCAGCGCCGAGGGTAAGGAGAGGACGATCGGACTGCCCAAGGACGATGACGAGGACGACAGCGACGAGGACGAAGGCGAAGGCGAGGGCGGCGGACAGGATGGATGGGAGAGTATGGATGAATGAGAGTGGTCGTGCTAGAATAGACATAGATACCAATGCGATCTGTACACTTTCGAACCTTATCTACGCGTCTGCCCGCTCGGCACAAACCGGGCACTTGTACCTTCCCTCGTCATCCTTTGCATCTGCGCCCATCTGGTCAAGACAATCCTGATGGAACACATGTCGGCACGCAAAAACCACCAACCGCATGCCCTTGCGTCTCGCAGCCATCTCCTCCGTCCGTCGAAGCGCACTGCCGAGCTCCTTCCCTTTACCCCGTCCTGTATCAGTGGATCCCTTCTTCTTCCCCAGGCGCTCCGTCTCGACAACGAGAAACTCATCCCAGATCCCGTCGCCAATGCCAACGCCCCACGCCCGCCGTTTGCACTGTTCGCACACCTGCGTGCGGCCCCGCCAGCCCCGCTGTCGCAAGCCGTGCACTTCTGCGATCTCCTCAAAGGCGTCTGCGCCCACTAGCTGCGAGGATAAAGCCAGCACGTCTGATTCGTACGCATAAGCGGCAAAGATGTCGAGTAGCACGGCGCGGAGATCTGAGAGCGAGGGAGCGGACGCTGCGGCGCGCGTCAGAAAGGCGCGGAAGATGTGCAGGAAGGAGTGATTTGAGTGCGGTGAGGGGCGACTTTGCGCTTGGGCTGTCGTTGTCGTTGGTGCGGTGGTGGGAGTCGCTGTTGACGACAGCAGCGCCGTGAAGACTTGCTGCACCAGACTGCGGAGGACGAGGGTTGGTTTCCCGACTTCGGCGCGATTAGGCAGAGGGATGTCGGATACGGTTGCTGTGACTTCTTTCGAGATGGTCGCGAGGAGGTCGATGAGGGTCAGCCAGAGGTATTCGTCTAGGCCGAGGTCGTTCTCGCTGATGTCGCGGGCCAGACTTGATGGTAGCTTGTGCCGCTGCCGTCGTTCCGCGATCTTGGTCTGTCCTTGACATAGCCACACGCCGAGATTGACATACTTATCGATGGCTTCTACGAGGTCGGCTGCTGCTTCTTGTGAGCTTGCCGGATCCGGTACTTCGCAAGTAGCTTCGATGAGGCTGCATAGAGCCTTTTGTAGCGACTGGAGATGCTTGACCAGACGATCCATGGCATCTCTGGCAAGACCATCTTGAGCCAGTAGCAGGACTGCAGCATCGATGACTCCATTTTCCTCCATCAGGGGCAATATCTTGCTGAGCTGTAGATCGCCGGACTTCAGTAACCTAACGTAATCCGCTACGTGCGAGGGATCATGCTCACACATGAGCTTAACGTATTGTTCTCCATATATTGTCACAAGATCCTCGGAAATGGTCATACGAATATCTCGCCCTTTGCAGTGTCGGTCAAGATCTGGCTCAAGGAGCGTACGCAAAAGGGCGAACTGAAGGCGAGACTCCTGTAACTTATCGAGGAAGGCGGGTATGATGTGAGGGGCGTGGTTGACAAGTATAGCCGCGCTTTCAGTCAAGTCAATGAATGCTAGCTGTGTTGCATGAGAACACAGTAGTTGCTCGACACCAGCTTTCTGTTTCGGGGAGACATCTGGCGCGAGGCATGAGGGAAGATCTATGAATATGTCCTCCTGTCCTTCTGGATCTTGTAGATACATCTTCACCAGATCCACGTACTGACGTTCGCTGCGATAGACTGATTTCAGTACTCGATAGAAGCTGGCCTTCTGAAGAAGCTCGATCAAATCATGTGTGATGGAAGGATGGTATATCGATAAAAGATATTCGACGCTCAGCTGACATTCATCTGCAAGATCGTCGGATTCGAGTGTGCAGAGGCGAGTCAATATCTGCTGAAGTGACGATCCAGACAGTATGATAAATTGTGGATATTTTGGCAGTGTTCTCGCGATGAACATATCCAAATAGATTGTCTGGTCGGGTCCAAACTCCGACTCTGACATGACGTCGAGCAAGACACTGACGATTTGTTGACGAGTGATTTTGGCCGCCGCTCCATTCATAAATGGACCAGAAGATCCATCCTCATCCTGCTCCTGATTGGCATTAAGAAAGGGATCTTCGAAGGCTTCGTTCAGCATGCTCATGAAACTGGCAGTATCAAAGCCAAGCAAGAGACGGAGATATGGGAACGTAGGCTCATCTTGAGATACTGACTTGGTCCGTACCATTGTTGATGAGCCTGGAGGCCATGCAACGATCTGATCTGAGAAAAGAAACTTGTACAGATCGCGCTTGACTATATCAGCTTGCTCGTCGTCCATGAAATCCCCCTTGGGGTAGATTCGTCCTGTCAATGAGAATGCAAGATAAGAAAAGCTTTTGTTTGCAGCCTCCATCTTGTCCTCCTCGGTGTGATCAGAGGTGCCGTTTGTCATGTCCCGGTCCCTGATCAGTGCTATTAATTCGGCCAGCGGAGTTACCCAATCGAATAACGCTTGGTTCCACACATATGTTAAAGCGTCGAAAAGTAAATATCGCTTGCAAAGCTTCGTAATTTCATCAATGTCGAATGTATGTGCATCAAGTCTGCACAGCATTTCCTCTAAACGCGTTTCTCGTTGGCGTGACACAAAGTAGTCAACAGCATCTTTCAGAAGTACCGGAGGCAACGCTGTGATCTCTTCATCCATCACATGTTCTTCGAGCAATTCGAGAAACTCAATCTCCTGATCGGCGTCCTTGACGATTTCGTAGAGATCCTCGAGCAGAAATGAGCGTTCATCCATAAGCAGACACGCTCGAAAGCATTCAGTGATGAGTTCTGGCAGGCGTCCGTCCTCCGGTGCGTTATCGGAGACACGAAATCGGATTGACGCCGTGAGTAATTCAAGTAACCTCTCTTTTACAAGCTCATGCCGAGAGTTGGCGTCCTCTGGCAATCCGACACTGACCCTACCAGCGTCACCATTGTAGTACGTGATCGCAAGTCTAATTGCGCCGATATCATTGGCATTCTCGACCAAGGCACTTATCCTGTCCGCCCAATTCGACAATGTGCCAACAGAAATGTCAGAGAAGCCCAACAAGAACAGTCGCCCCTTGTATGCTCTAAAACTCATAAGAAATGCATCTGCGACAACACCGTGCATATATGAGTCGTGCTCGTTTCTCTCTACCACAGAGTGCAGTTGTTCTGAGAAGAAATCTTGATGATAGATGTGCCTTTGCATTAGGTCAACAGAATCCATGACGTGCAGTGTACCGTCCTCGATAATGACCAGTCTTTGACTGATGGTCAAGGCTCCAATCACGGAACGACTCAACCATTGCACTGCGACGATGGCCTCCTCACATTGCCACCTAGAGCGTGCGTGAAAAAAAAGGCTCGGCTGCTTGTCCTTGTCATTATCATCCGGCCGTCCGACCTCTACATCGAGTACTGTGAGTACGTCAGACCAGCAATAGACGAGCTTTGTACTCGAGACATCTTTGCCGTTGACAGGATTCTTCAGCTTCACCGCCGGAAACCAGGCCAGGCAACCACTGACAGCACCATGAGCGGCAGTGTCCTTCGGCCTTGCAGCCTTGTGTTGCGTCTGCGCCAGTGGTGTCGTTGAAACAATAACAAGGAGATATGGCGTCAGTAGAGCCGTGAGACCCATTCTGTCCGTCGCTTGTTCAACGTTACCAAGCGGTAGTGGAGCAAATGCAAGGACTGAGCTCGGCTTGCGGCTCAGATCGTCTTTGGGATTGGGCGAAGGGTAGCGTCCTAATAGTCTTGTCGTTCTCACGCTCCGACCTAATGGACCAAGTCCTCGAGTAGCCAGATGAGAAAAGGCCATGCCGCCATCATCTGCAGATACCAGTGCTGTATGTCGGGTACCTAGGAAGCCAACATGCAGGACTGCTCGACCAAGTACATGTCCGTCTGGAGTATTGCCCTGTCCAGATCTCACCACAGGTGGTATGTGAAGAAATGCCCCAGCCGAGTGTGCAATCTCCCAGGTGAATATGTGGCCCGAAGCGTGTCCAGCGGCGATCGTAGAGTAGTCCGCAGCCAAGGCTAGTGAGGTCACAGCACCAGACTCTGCGGCCTTGCTCCCCTGGCCCAATATGTGTTTGAGCGTCTGGTGGTAGTCGAAAAGAAGAACCAAGCCTTTTGAAGTGCCGATTACTATTGATGCAGAGACGGCAAGGCAGGTAGGTGTCCCGAACTGACGCTTTCCCACCCCAGAAAATGCCTGACCCGCTATCTTACGCAGCCTAGTCCATCTGATTACCTCCCATGGAGCATCGTATATATCCTGTGTGCCGGTATCTGACATCGGTGTCTGACTCGCCATTGACGATTGCCTAGAATGGTCACGAAGAAATCCAGGCGAGCCGGTCCTAGGCGACGGCGAAGGTGAAGCAGAAAATCGTGATTGAAATCTTCGCTCGAATGGCTGAAGTGCTCCTGAAGGTGATCGTGATATGGAACCACGTACGCTAGGAGACGCAGCAAGTCGGGCAGGAAGAGAGGTTTGCGATCCTACCAGAGAGGGTGTATCGTCCGGGATCGAGCCTGAGTCTGCCGGGCTGCCCAAAGGCGGTGTTTCAGGACCAACATCTGGTATGTCGTTCGGAAGCTCTAGCTCTTCTATACCCGGTGTCTCGTCTTCCAGCTGATCCTGCTCGTTGTGGTAGTCGTTGGTACCATCCCCGTCTGGTACTCCTCCCTTAGTCGTGCCATCGAAGTTATCCTCTTCGCCCAGCTCGTCTGCTAAAGACCTGTTCATGACCTCTGCAGGCGACATTGGCTGCTCTTCTTCGTTAGTCAAATCATGTCCCCGGTCCTCCTTGTGCGATTCCCCTCCATGTTGTCCTCCATCCGTGGGATTCATCAACTTTCAGACCCAGTTCGCATGGCCTTGATCAATCCTGGACTTCTTCCGTGTCTGCAGTGAAGTTGCTTGACAACAAACTTATTTCCCTTGCTCAGACGTCGATCGAGGTTCCGTGCTCTTATTCTTGCTTGCGTTGTTGGTGAGCGCCCAGATATCGTGGCAGTGACCGACTCGGAGTTCTAAGGTCAATTCGGAAGCGTTTGTGGTAAGTCCAGGTTTTCTGTTTGTTCTGTCTCAATGCTCTTTATGTCCTCTCAATTGCAGTTCCGGGAGTACCTTGCGATTATGTAAGTTAAGTAGCTATGAACGTTGCTGATCTGATGGTGTATACCGAACGCCAAGTCTCTATCGCCTAAAGCTTCATACACTTTCAGATGCCGCATTCATGCGCCTGACTTCTGAAAATCTCGCACTCATACACTTTGGAACATGTCAACCGTCGGTCCTGAATTACCGCCTCACCTGCTGGCCAAGAGGAAACGTCAACAGGAGCAAGAGGATGGATCTGAGGAAAGCCGACCTTCCGGCGCAAAGAGAGCAAGGACACCAGAAGCCGACGAAAAGCGAGCACGAGTCATCGGTCCTGCACAACCACCTGCGCCTCTCGATGAGCGTCCTAGCGAGCCACCGACAGCTTCGAGGCCAGACGAAAGCGATGACGAAAGTAGCGACGACGACGACTTCGGGCCTGCATTACCGACAGCGCAAGACTCAACACGAGCCGACGAGGACAATTTTGCAAAAGAGGCTCTAGCGAGCTCGACGACAGCTTCAGCAGAGACTCAATCCAAATCAAAAAGAGACGAATGGATGGTGGTGCCGCCGAAACAGGACGATATCTCGTCAAGGATGGATCCTAGCAAGCTGCGAGCACGCGGATTCAACACAGGCAAGACCGCTAAGGTACCGTCTACGAACGTTGACTCGGGCATATGGACCGAGACACCGGAACAGAAGCGCAAGCGTCTACAAGATGAGGTGATGGGGATCAAGTCTTCATCCGGCAGTGGACCGACCATAGACGTACAAGCGCAGAAAAAGAGAGCAGAGGACAGAGTTACGGCTGCCAGACTGCAGGAGCAACGGGGTCAGTCTCTTACTGAGCGGCATATGGGCACGAAGGGCAAAGACAAAGAAGATGATCCTAGTAAACGAGCTTTCGATAGGGAGAAGGATATCGGAGGCGGTGTTATGGGAAACGTTGAGCGGAAGAACATGTTGAACAAGGCAAAGGACTTTTCGAGTAAATTCTCTGGCGGAAGTTATCTATGAATACGATCCATTGAGCTCGGCTCGATGGATTTTGGACGAACTCAAATATACCCCAATCAACGAATTGATGATGAGAGAAGTGCCAACTTCCGATAACCGAGAGCCGCTTTTCGAACTTTGAATCTATTCCCGCTGTCACAGACTGGCTGGCTCATTCGAGGCTATCTTTTAATGTTCGACACCAAATTCAAGCCAGTCTTACCTCCTACGACCAAGCTAAAACCCACCTCTGCGACGCGGCATGACCGGCTTCTTCACTGCGCTAGAGGAGACAGCCTTCTTGACAGCGCCGACCACCTTGTTAGACGGAATCTTCTTGTCGGCCTCTCTTTCCAAACGCTCCTTCTCTCGAAGACGATCTTCGGCCATCTGAGCTTCGATTTCGACCTTTCTGTTGAATTCTGCCTCTCTAACCCTCTTGTCCTTTGTCGAATAGCCTCTTTCCTTGACACTGTAGAACACACCACCAAGATCCGCGAGCCAGTGTGCATCGACCGCGGTCACAGTCGACATGTACTCCTTCGAGGTCAGAATGAGCTCGTGGTAGATGACATAGTCTGG
>Ga0058703_1000286_pt1 | contig 11135 bp, 7 predicted proteins | sample AgamicMgMae_FD_83782 | JGI IMG/M metagenome (GOLD analysis project Ga0058703, IMG submission 83782) | Agave microbial communities from Guanajuato, Mexico - Mg.Ma.e | ecosystem: Host-associated > Plants > Phyllosphere > Phylloplane/Leaf | place: Guanajuato, Mexico | collected 2012-06-04
GGATCAAGATATCGCTGATGGTTCAAAGACTCACCAAGCTTGGAGGTTTTCGCCTTTGCTAGCTTTGACAACACCGTTCGCACTTGAGAGAGGAGTTGTGAAAGGTCGTTTGCCCTCTTTTGATCTCTGTAAAGCTCGCCCAGTCCGATCAGCGCTCCTTCATACACTCTCGAAGTTGCTTCTGTTTGTCCAGGTCCTGCGCTCATGATCTCTTGATATGTCTGCTCGGCCTTTGCTGGATTCTCCTTTGCCATCTTGTTGGCCTCTTCTAACCGCTTTGCGTTGTCTTCTTGAGCCATAATGTGATGCTGAATTTTGCAAAGTCGTGAATCAGTGTTATGAGAATGGAAGTCGTGATGAGACTTGGTGCAGAAGGAAGAGTGAGTCTAGATGTCGCGTGCTGTGTCGTGTCGTGAGGCTTGATAATGCGATGATGATGCTGGAGCAGTGAAGCTCAATCAACGAAAGCGGAAGGTTTGCCGACCGCGGAAGTCGCCCGCCTAAATTTCTTGAATAAAGTCCGAGTTCTTTACTAACATTTGATGGCGAGATAAATCACCATGGTATGTTTTCGTCGCTGTTTAGACGCAGTAGCGAGTTTTGACAGTCTTACAGAAGATAAAAGCGCTTTCGCGCTCCGCCTCGTCGCAACAGGCGCCCGGCACAAATGTTTCTCGTCAACCACGAAATCTCGACCCTGCGCTCCACCCTTTTGAAAGAGCGAGAGAGTATACTCGCGCCCTGAATGCTACTAAACTCGAGCGCATGTTCGCGGCGCCATTTGTCGCCGATCTGGGAAGAGGTCATGTCGATGGTGTCTACACATTAGCAAAGGACCCGAAGTCGTTAGAAAGATTCGCAAGTGGCAGTGGTGATGGAGTGATCAAAGTATGGGATCTCCCGAGTAGGGAAGAGATATGGCAGACACAAGCGCATGAGAATCTTGTCAAGGGCATGTGTTGGACACAAGACCAGAAACTGTTGTCATGTGGCAGCGACCGTTCGATCAAACTCTACGACCCTTACAAGGCTGCCTCTGGAAGCGCTCCTGTAGCGACATGGCTTGGTCAGAACTCGTTTACTGGAATAACACGACACAGGACGGAACCGACTGTTGCTGCATCATCGTCGGTCATTTCTCTGTACGACCTTAACCGTCCATCATCTACTCCGACACAAACCCTCAACTGGCCGACCTCAATCGACACCATCACAGCCGTCTCCTTCAATCAGACCGAAACCTCGATCCTCGCCTCGACAGCGACTGACCGATCCGTCGTTCTCTATGATCTCCGAACATCCTCACCACTCCATCGTTCCGTCCTCGCTCTTTCCAGCAACGCCATAGCCTGGAACCCCATGGAAGCCTTCAACTTCGCTCTGGCAAACGAAGACCACAACATCTACATCTTCGACATGCGTAACCTGAAACGCGCGCTCAACGTGCTCAAGGACCACGTTGCCGCAGTTATGGACGTCGAATTCAGCCCCACCGGTGAAGAACTCGTCTCAGCATCCTACGACCGCTCGATCCGTCTCTGGAAGCGCGATTCAGGACACAGCCGCGACATCTACCACACAAAGCGCATGCAGCGCGTTTTCTCCTGCCGCTGGACGCCGGACAACAACTACATCCTCTCCGGCTCCGACGACGGAAACATCAGGCTCTGGCGCGCCAACGCATCTGCTCGACAAGGCATCAAGAGCGCGAGACAGAGGCAGCAATTGGAGTACGACGACGCACTAAAGGAGAGGTACAAGCACATGCCTGAAGTCAGACGTATTGCCAGGCATAGACACGTGCCTAAGCAGGTCAAGAAGGCTGGAGAGATCAAGACCGAAGAGTTGGCTGCTATCAAGCGCAGGGAGGAGAACGAGAGGAGGCACAGTAAAAAGGGCGAGGTCAGGCGGAAGGCGGAGAGGGAGAAGATGGTGCTTACGACCGAGCAGTAAAAGATGTCTGCTTGCTTCTGGGTTGCATTGCGACGGCGTACGGGTGGTGGGAAGATTGCACGATCAGATACCTTACAAAATGTCTTTCCATGTTCATATTTGACCAACGTCTAATGCTTCGTATTCGTGACATTATCACGTCTCTAGCAGGTACAGCTTATCGTCACTACAGTCTCCTCATGATCTTCTTCTTCCTCCTCTCAAATTCGCCTCCCGCATCCTGGACTCCACTGCCCCTCTGTCCATCCTCGTTCTTCCTCTTACGACTCTTCTCCAACGCACCCTGACGGCCCTTGCCCTTAGTCAACCTCTCAATACGATCGACACCCTCACCAATACCCCTCCACTCCTCACCACCAAACATGCCTCTATCCCTCGCATTCCGCTTGCCAATTTCCTTCTTCCCCTCCTTCGGCAAACGCATAAGATGCGTCTCCTCGTACTCGCGCCTCTCAGCCTCCTTCTCCCGCTCCTTGGCGCTTTTATCGCGTCGCCCACCGTCCACAATCGTGGATCCAATCGACGGCATCGCCGACGGCGCACTCGAGTGCTCGGCAGCGATGAACTCGTCCATCGTCGCCGACCGCTGCGGCCGTCCGTCGCGCTTCTCCTTGCGCTCCACGCTCGGCATCGCTGTTGCCGTGATACGCGGCGGGCGGTACACGCCGTCGTCGGCGCGTGCTCGTTGCTCCTGCGCCATAGCTGCCGGACGGGCGAAAGACGCTGGGTTGGGCCTGTACGCGAGCTCGTTGACGTCGGCGTCGGCGTCGGCTTTGTTCTCTGCCCCGCTGTCCTGGTCGCCCGTGGGGGTTTTCTCAACTGGCCCGCTGCGGCGGTCTTCGTCTTCGGCTGCGCGCACGACTTTATCGATTTGGTACCGTAGGCGCTCTTCTAGGGGTCGCACGCCTTTCTCTAGATATACCCTGTGGCGCACGAGGTCCTTCACCATCTGCTCTTGCAAGCGCTTGCTCTCGGCGCTAGTTCCTGCTTCTGCGTCTTTCTTGCTGCTGCCGCCATTGTTTTTGGCGAGAACGTGGCGGACACTTCTGATCACTTCTAAGTTGCGAAGGGCCAGTGTTTGAAGGTAGGAGAGAAAGATTTCGTTTTTGGCGTCAAGAAGACTGATGCCATTCTCTGGGATCTTATAAGTCAGGTCTTCCGGAAGAGTAGCGGAAGCTGACTTGATCGATTCGACCAGACTGGGGAGTGTGTCTATGACCGACATCTGATGCTTTTTCACTGCTGGCCTGTGTATCGTTCGTCTCCACGGAACTTTTTTCTGTGTTGATCACTGGAAATTCTTGTCGGGATCGGCATTTGGAGATTGGCGTCAAAGACGTGGGGAAGGTCGGCTTGGCGTATCATGATCGCACTCATGCTCACGTGACGTTGGTCTGATCTATGGGTAAGATATACGCATAATTGGTTTCATGTCATTGTCTTTCAGAGCTCCAGGAACAATCACAAACTCACGTTGATAACGCTCATCACGTTTAGTCATACTCGTTATAATTTTGTCGATACCATGCTACGTGTGGTAAAACTTATCCATTCCTCCTCCACCATCAACTCATAACCAGCGATGGAATTGATCCATCGCATGCCCCTACGCTAACTACGAACCCTCTAAAGAAAAAGAAAAAGAATCTCAACTACGCCGTTTCCTCGTTAAACGCCCTTCGCCATGCTTCGTGTCGGAGACCGAAATGCAATTGCCGAAAGCAAGATCCACCGTAAGACGCTCAGAGAGTAATTATTGCGAGCCTAATAGCATACACGCTCCGTTTCAAATGCATCGAGAGTGTCCCGCTCTCATCGTACTCCGAGCGAAGTGAGTGACCAGTAGCCGGTCATTTGTCGAAAAGACGTGGAGTTGCGCAAAGCCAGCGCTTCAAGGGATGAATGATCTTCTCGTGTTTTGCGCCTTATGCGCGCTCGCTATGCCGTGCCGTGTCGAATTTGTGAAAATAAACGAGTGAACGCCCTCGTACTTCGAAACGCCGATTTTCTGAAGTGCACATAATAGTGCTCGCAACCAAGTTTGGAAATTGTGCATGGGAAATGGGGAACGCTGTAGATAGCAGCGGAAGTGTTGGTGGAAATGCCGTGGCTAACAGCATTCCCACCACGAATTGATGACATGGAGGTTGAGTGTTTCTGAATGCATACCTTAATAGGAAGTCGTATCAGTCGCATCAGTTGCATCAGTCGCCCAAGTTCCTCATTTCTTCTTCGGCCTCATGAATTCGATTGGTTTCTTCGGATCGGCCGGGTCCAGGAACGAAAGCATGACATTGCTGAGTTCTTTAAAGTCAACCGGCTTGGTCACGTAATCGTTGAAACCTGCGTCAGCACATTTAGCGTAGACGTCGCCGAGAACGTTGGCCGAGAGTGCGATGATGGGGAGGTAGAGTTGTTTCTCCTGTTTCTCCCACTTCCGGATCTCCCGACAGGTTTGGTATCCATCCTTGTTTGGCATGTGAAGATCGCACTACCAGATTGTCAGTGGGAACTCATGTCAGCGACAATAATCAACTTACAAGAATGATCGAAAAGTAGCCATGGGGCTTAGCGAAGACCTTTTCGGTACACTGCACTCCATCAAGAACGGTCTCAACCTCAACACCGACCTTGCTCAAGAACTTGAGCAGAACCTGCAAATATGTTAGCACGAAACCTAAATTCAATGACATAGAAGCATACCATTTGGTTGACTTTGTTGTCCTCAACAAGAAGTACGCGCCTTCCTTTGTCACCGATTCTCTTTTTCATTTCCTCATATACTTGCTTTTGAGTCAAAGCCACTTGCTGCGCAGAGTCTCGGTTGCGGTCCGTACTCATCTCTCGTTCCTTGCCAGGATCAAAGATGACACCGAATTTGCTTGGTTTTAGAGGCTTGAAGATGAATCGGACTTTGTTGTCTTGATCAAGCTTTTCGTAGTTGGTGCTTGGAGATTGTTCGATAAGCTTGCGCTTTTGCGCCAGGTCCGTGATGATGACTATCTGCGTTGTCGCATGCGACGGAGATGACTGCAATTGATCCACGAACGCAACAATCTCTTCGACAGACTGGATCACCAAAACCACGTGTGAGAAGATCATCGGATCTTCACCACCAATCATTTTCTGGCACTCGAGCAGAGATCCACGAGACGTGATCTGGTGAGGCACATTGCTCGGGAGTGTCTGATCGATATGCTGCACAGTCGCTTCACGACTGTATTTGAGCGGACACACGACCAAGATCGAAAACATTGGCGGCAGAATTGATCCACCGGGAGACAACATCCGAATTGACGAGGCTGGGATGGTTGACTGATCCGAGGCGGTTGACACTTGTGAATCGCCACTATCCGTTCGACTCGGACGTCCATTGGCCGGCATTTCAAGCTTCAAGGGAGATGTTATCGGGAAGTGTGCTTCGGGCATGATCGATGATGCGGAAGACCTGGTTGATCTAATACTGGTTCGAGAGGTTTGAACTGAAGGATCAGAACCAGCAGAAGATACACTTGGCGAGCCGTATGGTGATGGTGATCGGGTCAGCTCTGCAATGACATGCGGAGACTCTGCCTTGGCACGACTGGAGAGAAGCAAAGTGTTTGTGGCTCGCGGTATTTGCGTTGGCACCTTGACATCCATTGTCGGCATTGGAGATGGTCCAGGAGTGACTGGTGGCAGAGGTGGCTTGTCTGTCGCAGTGGGCAATGCCGTCTTGATCCAGAACATGAAAGTAGAGCCTTTACCAGGTACACCTTTTGCAGTCATGTCTCCACCATGCAGTTGAGCAAGTTGACGAGAAATGACAAGACCCAGACCAGTACCACCATGCTGTCGAGTGCTGCTTCCGTCAATCTGACTGAATCGCTTGAAAAGGTACTGCGCTTCTTTGTCTGTAAAGCCACGACCGGTGTCAACAATCTCGAACTGAACAAACATGTCCTCGTCGTCAGTCTTGTAGGTTTCACCCTTTAGAGCCTTGCAGCGAATGAAGACTTCGCCGGTCTGCGTGAATTTGATGGCATTACCGATAACGTTGAGAAGAATCTGCCTGACTCTGAATCGGTCGACCTTGACGTGCGAAGGTACATCATCCTCAACCAGATAGTTGAGTTCCAGTCCTTTGTCAAGAGCCATGGCAGAGGTCAAATCATTCACTTCTTCAATGAGTGATCGGATGTACATCCAGTCTAAGTTGAGCTGTATCATGCCTGCTTCGGCCTTGGACAGATCCAGAATGTCATTGATAAGTCCTCGCAAACCCTCTGTAGAGGCACGAATGATGTTGACGTGCTCCATCTGCTCAGCACTCAGGCTACTGTCAATGAGAAAATTGACCATACCAGTAATTCCGTTGAGTGGAGTTCTGATCTCATGGGACATGTTGCTGAGGAAGCGAGACTTCTCGTCCATGGTTTCCTTGAGATCGCGTTCGAGCGTCTTGTGATCGTTGATATCTGTACAAGTTCCGTACCAAGTTTCCTCTTGATCAATGCGAGTGTTTTCGTCTGCAAGCAAGACTCGCACAAGGTGCCAACGATATTCTCCTTCCTTTGATCGCAGTCTCACCTCGGTAGAGTAAGACTGCTTTCCATCCGCGTCCTTAGACACTTTGAGAATACCAGTCGTAGCAAGTTCGGACAGCTTACGCTGTGGCAACTGCGTTACAGGCGAAGAGTGCATAGGGCTTGTTGGTGCCCTTTCGGTCTCCGCAGATGAGCTACTGGAAGATGCCTGCGACGACGAGAAAGCGCGTTTTGGTTCCGGAGGAAGCGATGTTGGAACGTTGGTAGCACGCCCGCTGTCCTCATCGAACGTGGGGAGACGACATTTGACAATATCTTCTGGGTGGACATACTCCATGAAGCCCAGACCGAGGGCAATCTTTTCACTTTGACCGGAAAAGTTTTCCCACTGAGTGTTGCAGAAAGTGACACCTTTGGTCCGGTTGACAGTGAAGACGATCTGGGGACTCGAGTTGGCAAGCGCTCGATACTTGGCTTCAGAAGCCGCAGTCTCTTGCTGCTTTGCCGAATTAAGCTCGGCAACATGCTGGTCGTGAATGTCCATGTTAGTGCCAATCCAGTGAACGATATTCTGACGCTTGTCTTTCAAAGGCGCTGCTCTGGCGTAGAACCATCTAAAATTACTGTCGAATCGCTGCAGCCGGATTTTTTGCTGTAGTTGCTGACCTGTCTTGAGGGCCTTTTTCCAAGCATCCATATATGCTACTTTGTCATCCGGATGAATCGCCTCCCATGGCTCCTTCAAGACTTGACGAGAGTCGCGTCCGCGATAGACCAAGAACTTGGAGTTGACCCAAGTTAGCTCACCAGTGGATGGTGCAGCAGTGAAGATCTGAACGGGAAGCGAGTCGATGATCGTTCGCAACAGCCGCTCGGAAGGAGGTGGCATGTCAGGATCGGAGACGGACGCTTGACGTGTGACCGAAGAGGGAATTGTACCAGGCCTGGCGCCTGCAGTTGCCGCAGGGAGAGACTGGAATGACGAACTAAAGTCTGCGCCATAAGAGTGCAGAACGGAATGCATGCGCTCCGCACTCTCTGCATAGTTTTCTTGGGTCATTGCGCTGCGGAGTGAGGGCTTCTGAGGAGGATTAAATTCAGGCAATTTGTGTGGGCTGTTCTCGCGATGCATCCGTAATGGTGACTTTTCGGCCTTGATAGAGCCAGAAGTCTTGAGCCGTGACGGTGGGCGATCGTCCTCCATACCCTCTTTGATGGCCGAACGGATATCTGTGTGTGAGGATCTGCCTGACTTGGCTGGTGTCGTGACTACAGTCGAAGGTCCAGCAGTACTCGTAGGTCGGTGCGGGTGCGAGCTACTGCGCTTCTTTGCATCGAAATAACCCTCAGGCCCTTCATAATGCGAATGTGCCGCGGGGGTGCCAGCAATAGACCGAGGATCCCATCCAGGCGTGCCAGCCAGCGAACTTGCTGGACTATGTTTCGAGCGCCCCGAGTAGTCTGAAGGACTCGTGATGCTCCCGGAGAATGATCCGCTACCTTCGTTGAATTCGCCACGAATCAGATCATCAAGGTTGTTCGGCTCAATTGAGAGAGGCGCAAATCCTACGTTACGGCCAGATGCTCCCCGCCTGTGTCTGATGCTAATCGCTTGGTTCTGGGCGGAAGTGAGCTGATAAGCGTTCGCATAGCATGCTGCCAAGTGAGGTCCCAGTAACTTCAAGGAGTGGGTCAAGTTTTGTGGATAAGGCACGGCAGGACTTTGGATTGATATGATAGCAATCGGTGCCCTTCTCTCAATGGTCTCAAGACCTGCTTTATCGTTCTGTCCTCTCTCCTCGGTGTAGCCGGGCATCAAAGGTGAAAGGGTCGGGTGTATAAGAGGCAGATGGATAATGGTAGTGGCCTTGTCCACACCAATGGCCTCGATTGCTTCGAGTCGCTCATAGTCGGGGGACTCGGCGGCCGGATCGAAGGAATCATCAACATTGTCCTGCGAGGCAAAGAAGGGGTTCATTTCGGGATCGGCCTGTATCGCAGGAGAAGGCGCTGGAGACTGCGACCACGGAGACGGCGGTTGTTGCTCATATTCCTCATAGGCAGAGCCACGCCTCTTCCCAAGGTCTGCAGCGGAGAAAACATTCCTGAATTGTGATGATAGCTTGCTAGAGCCTTTGAGATCAGTGTTGGTGCGTGGTTGTGGATTACCGGAAGGCGTAGGAGTCGTTTCAGCTGGTACTCGAGATGCCGTCAGATTTGTATCAGATCCCTGGTCCAATTTGTAATCTCTTGTCAAAGTTACCATTTTGCCTCGCTCCAAAACCTTGTTAACACCACTTGTGTCGATCAGAGGGTCGAATTCGTGATCCAGGCCTCGAAGCGTCGAGAACATGGCCACGTGAGGACTAGTCATGTGTTCACCGCCGACGCTGGAGAAATCTGGATCACTCATGGAAGTGTGCCTCGCGTCAGACGATGCAACAGAAAAACCTGTGTTGGTGGAAGAAGTGTCTTGTCGGAATAGACCCGGGGCGTGACTGACGGTTCTTGAAGGCAGAGCAGGTCTAGCCGGTGCTATTTCACGACTTGGTGGTCCATGTCCGGCATAGGAGTGTCGAGACTCCAAAGAGGGACGTGCATTTAGTATATGCAGTCGAGGCGCACGCGTGTATTCGGCCATCAGTGGTGGTTGTGGGGCGTTCGAGGGACGCGAGACGTTAGTCGAAGTGATTGCAGGTAGCTCCTCAGAAGCCTCATCATGCTGACCATAGACATTGTAAGTAGCCTTCTGACCCCAAGGCACATTCTCAATGTCATTCGAGTCCGCTGGAAGAGCCAAGTTTACACGATCGGCCATATAATTGTCCCTCAGCACCCTCGTTAGTGCCGACCACCACGAATCGAGTCCGGATTCTGCGTTTAGTTTAAGCACAAGATCGTACATGTTGGGGGTAGGGAAACGCGGATCCTCCGACGAGTTGAACGTGGCACCTGCGGGAGCAAAACCGGTCGGTGTGGGACCCGGTGTGCTTGTGTTGGTAGTAGTCTGGTCTCCAGGTGTGCCATAAGGTCCTTGAGATGCTGTGGGCGACAGCACAGTGAACGGCTGATGGAACGAAGATGACCACGTGCGGGGAGTTCCAGGAACGTATGGGAATGGATATGATGGCGTGCGCAAGGGTTGGGCGAAAGGTGTGGCAGAGGCGCTTCCTCGTACTGTGCGTGAAGACGACGAGGTGGATTCGGTAGAGGTAGATGTGGTAGTGGCGAGCGGGTTATTGAAGGCAGCACTCATTGGAGACAGTGCAGAGTCTCCTCTGCCGGGCACTGGTCGTCTCGGTGCAGTGTTTGTCGGGCTAGACGCTTGTGATGAAGCCGCAGATGTGACCTTTTGCTGTTTAGCAAGCATGCGACTCTGGACAGCAGCACGCAAGCGTGCTATTTCTGCATCTTCAGGACTACTGACTGTGTCAGGGCCGGATGCGGCTGGACTGGGCCCAGCGTCCAGTTGTAACACTGAGCCCTGGCTTCTCTCATTCATATTGACATCATTGCTGGACTCAGATCGCTGACCAGTCTGTTTTGTGGTCTTCAATGACTCTTTACTGGATCTTGAAATATTGGGGGAAGACCGCGTCAGAGTTGGTCGATTGTCGGCATGTCGACTGTCGGCCTGGATTGTGGATGAGGACGAAACGGAATTTGTCGAGCGTGATGACGAGGATGAAGTTTCGCGTTCCAGGACGGGTTTGCGATTCGAGGAACTGCTTGAGGACAGCGGAGGTCTCATTGTAAATTGCAAACCAGGCCACTCGCTGATACCTCTGGTGAGGCCGAAAGCGCCGGGTTCGCGGCAAAGTATTGGATGGTGAGTGCGAGAGTGACGGTGGTTTGTGGGCGCATGAGAAGGGTCGCTATAGGTGAAGGCGAGACAGGGCGGCTCTGCGTTGACGGAAGGGCTTTCTGACGAAAATGGTATCGCAGATCAGGCGAGCGTAAGTAAAGTAAAAGGCTACTATAGAGAGCTTGTAATGTAGGTATTGTGGTATCTGGAGATGATACGGGTTCAGGCAGGTTGTGGTCACAATCGTTAGGAAAGCCGTGTGTCTGTCTGTCTGTCTGGCAGTTACACTGATCAGTCAGGTCAGTACTGAGGTGTGCACTTGTGCAGTGCGCTTAAACTTGCAGGAAAGTGACGTAGGGGTGCTGCTGCAGTTTAGCGTTCTGTGGGTGGGCAGGGTAGGTAGGTGCACAGTGCTTTGCTGCGCTGGGCTGGTTTGATCAATTTTGGGCAGGTACGGAATCATCCGCGCGCACGCCTTGTATTGTTATTGCAATCACGAGGATAGAAATCTGGTTCGAAGCATTCGATATTTACCAGACCATTCAATTGTTGTCGTTACAATAGTTTAGACTTGATCATCGAATTATCATTCCGAAATCGCGATGATTCCAAGTCACTAGAGATACGGAGACGCAATCAAGGAAAGTCTGAGACGAGTCGAGGCCATAGGGGAGATATTGTACTAGTAGTGTGTGTGCAGCGAGCGGCGGCCTAGACGATTGAAAAGTGCAGGGCAAGCCCAAGACTTGTCGTCTACCAAATGCAGCAGCTCCCACTCCCAAGCCGTCAATCACAGTACCTGTAGTTCACAATCGATGATCCGCACCTTAAATCGTTGTGCTTTTATAAAC
>Ga0058703_1000289_pt1 | contig 11088 bp, 6 predicted proteins | sample AgamicMgMae_FD_83782 | JGI IMG/M metagenome (GOLD analysis project Ga0058703, IMG submission 83782) | Agave microbial communities from Guanajuato, Mexico - Mg.Ma.e | ecosystem: Host-associated > Plants > Phyllosphere > Phylloplane/Leaf | place: Guanajuato, Mexico | collected 2012-06-04
ATCTGAAGCAATGATCTTAACAGCTGAGAGCACAGCTTCGGGCTTCTTCTTGCCATACTTTTCAGAAATGCGGTCAACGCAAGTGATTGCACTGTGTTTGAGCGCCACATCTGTAGAGATCTCGACTACGTGGCAAATGCGTGGCAGTGCGTCCAACAGGGCGTTCCGGCTGTCCTTATCCGATGGCTTGGCACTGTCGCCTCTGCTCTCAAACGATTGCAGGACTCTGAGGCCAAGGTTGTCATCAGGCCTTCCAAGTAGTGGCAGAGCGGATCGGACAAAATGTGGTGTTGGCAGCAGACTCAAGGTGGCAGTGACGACAGCACCGCTTGAGCGATGGATCTCGGCCTTGCCTTCAACTGACTTGGAAAAGCCCAGGCTTCGCTCCAGAAGAGCAGCAGCCATTTCTTCGATGGCAGCAGTATCTGACTGGTCTTGGGAGAGCGTCTTTGAAATTTGTTCGTGAAGATGACGGTCCTGTAGAAGCTTGGCGAGAGATGCTAGCAGGTGAGCGACTGATTGCTCGATTTGCTCTGGAGATTTGTCACCTATACTGAATATCGCTTCAGATGCAGTCCTCTTTGGTTGAAGAGCGTCCGCAACAAGGTCAAGGTACTGTGTGGCGGCTTTGAGCTGCGTTACTGGAGAGAACTGACTAGCCAGCTCTGAGCAAAATGGAGCTACCCTTCTGTCGGTCGGGTACTTTTCGAATAACATTGCGAGAACAGCCGCCAAGGCGTCATCCGGGCCCAGAGCGGTGACTAAGTGACTGAAGATTCTAAGTCGTCTGTCAATGGGTACATGTTCGAAAGCAGCGGTGAAGCTGAGCAAAAGTTCAGCTGCACCGGTAATGAGGTCCTGGTTTTTCTTCCTGAGAGATGCTACCAACGGTGGCACCACTCTTGAAACAGTCTGGTCTGTGATATGCGCAGAGTAGTCATCGCTTTGTCTCAGGACAGTGGTGCTCATGAAGGTGAATATTGGCATGACGCTGTGCAATACCAGATCCGGAACCCAACTTGAAAGGCTAGAGATGAGGAGTAATGCTGCGTTGTGAACCTGGGTACTTTGTGTGGATCTGACACACTCGACGATAAGATCTGCTCTGAGGACTGAACGATCAACCTTTGCGCCTGGTGTCGTCTTGAGAGAATCGACAATAGACAGAAGAGATCCGATGGTCATCTGTTGGAGGTAGACAAGATCGGAGCCGAGCTGGGTTCTGTAGTGCTGGAGTTCGCTCAGAACGTGAAACATTCCTCGAAGCAGCTCAGGATGCTTCTCTGGCTTCGAACCTTCGACGAGCTCGAGAACGACTGTTAAACGACGGATGATCTTTGGTAGATCAACCGTGCTCAAGAGCTGTCCTGGAGTACCTTCGTTCCTACTTGTTCGTCTCCTCTTGGCTGCCGGTGGCTTGTCAGTCATGGCGGCCATATCAGGTACCGACTCCAGGAACAACGCGAGAACCTCGGCTGGTAAATCGACCTGTCGAAGGACATCCAAAGACTCTGTTTGACGGACCTCGGAAAGAACATCGTCCCCAGTCTCAAGGGTGTTGTCCAAGAGGAAGGGAGCAAGGACCTTATAAGACTCGGAACCAAGATAAGGCCACACGCGTCTGATTCGGTTAATCGATAACCTGACAGCATCTGCATCGCTCGTGACGTCCGCGTTCGCAATCGACTTTATACATTCCAATTCATCGGCTGAACGTAAAGTGAGAGAGTTGATATAGACCTGATCGACGTCGGACAGTGCAACGCCCGCGTCTGAGCAAGCGGCAGATCGAGCCTCTCTTGACTGCCCTAGCCAAGCCCTGATCGCAGGAATCAAAACTTGACTTCTACCTTGGGATCCAGTCTTGCTGCATTTAGAGATCAATGACAATAACTGGTACCGAGCCAATAGTGCATTGGTCGCAACGGCACTGCTAGCGAGCAGTGAAAAGGTAGCTGTTCTGATACTTGTCTTCAATTCCAGATCCTCATCGGCGCCGTCGATAGTAGAAGTAACCACGTTTGTGATTTGTGTTGGATCGAGAATACATTCCTCAAGATGTGGAACAATTCCAGTGTTGAAGAACTTGTACGCGTCTTGGTTCGTCATAAACTTGACCTGCTTGGAGTTGCTGCCGTAAATGGTATCATGCGACCAGATCTTTGCATCTGCACCCGTCTTTCCTTTGCTGTTTGCAGAGCGGTAGAGGGAGACGATGGACAAAAGAAGCTCAGACGCGGCTCTCCTAATGTGCTCGGACGAATCCGCGAGAGCGCAAAGAACGTATGGAACAAGTGCTTGAAGATCGAGAGGAGCTTGCAACTTGTTCGCAATGAATTGCTTGGTGGTTTGCAGTGCCGCGAGTCTGACGAATACCGGTCTCTTACTGCACCACAAACGTGCCATCAAGCTCAAGGTGGCCAGGCCATCCTCAGAACTCAAACTTGGATGAGAAAGCAATACATCAGTGTCCATCTTTGCTCGCGTCAACAGCGCAAATATCTGGCCAAAACTGGTCACTGCAGACTCGTTCTCTGGCGCGAAGAAAGTTTCGCCTGGCACTTGCGATTGAGGCAGAGTCTGAATAGCACTCGCAGCTTCAGCAGCGTAGTCTGGCTGCTCCCCGTCAGTCATCTCTACGTCTCGCACTACAAGAGGCTCTTCTACGGCTGCCTGTTGTGTTCGTAAGGAGATCTGCAACATCGCCTCAGCGTCCTCGACTCTAATCTTCTCCTGTGATAGTGCGCTTTCGAAAACTGGCTGCAGGGCCACCAACTCAGATACAGCAGCAAGGATCTTTGATATCTCCGGGCGGAGGTTCTCCTTGTCTTGAGCGAGGCGGAACATAGCTCTTATGACAGTGCGCTTTCGCTCCCCAGTGACGGACTCTGTCTCGAGGAAATCCTGAACAAGCGATGTGTGTATAGAAGCCAGCTGCCTTGACATGTCATCCAGTGCATGCAGTACAACTGCCGAGAACAAGCGGCCAACATGATACTTCGTAGATAGCTCAGATAAACGTCCGGAGATCTGAGGTACCTTGAGAAGCGCCTTTGCTGTTGTACGAGGCAACCTTTGGGCCTGTCTTTCCTCTGCGATGACAGCCAGGCATGTGAGACCATCGTTGATCGTGGAAGTTGACCAGCTCTGCATTACTGCATCCATGAGACTATCCAAAACCTTGTCCTCCAGCTGAGTCTTGGTGACCAGGATGGTTATGACCATGCAAGAACCGAGGTAAAGCTCTGGCGCGTTTCGAATGCTGAGTGCTTCCTGAAGGACTGGAATGACTCTGAGCAGCAGATCTTCCTCCCTTTGTCTTTTCACATCTGAACGTCCTGATTGTGCTACGTCGAGCTGGCCGTTAATGGCCTGTGCTATAAGACTGGCCCAGAAACCGAGCAAGTTCGCTGATTGGTTACCTTTCTTGGCTGTCGACAATGTGAACTGGTTCAAAAGCGAGAAGAAGCTGGGATTGTTGATGGCGTTGTAGAGCACGGCATGGCGAGGTGGGCTCGATAAAGAGGTGATGTATGGGTGGAGAAACTTGAAAGCGGGTGACAATTGCTTCGGCAGGATGGAGAGCATAGTTGCGAATATGGGATTGCCATGATACGGCAGAAAGGAAAGAATCAGGTAATCCGCGTTGTATTCGTGCACTCGAAATCTTCTGACCAGCCACTCGATCGCTTTGTGACCCGGCTTGAGAAGTAGTCGACCACTGATCAGTCCGAGAAAACTTCTGATAACATTGTCCAGTTCCTCGTTCTCTTTTGCGGTCATCTGTGTTCTGTCCTCCCTCTTACTTTGCTCGCTGAAAAGATTTTGCGCAAATGGCATGAACCTCGAATCCAGCATACAGAGATCATGGAAGCCTTCGATACATATTTGGTAGATGGTATCAAAAGTCTGATTGGCGGCGTCCTTGGGCTCGAACAGAAGCGACTTGCTATGCTGGTTTCTTTGCGCTCGAAGGTCCAGTTGATTTGTGCTTTTTGAAGCGATGGCAGCCAACTGCTGCTGCAATACGGTCGCCATTCTCTCTGTTTCCCTGCGGGAGAATTGTAGGTTGAAGAGGTAGCGAGGCTTGTCGCGTGAGAAGAAGCTAAGTGATGTCTTGGACGAATGATCGCCCTCGGGCTCTTTGCAGGAAAAATTCTTATCGATAAGCAGTACCACGGAACTTCGGGCCGTCAACTCCGACGACTTCGCAGTTATGCTTCGAGAGCTTCACATACAACGTACTCTTCTCCGATTCAAGGTACGTCACATGGCACAGTAGCCTTGCTAATACTAATAATGCATCAGTAAGATGGCCGGCTCGGTTCCAAAATTCTCCTCGTTTCGTCCAAAGCAGGCATCAACACTAAGTCTGCCGTCAGCAATAGAATCTAGCCAAACAAAGTCGTCTCGTGAGGGCCAAGACAAACTCAATCGAGACAAGAGCGACCGTAGAGGAGATCGACATAGAGAGCGCTCCAGACACCAAGGGTCCTCAGAGGATGTGACCGAACATCACTGGCAGCGACATCAACAACGAGGGCATCATGTACGCTATGATACGACTCGCTCACAACCCGCGGTACAAGATCTGGTACCCACAGAAGAGAGTAACTACGATTCAGAGAACACGCTATACGTGAGCGACAGAAAGGGCGATCCCAAAAACCTTGCATACGGTAGTCTTCATCAGTACAGTGTGCCCCAATATCGCCGAACCGGCTACGGACAGATTGTAGGTCTGGATGAAAAGGTGAAGATTGATCGCGAGCGGAGCACACTGGGCGAAGTGTATGTGTTAGCGTCTTCTCGAAAAGTACTTGCGAAGAGTGACACTGGGGTGCTCAGATATCAACGCCCGGAAAAGGAGCGCAAAGTGAGGTTCATAAAGCCTACATCAGCAGAACACGCATTTGATACGACAAACGGTGTGATACAGTTTTCAAAGGGAAGGAAACGTAAAAGAGGCTCAGAGTCACCCCGTGAACGAGGTCAACGTGACGTTGACTACAGGTCTATCGAAGGCAAAGCTAAACCAAGCAGAGAGCCTGCTGGGTCTGATCTGGAATCCGCTTCCGATTCAAGCAACGACGGTGCAGCCGTTAATGAGGATTTCATAGCTCGAAATCGGAATGCAGCATTGTCTCGAAAAGTCAAGGACGCCCCGTCTGATGTGAACACCTGGTTGGAGCTCATCGACCATCAAGCAGCAATGGTTAATCCAGGCCACGATTTGGTCGATTTCACAAACGCGGAACGTCGCACACTTAGTGATCTTCGGCTTTCATTATTCGCCAAAGCCATAAAAGTCCTACCGGAAGTTGAAAGCGAGCGTCTGACGCAGCTGATGCTGTCAGAAGGCGCCACAATCTGGGACCGCGAGACATTGCTGCAAAATACCGCGGAAGTTCTAGGCCATATGCCGCATAGTGCTAGGCTCTGGAGTCTCTACATGGACACACTGCAAAGTCACAGCACTACTTTTCGATACGAGGATACAAAAGCCGCGCTTCTTGACACGATGAAAAGATTGCAAATGATTTCAAAAACCCTGGCAAAAGAGCACTCGATTTTTGACATAGGTCTTCACATTCTTCTACGGGTGACGAGCTTTATCCGAGACGCGGGTTATACTGAGCTTTCCATTGCAATATGGCAAGCCATCTTGCACTTACATCTGAAGCCATTGATTCATACAGCTGCCACTACTATCGAGGATTCTAGGTCAGAGCTGGAGCAATGGTGGGATGACGAAGGACCTCGATTTGGCGAACATGGTTACCAAGTAGGAAGTGGTCCTTCCAAAGACAGTGATGATCATGCGTCCGAGAACGACAATGATTTTGGCTTAGACTCAAATGCACCCTTCCATTCGTTTGCCATGACTGAAGTAGCACAGAGTACACGGCATCGCTATTCTGGGCGGACAACAGACGAAGACGGCATTGATGACCCATTCCATGTCGTCTTCTTCTCCGATATCCGTCCATTTATCGAAGCAAGCATTCCCTACAACCACGAATCGCTCATAAATGCTTACCTCCATTTCTTCTCACTCCCAAACGTACCACAGCCAAATGGCCCTTCTTCCTCGGATCTCAATTGGCAAACCGATGTCTGCCTCCACAACCACGATTTTCAATCACTATCCCCAGCGACCATAGCATCCCTCTCCAGGCCAACCTTGAACACCGCTCACTCAACAACCAGGACGCTCTTCACACCTACCTCATTCCCGCAGACCTTATCAAAGCCGACCATAACCTTTTTGACCCACAGCCTAGAGTCTCTCCTCGCCCTGCAATGCTCTCCGCAACTACAAGAATACTACCTCGCCTTCATCCTGTCATATGCTCCATCGATTGCTTCCAAAGCAGCAAGACGTCTGCTGAAGAGCCAACCACAAGCGATTCGTCTCTGGAACGCGGCTGCGGTTATAGAGGCGAAGCAGGACCGACACGACAAGGCAGAGCAAATTTGGGAAGGCGCATTGGATCTTGCCTCGAAGAGTCAGCTAGAGAATGGCGCAGCAGGGCTTGATTCTAGAGTCGGATTGATGGTGACTATCCAGTGCTGGACATGGTCATTGCTTGAAAGAGGGGATAGAGAAGGGGCTCTACAGCGGCTTGGGCGGCTGCGAGGCGCTGCTTCAGATGGAAAGTTTTCGACCGCTGCTAGACTCGGAGTGCAAAAGGTACGTGACATTTCCCATTTGTTTATAGGTTTGCACGACGAAGAGCGAGTATGGTGTTGTAAGAAATTATCCATTTGGGTATCGAAGAGCTGTCCAGCGATGTGCTATGCAAAATCTAAAAGCAAATGCTGCGCGACCCATTCCTATGCAATCTGACCGAACCAAGCTATGCGGATCCAAAATCAAAATCAAAAACAAAACCGACCCGAACGATGCTAATAAGAAAGACAGTATTTGCAGGAAATTTTCGACTCGTCCAACTCATCCTCTTTTGCGACTGCAGTATCAACAGCGTTATCAAGCGAGTTGCTCGTGTTGCTGGTGTACCTCACTGCCGACCATGCGCTTCCAGCAGCTCTGGATGTGCTCCACGATCACTGCGCTGTTCTGGAACATCAAAATCGCGACGAGAGAACAACGCATGCTCTTGAGCTGATGCACCAGTTCCAGGCCCATCTTTTGCTGTACCATGTCCAACAGAAACAGCCATATAAACCCATCGCCATTCGGGAAAGACTGGAAGAATCCATCCGTCTGTATCCAAACAATTCACTCTTTCTGTCGGTATACACCGAGATCTTCAGACACCAGAGCCGCATTGACGAGAGCGTCCGGCGGACGATACGATGGACTATGCTCGTTAAGCCGGAAAAGACGACGATAACTGGGTGGATGATCGCTGCGGCGTACGAGATCGACCGCTTCGAAGCGCAAGCCGGCTCGACAGCCGAAAACGTGCGCGCCGTATTCCAGCGAGCGCTGAAGAGCGTCAGTAGTCCAGTCGCAAATGCGCCAGAACTATGGATGCTGTTGTTTTCTTTCGAGCAGGCGGTGCTCGAGCGTCTACTCCAGAGAAACGACGCCGTAGGATTGAGACACGCCCGGAAGGAGATTGCGAAACATCTGGAGCGCTGGAAAGAGGTATTCCTTAACGGGCTCCGGTGTTTGCCTGGGTCCAAGATTTGGGTCCTCGCTGGGCTAGCGGCTTTTGATCGAGGCGTGGAAGACCGTTTCGGGTGGACGCTTCAGGACTTGAAGAGGGTGTACAATGTCCTGCATGAGCGGGAACTGCGAGTCCGTACCGAGGGCGTAGAGGATCTGGTCGATGACCAAATCGAAGCTAGATCTCGTGACCCAGCGCGTAGTCTCCTATAGTTGTCTATAGTTGTAGACACCATCGCATTTATGCAGCTGCTGGTTCGACGTGCGCGTTCGCAGGTTGGTCGGCCATGTTTGAAGGTTGATCATCCTCGGCCGATCTGAATTCCATCGGCATAGCCTCTTTCTCGTCCTTGGTAGACTTTTTAGTGTTGGACATGCGTCGCTCGATTGCAATGGGCGTCCATCCACGGATGCTTGATGTATGAGCCAAGATGGCAGAGTCGTCGGCGTGCTTGACCGCAGCTGCCTCGTCGCTAATTTCCATATCGGCGAAGCTGGTGTTGGCGACCTCGATACCACATTGTCTGAACATTTGAAGCATAGCGCGCATGTTCAATTTCAAAACTCTTTCCGGCTCTTCTGCTTTCATGTACGCAGTAAGTCGTGGGAACAGGATACCAAAGTCGCTCTGAGAAAAGTGCTGGGATGCGACAGGGTAGAAGTTGTTTGGTTCTGGGCCTTTGTAGTCGACCGGAGGTGCAATGGCGCGATTGATGTCATTGAGATTGCCAGTCCAGTTGAAGAAGCCCTGACTAAGTACGCTGAGCACAGCTTTGCCACCAACAGATTCGGAGGTGTAACATGGCAGTGGACGCTTCCAGAGCCACTCTTGATCCGGACTGTGCAATGGAAGACCCCACATGTCGAGCAAGGCTAGTGGTGAGGCACTGGTGATTTGTTTCGAGATCAAGGAGTCGGGCTGGGGGTCAAAGAGTGGGTTCCTTGAACTCCCAGGACGGTCTGGAGCATAGTATGTAGACTTGACAAGCTGATGCATGGTCTGAGCGCCGAAAGAATGACCGCTCCAAATGATTTTGCCAGGAGTGTGGATATCCAAATTTTCCTTGAACATGGACAAAACATCTTCTCTAACCTTTTTCGAGTCCGAGGTGTTCAAATCCAAGTTCTCCATCGGCGAACCTTTGTCTATGCTTGTCATGGCAATGTGTGCGAGAGCGACCTCCCACAATCTAATGCGCAACTGCTTGTCGCGAGCCTCATAAACCTCTTTCGATGGAGTGTGTGGGATCTTCTTGGCATATATGGCCTTTTCTGGAGTATCTTTGGTCGCGCGGACGTATTGAAGCGGAGAACTGCCGTCTCTGTGGTCCATGGCGATGACAACGACACCGTGGGATGCGATGGAGCCGCAGATGTGTGAATACATGTTCCTGGATCCAGCCAGACCGTGTGAGAAGAACATAACAGGCCATCTTTTGTTTGACGTTGTCGCCTCTTTCATTGGCGCATTTCTCACGGCAGGAATTGAGATGTAGTAGAGGAGGCGTGGGAAAATGCTGTCACGAGTAGTTAGCAGAGGGCAATTGCATGAATGGTGTTTGAAAATCACTCACGCAATCAATTCAGCAACGCGGTGGTTTGCGCCCAAAAACTTTGCAAACGCGGCCACTAGCTGCCTCTGCGGTTGTGGAATCCATCGTACTGGTCGTGGGTGTGCCAATGATGTCTGACACGGGTAGAAGACTCTGAAAGCGATGGTCGATGGTGCGTCTTCTGGTGTGAATGATGGCGAAGGGAGATCTGCTGCAGGAATCTCTACATCGATTGAACCGACGGTGTGCTCGCCGGTGTATGCCGGGAATGCCGGCATTGGGTTGAGAGAAGAGAACCAAGAAGACATGATGAGTGGTAAGTAAATGGTGAAGCAGACCGCCCAGTAGCAGAGAAAGATCAGGTCTGAAGAGGCGGCCAGAAGATGGTAAAGAAATGCGTGTGGATAGAGAAAGGAAGAGAGAAGAAGAGAAGTGTTTGCGACATGTGAATTTGCTCGTGTGACCGGTTACCACTTACGTCTGCCGGCCGATGGATCGAAATTCTGCTGCAGGCACCAAACAAAGTCTAACGTCATTGTTGGCAGGTTTTTAGGAGACTCCGAGGCTAAACGGCGGAAACAGAAAGATTGGCTTCGAGATCTTGCATGGTTTTCCGATAACGAGCCGGCTTCTAGAAGTCAATCATTACTGGCCAAAATTCGTTCGATTCGCGTGGCTACTGTAGGTAGGTGGTGACTGGGTGTACTCATGTGAATTATCGTCGCAATGTCGCCAGACAGATGCCGTGTACAAGAGGTTGTTCGTCGTGTGTGTTCCAGCGGCATCGATCGTCTCGAAGACCATCATGACCTCAACTATGGTAGAGAGCGATACTGTACATTAGCCGGATGATCGACGTGGAGAAAGAAGGCCAAAAGCAAGGATGATGAGGGTGATGATGATGAATGAAGAGACGTGAGATGGTCACGCGACAGCGGAGTACAGCGGACGGAATACAGCAGCTCGCCACGTCGAGTCTCCGCCATGGCGGCTATGCTGATGTCAGGTACTGTTCATTTATATGTAACTTACCAGCACAGAACATATCACTTGGAGCATGGTGCATCGAAAACAGCGTGGCCATCATGGCATTCTTTGCTTGCAATTCGTCAATTGCATCTTGCGCCGGGCGGACTTGTAAGAGCGGGTTTGTGACGAAGATACCCGACCGCATTCGCCGACGTAGGACGATGGGATCATGTCAAAGTATGCTTCTGCAGAGCCATCATGACTTTTGGCTGTATGCATGCTGGAGTAGTGTGACAGTAACAAAGAGCTTCGGTGGTCACTGGAAGATCTCCTACCGATCAAAGTCCAATTGCATCAAGCATGTTGCTTTCTGGATTCATCGCCCGCGGCAACAGTGCCTCGCCCAGAGACTGGAGCTTTGGATGTCTGAGTCAATATGGATGGACTGACAACTTCTTCAGCGTCAGTAGGTGCAAGAAACATTTTTGCTCATTATTATGCACGATAAAATGGACACAGAACAACCACAAAATATAGACATGATCACTGTGTCTGATTGCTCTTGGTACTCTAGTAACGGGAAGACTTCGGCAGCATCCGAAGCGCGCGGTACCATCGTGGTGATGTATCAACCTAACCAGAGCCCGGATCGCGCTCAGCATCCCGTGCTCATTTCGCCGACAACCAAAGATAATCATTATTGTCTCGAATCTCATCACCGGCGCAGGCGCCTGGTTACAGAATCGTCTACCATCAACATCAAAATCAACGTAACACAGTAGCTTTTCGATTCATTCTATGCGCAATGCCGCGCAGGAGACGAACATCCGTTTCGTCGGCGCAATCCAATGACATGTCGCGTCCCGAGGAAGAGTTGGGGAGCATGTACGACTACCTAGCCAAAATCATTCTCCTCGGACCATCTGGCTG
>Ga0058703_1000290_pt1 | contig 11059 bp, 7 predicted proteins | sample AgamicMgMae_FD_83782 | JGI IMG/M metagenome (GOLD analysis project Ga0058703, IMG submission 83782) | Agave microbial communities from Guanajuato, Mexico - Mg.Ma.e | ecosystem: Host-associated > Plants > Phyllosphere > Phylloplane/Leaf | place: Guanajuato, Mexico | collected 2012-06-04
GCCAAACCCTATCGTTCGCCTCAAACATGGTACAGTACCCACCTACAAACGGTAGATAGAAACATCAGATGAGGGTACTGTAAGTACAGCCGTTACGGCTATCAACACTTCTTTCCCTAATAACACTATCATTTGACCCACATTGTCGGTCTTCTCGACAGACAGCTACCATACCTTATGCACAGCGCCGAACTAACCCATGCCGTTGTGGAGTGGGTTGCAACCAAAGACGAGTCCAGATGTCAATCTGGGTAGGCTAAGATGCTGTCCGTACGTTGCGATCTACTATCACTCTTGCATCAGGAAGGCAGAGCTGGTCTGCTGCTGCCGTCCGAGGTCGACTGTTCTTTCTTGTATATATCATGGCTCTCCTCCTCGACATGATAGTCCATCTCATCACTCATTCGCTACCTCAACAGGTACCTTCTTGACTACGCTGGGCGAGTCGTTCTCTCTTTCAAACCCAAGACATTCATTACTCTTTGACTCTATCAGTCTATTCATTCGCTTAATTTACTTCTCTACCAATCCAAAATGCGTACTACCTCTGCTCTTGCCGCTCTTGGCGGAATCTCCGTCACTGTTGCGCAGACCTACTCCCTGACCGACACCTACCAGGGCTCCAACTTCTTCTCCAAAATGGCATTCTATACGGGGCCAGATCCGTGGGTCCTTCGTTCTTATGTCTATATGGGCTCCTACTGATACTCCTTAGCACTCATGGCTTCGTCGACTACCTGTCCTACAACGACGCAGTGAGCCAAGGCCTCATCTCCAACCCTTCAGTCCCTGCCTGGGGTGTCGATAACAAGACCGTCCTCTCCACCAGCTCTGCTGGTCGTGCCTCAGTCCGCATGTCCAGCACTGCAAGCTACAACCACGGCCTGTTCGTTGCAGACATTGCCCACATGCCATCTTCCACCTGTGGACTGTGGCCTGCATACTGGCTTCTTGGACCTAACTGGCCTACTGGTGGTGAGATTGACATCATCGAGGGCGTCAACACCGCTACGTCCAACACTATCAGTGGACACACTTCGTCTGGCTGCACCATCACCAACACCGGTTCTGGCATCACTAGCACTAGCACTTGCGATTCGAGCGGCTCAGACAATACCGGTTGTGGTATCCTCGACTCAGGAGATGTCAGCAGCTACGGTGATGGTTTCAACAAGATCGGCGGCGGTGTCTACGCCGTCCAGTGGACCTCTTCCGGTTTCAACATCTGGTTCTTCCACCGCGGAACCATTCCAGCTACCATCAACAGTGCCAACCCTGACCCAAGCCAGTTCGGAACTCCAGTCGCTACCTTCACCGGCGGTAGTGGCTGTGACATTGACTCTCACTTTCACGACATGCAGATCATCTTTGACACTACCTTCTGTGGTGATTGGGCCGGCAACGCCTTTGGTAGCTGCGGCTCGTCCTGCCCATCTTACGTGGCAGCGAACCCTTCTGCATACAACAACGCTTACTGGGACATCAACTACATCAAGGTCTACCAGACCGGTGTCGCATCTAGCGCATCGCTCACCGGCACCAAGACTAGTGCCTCAACTGCCACTCCAACCTCAGTCGCTACCACCAATGCTTCGGTCGGTCCAGGCAGGGTCACATCTACTGGTCGCTCTTTGGCCACCTCGACACGCTCTTCGTCAGCTTCTGTCTCCACGCACTCTGCTTCGACTTCCACCTCTTCCGCCTCGTCCTCCTCGTCGTCAGTTTCCAAGTCATCAAGCGTTTCCAAGTCGTCGAGCAGCTCGGCCTCCAAGTCGTCAGCCACTGCCACCGCAGCCCTCTGCCCACAAAACAACGCACAGACATTTGTCGACCCGGCTTCCGGCTCATCTTTCGTCCTCGAGTGCGGTCAAGATCGCGTGGGCGGCGACCTGAAGATGGTCTACGTCAACAACTTGGCCGGTTGCATCGCCGCATGCGCAAGCACCTCTGGCTGTGTTGACGTCTCGCTTTCTGGTACCGCCTGTTACATGAAATCATCCCTGCAGCCAGCAAAGACCAACGCTGGTATTCAGGGTGCCAGAAAGGTCTCCCTGACTGGCAAGAGACGTTCCAAGGGTCACCCAGTCGCTGCTGCTGCTTAGATGATGTCACATGACGAGACGCTTGTTGTTTTCTTTGATGGTATCTGAGGACAGTCGGGCACTTTCTCTTGCTCTTCCTTTCTTCATCTCGATGATGATTCTTCTCTTCTGGTTGATGCGATCTCACTTTGATTCTTGTAAATAGAATTATATACTGCTTTCATGACATGTGGAGTCTTCACAAACTAAAAAGATTATCATGTCGTCTTCAATTCCATGATGGCCATCATAATAATTAACCCCGAAGCGTTTGCCCGACGTACTCGGCCAACGCTAGCATCTTCTCCTCTTGCAGTCTCCGTCCGACAAGCTGGACTGACACATTCGCTCCGTGATAAATCTCTGGGTCATCTATGAATGTCAGCAAACATTCGATAACCACGGAACGATCGAACTCACAATCATCTTGCGTCTCCTGATCCGCCTTGCCACCAGGAGCATCGTATGAGCTATCCACCTTGTCGACGTTCTGATCAACTTTCGTGGCAGGTAGCACAACAGCGGTGTAATCCAGCAAATTCACAAACACACTGTAGCCATACCACGTAAACTTTCCAGGTCTAGCCGCGGGAAACGGCGCCAACGGACAAATAATCGCATCCACAGGTCGTCCGGTACCAGTCTTGTCCACAGTGCTGTTCCAGTACTCCATATACTCCTTGCAAGCCTCGCGTTTGGCAACCATAGTCTCCATGATCTGGCTCGCGTTGAACTGCGGCGTGTCCATAACCAGAACCTGCGACGCGGGCTCCTCGCCGCTAAGCGCAAAGGCGTCGCGTGCGTCCTTGCCGCCGTCAAAGGCCCAGCACTTCTCGAGAATGTCGACGATATGGCGGTGCGAAGGCGGCGTCCATTCGATCACTTTGTGGCCTGCTTTCTCCATCGCGGCGACGGTTTCGTTCACAGCGCGCAGAACAGGCGGCATGGGTCCTACGCAGCCGTCGTGGCGCAGCACGCCGAAGCAGAGTTTCTTGTTCTTTGCTAATTCGAGAGCGGCGGTTTCTTGCTCGCTACGCCAGGGAATTTCGTGTACGAGCGGGTCGTGCAGCCAGGGCTCAGTTTTGAGCAGGGATTGTGTTACGAGTTTTAGCGAGCCGGCGGTTGCGCCGAGGGGTCCGACGACGCTGAGAACGCCTGGTGCGCCGTCGAAGCTGTTCGCCATGCCTTCGTAGGGCAGTCTGCCGGTGCTGGGTCGTAGGCCGTAGAGCCCGTTGAAGGCGGCTGGGATGCGGATGCTGCCTCCGATATCTGTGCCGAAACCGACTGGACTGCCCTTCAGGGAGATGAGGGCGCCTTCTCCGCCTGAACTTCCTCCTGAACTCAGGTTGCGGTTTGTGGGGTTCCAGGTGTAGTCGATGATGTTGTTGACCGTCTCACCGCACATGAGCGTGTGTGGTACAGAAGTCTTGACGTAGAGTACGGCTCCTTGAGATCTCAACTCCTCGACCATGAGTGATTCGTACACCCTTTCCTTCCCTGTCGCCTTTTTGCCCTGGAATGTACCAATCCAACCAATGTAACCCATGTGTGTTTCGACATTTCTCACATGGAATTGATCCTTGAGTGAGACTGGCAGTCCATGCAGTGGACCAATTGGCTTGCCATTCTTGGACAGGTAGTCATCGAGTTGCTTGGCCGTTTTATAGGCGTCCTCGAAGAAGATCTCGTGTAGGCAATTGACCTGTCAAGGTGTCAGTCGCCTTCAGAAATACCTTGTATCCTCTATCGCCATACCATTTGATGAGCGAGTGACGCGCGATGACAGAATGCTTTTGCAATCTCTAGAGAAGACCATTCTCCAGCGGAGGCCTTCTTGACAATACCGACCGCATCCGTCTCTGTGATCTCGATCTCTTTTGGGTTCAAATACTGCTGGATGAACTTTCCGGTGACGCTGCGCTGCTCAGATGATGCTGGAGGAGTTGGGATGCGCCATTCTTCTGGAATGAGGTCGAGGATCGACTGGCGCTTTTTCGCAGCGGTCTCTTTCCAATTACTCATGGTTGATGAGGTGGCCTGCGAGAGTGATTGCACAAGCTATTCAATTGCAAGTCAAATGTCGATGAGATAGAAGGACCTACGATATCAAAGAGGAATGATAGACTGTTAATGAAACTAGAACCCTTGAAATACCTAGGCTTGATGTAGTAATAGCCGGCAGTCTTCCAGAGAAGTTCAAGAAGCCGAAACGACGGCCATTACCTAACTCATGGTGTACCTTCCCGATCAAGTATTGCGATAGCGGGGCGGGGCGGGGTTGACTTGACGAAGGAGGAATTCCGTTATCATATCACGATAGGGAACAGCATACTGTATGCTACTGTCCATCTCCGATCTTGCTATGCGGAAGAGAGAGTATATGGCAGTCCGAGTATCAGCAGCTATGATAACGCACCAAATGCCATCGCTTGCAGGACAGGAATGATAACTTATGGAGGAGGGGTTTATACGGCGGTACGGGCACTCTAAATTATCATTACATCACAGGTGCCGGCTGAATGCGATATGGAATTTGAGTGGCTGTGCAGTCGACCCAGCCACAAATCTATGCGCCGCGGTCTAAGGATACTGGTACGACCGAATGCAACGCAGGGCAGGCAGACAGGCATCGATGACATCCACGCCACGGGATCATTGATGAACCAGTGTTGCAGCCCAAGCAGGGCTCTCCTGGCCAGTCAAAGACTGCCATATTGAGTCGTCGCATAGCCCTCCTTCTGGCCTTGCAAAAGACGAGCGTCTACTCTAACATATAGTACGACTCCGACGCGCTGCATTCTTGTTACACGACTACCACGACTACTACCTTGAAGTTGTGCGTAGCTTGCCGAGACCAGAGTCTCACAGCAAGCATATCACAGAAGCTGGTCCTGCGCGACAAGACAATCAGCAACAAAGACTGCACGATCTCTTTGATTGCAGAACAAAGCGAATACCTTGTACCTCCAGACCCGATCGTTGTTCACCGCCATTAAAGCCGGGACCCAGCCCGATCGTCGAACCAGATCTCAACTTTTGGATATCCAGCCATCTCTTTTTACCTTGATACAATTATCGGCGAGAGCTTGCAGGTCAAGCTTCAGTATCATCACTCAGAATGCCTCTGGGTCAAACAATCACAGTTGTGAACAAATCTGGCAAGATTGTCAAAAGTGTCAGTATCATGCCAACCTCAAGAGTAAAGTCACACCGCTAACATTTTCTCAGAGCAAACATCTTGTCAATGTGTTTAAAGAAGCACAATCTGCCTATCGCGAGAAGAAAGCAGAGCTTAAAGCCGTTAGAAAGGCAGATTGGGATGAGAAGCAAGCCAGAAGCAAGCTCGACGATCTGACCTTTGACAACCGAGCAGCTTTCAGGAGTAGCTCACCAGGATCTCGTGGCTCATCACGTCAACCAAGTCGCAGAGACAGGCCCGAGAGACCTCTGGTCGAACGAGGCTATTCCGACAGCTTCATTGCGAATGACGAAAATCCACCTTCTCACCCAAATGGTCGTTCTTATCTCCGCCACGAATATCTCTTCAATGGAGTTGAGAGTGAACATCCACAGGAGCTCCAACGAAGGAATACCGACGGCATGCTTCGTCAACATGCAGAATCGCGCCCCAGGTCGTCTCGTTCGGCTTCAATGAGTGACATCGATATGGATCTAGCATATGGAGAACTTCCACCTCCATTACCACCACGGAGACGTGACGAGGAAATGGAGCTCCGAGGCCAAATGACGAAACTACAACAACTACTCGAAGAGGCCCACTGTCTGCAATACTCTGCCACCGCCATTATAGACAGCTTACAAAAGAACCCGGACCAAATGGCAGCAGTAGCCTTGACCTTGGCTGAAATTAGCAGTCTCGCAAGCAAGATGGCCCCTGGAGCTTTGACCGCGCTCAAGGGCGCTTTTCCGGTTGTCATTGCACTGCTCGCGTCACCACAATTTATGATTGCTGCCGGAGTTGGAGTTGGTGTCACTATTATTGCATTTGGAAGTTATAAGATCATCAAGAAAATTCAACGTCGTAAGGAGATCGACGGTACTCCAGAAAGTCCTTCAGAATACGACGAGCTGCAGGAGATTAACCGCGATATCAGTCGCATCGAAACTTGGAGACGCGGTATCGCCGATGCTCAAGCGTCGAGTGTCGGCACAAGCGTCGAAGGGGAATTTGTGACCCCTGCTGCTGGACGACAATTGATACAAGAGGGCAGGCTTCGTGAAGGTGATCTCAAGTCAACAAAGTCCAGCAAGTCCAAGAAGTCACGGAAGAAGTCTTCCAAGACATTTGAAGAGGATGAGAAGAGCCGGTCGAGTAAGAACGACAAGGCTTTGGTCAAGAAGAAGGAGCCGAGTGGCCTGAAGATGCTGTTCAAGAGCAGCAGCAAGAAGCAGCAAGAACGAGAGCGTGAGAGTGAGCTTGAGCCAGAACTGCTATGATTTTGGTGGACGATCGATTCATCTGTTGGAATTCTTGCAGTCGTAACGACATGACTTTATGAGGGATGATGCCATGTTTGACATTCTGACGAAATCATCATATTCGAGTACATAAGCATAGACTTTAATGATATTTTTCCACAAGACATTTCTCTCTCGTGTGACTATAACATCTTCTCCGTGTTGGCATGTCGCCTTAATACGCTATAATATTACAACCTCTCCAGGTTTGCTGGAGCACATTTCTCTTCGACGACTACGCGCCAAGATTTGCTCGTGTCGCCCAAAAAATAACCATTTCCAGCACGCGACCTTTCCAAGAAAACCTCCTTGGGCAGTAGTGCTCTGGCTACTTACCATCTCCCATGTCAGCAATCACAATACCCAAAGACAGCTCGAAACGATCATCTCACCCAAGCTCCGAAACCGAGGACAATCATGTCAAAAGTCCACCGAATCCCCGACTGAGAAGAGCTTCCGATGTTGGAGGCACGTTACCTTCATTGGCACACCGATTAAGACACAACAATTCTATCTTGACCATTGCACTTTCCGAAGACCGCATCTATGCTGGGACACAAGGTGGAGAAATCCTGGTCTATGATTTGGAGACATACGAGCGAAGAGCTGTAATCAAGGGACACAGAGGGAGCGTCTTGGGATTATATTTGTGTAAAGATGAAGGATTACTCTTTTCCACAGCAGGAGATCGGATCACGAATGCATGGAACACCAAAACCTTTCAACGAGCGTATTGCCTGTATTCAGTATACGACATTGGAGACGTTTTCTGTGTCGCATACTCGACCAAGCTCGAAACCGTTTATCTGGGAGCGCAAAATACTTCTATACAATGGTACGACCTGAAAGAGAAGGACCAGAGACCGTTGCCCAAACCTCGCAATCATCCGTTGTTTCGCGAGGATCCTTTCTTCGATTCATCTGGACCAGGTGGTGTACGGACACCCAGACCTGCGGAAGATGAAGTTAGACCACAGCACGCAAGAGGTGGTCAAGTCCTCGAGATTGACAAGGACAACATTCACCACTACGCTCACTACGGCTATGTCAATTGTATGATTCTGGTCAAAGATATTGCTTTTACTCTACCCGGAGAAGAAGTCTTGGTCTCTGCTGGCGGAGACGGCGTAATCAATGTATGGCGACTGGGTCAGGGCAAAGGAGGAGCTATACAGCACCTGTTCTCGCTCGACGACGGTAGAGAAGAGGGTCATTCCATCCTCTCGTTAATACTCGACGGCACCTTTCTTTATTCTGGCAGAGCTGGAGGCGAAGTCAACGTTTGGGACTTGGAGACCAGGCAGCTCGTCCGCAGTCTCAAAGCACACAGAGACGATGTCATGTCGATATGTGTCGGTGGTGGCTTCTTGTTCAGCGCAGCGGTGACTGGATATGTGAGGGTGAGTGCAAGCACATCGATGCTGATTTTTCGCTTGATACTGATAGTACGTGACAGAAATACGATAGACAATACCAGTGTGCGATGCGCTTCCATGCTCACGAAGGGAGCATCCTTGCTTCTGGCTTCACAACACACAAAGGCAGACCTTATTACATCACCGGTGGCAACGACAACACAGTCGCAGTCTGGGATGTCAGTGATTGCGTTTTGACGACAGCTACTGGTCAAAAGTCTACCGAAGGTATGTCAATTCTCCTATTTTGACCTCCTAAGCTAACATTCCAACAGAGCAACTTTACGAACACCTTCGTCGCTTTGTTTCCTACAGAACTGTCTCTTCAGATCCCAAATACAAAGGCGACTGTAGAAGAGGCGCCTCGTACCTTCGATCTGTATTCAAGAGTTTTGGTGCTGCGACAGAGATGCTACTAACGGAAGACACTGGCAACCCAATCATCTATGCTCGTTTTAGAGGCAATCCAGAGACAGCAGATAAACGGAAGAAGATTCTGTTTTATGGCCATTACGATGTTGTCGCGGCCACGAACGAACATGGAAAATGGTTGACGGATCCTTTCAGCATGGAAGGAATCGACGGCTACCTGTATGGCAGAGGCACATCGGACAACAAAGGACCAATCATGGCAGCCATCTTTGCATGTGCAGAACTCAATGCAGAACACGCTCTTGGTGCGGATATCATATTCCTGATTGAAGGCGAGGAAGAATCTGGCTCGAGGGGATTCGCAAAGGCTGTGAAGCAGCACAAAGACCTGATTGGCAACGTGGACTGGATTCTTCTCGCAAACAGTTACTGGCTTGACGACCGTATTCCATGCTTGACGTATGGGCTGCGCGGTGTCATCCATGCTACAGTCCAAGTTGAAAGTCAACATCCGGATTTGCACAGTGGTGTTGATGGAAGCGCGCAGCTCGATGAATCGCTGAAAGATCTTGTCATGCTGCTGTCGTGTCTGACCGGTCAACACGGCAGAGTCAACATTCCTGGCTTCTACGATCCAATACCCGAATTGAGCGAAGAAGAAAAGAGCCTGTACACAGACATTGTCGAGGCGCTGATAGCACGTAACCCAGGCCTTGGTGACCCGGAAGAAATGGCTGCGTCGCTCATGCGCCGTTGGAGGGAGGCCTCACTCACTATCCATCGCTTTCAGACATCAGGACCTGAACACGGTTCCATCATCCCACGCTTGGCCAAGGCAGCCATATCAATGCGTCTCGTGCCGAACCAAGAAGCTTCAGAACTCGCCAAAACATTACAACAATACCTGCAGACGGAATTCAAGAAACTAGGTTCGCACAACAAACTGACCGTAACGATCGACCACCAGGCCGAACCCTGGCTAGGCGATGTGCACAACCAAATCTTCAAAATGCTCGAAGAAGCAGTCATGGACGTCTGGGGACCCTTTACCGAACCCCAGCGCCGCCCCTCTTCATCAACTACCCGTGGTCCACTGAAGATTACCCTTCCTCTTGCCTCATCGACAAGTTACTTCACGAAGCCATCTCCGACGACCTCGACAGCTCTTGCAAACGGCAGCGTGATGACGCCGCAAATGCTCCCACCGCCCATCTCAGACCCCGTCAATGGCTCCTCAAACGGTGGCGACGACGTAGCCACACATCCGCCGCAGCAGAGCAGACGCAAACCGCTGTATATCCGCGAAGGAGGCAGTATCCCCGCGATCCGGTTCCTGGAAAAAGAATTCGACGCCCCGGCTGCTCATCTGCCATGTGGACAGGCAAGCGATTCTGCGCATTTGGATAATGAGAGGTTGAGGCTGGTGAATCTGTACAAGAGCAAGGATATCTTCAGGCGGGTGTTTAGGGATTTACCGCAGAAGTAGTGCGAGGATGATGATGGAAATGGAAAAGTACAAGCACGACAGCACGATTTGATCAACCAGGCATTCACGGCGTTGGATTAGCGATGGCTGATACCCTTGCTTTTCAATTCTATAGATCTTACGCAAGTATCTCACTTTTTGACACACTCTATAATATCAGTCGCCGTGATTCCTGAAGTAAAATAATTGGGGTATCTATCAGTTTTCATCACAAAAATACGCGAGAATCTAATCAAACCCTTCCCACTCGGCCTCTTCCTGATTACCTCTCTTCCGCACTTCCTCAATCATAGCCTGTAACTCCCTCTCCTTCTCCAATTCCTCGCCCGACAATTTACTAACTCGCTCGTGCTCCCTCTTCTTGCCCTTCTTCTCCCTCCTGTCCTCCTTCGTCTGCTTCGCCTCCTTCTGCCTCGTCCACGCCTTGGCCTTTCGGCGCTCTTCCTTACTCTTACCGTCCTTAACCGCGGTCGTGATCTCGCCGTTAGCAAGACTCTCCTTGTAAGCCTTGAGTTCTTCCTTTCTGTGCGCTTCCCGTGCTTTGTCTTTGTACGCGTAGGTGTCGAAGTCGATTTTCAGACCCAGGTGTCGGTCACCGGTGAATTTCGTCTTGGAGAGTTCTGGCATCTTGGGGAGGCGGAGTAGGCCCCAGGCTAGTGCTGCTTCGTTCCAGTCGATGTCGCTTAGGCGGAAAATGCTGCTTGCTGCGTGCTTGCTGTAGGATTTCACCCAGCTGACAAAGGCTCGTTGTGCTTTATCGTGTAGGGCGCGGTCGGCGAGGACTTCGCGGCGGATTATGGTTGTGAAGTGTGTGGCATCCTCGGCGGTTGGTGCGATGACCGGGGTGTTTAGTGGCGAGATGGGTGTTTGTCGGATACGGAGGAATTCGACGTAGTCTTCTTCTTTGCCGGCGTTGAGGAAGGTCACGGCTAGACCACGTCGTCCGGCTCGGCCTGCACGACCACAGCGATGGAGAAAGGTTTTTGGATCTGAAGGTGGGTCGAGCTGTATTACGAGGTCGACTGAAGGAATATCCAGACCTCGTGCGGCTACATCGGTGGTCAGGAGGACGGTCGGCGTTACAGAGTTGACGAATTTGTTAAAATTCTTGTTCCGTACGTTCGCTGGGTGTTTTCCATGCAGAGGGACGACGGAGAAATTTTTAGGTAGAAGTATTGACAAAAGATGTTGCCAATAGTCCACAGCAGCGCATGTAGATACATAGC
>Ga0058703_1000291_pt1 | contig 11056 bp, 13 predicted proteins | sample AgamicMgMae_FD_83782 | JGI IMG/M metagenome (GOLD analysis project Ga0058703, IMG submission 83782) | Agave microbial communities from Guanajuato, Mexico - Mg.Ma.e | ecosystem: Host-associated > Plants > Phyllosphere > Phylloplane/Leaf | place: Guanajuato, Mexico | collected 2012-06-04
CAAAGGACGGCGAGATCAAAGTTGCGAGGGGCGTCATCCATGACTTTATGCGTGCGGACACTGGCGCCGACAAGGCGGGCGACGAGGTCGTGCTCGAGGAGCGCTGTGAGCCGGGTAAGCGAGAACCGTGTAATAAATCTTCAAAGGGACGAGCATGTTGCTAATTGCGTGGCGTGTTTATCATACAGAGGACGGCACGAAAGAAATATTCCTTCGCAACATCCTCTCCATGGGTCAGGAAAAGGACGAAATCTTCAGCCCTTTCATGAAGTTTCTCAACATTCCCATGATCAGTCAGAGATACGACAACTACGACGTCTACCTCCCTGGCCCAGGCACAAAGCTGCTGACATATATCATCTACTTCATTTGCGGCTTCATCGGCTGGGTCTTCAACCTGCGCTTCTGGTACCCCGACTATCTGCCCGTCAGATGCTGGGATACAGCGGGAGGGAAGTATCGGCGACCGATCAAGGGCGAATGAGGTGGATCTTGATCGAGCACGGGTTTGATTGTGGGCGAAAATGCTGTCTACTTTGGGCAGCTACCTGTGGGCTTCTTCTATAAAAGAGTGCAACGAAGAACGGTCAGTGGATGCCGTCGACGTTCGGAGTACCGGCTATTGTCTCTGCGGCGTTCTGCTCTCCTTTTGAAGCTCCGAATTCGTTACATATGATGCATCAGGTTCATAAGACTTGAGAAATATATTATTCATAGTGCCATCTTTCCCGACCGACAAACATGTGTCGTTGTAGATGCTAGCCCTGTCCATGTACTGCTCATGTTCCTTCGTGTGATAGCCTCCAGTGCGAACGATACTCTATTAGCGGGCGTCAACATACACTTGTCTGAGACTAGTATTCCGACTATCTACGATTCTCTTCCGAAACATCGGATAAAGACGGCCATCAGTGCTAAACGACTGTTCCTGCTCGTGTCGTACCAACCTCATCTACAATCCCAAGGACGTCTTCCGATGGTAATTCCTGTGCAGCATTGGCGACAGGCGGACCACCAAGGATGGGCAAGATAGCCGTCTTGAGCTCCCTATGCTTCTTACGCTGTGGCACCGGCGCTGGTGACCATGACCGCATTAGTAAGCCACAAAACCTCGTCCCAGATCCGCAAGCCTCACCTTTCTCATTCTCCTGCACATAGAATCGCCTCAATAGCATGATCGCTTCCTCGCGAAACAGTCCTCCATACACCGGGTACGGACGATCGACTCCGGGACTGGCGAGGGGGTTACAGCCATTAGCATCCGACCGCACAACCTTATACGGTGAATGACCGAGGGACGTGGCGAGCACTCACTCGGCGTGTATACGCATGACGCCGCCGGTGCCGCCGAACTTGTCGTTGTGGCAGCCAAAGTAGACGGCGCGGATGCCATACTGTCGCAGCGCGGCGGCGCACATGATGCACGGCTCGACGGTCACGTAGAGGTCCGTCGAGCGCAGGATGGCGAGCCCGTGCGTGCGCAATATGTGCTCGAGGGCAACAAACTCGGCATGGCGAGAGCCCTGCGCCGAGAGGATGGCGTCAGCAAGGGGGGCGCTGGTAATGCGTCCGGCCGACTATTGGCGAGCGCCGAGCATACATTGAGTGACTTGTTCGTGTCGTTCATGCCTCTCCCGATGATGATGCCTTGATGCACAAAGACACAGCCGACTGGCGTTTCGTCCGACCGTAGAGCGAGCTCACCCTGCAGGAGACATTAGCGCTATTTCATCCGTCTTGTAGTAGGTCAGCAGTGCCTCATCACCATTTCGATGGCCTCACGCATCCAGGCTTCATGATATTCGCGGTCGGGTATTACAACATTCATCGTAGATGCCAACGCTTGTGTTGCGCTTGCAAATGACGAAATCTAGGTATGTCTACATGCACAAATTGGACGGTATTTCATTTTGCAGTGAATTAGGAACACATTTAAGACGTGGCAGGAGCGAACGACTGGGTTTATGTGGCCATCATGATGCCTTGTGCGAGTTCTAGTCTTAGTTTCATGCAAACTTTCAAATGGAAGTTAAGATGCTGCAGATGTAGTCTCGTGGTCACCTTCCTTAAGTACACACCATATCCATGATTCTTCTTACTACCACTGTCTTTGTAGAATCAAAAAACAACCAACTTTCACTCTCAGATCAATGCTCGCCACATGTAGATTCCAACTTGTTACATATATAAACTGGCAGTTGCACAGATGTCTCTCTTTATCATCTCCTGACAAGCCTGCATCTTGGTGAACAGCGTCGGGTCGCCCACAATCCTCGCCGCATTCTTGACCTCCCTGCACGTCTCATCCAGCCTGCCAATGACCCGCACAATGGTGCCCTCGAGCACATCCGTCAGGTCGGTGATGCGGTTGAAACTCATCCCTCGCGCCCACTCGTACACGACCTCGACGAGTCCGAAGCGCGGACGGCTGACAAAGTCGTTGCTGTCGTCCGCCGATAGGATGACCTGGTGCAAAGTCTGATGATGATTCACCCTTTCCGAGATGGCGACAATGGTTGCTTGACCTCGCTCGAGTGCGGGTGTCATGGTGGGTGTGGTATCGGTCTTTTCTTGAAACACGAACGCGGAGAGGAGAGCCACGATCTCTTCAGGCTCATAGGCCGAGAGCACGTTCTCGAGGATGAGCTCGGTGAGGACGAGCTCGTCGGCGGAATGAATCTGGCACACTTGTAAGATCTAGATGTCCCCAAATACTTTGCATCAGATGGATTTATACCTCGCAAGCGACTTTGCCTTTCAGCTCCACCCTCGCGTTGTCGTCTACGAAGCCCAAGTCCTTGAGCACCATGATGCGCTGTTCATAATCTGGCAGCAGTTGCAGATTCTGGTCCGACATGAGCTGACGGAGCTGAGCAATGTTCTCTTTGATGAGCCATTCATCGTGCCGCATGCCAAACTGTCCGCCGTCAACAACTGGGTAATCACAAACTGTTATTATCAGGACAATACTGACATGCTTCACAAAATTCGGGCACTCGAGGCAGTGAGCATCCTGAGCAGTAGCGGCCGCCGCCCGCCGCTTGTCGTGGATTTCTCGCACTGACATGTCCTTGACGCGGTACCAGTCGATCTCATCCCACGCCGAAGCTGTCCAGTCTCGACAGAGCTGCATTATCTCTTCATGCGCTTGATGATCAGCGTCCAGGTCATTCGCCACCTCATTTAGATCCATCTGTAGTTTCGAGGTCAGCAGGACTCATCTACTGCCTATTGTAGTGCTAAGCGCAAACCTTTATAATCGTCTGCGTAACACTCTCTACGTCATTAAATGGAATCATAAGGGCCTTGAGCTTCATGCTCGACTTTTGCTGCGGCAGCTTGTCGAAGAACGGTCGGAAGCTTGGAAGATACACCAGAAGATCATCGGACCGCCGCGAATCATGAACACTGCCTATTTCCAAGACATGGACCATTGGATTGAAGCCTTTGCCGACGCCTTCCCGAAGAAGTATGCCGGCCGTTCGTACTCCATTCTGCAAAGTAGATCGATCAGCAGCAATACTCGATCGCCAGGGGTTTCGCGGTGATTACCTTTTTATACACGACCAGCCTCCGAGGAGAAAACATGCGGCGGCCAACGGGCGACCCAAGAAGCGCTATATGCAGCTCCGCAGTCGCACGCTCGTATTTCATGCACGCGTCATGACATGCCTCCAAATCATCATCACAAACGTCACACGGTTCTCTCTTGACCTTCGCCAAGTCCTCCTCCGACAGCTTCACCGCCTTCTCGTGCTCGGGTAGCAATGCCTGCGTCGCATTCTCGCTGAAGCTGCGCTTGATCATCTCTTCAATTTTCAGAGCTTCGACGCGCAGCAGATTCAAAATCATATTATATGTCAGGCGAAACTGCGACCGCAGCTTGGTCGGATCGCCGAGGATCATCTGACGCAGTGTTCCCGCAGGCGGAGCCTCGTCGGCGCCGGGGGCGACGATGATGACGGAGCCCACGGGATCCAGGCCGCGGCGACCTGCTCGGCCGGCCATCTGAGTATACTCGCCCGGAAGGAGATCGCGAAATTGGCGGCCGTCGTGTTTGCGGTAACCAGAGAACACGACTGTTCTGGTCGGAAGGTTCAGCCCCATGGCGAACGTTTCGGTCGCGAAGAGAACCTTGACCAGCGTGCGCGCGAACAGTATTTCCACCACCTCCTTGACAATCGGTAACAATCCGCCATGGTGTACAGCAATGCCGCGACCGAGCAGCTCACGTAGCCGACCAATTTGTGGCAACGTACGGTCCTCCGGTTTGAGCCTTGCCAAGGACTTCTCGAGAATCATATGGATGCCGCTCTTCTCCGCTGCCGTGCAAAAGTCCAGGTTCGATAGTGCGTCCGCGTTCTCCTCGCATCGCTTCTTCGAAAAGACGAAAATGCACGCGGGTAGCAGGTCATCCTTTTTCAGATGCTGCACGAGCTGCACCCACAACGTTCGATCCTGCGCCGCGGTCGTCCTTCCCCCGCCCCGTCCCGTGCGTCCGATATTTCCCTGTCCGCGAGGAGCAGGGGCGCCCCGACCACGAGCCTGTGCGCTACCCCGCTGCGAAGCGCCTCTCTGTCCGCCTCTCTGTGGCTGGCCTCGTGTGCCACCTCCACGCCCGGTCGGGGTCTGCTGCTGTTTCTCGGCGATCGCCTTGACCTTATCCTTCCCTGACAATGCGTCATTCGCTTCCTTCCATCCCGCTTCCTGGAATTTCTTATCCGCATCCACAATGAGATGTGCTGATTTGTTCGCCCACAAGAAGTGCTGAAGCGGCACCGGCCGTTTCGGAGTTGAAATGACATAGATGTCCTTTTTCTTCGTGCGCCCAACCCACGAGGCGAACTCGTAGGTGTTGGGGACTGTGGCGGAGAGGAGGATGAGCGTGACATATTCCGGTAGCATGATGATGACCTCCTCCCACACGACTCCACGCTCCAAATCATTGACGTAGTGAACCTCGTCGAATATAACATACTCGACATCACGTATCAGGTCCGCGCCGCGGTAGAGCATGCTTCTGAGAATCTCCGTGGTCATGATAAGGCAACTGGCCTCGGGCCGAATTTGCACGTCGCCCGTCAAGATGCCAACGTCGTCAAAGACGGTTTGAAAGTCTCGAAACTTCTGATTGCTTAGCGCCTTGATGGGCGAGGTGTAGATTGCTTTTGTCATGTGCTTGGCCGCAAGAGCAATGGCATACTCAGCCACGACGGTCTTGCCAGCGGATGTGTGCGCGGCGACGAAGACAGAATCACCATTCTCGAGGTGGTAGACGGCCTCTTTCTGGAAGGTGTCGAGCTCAAAGGGCCACTCTCGCGCCATGTCTGGCACGAGCTCGCGGAAATTGGGCATCTGCCGGTTGACGTCGACCATGTGTGCCCATTCTCGTCCGCGCCGCTTGCTGGAGGATGACAGAAGCGGACCTCTTGGGGTGAGAGAAGGATACTCTATAGGAAGAAGCGCATCAATGCTGTCGTCATACTCGTTCCCTTCCTGTCTGTTTGACTCTTCATCGTCTTTATCTTTATCTTTGTCGCTCGATGTTGTTCCTTCTGTCGCCAGCTTGTCTTGGGCTGAAGTCGCATCCTCCTGCGGCTCCTCTCCTAGCACTGTCTCGACTTCCTTGGCATTCTGGCCGTTCTCATTCGCGTTCCTTTTCGTGAAATCCAGTCCCCTTGTGAATCCAGGCGCCACCTCCAAGAGGGCGCCCTCCTCGCGGAAGTTGATCACCCTTTCCAAGCCACCCTTTTTACCAGCCCGCTTACCCTCAACCTCTCTCCTCAATAGATCATCCTCCGCTTGTGCCACAGCCTCAATACCATCCAATCCACCAGGGGTGAATGGCAAATAGCCTGCAGCGCCTCTCACGAAATCTGCACGACCCGCCGGCTTCCTAAGTATGGAGGTTGAGTTTTTGGCAGTCGCACTGCTCGCGGGCACAGTGACTAGCCGGTAGCCGGTCACGCGCCCCTCAAGTCCCTCGCGCGTGAAGCGAGTGGCGGTGCGGGACTGGGTTGGCGCGAGCTCGAAGAGGTCGGCAGGGTTGGTGGGGGTATCCCAGCGCTGCTGCAGACGATCGAGCAGCTCAGGCGAGAAGGTCGTCGCCGGCGTGAGGTAGTCGTGCTCGAGAGCGTCGCGAAGCTCCTGCTGCGTCTTCCTTGCCCGCTTGCGCGGGCGGTAGGAGTGTAGACGCGAGTCGAAGTCTTCTGCTGAAGCGGCCTGGGCGCTGACGGAGAGGTCCTGGAGTGCCTGCGCAAGCGAGTCCATGTCGGCAAACCCGCAGTGGAGGTTCAGGCGTGTGGACGACGAACACAACTACTCGTACTGCCGCTCCAAATTGCTTCACGTACATGTACGGTGAGTACTTCTACTTGTTGAACGCGAACTCGGTATATAATTCAATGATGACGTAGAGCCGCATGCCACCCTTGATTCCACGATGTCGTCTGCAGGTGGGCAAGATTACCTTGCATTCGGGGGGATGAGACAACACACCACGAGAGTCTATTTGCCCATTGTCTCCTGGCATAGCTGGACACTGATACACAATCATGCTCTCCTCAAGCTTCTCGTACGTACTGCTACGATACGTACAGCGTAGTTCTGGTGGTAACCTGTATTCCACGAGACCATCATCAGTAAACGTGTTTCATTTCACCGACACAATTATGACGAGAACTGTAGACCACCTGCTCTACGATGACGAAGACTGCCTGTCACATTCGCTTCTTTGCATAGCAGTCTCCTAAGCCACCAAATCTCTCGACTATGCGTTGGCAGTAGGTAGTGAATGATGCACGCAATCGACTCGTGACAAGCACGTGTAGATTGACCACGCTAAGCTCCCGCATCCCGAGGTTAAGGTACTTTACAGGAGGGCCGGGAGAAGCGTCGTTTCCAATGGCTTATCAGACAGCACGATTCAAAATAAATCTCGAGTCTGTGACAACCCTACAATCTTCTCTCGCTCATCACCGTCATGTCACTCTTCCGACCGACCACTGCAGCACAATGCCTGTGCCGACTGGCCGCGCGCCTCGAGCGCCGCCGTACCTTCTCGAGCAGCGCAGCGTTTGCCGCGGCCGAGGTTAAGAAGCTCGGCGTCGTGGGCGCAGGACAGATGGTGACCTACTCTCTCATATGGCCATCTCAAAAGTACACGCACTAACCTATGGCTCGTTGAAAAAGGGCCTTGGCATTGCACTTGTCGCGGCCCTCAAGGCTGGGGTGCCGGTTACGGTGGTGGACAACTCCCAGGCATCCCTGGACAAGGGTTTGAAGTTTGCCGGTATGTAATGACGAGGCCGATGTGGCTCCGCCGGAGTAGATGGCTGACGTATGGCTGCGACATAGACAAGCTTCTGGAGAAGGATGTAGGCAAGCAGCGTATCACACAGGAGCAGGCTAGCTCCGCCCGACAACGCTTGACGACAACAACCAAAATGGAGGATCTGGGCGACGTCGATTTTGTGATTGAAGCAGTGCCCGTACGTTAGGACCAGCGTAGGACAAGCTGAGAGACCGACAAAATTGGGCTAATGACGGCACAGGAAATCCCTAGCCTCAAACACTCCATCTTCTCTCAACTCGCCCAGATCTGCCCTCCCCATGCCATCCTGGCGACAAACACATCCTCCATTTCCATCACAAAGATTGCTGCCGCAACATCAAAGGATCCCACAGACCTGTCGGCTCAATCTCGTGTCGTAAGCACGCATTTCATGAATCCAGTGCCAATACAGAAAGGCGTCGAGATCATATCCGGTCTGCAGACGTCGCAGGAGACTCTAGACACTGCTGTGGAGTTTTGCAAGAAGATGGGCAAGATTCCGTCGAAGAGCGCCGACGCACCAGGATTTCTTGCCAACCGGATCCTGATGCCGTATATCAATGAGGCCATCATATGTCTGGAGACTGGTGTAGGACAGAAGGAAGACATTGACAACATCATGAAAAATGGAACCAATGTTCCCATGGGTCCCCTCCAACTGGCTGATTTCATAGGTATCGATACATGTTTGGCAATCATGAAGGTTCTGTACGAGGAGACTGGCGACAGTAAATACCGGCCGGCGGTGTTGTTGAGAAAAATGGTCGATGCAGGCTGGCTAGGGAAGAAGACTGGCAAAGGATTTTACGACTATTAGACGCCTTAGGAAAAGGTTTCATGTCGCATATTCATGCCTGATCCAATCGTGTCGGGAATCAAACCATAAAGGTATTAGAAGCCGTGCAAGGTGTAGGAGAAAACGTTCTTGACAATTAACATGATCGAAAAGAGGATGCTAGTAACGCCGCGGCGCGATAGCCTCGAAAAGTACTGAACAGGTGATGCAGAGAGTGAGCGCCTTGAGAAAGAAACCTGTGCTGCGCAACGCGCCAATCACGATTGCCTCCGGATTATACATGCTGAACTCCAAATCGATTCAACAAGGAAATCACGGGGCCGGGCCTTCGAAGAGGCCGATGGAGTTATGCGTCGATATCTTGAAGCCAGACCGCGAGACTCGTGAACATGGCCGTGATGCTGAGAATCTGGCAGGCGAATCCGAGAATCCCGGCAAGGCTGTGTACAGGACGGAAGACCATGTTCTCTTCAGCAGAAAAGGCTGCGGCACAGTCCAGTCGTGATGAGCGTAAGCATGAAGGTGTAGAGAGTTTTGACAATGATGACTGTATCAATCATTGCATCACCGCAGCGGATAAGTTTGATCTGAATTGCTGGCTGTGGTGAAGCAAAAATAAGACTGGGAGACGAAAGTGAAGCTGAAAGTCTGACTCGAGGTATTTATGTTCTGAACAAACGCCGCCGCACGAATTTTAAACAGGATTGCACGCTGCTGCAGTCGCAGTTGATTGACATCCAGTTCCTTCCAAATCCATCGTTGTCGGACCACACTACTGTACGCATTATACGTGTAATCACAACTTTCAACCTCGGCAGTATTCTTGTCCACACGTATTCGAAAACAATCTTCAAGCACAAAACAGTCTACGAGGCTTTGGGAGTACGTGGCGATAGCTCGTCCGTAATGTTACTAGGGTCCTTCCAGGCCAGTGCAATGTATCTAGCACAAACGTTAGATTGTGCGCAAGATGTTGCCTTTTCACCAGCACCGGGACTTAGTAATAGAAATATAGACATACTTTGTATGACTTCCACGAGCCACAAGTTCGTTCTTGTCGTTCATGAAACGTATCGAAGTGTATGCCAAAGTCTTACCGACTACGACTCGTGGTCAGTACTGCTACAACACATGATCCGAATGGCATTACATTTGTCACAGGTCACTTCCTGGGTGTCCCGTATTAGCAGAATGGCGGAATCTGTTCAAGGGGCGACACACCGCGCGCAAGAGGTCGCCAACCTTTCCTCCCGAGGCTAAATACGTGACTGTAGGACTTAGGCTGTGTCGTGAAGATGGTCGTCTGGAGGGATTTCTCACCACTCAAATCTGTTGAGACGCCAGTAGCGAACAGGCCTCGGGATGCCACTGCTAGCGACCCGCCCAGGTCGGCTTCTCAAGCATCAGCTCAATCAACCCATTGCCGATGGAAGCTGGCACGAATGCCATATACAAGACCTACTCATGCATGCAAGGGTGCCACCATGTAGAATCTTCAACCGGTTGGTGTGCTCATGTCGAATATCGAGTTCGAATTGGACGACGCCTGGTTGTGCCCCAGTGACACGCAGCTGCTCATCTATATTAGAAAGCATGTTTGTTTCATGTCTGCCATCTACCGTGCAAGAGTAAATCGGGCATAACGGTATTGCGGCGACCCGGCCGAGAAGTGATGCTGTGGGCGAACCTACACTGTCCAGTAGCCTAGCACACAGTCGGTATCATTGATGTTTCCCAAGGTTCGCCCTGAAAGGGCCCCTTTCATTGTAGTCTTACCTGGGCTCCAGACCAGAATTCGCCCGGAACGACTCCCACACCTACAGTATCGTATTAGTATAAGTCGTCCAATCCGTGGCCTTCCGTGTATGTAAGTTGGACATACCGAACGGACGAATTTCAAGGCAGACATTCAATCTTCCCCTATGATTCCGACGATTGTACCTTATTCACGTCGAATTGAAGTCGTCTATACGGTAGTGCTTCTCGAGTTAGTCAATGTATATTTAGCGTGGTGGACCCACATCGTTTCATGTCAACCTGTGTCATTTCATCAAAGTTTCAGAGTTCCAAAATTGCATGACATCGACTACCAGCAGCTCCAAGCATGATAGACCGGTAAGCCGAGGGCTCTTCCTCAGACAAGCTTGCACACCATGTCGGTCCCGGCACTCCGCTCCTTTGAGTACTTGGAACAACTACCAGGCACCGTCTTCAAGCGGCTCTATCAGCAGCCGTCGACTGCGCTCGCAATCTTCCGTCGCATGCTGCCACATTTGGCCAAGACCTTTGTCATGATGATGCTGTACATGAGGGATCCCCTACCGACGTCACTGCTGGAGAGTTATGTACGACCGGAAAGCAAGCGGTAGCGCAACACTGCAACCATCCCCATCGAGCCGGCAACACATCTGCTAACCCCGGTGCACCAGCGAACAAGATTCCGCCCTCGACCTTCTCACCCGTCTCCACATCCTCACCACCATTCAGGAGCCTGGGGAAGCGCCCGCCTATCGTCTAAGCAATCCATTCGTGTCATCACTACGCCAAGCACTTACCGGCGGCGGGGACCATCGCTCGTTCGGCGTACCGTGCGAGACCGCCGCGAAAAGAAAGGTTGATATCAGGGAGCTGGATGATTTCGCCAGGACGCAATGGGAGGCCATACTGTACTACATCGTAGGCAGTGCGGGTCCGGGCGGCGGCGGGGCCGCGGCGGAAGTGAGCCCCAGCACCAAGACGCTCCTCACCATGGGCGAGTTTGTGGAGATTCGCGGCCGGACGCCGAGCATCACGCAAGCGGGCTTCAGCTTCCTGCTGCAGGAGGTCAATGCGCAGGTGTGGAGCCTGCTGATTGTGTACCTGGAGAACTCGGACCAGCTTGGCATGGACAGCGTAGAGGTGCTCTCCTTCCTCTTCATGCTCGGCAG
>Ga0058703_1000292_pt1 | contig 11044 bp, 8 predicted proteins | sample AgamicMgMae_FD_83782 | JGI IMG/M metagenome (GOLD analysis project Ga0058703, IMG submission 83782) | Agave microbial communities from Guanajuato, Mexico - Mg.Ma.e | ecosystem: Host-associated > Plants > Phyllosphere > Phylloplane/Leaf | place: Guanajuato, Mexico | collected 2012-06-04
GTGGTGAATCGGCCAATACCGAAGCGGATACTGCTGTGCGCGCTCTCGTCGCTGTTGCCCAGCGCGCGAAGGACGTACGATGGCTCGAGGGAGGCGGATGTGCAGGCCGAGCCAGAGGACAGGGCGATGTCCTTGAGTGCCATGAGGAGTGACTCGCCCTCTACGTAGGCGAATGAGATGTTGACGCAGCCTGGGTAGTGGTGGTCTGGAGAGCCGTTGAGCGACGTGTGTTCCATGGCCAAAAGACCGTCCTTGAGACGGTTTGAAAGCTTGGTGATGCGCTTTGTGTCGTACTGTGAAACTGTCAGTCACTGTTCGGAAATATATTCGAGTTGTGATGAGAAGGAGGATTGGGTGGGATATCAGAAATTGTGCTGTTTTGCAGCATCGTGGTGCGCCGGTCAAGGCGCGCTCAGAAAGCCATGCATGTGTAGCGAATAATCATTTGGACAGGAGATAAGAAAAGAGAATGATGAACGTACCTCCATCTCCTCGTAGGCGATGCGAGCGGCCTCGCCAAAGCCGATGACGAGTGGTGGGGCGAGAGTGCCTGATCGCAGACCTCTCTCTTGACCGCCACCGCTGATGATGGGCTCGATCCTGACTCTTGGTCTTCTGCGAACGTAGCAAGCTCCCAATCCCTTGGGGCCGTAGAGCTTGTGTGCGGAAATGGACATTAAATCGACGTTCATCTTGTTGACGTCGAGAGGGATCTTGCCGACGGCCTGAGCGCCATCTGTGTGGAAGAAAACCTTCTTGGACCTGCAAAGACGGCCGATCTCCTCGATGGGCTGAACGACACCGATCTCGTTGTTGACAGTCATGATGGAGACGAGCATGGTCTCGGGCCTGATTGCGGCCTCCAATTCCTCCATACTTATCCTTCCATCACTCTGGACTGGAAGATATGTGATTTCGAAGCCATCGTCTTGCAAGTGTCTGCAGCTGTCCAGTACACATTTGTGCTCAGTCTGGCAAGTGATGATGTGGTTCTTCTTACCACCACGCTTGAAAAAGCGGGCGACACCCTTGATGCTCATGTTGTTGGACTCTGTGGCGCCGGAAGTGAAGATGATCTCTTTCGGGTCAGCCCCAATCAGCTTGGCGATATGCTCTCTGGCTTGTTCGACGGCCTTGTCCGTTTCCCAACCGTACGCGTGTGTTCTCGAATGTGGGTTTCCGTAAAGACCTGTCCAGTACGGAAGCATGGCATCTAATACTCTTGGATCGGTAGGTGTGGTGGCCTGTGCATCGAGATAGATAGGACGAGTGCCTTCATCCATGATTGTGGCTTGCTTGAGAATTCCAGCAGCAGGACTCATCATGGCGTCTGCGCTCATACCAGTGGTAGGCATGGTGGCATCCTGTGCCCTCTTTCCAGTCTCAGCGAAGAACGCCTTCTGATCTGCTTTGATGGTTGACTCGATGTTGACAGTCGCCTCTTTCTTGCCAGTCTCGGAGACATAGCTCCTCCGGCCATAGGCGGCGTGTGTGGCGGCAGCGCGTGGTGCGTGTCTAACGAAGTTGCTACTCGACGACGAGCGCCGCGAGCACTGTCGCAGTGCCTGACGCACGGCTGATGGAGCTGCGTGCGACATTTTGTGTATGGATTGTGGATGTATATGAGAGGACAAAATGATGTCGTAGAGATTCCGAAGCTTCAGTCATTTGATGTAATAAGCTTTTTGCTTGCGCTTGGACCACGTGATGGAGCGACGGAACACGAATTCCAGAAACTCCGATGCATCGATCACCTGACTGTTTCGTTGAAGCGAAGATCCTCGTCGTCTGTCTGCTGAACATATGAACCGGCGGCAGGTCTAAGCTCTGATGATATGTCGTTTGTCTTGGGCCTCTACTAGAAAGCGCCGAGTGCAATGTTATCACAAGGATACTCAGTATACAGGGTTCTTTCCTAATTAGACAGGACCACATGACAGAGCTACATTTGCTTACAGGTCCAAGACCAGAGAGACCTCTATCCGCTGTCTGCTTTCGCTGAGCATGATTGCTGTTGTCCGGCTTCATCCCACTCCTCCTACGGCGTACATAGCTGTGCGTGGATTCTCAATATACCAGATTGTCACGTGGTAAACAAGCATTATTGTGGCTTGAGGCAGAACAGGAACCTTCGTACGCCATTGATTAGGCAGAGCGCGTACTCTGGATCCCCCCGCTTTGGGTGAAATGAATGCCTCACATCACCCAAGCTTGGCCTAGAATTCTTGTAGAGGATGTGAACGTAATTGACCATGTCGTTGCTTATGAGTCTCTAAATATTCATATCAAAGCTTGCGATGAAATTGAATCGATTCTACTACACCCCCTAGTCTCAATCGCGTTTGATCATTGAATTGACCGTTGAAGAGCCGCGTACGTAGAGTACAGGCAACTCAGCCCACGAGGCCGAGCATCCGGCCAAGCATCTCGGTCTAAGCACAACCACAAACTGTCGGCTCGACTCCTACGACACCTACAGTATCTTGCTGCCTGCGCCTCGATCACACTCGGTCCCCGACAGCAACATCTCCCTCTTCTTAATTTGCGAACATTTACACCACAGACCGATCCATTGCGATTCCATAACCACAGTCCGTCAAGATGAGTTGGAAAGGATTCACCAAGGGTGTCAACCGAGTAAGAACTTACACGACTGCGACGTGTGTATGCGGTTTCGCTGATAAGTGACGCAGGCGCCTCAGCAATTTCGGCAGAGGTTCAACATGGTATGAATCATCTCGACAGAAGGTAGCTCCTCTCGGAAAGTCACGCGCTAATTCCACTACAGGGAGAAATCACCAAAGATGCTGTCTACATTGACGCGGAACGTCGCTTCGAAGAGATGGAGAAAGAGACGAAGAAGCTCCACGAAGAGTCGCAGAAGTAGGTGCAAGCAGACTTCCACACCAAGCGGTACAATGCGCAATTCGACTTGTGCTGACTAGGCAAAGATACTTTCAGGCAATCAACGGCATGCTGGACCATCAGATCGAGTTTTCCAAAGCAACGGCGGAAATGTACAAACCTATATCGGGCAGGATGTCTGATCCGGATTCGTTCATTTCCGAGGGCAACGTCGAGGGAATTCGCGCATGCGAGGAATACGAGGCTATCGTGCAGGATCTCAAAGCGTCCTTACAGCCAGAACTGGAGATGATTGAAGCCAGAGTCGTGAAGCCGGCAGACGAGTTACTGGAGATCATCAAGGCAGTGCGCAAGCTGGCAGGCAAACGAGACAACAAGCAGCTCGATTTTGATCGACACAAGAACACGTTGAAGAAGCTCCAGGACAAAAAGGACAAGCAGCTGAAGGACGAGAAAGCGCTGTACAAGGCGGAGAATGACGTGGAACAAGCGACCCAGGAATACGAATATTACAACAATCTTCTGAAGCAGGAACTGCCAGAGCTCTTCAGACTGGAACGCGAGTTTATCCTCCCCCTGTTCCAGTCGTTTTATTACATGCAGCTCAATGTTTTCTACACCCTGCATGAGCGTATGCAGAGTATCGACATTGGGTACTTCAACCTACAACTCAATATCGAGGATGCATTTGAAGAAAAGCGTGGCGACATTCAGCAACAAGCAGAGGCACTCATGATTGTTCACTTCAAGACCAAGGGTATGGGCCGTCCTGTGGGCAGTAAGTTCGGCAACCAGAAGCTGCTCGGCGACAAGCCATCGTCGTCTCGTCTTTCGTCGTCGAGCGCTCGACCAGCGATAACTTACGGCGGTGAGGAGAGCGGTCCACCACCATACAGTCCAACGACAAGTTCAAGTGCTCTCGCACGCGCGGCGAGCAAGAAGGGAGCACCTCCACCACCCAAGCCAAAACCAGCCAAGTTCGGCGGAGCCGCAATTGCCGAGACGGTGACGGCACTCTACGATTACGAAGCACAGGCCGAGGGCGACTTGAGCTTTTCTGCTGGAGATACAATTGAGATTGTAACGAGGACGCAAAACGACAACGAATGGTGGACAGGTAAAATCCAGGGCAGGCAAGGGCAGTTCCCAGGTATGTTCCCGTTTCACTTCACTTCTGTTGTATACATACTGACTGACTCATTACTAGGCAACTATGTCCAACTAAATCATTAATGTAACAGATACAAGCAATTGGATTCTTTGTAGCCTTTAGCCAGCAGCAATCGGTCTTGACCGGACCATCCTTGTATAGTGTATCAATTTATCACGCAGTGACCATGAAGTCGACATCGTTTGGAATCGTTGCTTATGCCCGTCCACATGAAAGAGACCGGATGGGCCAACATATGACCTTCTTAGCGCATGCTGCCGCGAATCGCGGTTTCGGATCCTTGGACATCCGAAGCCCTACCTCGACCATCTTTCCTTCTCGTAACGGGCAGCACGCATCAAAAGATCTTCCAGTTATGCAGACCTCTTGCAGTGCCGTACTGTACCATTGGATCGAGCCAGGCTACCTACCGTGCCACGCGATGAGACGAATCGTGTGAGTTGATTCTGGTCGACACTTTCTCAATTATTGTGTCAAGCTACGGCCGTATGCCACAATTGTTACCAAGTTCCAGCAACCTCACGCGACAACCGAGGCATGACGCAAATTGCGCCGTTATCTGTAGCCTGACGGAGCTGTTTCCTGTGCCTCCCACCATGTACAGTAATTATAAAAATTTCAACGAACTTCATAGGCTTACAGGTAGACAGCTGACAAAACACGAAATTCCACTTTGATTATCTCGAAGCGCGCATGCGTGCAGACTCGGTACAAGCCGAGCCGAGCTGAGTGATGCCTGATGCCTGCAGTCCCTGCGTCTGTTCGGGCACAGCTGGCTGGCTGGAGAAACCACACCCAAAGATTACCGTACGAGACCTAGGCATGACAAACTAGCCATCGCGTTTCATTCTTTCCAGCGTCATCCCTCGCGTATAAATACCTTTGCCTTGCTGTCACCATCCAACCGTCGAACGGCCTCGTACCAACTCTCGTCTTTTTTTCATGCCCATATTACAGCCCTGCTCTGTAACAAATACCCGCCGTAGCATTCTCACCTCTCTCAGAAGCACAACATCACGCACTTCAATCACCCCACCACAAACCCGCACAATGTCGTCCGCAACCTCCTTCCACGACTTCAAGCCGCTGAACGCGATGAAGAAGCCCTACCCGCTCTCGAACCTCAAAGGCAAAGTCGTCCTCGTCGTCAACGTCGCCAGCAACTGCGGCTTCACAAAGCAATACGCAACCCTCGAGGCGCTGTACAAGGAGATGAAATCAAAGTACCCCAACCAATTCGAAATGGTCGGGTTTCCTTGCAACCAGTTCGCAGGCCAGGAGCCCGGCGAGGACGACGCCATCCAGGCGTTCTGCACCCGCGACAAGGGCGTCACTTTCCCTATCCTCGCCAAGACGACCGTCAATGGCGCCAACGCTGAGCCCGTCTGGGAGTGGATGAAGGCTGAAAAGCCCGGCTTCATGGGGCTGAAGATGGTCAAGTGGAACTTTGAGAAGTTCCTCATCGGTCGTGATGGTAAGGTTATTGAGAGGTTCAACAGTCGGTACGACGCGCCTGATCTCAAGCCATATGTCGTCAAGGAGTTGGAGAAGAAGGCATAAGCGAGTGATTCTGGGTTGATTGGTTTGTGAGAGTTGGATAACGTTGCTTGCATCACTGGGTGGCGAGAGGCTTGGTTTGCTGAAGAGTTGGCCCTGTCATGGTTCCCTGATCGAGTACGAGACATGAAAGATACCCTGTCCAATGCATTTTGTTTCAAGAGTTGCTTACTATATCTGCCCTTTATTCTCACTTGAACGTATAGACGAGATTATGAGGTTTGTGTTTAGTCTGGCTCACGAGAAAATTAAAACGTTTGCAATTCAGTGGTATCAGGGGAAAGAAAGCGCTGAAGCCAGCCAGACCAATTCACTTATCAATCGCCTAGAGCACCAAACTCCTTCCGTGCAGCCCTGTACATCGTACGACCCTGAAAAGGTGTTTCCAGCAAGCAAGAATCATCACTCATTGACTGGCTTTGTGGTAGTTTGCTTTTTGCTAATTATTGTCAGTCGACGCCCACATCAGCTATAAACTCAAACTCACCTTCATCAATTCGATTCTCGCCTTGAGATTCTGCGTCACCTCGGCCGCCCGCTTCCAACTCTCCATGTTCTCACTCTGGCTCCTGTTCAGACTCGACTGCCTCGAACTGGCACTACTTATACCACTATTGCCGAAACCGGCACCGAGTCCGCTGCTCGGTCGGGGCATCAAAGCTGGACTGGCTCGTCCTTCGCTATCGTCGTTCGGCGGACTCGTGGGTTTGGCCGGTGGCAGCATCTCACCTAGGCCAGAGTTTAGCTTGTGGTCGCCAGAAGGTATGTTCTCCTTACCCTCTGTGTCGCCGCCGTAGCTAGATGCTGATGGTGCCTCCCGGCGAGGCAAAGCGAAGCTCCTCTGTGCGCTATAGGTCGGACGAGCATTACTCGAGCCGTTACTGTCTGTGCGACCATTGAGTCCGTTTGCTCGGTCGCTGTAGCCTCCGTAAGATGACTGCGGTTCCGAGTATGATGGTTCTTCGCGCTCCACACGGTTCATCCTTTGAATCTCCCTCTTCATGCGGTCAGCTTCTCGCTGTAGGTTCGCTATACGCTCTTCTGCATCATCCACATCCGAACGGGCTCGCACCAATTGTGTTTCTTTGGCCTTTACAGACAGCACATCTCGAGTGTGGTCTTCAATGAGTTGCGCATTCTGATTCTGCAGCTCATGTATCGTCGATTGCAATCGCAGCTTATCCGCACGAAGATCCGAGTTTTGTTGTCGTAATAGTTCTACTTCTGCGCGCAGGTCAGACAGTTCGGATCTCTCCGCATGCGAAAGGTTTGATGTGGGTGCCTGGAAAGGAGTGGCTGGCTCGGAGTACTCAGGAGTCGACGGCTTCGCAAGAGGCCTACCCGCCAGTCCTCTACCTGGTCCACCGAGGCCACGGGGTGCAGGTACTGAAGGCACATCCTCCTCGGGAGAAACAACCGCCGCTCGTTTTGGCGACGCAATCGAACCGGGACGCGCAAGACCTGGCTTCTTCAGACCAGCGGTCGCAGACGAGAGCCCAGCCTTTGCCGCTGGTTTTACACCAGGCCTTGATGTTGGTCTAGGCTGGAGTGCTGGAGGAGCCTCGTCAAAAGCAGGTGATGGTGCCCTCGCTGGGGCTGGTGCCTTTTTGACGGTCGCGCCTGCAGGTCGCTTCCCTAACGGCTTCTTCGCTGCTGGACCTGCAGCCTTTGCAGGAGCTGGCGCTGGAGCTGCTTTTGGCTTCCATTTTGCTTTGACTTCAGCATTATCGCAAAACTCCTTGATCTTGTTCTTGCGGATATCGTCAAGACCTTCTAGATGCACAAGCATGTTTCTGTCGCTCATAATCTTCCACAAGACACCCAACACCTCTGCTCCTGCATCTCTTGGTCCCGCTTGCGACTCACTAAGCAAAGCTTTTGCTGCATCAGCAAGAAGTTTGACTTCTGGTATTTGTGGTGCCTCCTTTGTCGTCTTCAAAGATCTCGTGATGAATTTTGTCGACTCCAGCTTAACTTGAGGATTTTTGTGTTTGAGGAATTCGAGAGTCTCCTCCAACAGGTCACTCAGACCAGTCGCCAGGAAAAGCGCGTCACAAGCTGCCGCTAAAGCGTCCGTCACCGATTGTTTCTTCTCCTTGAACCTTTCCAACATCGACGAGAGGATGATATTCCTGTACTTGGCAAACTTGCTGCGAAGACCTTTGGCAATGGCTTCGACGCAGTTTGCGGCAATTGTCACCACTGCAATGTTGGCATCTTTCATGCTCTTAGCGCATGCTCTGATAATATTGTCGAAAGGTCCCTCCTGAATTGCTGGAAAATTGACGGCTGCAAATACCTCATCGAGAACCTCTTTCCTGTCTTTCCATTTCGTAGAAGAAATTCGTTCATCCAGGTCCTTGGGAATCTTTGGGAAAACATCGACCGCAATCAATTCTGGCTCCAGGTCAATCTCAGCCTCTTCTTCACCTCCATCTGCCTCTTCATCCTCGCCCCCACCAGCCTCGGCCCTAGCCTCCACTGCAGCTTGTTGCGATCTTAGCAGTCTTTCCTGCTTCGGCGTGGGCTCGTCCTTGACCTTTTCGAACAGCTTTTCCAGATCCGTTTGTTGAACAGGCTTCAACTCGTTCCAGAACAAGGGCTTCATCGCTTCCCTCAACCATCTGTACATCTCCACGGTCAAATTCTGTGCCTCTGCTCGAACATTCTTGTCCGCATGTCCGTAGACTTTAGGTAACAGCTTGAGTACAGGCTTTGGCTCGACCGTCTTGCATCCGTAGGCGTGATAGATCGAAGTCAGAGCCGAGAGAGTGGCGACAATCGTTTTGGGTAGCTTCGCGGAGAGTAATGGTAGAAGCTCTTCGATAACAGGATCTGGCTTATCGAGTTCGACGTATAGCAGTAACGCTTCCAAAGCCGACGCTTTCGCTGCTGGTCTGCCGGTCAAGCCCTTCTCTACGATGGGGGTGATGGTCTGGTTACGTGTTCTGATCGAGGTCAACATGCGCCACTGATTGTGAATTATCAATTCTTTACCTCGTGCAACCGGGTGTACCTGCGATCTCCAGGAATGCGCACAATGCTGCGAGACCTTCCTGCTGTGCTGCTACGTTCGAATCTGCCGCCGCCCCTTTCCATAGCCCAGAGTCCGATACAAAGTCTCTCACGATTGAATCCGTCTCTTGAGCGGTCTTGAATTCTTTCGTCGCTGTTTCATATGCCTCCTTTCTTACTTTCCAATTCTTGTGCACCCAGCGCTCCGTCAATGGCAGCGAGCTAAAGTCTTCCTCTTCCGCCATGTCGATGTGATGCTTGCAACAGGAGTGAAATTTCCAGATGTATCACCGCCAGGCGCTTAGAGTAACGTAGAGTGATAGTGGTGGTTGATGGGCAAAGTGTCGAGATGTAGAACGCCGAAGATGAATTCGTATCCAGAGTTGGTGTCAAGGCAGTCGCTGATACCTTTAGTCTTTTGGACGGCGTAAGTCCAAAACTTCTTGAATAGATGTCGTTGTCTGGTAATGGGCAGCATAAAGTCGAGTCGGGCCAAAACTGCAGTCAACAAACGAAGCACCCCACAATCCAAACACGGAAATCAGTCGCGAAGTGACGTGCAGCCAGACGTGCACCTGCGGAGCAGACAACCAGTCAATTTAATTACAAGCCAATTCGACCTTGATCAATACAGTGACACCCACTCGACAGACCTATTGAGCGCTTCCTGGCTTCTTTGATTTCCCGAGCACGCGTTTTCTATTCCGTTTGTCACATTTCGCGGTTCATCAACGAAGACCTGTAACAACTTCCGACCCCATCTTATCATCGAGTACTGCGCCATATTCTTTATAATACCTCCGGGCCGGTATAAACGGAGAGACCCATTTACTACCGACAGGCTCATATATCTTTCCCCTCCCAAGTGATGTGGTTAGGATTGTGGTGATATGACAAGTCTACTCACATCGCGGCAAGCCGAAGAGCTGTAAGTCACCTCGTCCTCGTGTCAACAGCCTAACTGATCTCCAAAGGCATAAATCTCTGATCGCATACCTAACCGCAGCGAACTTGCCCAAAAGTGCGGCTGCTTTAAGAGAAGAACTACAGATCGGGGACAGCTTTGATGATGCGACGCGAAAGAAGTATGAAGGTCTGCTGGAGAAGAAATGGACGAGTATTGTTCGATTACAGAAAAAGGTGCGAAAGCGCAGACTATTCAATGGGACCGACCGACTGAGACTAACGCGCCTCAGATCATGGATCTAGAATCCAAATCTGCAAATCTGCAATCGGAGTTGGACAACGCGACACCTACATCACTCTCAAGAAGGAATCAGGACCCTACGACATGGCTACCACGATCTCCTGCGAGACATAACCTCCAATCGCACAGACAGCCCGTAACATGCATCGCATTCCATCCGGTCTTTTCATCTCTCGCTTCGGGTTCAGAAGACAGCACAATCAAGATATGGGACTGGGAGTTGGGGGAACTCGAACGGACGCTGAAAGGCCACACAAAGGGTGTTCTTGATGTCGACTTTGGCGGACCTCGTGGCGGGACTCTACTGGCAAGCTGCAGCTCAGATCTCACCATCAAATTATGGGATCCTAGCGACGAATACAAGAATATACGAACTCTACCTGGCCACGACCACAGTGTATCTGCTGTTCGATTCATACCATCAGGAGCCGCTGGAGCACCAATGTCCGGGAATCTTCTCGCAAGCGCAAGCAGGGACAAGACCATCAGAATATGGGACGTTACCACTGGCTACTGCGTCAAAACAATCCGCGGCCATGCGGACTGGGTGAGAGATGTTGCTCCAAGCTTTGACGGAAGGTGGCTGCTGTCTGTCAGTAACGACCAAACCGCTCGCTTGTGGGATGCTGCGTCAGGAGATCAAAAAGTCACATTTGTCAGTCATGAACATGTTGTTGAATGCTGTACTTTCGCACCATCTTCTTCATATTCACATCTGGCTTCATTGGCCGGATTGAAGAAGGCTCCGTCATCGACTTCAAGTGCAGAGTTCTGCGCGACTGGTGGTAGAGACAAGCTTATAAAAATATGGGACTGCCGCGGGACGCTGATCAAAACCTTGGTCGGGCACGACAACTGGATTCGAGCCCTAGTCTTTCACCCTGGTGGAAAATACCTTTTGTCGTGCAGTGACGACAAGACCATCCGATGCTGGGATCTCAGTCAAGAATGCAAATGTGTCAAGACTGTGGAAGATGCTCATGGTCATTTCGTATCATGCATGAGGTGGGCGCCAAACACCATAAAAGACGCTCCGACCGTCAACGGTGATGGCAACTCTGCCAACACAAACGGAACAGCAAAAGTCAAAGAGGAAGACTCGACCGCTGGCATTCGATGCGTCATTGCGACTGGTAGTGTCGATCTACACGTACGAGTGTTTGCTTCGTGAGATCTTTCAATTGTTCTTGAACTTTCAGCGAGGCGTTGGCGGCAACAAAGTCTGAGAA
>Ga0058703_1000293_pt1 | contig 11027 bp, 8 predicted proteins | sample AgamicMgMae_FD_83782 | JGI IMG/M metagenome (GOLD analysis project Ga0058703, IMG submission 83782) | Agave microbial communities from Guanajuato, Mexico - Mg.Ma.e | ecosystem: Host-associated > Plants > Phyllosphere > Phylloplane/Leaf | place: Guanajuato, Mexico | collected 2012-06-04
CTCGTAATGCGACCTTTCACTATCCTTCTCCCCCTGGCCGCAGTCCTTGGATCTGCAAGTCACATAGTCTCACGAGACTATACATCCAAAGACTACTATGCCATACACTTACCCTCACATACGTCCGTCGCCCAATTCGCCGAGCGATTGGGTCTCTCCGTACATGGTCCGCTCGGAGAACTCGATGATCACTGGCTTCTGGAAGGCCCCAAGTCACCACAAGATGTGATACAGGATGCTGTCACAGAACTCAAGACAAGGCGGCGAAAGAGAAGTACTGGTTGGAACGAGAGGGATATGTTAGATGACATGTTGCTTGGCCAAAAGCAGGAAGCCAGACGAAAGCTGTTCAAGCGACACCCCGTCGATCTGGACAAGCTCGAGCAGGATATGAAGGCCCGACAGGGAGATCATCCCGTCGACTCTCATGTCCAACACGGATTGGACATTGCAGCTAGTCTGGGGATCAAAGACCCTATATTCCCGGAGCAATGGCATCTCTACAATCCCTCGCAAATTGGACATGACATCAATGTCACTGGAGTCTGGCAGCAAGGCATTACTGGAAAAGGAAGCATATCGTGCATTGTGGATGATGGACTTGACTTTGGAAGCGACGATCTTCGAGACAACTATTTCGCCGAGGGTTCTTTCGACTTTAATGATCCGGGTCCGGATCCACTACCGAGACTCGACGATGACAAACACGGTACTCGCTGTGCAGGCGAAATTGCGGCTGTCAAAAACGATGTCTGTGGCGTAGGAGTCGCGTACGACAGCAAGGTCGCCGGTGTACGAATTCTTTCTAGTGTAATCTCGGACGCTGATGAAGCTATTGCCTTGAATTATGCCTACCAACAGACTCAGATCTACTCGTGCTCATGGGGCCCTCCAGACGACGGAAGAAGTATGGAGGCTCCTGGTGTGCTCATTGAAAGAGCTATGTTGACCGGTATCCAGAAGGGCCGTGGTGGACTTGGAAGTCTCTTCGTCTTTGCAATTGGTAACGGAGCTAGCAACGACGACAACTGCAATTTTGATGGATACACAAACAGCATTTATTCTGTATCAGTCGGTGGTATAGATCGCAAGGGTCTACACCCTTACTACAGTGAAAAATGCTCGGCTCAACTTGTTGTCACTTACAGTTCTGGGTCCGGTGATGCCATTCACACGACCGATGTCGGCAAATCCTCGTGCTACACCAACCATGGAGGTACATCGGCGGCTGGTCCGCTGGTAGTCGGTGCATATGCGCTAGTACTCGAAGTTCGTCCTGATCTTCACTGGCGCGATTTCCAGTACATCACTCTGCTCACCGCGATTCCAATTGACACACAGAGCGGTTGGCAAGATACTGCGATTGGTCGAAAGTTCAGTCATCAGTACGGCTTTGGAAAGATGGATGCCTGGGCTTTAGTGGAGATGGCAAAGAACTGGACCAGCGTCAAGCCACAGGCATGGTACTATTCTCCATGGATGCATGTACGACACGACATTCCTCAAGGTGCTGAAGGCTTGTCGTCTACCTTTGAGGTGACTGCCGACATGCTCAAAGACGCCAATCTCGAGCGCGTTGAGCATGTCACTGTCACAATGAACGTTCAACACACTCGTCGTGGTGACCTGAGCGCAGAGCTCATTTCTCCTTTCGGAGTGACATCTCATATCGCGACTGCGCGTCGCAACGACGCTGCAGCATCCGGATACGTCGACTGGACTTTCATGTCCGTTGCCCATTGGGGCGAATCTGGTGTGGGCACGTGGACCGTCGTACTCAAGGACACCAACGTCAACGATTTTACTGGCCACTTTGTCGACTGGCGTCTGCGACTCTGGGGTGAATGTATCGATCCAAAGGTTCAGGCTCTGCGTCCACTGCCGACCGATCATGACGATGACGACCATGATACCGACACTACAACCGCGATTGTGAGCACAGTCACACACGGAGACACTCATCCTACGGGAGAACCAACGGGCAATCCCGATGATCACATTGATCGCCCAGTCAACGCCAAACCCACAACCACTGAAGCAGCCGCTGTGCCGACAAATCTTCCAACCGATAGTAACGCTGCACCAGTCCCAAGCGTCACGCCTGGCACCGAGGGCGAAGCCAACAAAGAAGCGGAAAAACCAAATGGCTTCCTTCCCTCTCCATTCCCTACCTTTGGCGTAAGCAAGGGCACTCAGGTCTGGATATATGGCGCTCTAGGCTTGATCGCCGTGTTCTGCACCTCGCTAGCAGCCTGGTACGTCCTGACGTCCCAGCGCAAGCGCAGAAACGCGCGCGACGAATACGAGTTCCAGATGCTGAACGAGAACGACGCGGATGACGACGGTGCACGCGCGGGTCTCGTCAACGGAGCAAACGGTTTCGGCAATGACAACGCCAAAGGCAAGAGGCGGGCTGGCGAGCTCTACGACGCGTTTGCTGAGAACAGTGAGGAAGAGGATGTTTTCAGCATCGGTGACGAGGACGCGGAGCATGACGACCAGGATCGGTACAGAGACGAAGACGACGGACACAAAGACGGTCATGAAAAAGAGCATCACTGATTTTGGATGGCATCAAAGCGGCGTGGGTCGTCTTGCATGCAAGGTGTTTTGGTTTGTCCATTTACATTATTTTCAACGTAGAGCTACTGTGCTCCGTCTACTTTGCCTTCTGTCTCGCGCGCGAGCTTTGCTCGTCGCTTCTTCTCTCGCTTGCTGATTTGTGTGTCGTCTGTTCCAGTGCCCAATGCCGTGTCTTCAGATTTTCGTTTGCGGTTGGGCTGTGCCTTTTCCACCACCGTTCCCTTGGTCTGCTTTTCAGCAGGCTCGGGCTTCTCTCCGCCGTATACAACGTCAACGATACCTCTGTACCCCGTCCTCTTTAATTTCGCACTGACGACCACGCTCCTCGACTGCTTGCTGACGGCCTCGTACCCTCGATCTTGTGCCAGCCCCCAGATAGCCGACAGATTAATCGCATCCCAGGGTCCACGGCAGCCTACCGCTCTCTTCGCCTCGCTGCTAATGATGATACCGCGACCACCTCTCGTTGCGCGTATCAACTGTGTGGCATTGCTGATCAGATTCCGCCTGGCGTTTGCATCTCCCAGCAACCCTTGCGAATAGCAAATCTCAAAGCGTATCCTTCGCTTTACGCACTCTGCCACCATCTTGAATTTGAAAAAGTAGCTCAATCGCTGCGACAGGTCTAGTGAAATCAGATCGCTATCGAGGTTGCTACAGGCGTTTTGAAGGGTCTTCTCGTCAATCGGCCGTAGCGCGAGGATGTCGTAGTTTGCGCCCAGCGCGGTCAGTCTGGCGTTTGCGACTGGTTCGCTGAGTTGGAGCGTACATCGTCGAAGGACCGTGAGGTTGCTAGGTATGGCGAAGGGGAGTGGGTCTGGTATTTGGCATGCCAGGTCTGTAGGAAATTTGCCAGAAATGACATGGTTCAGAGCGACGACGTTGTATCCCAGCTCAGCCAGAAAGGCCAAAGTACGTGCTATCTCTTGCGTGCTTGCTGGATTCCATAGAACGTTCAAATCGTAGAACATGGTCGCGATGGACGCGCCTTCTTTCCTCTGCGCTTCCTTTCTTGCAATTTGAAGGTGCTTAATTCGAAGACCATGGTCGCATTGATTGTTCGGAGCTCATCTCTCCTTTCACCTCATACTTGAAATGAGACATGTGAGAGCATGTGACGGAGTGAGGGCTTTAAAACGGCCAAAAATCAAAGTCAGCACAGACCACGTTCACTTCGGTCACTCTTGTTCGTCTCGTCTCCCCACCAAAGACCAAAGCTTCGTTCTTCTAGCCCATCAACCCCCACTACCGACCGCATTGCGACTGATTTGGCCCCTTCCAGTCCTCGAGTGCAATTGCAACTCTGACTCTTCCGAACAGACCGCCAACCACAGGATCATTCATTGATACTCGCAATCGGCCTCGAGGGCCTCATCGGTCTCATGGCTTCACCAAGCATCGCCCGCGTTTATGCGGATGTCAATCAGAACATGCCTAGGTCTTATTGGGACTACGACAGCGTCAACATCTCATGGGGAGTGCTGGAGAATTACGAGGTCGTCCGCAAAATAGGTGCGCAATTCTCAAACTCATACCCGAGCGGCGCGTCCTCGAACGGTCGCGCAAAGTCGTGATGAGGGATTTAATCAAGCAGAGGCTGACCAGCATGTACGAACAGGGCGAGGAAAGTACTCCGAGGTCTTTGAGGGCATCAATGTGGTCAACTACCAAAAATGCGTCATCAAGGTTTTGAAGCCAGTTAAGAAGAAGAAGATCAAGCGTGAGATTAAGATCCTGCAAAACTTGAGCGGTGGACCAAACATCGTTGCGCTTTTGGACGTGGTCAGAGACAGCCAGGTACGGAACAAGGATATCGTGATTCGGGGATACTTGCCGTATGCTGATTATGCGCAGAGCAAAACACCGTCCCTCATTTTCGAATATGTCAACAACACCGACTTCAGGAGTCTATATCCCAAATTCGTGGACTACGACGTTCGCTACTACATCATGGAACTTCTCAAGGTAAGAGTGGCTGCCAATGGCCTTCACAGCCATAGCTGACTTCGACATCAGGCGCTCGACTTTTGTCACAGCAAGGGCATTATGCACCGAGATGTCAAACCGCACAACGTCATGATTGACCACGAGAAACGCAAGCTGCGATTGATCGACTGGGGTTTGGCAGAATTCTATCATGCTGGCACCGAATACAACGTGCGTGTTGCCTCGCGGTACTTTAAGGGTCCTGAGCTGTTGGTCGACTTCCAGGAGTACGACTACTCTCTCGACATGTGGTCTTTGGGAGCAATGTTCGCATCGATGATTTTTAGGAAAGAACCATTCTTCCACGGAAACAGCAACTCCGACCAACTGGTCAAGATTGCAAAGGTGTTGGGTACCGAAGACTTGTTCGACTACATTGACAAGTACGAAATTGAGCTCGATCCACAATACGACGATATTCTCGGCAGATTTCCAAAGAAGGCCTGGCACAGCTTTATCAATGCAGACAACACAAGATTCGTCAGCAACGACGCGATTGACTTTCTCGACAAGCTTTTGAGATATGACCATCAGGTATGATATCGCACAGAATGATTACCAAAGCATCGCTAACAATCACCTAGGAGCGATTAACAGCAAAGGAAGCAATGGCCCATCCATATTTCGCTCCTGTTCGTCAAGCCGCCCTTCAAAACTCTTCTTCCCATTCTTGAATAGCCTGCTCTATTAGATGCGCAGGCTCTAATAATTCTTGTTCAGGTTAGGTGGCAGCAAGAACTCCAAAATGCTTCTTCACCTCATCCCGTACCTGATCCTTCCGAAGGGATCGAAGCATTGTCGCTTCGTCAAGGTAACTCGCAAGATTCGGACATACGCAGCTCACTCAAACGCGATTCGACCGAGATGGAGATGGGGTCACCAAGACGTCCTCAACAGATCGACATTGGTAACCAGCAAGCTCCGATCGGAGAGCACGCTAAGCGCCGGCGTACATTAGAGGGCTGAAGCACATTTTTATTATGGTCATCATGACACTATTTTTTCTATGGAGTAATGGCGTGGGTAGGGTTTTGCTCGGCCAAGCGACTTTGGCTCGACGTGGACGGAGCATACCGGCGGCAAGCTTGCCGAAGCAAGACGGCGGACTATTCATAGAAATGAAAGCAATCACGAGATGTTCAACTTGAATATCTAGGCACGTGTCGTGGTGTGTGGTTATATGAATGGTATTCTTGGCGTGGACACTGACTCGGGTGATCTGGAGAACATCCCGCCCACTGACACCCGATTGTAGCTCCGCCGAAGAGTCACGAAAAGAGTCACATACCCAATTCCTCAATCACACCTCATAATATTTGAGCTGCCCACTGCTGCAAAATTCCGTGTCTGTCTTGAAGCATTCACAGACCATACAAAATACTGTCAAGAGCGCCGCGTTTGCGCGCACTGGTCTTGCGACCGATTTTCTTCTATCCCAGAAACTTTCGCACCACCAGAATGGCTTTGAACCCGGCTTCGCACAACACTCGTATGGGATGATATGTATGAACCTCTGGCGCAGACACTAACGTCATGTGTAGCTGGCATCAAGACGGGTCCCGTCACTGAGCCACCTCCGCCAGTCTCGAAAGAGGTTACCTCCGACATCCTCGCCAACTCCGAGAAGGACCCCAAGGGCCACAATACTCCTGGTCAGGACGGCGTAGCCGCGGCAGCTGATGGAGAGCCAAAGAAAGAGAAGACTGAGAAAGAGCGTACGAACAATTCCTCCTCCAGCACTTGATCGTTGGACTCTATCTAGCCCACTAGATAAACCAAGCAATTCATGTCATGATTTACGAACCATTGACTAACGTTTTCTTCTTTGTAGTCGCCAAAGAACGTGCAAAGGCTGAGAAGGCTGCCAAATTCGCCGCCAAGCAAGCAAAGAAGTCCACACCGAGCGGAGCCGCTGCTGCACCGAGCAAGAAGAAGGAGAAGAAGGAGGAAGAGACGCTCGCCAAATATGTAGAGGACACTCCAAAGGGCGAGAAGAAGAGTATGGACAACTTCATGAAGCAGAACATCAGGATCGGAGCTGACCGCACATAGTCCTCAAGCCGCTGGACGACGCTTACCACAAGGCATACATTCCTTCCGTTGTAGAATCGGCTTGGTACGACTGGTGGGACAAGGAAGGCTTCCATCAACCGGAGTTCAACAAGGATAACGAGGTCAAGAGCAAAGGCTACTTTGTCATCCCAGTACCGCCGCCCAACGTCACTGGCGCGCTTCACTGCGGTCATGCTTTGGCTACTTCGCTTCAGGATGTCTTGATCAGATGGCACAGAATGAGAGGCTACACCACACTATATCTTCCAGGATGCGATCACGCCGGTATTTCAACACAGAGTGTCGTCGAGAACATGCTTTGGAGGCGCAAGCAGGTGACCAGACACGACCTTGGCCGACCAAAATTTGTCGAAACCGTTCGGGAGTGGAAGGAAGAGTACCACCAGAAGATCAACACTGTCCTCAAGCGTATGGGTGGTTCATTCGACTGGACTCGAGAGGCTTTCACCATGGACGCCAATTTGTCAGCTGCTGTGACTGAGACTTTTGTCCAATTGCACGAGGAGGGCTACATCTACCGCTCAAATCGCTTGGTCAACTGGTGTTCGAAGCTTTCGACAGCTCTGTCTAACTTGGAAGTCGACAACAAGGATATTGAGGGCAGGACTATGCTTGACGTCCCTGGCTACGACCGCAAGATTGAATTCGGTGTTCTTACTCACTTTAAATACCCAATCGACGGTACGGAAGAGACCATCGAAGTCGCCACAACGCGTCCAGAGACCATGCTCGGAGATACAGGTATTGCTGTTCACCCCAAGGATGAACGTTATCAACACCTGATCGGAAAGAAGGCCAAGCACCCATTCGTCGACCGCTTGATTCCTATCTTTGCCGATGAGTACGTCGACCCTGAGTTCGGTACTGGTGCCGTCAAGATCACGCCCGCTCACGACCAAAACGATTGGAACCTCGGAAAGTCTCACAACCTTGAATTCATCAACGTTCTCAACGACGACGGCACAATGAACAAGAACGCTGGACCTTTTGCTGGACAGAAGCGCTTTGAAACCAGATATGCTGTCACCGAAGAGCTTACCAAACTCGGCTTGTTCGTAAAGAAAGAGAACAACCCGATGAAGATTCCTCTGTGCTCAAAGTCAAAGGATGTCATCGAGCCAATCATGAAGCCACAGTGGTGGATGCGTATGAGGGAGCTCGCAGATGCTTCGATAGACGCTGTCGAGAATGGGGATATTAAGATCATTCCTCAGAGCGCCGAGCGCAACTACTTCCACTGGATGAAGAACGTTAATGACTGGTGCTTGTCGAGACAGCTTTGGTGGGGTCACCAGATCCCAGCCTACTTTATCAAGATTCAAGGTGAAGAGGCTGATGAGAACAACGACAACCTTTGGGTAACCGGCAGGACCGAGGAGGAGGCCAAGCAAAAGGCCGAGAAGAAGTTTCCAGGTAAATCATTCACCCTCGAGCGTGACCCTGATTGTCTCGATACTTGGTTCTCTTCTGGTCTGTGGCCATTCTCTACTCTCGGCTGGCCAAAGCAGACTCATGATTTCGAGAAGCTCTTCCCTACATCTGTTCTCGAGACCGGTTGGGACATTCTTTTCTTCTGGGTTGCCAGGATGATCATGCTCAGTTTGAAGCTTACTGGCAAGGTTCCTTTCAAGGAGGTCTACTGCCACTCTCTCATCCGTGACTCGGAGGGTAGAAAGATGTCCAAGTCTCTCGGAAACGTCATTGATCCAGTTGATGTCATGGAGGGAATCACTCTAGATGACCTGCACGCCAAGCTCCTGACTGGTAACCTCGATCCAAAGGAGGTTCAAAACGCGACCAAGTATCAGAAGACCTCGTTCCCACAGGGTATCCCCGAATGTGGTGCCGACGCTCTTCGTTTCTCGCTTGTTCAATATACCACTGGTGGAGGCGACATTGCATTCGACGTCAAGGTCATGCAAGGTTATCGCCGTTTCTGCAACAAGATCTACCAGGCCACAAAGTACGTGCTCGGCAACCTTCCCGAGAACTTTGTGCCCCAAGCCAAGGGCGGCGTCACCGGAAAGGAATCGCTGTCAGAGAAGTGGATTTTGCACAAGATGAACCAAGCAGCCAAGGAAGTCAACGACGCGCTCGCCGCTCGTGAATTCTCGAAGTCGACCACCACCGTATACCAATACTGGTACGACTGCCTGTGCGATGTATACATCGAGAACAGCAAAGCCATCATCAGAGACGGTACGGAAGAGGAGAAGCGCAGCGCCGTCGACACTCTCTACACGGCGCTCGAAGCAGGTCTGACCATGATGCACCCCTTCATGCCATTCCTAACGGAAGAGCTCTGGCAGCGCCTGCCTCGCCGTCCCGAAGACAAGACCAAGAGTGTTGTCGTCGCCGCATTCCCAGAGCCTGACGCCGCGCTCGAGGACCCGGCCAGTGAAGCCGCCTACGAGCTCCTCCTAGGCTGCTCGCGCGGCATCCGCTCACTGATGTCCGAGTACTCGATCAAGGAGGACGGAAAAGGCACGTTTCCCTTCCTTACTAACACTAATACTACATCCACTAACAATCTCGCAGCTATCGTGCACTGCACCGACGCCACCTCGCACGCCACAGCCGAAGCAGAGCAAACCGCCATCCGCTCGCTCTCAGGCCGCGGCCTGTCGTCGCTGACGATTCTCCCACCATCCTCGGCCCCACCGACCGGCTGCGCCGTCTTCGCCGTCTCCTCGTCCGCCGCCGTCTTCCTCGAAGTGGCCGGCCGCGTCGACATTGACGCCGAGATCGAAAAGGCCAAGACCAAGCTGGCGAAAGCCAACCAGGGCGTTGCCACGCAGCGCAAGATCCTCGACGCCGATGGCTTCAAGGAGGGAAATGTCAATTTCTCGGTTCTGGAGACGGAAAAGAAGAAATTGGCTGATGTTGAGGCTGAGGCTAGGAATTACGAGAGGAGTATCGAGCAGTTTGAGCAGTTGAAGTTGAGAGATTAGATTATTTTGCGTTTGGGGAGAGGAATTGCGTCTAGAGGGTATCTTATTGAGTTGAAAATGTAGAAAAGTATCTACAGTGGCATTGCGTCGTCACCCGATCCGTCCGCGCCCGCCATCGCGTGCTGTAGATCTTGCTCAAGACTATTCCTGCTCGTACTCGAGCCTTGTGTGTCGTCGATGGGTATCGGATAATGCGACTGCTCAGCAGTACCAGCGATAGGATATCCACTCTCAGTCTCCATGGCTCGCTCCTCGGCTGGCGCAACACCATCACCACGCCCATCACGCCCCTCTATCGCCTCCACCGGATCCAACACATCGTACCCATCCATATCTCCCTGCTCGTCGTCAAACCGCGATTGCCCCAGTCCATGACCCTGCCACGCGAACCCCGCCGAACCCCTCTGCGCCATCCCTGCAATCTTCCTCCGCACCCGCTCCCGCAACAAACCATCATGCACCTCCTCCCACCCAGCACTATCGACAAGCTCATACACCGCCCCGTACACAGCCTCGAACAGCGCGTCCTCGTCACACCCACTGTACCGCCACAACGCATCAACGAGTACGGCCTGTGCGCCTGCGGGCCAGATATCTTTGCCCTCGACCCATGACGTGGCCAGCGTGCTACGTTTGCGGCTGCGGGTTTGTAATGCGGAGAGCATGCGTGCTTGGCGCGCTGTGGCTGCTGGTGCGGGATCGGGGTGCGGGCTTTTGGTTGAGGATGACGGTGGATGTGAGCGTCGCTGGCGGAGGGCTTTTAGTTTCTGCTCTATGGACCGTTTTTGCGCTAGGATTTCGTGGAGGGAGGCTTGTAGAGCGGCTTCTTCTGCTGTTATGTCGTTGTCGATTGGGTTGGCGGTCGCGGGTTGGGTTGGTTCGCTGGTCGTGGTCGCCGCTGTTGTCGTCGTTGTTGTTGTTGTTGGTGGCGCGATGGGCGCGTACGGGCTCTGGTATGATGAGACTTGTGGCTGTGTGTAGACTGGGCGATCGTCTGTGAAGATCGGCATTGGTGCAGGCTCGAATGCAAGCCCGTTCGACTCGCGACGACCGCTCTGGATCTCGTGCCGCAACTTCTGGTGCGAGGTGTTCCTGCGCTCAAACACGCGGCGAATGGTACGACCTCCGACGACGAGTTTGTGGTTCTCGTAAAGCCACCATAGGATGTCATCAACGGACATTTGTGGATTCGCTTCGACGTGCTGGAATAGTGCTTGCTCGACCTCGGGTGCTAAAACACGGTGTCTGCCAGTTCGGCTCTCAGGAGGTTTACCGATGCGACCGAAGCGCTCCAGTTCCAGCTTCCATCGTCGTATCGTGCGGTCGCTGACTTGAGTCTCCTTCTCAATCTCCTCCTCGGAGCGGCCCTGACTGAGGAGCTCTCGAACACGGTCCCGAGCCTCCTGTGGCGGATTAAACTATACTCATATTAAG
>Ga0058703_1000295_pt1 | contig 11004 bp, 11 predicted proteins | sample AgamicMgMae_FD_83782 | JGI IMG/M metagenome (GOLD analysis project Ga0058703, IMG submission 83782) | Agave microbial communities from Guanajuato, Mexico - Mg.Ma.e | ecosystem: Host-associated > Plants > Phyllosphere > Phylloplane/Leaf | place: Guanajuato, Mexico | collected 2012-06-04
ATATCCTTCCAGTTGAACACACGGTCGGCATGTTAAGAGTCCAGATACCTTGCGCTTGCGGGTCATTGTTTTGGCGTTGGCGTTATGTGCTAGCGATTGATATCACACGGAGTATATACTATCATGACTTAACTCTCTATTTTGTGAAGTCTTTCAATGTGACGAGATGTGGTTGGAGTGCCATCAAAACCACGGTAAGGCTTGAATAGCTTTTCTGTATTTGGTGATGTTGGTACAAAGATACCAATACGCTTATAGACTCGGGAAGGTGTAGCCGAGATGGATGGATTGGAGTCGAAAGAGCCGAGACTTGCAGTCGGCGGGATTGCTGCGCCGTTCTGTGTCGCGCTCGCCAGATCTCCATACCGGCGCATCAATCCTGCCGGTCGTAGCTCCTACAAGTTACCTACTGTACCTCTTGACTGTCAGCCTCGTAGAATCAGCGAATATAAAAGCCTTCAGTAAGTCCGATCAAGACATAGGTTGCATGCAGCAAGTCCTTCTTCCGACTTCGATCACAATCCCAGAACGATAAATATGGTCCAACTCACCACAGTCCGCAATACAAACATCTCCTTCATTCAGCAACCTCTTGTTGCAGTCTTTACAGGCGGTGCTTCAGGTATCGGCGATTATGTCGTGCGTGCGCTTGCTAAAATTCACGGGAAATCAGGTAAAGGTCTCCGTGTCTACATCGTCGGCCGCAATCAACAGAAAGCCGAGAAGAGCATCGCCGACTGCCGCCGAATATATCCTGTTGGCGATTTCCGATTCGTCAAGGCCGATCTGAGTCTACTGCGGGAGGTAGATGATGCGTGTGCATCGATCGCAGCGCAGGAAGTGAAGGAAAAGGACGGCAGGGTTGATTTGTTGTACATGACGCAGGGAGAAGTGAGGCTTGGTCCACGGTTTGGTGTGTCATGTTTCCATGCAGAGAAGAGACATTACTGATCACGAAAGATACCGACGAGGGTCTTGATATCTCCATGGCTCTGCTATACTACTCGCGCATGAGATTCGCTACACAACTCCTCCCGCTACTACGAGCGTCAAAATTGCCGGCGCATGTCGTCTCAGTCTACGCTGGCGGAATGGAGAGCAGCGGCTCGTTCTTCCCCGAGGACCTCCCGTTGGAAAGACCAGGTCACTACAGTTTCTCGAATTGTCGTGCGCATGTGGTGTACATGAAGACCATGTTCTTCGAGCAGCTCGCCAAGCAGAATGAAGGGAAAGTCGCCTTTGTTCATTCCTACCCTTCGATCGTCATCACGCCTGGTTACGGTAATCCGAATATGCCGTGGTGGTTCAAGGCACTCTGGTTTGTCCTGGGACCGCTTGTCAAGCGCTTCTTCGCCATATCGGCTGAGGAGAGTGGTGACCGTCATTTGTCTCTATCGGGTCCCCGGTATCCACCTAGGTCTGTCGGGGGACTGAGTGAGCACTCAGCCGCAGATTCTGCAGTGTCGACGGATGGTATCCGGAGTGGCGGTGCATATGCGGTCGATCAATATGGCGAACCTTCACCCAAAAAGGAGAAGAGGGTAAAAGACTATAGCGGCCTACCGAAATATCTGCAAGCTGTGGTATGGGAACATACTTTGGCGGTGTTTCAAGCGATCGAGGGGCAGGGACAAACAATAAGAGCAACGAAATGAATACAGTACTTCAGTGGTCACTTCTGTATGAGTGGTGCCCGTTGAGTGTGAAGTAGGCTTTGGGTATTGAGGACATGTCACAATTATCGGACGTTGGTACATAATATCGTACTCCCTGTTCGTGATCATACGACTGTTGTACGCAGACCGATAAAAAGACGGAACGTGTACACAGTGTCTCATGTACGAGGGTCCGGTGTACAATATTCAATTCTAGTCCACTATTGCACAACGCGTGATGCTTCTGTCTGTTCAGAAGCTGATCCATGTCATCTGCATCAGTGTTCATTTTAACCATCTATCAAGTGGCCATGGCCTACGAATCATTTCCTTCTATTACTTTCCCGCCACCGTTCTATCCAGAGTTCCCTCAGTGCCTCGTACAAAAACAAAAATTGCGATTCTCCTTGAACCATCATCATGCGTTGCTGTCGTAATTTGTCCACTGTTTCTGCAATCGGATCCGACGATGGACCCACGTCGTCCATAAACCCTGTTTCGAGCTGGTTGAGCAGATAGTCTAAGGCGATGAAAGTACCTGATCTCCCAACACCAGCTGAGCAGTGGACGATGCGCGGATTCAACTCCTCGCTCGTCGCCACGGATCCTTTTTTATCCTCAAACATTTCAAAACTCGAATTCTTCGGCGCAACGGCGTCCTTGTTAAGCTTCCGAGACAGCTGAACGAGCTGTGTAAGCGCTTTCCTGTCGTCTCCTTCCGGTATGCCAAAGTCGGGCCACCCACTGAACAGTAAATGGTAGATATCCTTTTCCACCCAATCTGTGCCCTGGCTTCCACCTCTGGTACGCAGCTTCATATGCCGCACCGTGCAACGTGATTCTGCATCATCTTTTGCTGATACTAGGGTCACCTGGCCCTCAAAGTCGTCCTCAATATCATCGTCGCGCGCAATATCCAACGTCGAATTCGTCTCATCCAGTGGGAAATAAGTAAAGCACTTCTCGCGACCAGATTCGTGCGTCTGAGTCAACATGACAATCACAGCGGGTTCGCTCGTTTCCGACGCCATCATTCGCCAGAAGTGTGATGTCGACGTATCCTTTGGTCCTTGCGTCGCAATATACCGTCTCTCGTCCAGCAGAATCGGGCTTGCATTGATGTAATCGTTCAGCCCCTCGGCGACCCTCAACTTCACCCTGTTCGAAGCAAATGGCTCGACATTGAGATAGCGATTCCGCGCTAGCACTTCGTCACCCGTCAATCTTGCCCATTGTGAGGGAGTCGCAGAATCCTGTGTTCCAGCAGCGAGTCGTTCTCGTTGGTGCCATTCGAGATCGACGAATTTGTGCTGTAGGCCCGCTTTGGTCTGTCGGAGAAAGGCGGGCAAGGGGACTTGCTCAGTTGGAGAACTGGGTGTGACCATCTTGTCTTTGCGGTCGCGACTGTATGATGCGGCCAATGACCGCAGTCGTTTGTTCAGTGTGACCGTCCCTTCTCTTGCCCCTATTTCGAGCGGGGTGCCTGTCTTCCGTTTACCAGCCGTGGTTGCGGTTGCTCTGCTGTGAATGCCAGATGTCGCGTGATTCCTGGTGAAGACTCTCCTACAGCGCTCCACCCTCGTCGTAAATTGAAAGCGGTAGCCGTGCTGAGAGGCCTAGGAATGTCGATGGAGGACGTGATACAGGACTAGAATCTAGCGATTGTTGCGCGCTGATAATGGTTTGTTCGAATACCCAGCTAAACTTTACAACGAAAACAAAGGGAAAAGGCCGACCGGAATAATGTACGCAGAGATCGGGAGAAAATTAGAGAATATAGGGTGAATAATAATGCATCGAACAATCAATGATGCTCGCGTGAGTGAGATGGACGAGATGCGTTTCGACTCCTGCGTCATGTCATGCCGATCGGATCTTTGACTTCCCGAATCCGACATCTTCCATCGGCATTCAGAAACAACCACTCTAAAACGACGACATACCGTATCGCAACTTGAGACATCACTTGGCATCACGAACTGCCGGTCACTTTCGAATCGAACGTACACTCGCCATCGAGCTGTAGCATTGCCCACATCCAAGGAAACATCCGTATCATCAACAGATACCGCGGCTTCATTTGTCCATCCGGACCATTCTGCCACTTCCAGTGCATCACATATCATGGCTCCTTGGGTTCAATTTTTAGAGCAGTATCTCGTCCAAGCGGTTAGTTGGCCTAATCGATGTAATCACCTCGGATCGCCACTGACAAATACAGCTCTTGAGGAGTCCCACATTCCACTCTGGCGTCCGTCAGGTCCACAAGCGAGTGCATCAGTTACGGCATGGTATACCACCAGAGGAGATGGGTGGTACCAAATTAGACAGTGAGTCTTCTACCACATACTGCTCGACAGTAGGAGTTATTGACGATAATATTAGGACCTGAAGGACCAGGACTCTTACAGCATTTCATCGACGAGGTGCGCGACCAGGCTGGTTTCTCTGCATCAAAGAACCTGCCGAAGCCACCGCCGAAGAACAAGCCTTGAACACGATATGTTGGCCAGACCATCGCTACAACTACCGGCATGGCAAAGATCCGAGCGCGACGCTGCATAGACGCAGAGAATTGACGATATTCACTGAACTGTCAGCTCGAGATCACCAAGCTCACCACCACCAGCTCACCACAATAGGCTTGATTCTGTAGCCGCAGGGTCGCTTCACCGAGTCATATTGTTCGAGTTTCGTGTCCTCAGAACAAATGACACCACATGACTCTTACCACGGGTTACCAATTGAAGGATACCGGACATGACTTACGCCACCATAGATTTGAGACTGCCGGTGTTCAGAATAGTTATAATCGCTGACAGCAGGCTATCAATAATACACGTTGGGTATCTTATGCTATCTCAGTCTGTTCTCTTATATGCATGCGATCATTAAATGCAATCATAAAGACACTTGATAGTCATGCTGAGAACATTTCGTACTTTTCCCTTTCCCAATCCATCACTACTTCATCCTATCCCGAAATCGCGCTGTCGTTGTTTTTGGGGTGACCGTGGAACGTTTTGCAGTTCTTCCGCGCCCCTTTCGCGTGTAAGTTGTCGACATTGAACGCCTAACCCTGCCTGGTTTCTTCGATGTACGCGGTGGTGGTCTCGTAGGCAAGCCATATCTGCTTGACAGTGTGAGATTAGTATGATACGGCTACCATGGTATTTCGGATTGATACTGGGTATGAGTAGTAGTGTCCCAATCCGGCTGGACGGTCTTGTCCTTGTCCTCCTGCATGACTTCGTCGACCGGTTGTGGTACTGGGGCCGGTTGGCAAGCTCTGGCCACCGCTTCCGTGTACTGCTCCTTCACGACGTCGCGAACGTAGACTGCGTACGTTGGCGTTCCTTGTTGCCAGGTTTCTGCGTCGAAGATATCACTCAGGTTGGTGAACAATTCAACCTTTTCGTCGTTGTAGATTCGCCAGACGTCGTTCTGGAAGTCGTGAATATACGTCCAGTAATGCCCGTGACCGTAGCCACCACGATGGAAGAATACTGCTTGCAATCGGTAACCCAGCTGAGTGTGACCACTGAACTGGTTTGCGATCCGTGATGCCAATTCGGCCATGCGCCCTTCGATTCCTTCCAGTCTTGTCTCCATCACGGCTGCATCACCTTTCAGGGTATCTGAGAGTGAAGAGTCTATGTCGACAGATGACAAGCCCACTTCCATGAGTTGCTGGTTAATCGTACCGTTCACCCTCTCGAGATAGTCTGATGTTGCAGTGAATGCTGTAGACCCATTCTTGACGGGCAAACTCATGCCAGACAGAACCTGTTTCTCTGCCTCCATGGCTTGCAATCTCTTCCGCCAGTCCCAGCATTGCTGCCGCAGCTCCATAATGTCGTATCCAGGCTTGTCGACGTAACGGTCCATGTACAATGTGTCTTCGAGATGCATCTTGAACTCAACCTTGACACCTCTTTTCAGCACCGGATCATACGTGTTTCGAGGAATGTTGATCTGAAGGATAGGAGGCAGGTTCGCAATAGTTTTGTACTGTCTGACTTTCTTTCCACCATGGTCGATGACCTGGAGGTCAAAAACTTCATCAAGGGCCGAGTAGATATCTGTAGGCGCGTGCGGAATATTGAGGAGAATGTTGATGGCGTAATCGTCACTGGTGGTAGGATTGGAGCTGTCCACAAACGTCTTTTCCGAAATCCGTATGTCAAAGATATCCCTGAACAAATCAAGCTGCTCTTCGCGAGCATCGACACCTTTTGGCTTGATAGCTGCTCTAAGTCGGAAAAGAATCTCGTCCATCACTTCAGTAACATCTTGTTGCTGCCTGGCAGCCTCCTCGGCTTTCGAAAGATTGGTCTGCTGTCTTTCTGGGGTTGTGACATGTCGAGGTGGTAGTGGAGGGCGTAGTGAGCCGTCGGTGTCATCTTTGATCGATCCCGGTCGTGATGGTGGTGGAGAGGGAGGAAGATCTGCAGTAAAAGAAGATTGGGAGGGATTTGGGGCTTCATCAGTAGGAGGCTCAGCTAGTGTCACCGAACTGGCGACCGAGGCTGCCCTGGAAGATGCTTCTACAGCTTCGCGAGCAACGGCAGAGGGTAAATCTGATTGACTTTCCGCTCCAGTCATGCGCGAGTCCTCGGCATCATCATTTCTGCCATCATCACTGACTGCCGCAGAAACGTCGACCGCCTCAGTATCCTCGGCTTTGAGAAAAGCTCGACAAACCAGATCAGCCTCTGGCTTGACTGAGCTACTAGGGTCTGTAATCATGCGATCGAACAGTCCTCGAAGATCGTTGACGAACTTTTGGTAAGCCCGAATTTCGAAAGGCCTCAACTTCAGACTTCCGACTCTCTCACTTTTACTTCCGTGCTCGATAAGGTTGAATCGGTATTGCTCAAAGTCCAGGACAATCTCTCGTAAAGGTTTGATAGTAAAGTAGTACTGAAGCAGACTGTTCAGATAGCAGGTGTTGCCATGACTGGTCAGTCCGACGGGCCAGGTGTTCGGAGCGTGGGTGATCGTCTGGTTGTCTTTGCTTCTCCAAACACGAGAAACAACTTCGATTGCTTCTTCCGTTCGTTTCCCTGGGTTGTCGCTCCGAGCAGTCTCGATCACAAGGTTGAGCATTTGTTCGTCGACGGCCGCCAGATCGATTTTCAGATGCTTGCAAGCCTCATCAATGTCCATTAAATTGTCTTTCATTTCACCCGTGTTCAACCAGTCGCGCAGCATTTGACTGTTGCGGTGATCCGCTATGACTTTGACCGCCTTGTTGGCCATTTCTGCGTTACTTGCATTGTCGGCCACCTTATAAATTAGCAAACGTCTTGAATAAATTTATATGGCGGCATTTGTGTATTTCGAGAACTTGCACATGGCTTATGCAGCACGTGGCAGCTTCATCCAAATAGAGAGCGGGAGTGAATGGAAAGGTGTAAGTGAATATTATGACGTGTGTTCACCTTTGTTGTGTGCAGCACTGGGATGATATCGTCCGCATAATCGCGCTCGGCTCCAAGCCAATTAAGCGCCTGATCATAAGTCTCGATGGCTATGTTATGTCAGTATACGTCAAGTCAACATGCATGGTGTACTGACTGTCACTAGCAGCATCAAGCAAAATTTGACTGCCTCGAGCTCGACCAAGCTTTTGCAGCATTTGCTTCATTTGCATTTGCATGGAAAGACCAGTGTCGTCAAGTCGCGATCTGTACTTGTTGACTATGAAAGAGTCGGATGTGGATGGATCAACGTCAAGAAAGTTGTATGCCTCTTGGAGTTCCTGCATAATACATTAGTACGGCTCACAACATGGCCATGGTTACCAACCTTTTGGCCTACAACACCTTGTGATTCCAGCACGGACGCCTTGATCTGCAGACTCTCGCTTGACCGGCCATTCGCAATTAACTGAAGGCAATCGAAGTAATGCGAGGTCTGTGGTGGGTTGCAGTTGCTTTGTCGATCATAGCAGAAGCTGATCAGATCGTCGGAAAAATCTGGGACTGCACCTAGAGTAACATAGAGACTATGCGCTTCATCAGTTCAATTGTTCGTCGAACTTCCTTGTAATACTCACGGGTCGTCCGGGCCAGCGGCTTTGGCATTGAATCTGACCGCCGATGTCTTGCTATCTGCGTTTCGTAAGCAATACGGTCGCACTTGCTCGAAGGCTCTACTCACATCCCTGAGCAGCCATTACTCTTTCCATCTCAAGCAATGCGGGGTACCAGACATGGCCAGGATCTGGATTGAGATCGCCGTCACGAGCACAAAAGCGCTCAATACAAGCTTGCAGCTCCAAGTCCCACCATTGTAGTCGCGCTCGCTCTGGGTCCAACCCGTACGAATGTGGTGGAGTCTGGGGTAGGTACCAGACCTCTTCTTCCTCCTCAGCCTAAAATTCATGAGTATTCGGCATTTTGATAACACCAACAGCTATATGCTTACGACGTATCTGAAACCGAGCCTGGCGAACAGCTCGTTGCATTCGTCGCCGAACGACTCCAAGAAACGCTTGTTGATCGCAGGGATCTTCTTTCCAGCACTGTCCGGCTTCAGTGCATCACGAATGTATCTTCTTAGCTTCCATAAAGTGGTAGCAGGACTGGCCAGTCTAAGCCCAGCCCGAGTAGAATCCCTCGCGACAGCTGCCTCATATCGTCTCTTCAGAGAGTCCTCATTTGTCAGGAGCTCAAGGTCCTCGTCAGATATCACAGGCGCGGTGTACTCGATGTTTAGATAAGCACCGCATTCGGGCGCAGTACATTCGAATTCGTGGTTTGCTGGAGGTTTTGACTGGCGAAAGGCAAAGTGATGCAAAGGGAAGTCGGGGTTCGGACAGGGCCTTGTACTGCGATTGCCGTAGTTGATCTCTAGCATCAGATGAAGTCGACATCCTTTACAAAACGCTGAAGTGAGGAATCTCTCAGGGCCAGGTTGTGATCGGTAATCCTGAGGCGGAGGTTTAGAGTGATCTAGATTCGCAAGGTACTCGTGATGGCAGGCAGAGGGCGCAATTGGAGGAGACTCGAACATGGCATCTCTGAGAAGCCGCGGCGCCGTCTTCCCTGTGATTGATTAGAATGAGTGACGAAACATGGATATTGGTCTAAGTCCTCGTACCAGGAAGGGTGTTCGCCTGGGAAGACATGGCCATTTGGCTGTTGCTGCTATTTCTTCTCACAGCATCCACGTTGAAAGATTGAGGTGCAAATACCATGAGAGCATAAGGTAGGCCCCCGTCGAGAATGCGCTTGGTATGAAGATAGTCTAGATTATCAACGTGATTTCCTGTTGATGATATACAGGTAGGCAACTTTATTCGGCTGTGAAGCACGAGGCAGCACATGCCGGCTCCACCGGCGCGTTGCGTCACTCCCGCATGGGATTGTTGGATATCAAGAAATTGTCAGCACTTCCATCACGCAGAAACTGTGAACCTATAAAATAGACATATGGTATTTCGAGCTTGCAGATCGAGGTAGAAGGCATTGTGAATATCCTCGGTTGAACATTGAAGAGCACAAAATACGCAGACATGTGCGTAGATCCAAAGATGAACTGCCGCGTATATGCGGTGCGCTGTCGTGGAGGCACTGCGTACAGCGAATATACAGTTCAGTTTCATAGAGCAAAGAGAGATACAGACCGGCGGAATAGTTGTTGCTCGTCGCACCATCTGACATCGCAGCAGTAAATCTCAGAAGCAATTCAGGCATTAAACAATTTATCCAGATGCTTACGCTGCACATCGCATTCACATCACCATGGTGTATATAGGCACCAAAAGTGCACTAGCCTCGGGGACTGCCGCTCGTTCCCGTGCCAAGCCTAGCCTGTCGCGACCTTCGGAGGACCTCAATCGCTCACTGCTCGCAACGTCCTGTCAAGATTGACTAGGTGTAAATAATATCAAACTCGACACTCGCCTTCTGCTGCCACAATGGCTGGACAACACGCACAACAGCCGCTGGAGGCCGACCAGTATCAACCAAAAGATGCCATTGGAGCTACCGTCAAGGCGACAACGATCACGGCCGCTGCTGGTTTGTTTGTATCGACGGTTCAGAATACTTTGAAGAGACAGAATGTCGGAGCAATGGGTGTCTTCACTCGCACAGGAGGCACAATCGCTGTTTTCGGTCGGTACAAGAGACTGGAGCAATTGTCGCATGAATACTGATGGTTTACAAGGCGCAATGGGTGGTGCATATGAATTCGCCAAGACCGCATCAGCAAACCTCAGACAGAAGGACGACGTTTGGAACCCAACAATCGGTGGTTTCTGTGCAGGAACAATGCTCGGTCTGAGATGTAAGATACAACAATGGCGGAATGTATTGATTGGGGAAGCGGACTAACACATGCAGTCCGCTCAGCACCAGCCATCATCGGCTACGGCGCAGGTCTCGCCGTCGTCCTTGCAGCATTCAACTTCACCGGAGGTAGACTCCAAGGTTATTCTAAAGATCCAGAAGTCGATGAGGTTGGCCGAAAGGAATTCCTCAGGAAGAACAGGAGAAGACCATTGGAGGACACTGTAGCAGAGCTCGGTGAGGGCAGAGGCACGTTTATTCCGGGTTGAACAAGACCGACTATTTTACTAACCCGCGTCAGGTATTCGTGCTCCAGGATATGAAGACAGAAGGGCGCAGAGGCTGAAGGAGAGATATGGCTTTGAAGTCCCAGCTCCACAATCAGCGGCACCATGATTAGGATCGAGTTGTACAAATAGCGGCACAACATAATGAAAGCAGTATCCATTCATATACACCAAACATCAAGTGTTCAACGAGCTCGAGGTACCTTTTCAGCATATTTATCATTCTTGGTCTGCCCGAGTGTGATCGAAGGGACCATCGTGCGTCTTTAGCTGCACAACTAACATGCTGGACTCAAGGGCGTTATCTGCTCACGCTCCGGCCGTTTCATAGATCGGGCTGCACGTTTGACGAACGGTCTATCGGGGTTTTGTACCAACATTTTTCTGGTCTATCTGCCGTGGCATGTGTCTGTTGGTCTGCGGCGTAATGGCTACTGGATGGACCGACAAACCCTCAATTAAGCTGTCTCTTGATCGTATTCTGAAACGCCTATTTGGTAGCCGTTGTCCTGGCTCATCCACGAACCCATAAAGCCCAACTTCACAATGACGAGTGCTAACTATGGGCGCGTGACGTGGTGGAGCCTTGTCAGTGGTTCTCCGCAACTGCTTTGGGGAATGCGGGGGACATCACTCGGTGGAGGGGTAGATCACTTCAGCTTGCATGCTATCCGACTCTCCATCACCTTTTAGCCTTTTCACTCTCGTAGCAACGTCTGTGGTACATTTACAATCTTTGAGATGAACCGCATGCCTCTACAT
>Ga0058703_1000299_pt1 | contig 10965 bp, 5 predicted proteins | sample AgamicMgMae_FD_83782 | JGI IMG/M metagenome (GOLD analysis project Ga0058703, IMG submission 83782) | Agave microbial communities from Guanajuato, Mexico - Mg.Ma.e | ecosystem: Host-associated > Plants > Phyllosphere > Phylloplane/Leaf | place: Guanajuato, Mexico | collected 2012-06-04
ACGCCGAGTGGTCTGGGGAGAGACCTCTGGGTTCCGAATATCTCGACCACGAGTGTACACTTCACTCCACCCATACCGCAACCCTCACCAGCAACACTCAATCACCTTCTTACCGGCGCTCAGCCAGCGAACCAGCTGTTCCAAATGTACGCGCTACATCAATGAGCTTCCCCTCCTCCACCTCCCAGGATCCCTCCTTACACAGCACTGCAGACCCCACGTCGTCCACCGGCGCGAGAAGCACGAGACCCTCGCAGTCTGTCGGGCAGGGAGGAAATCCCCGGAACACACCACGCCGAGGCTTGACACCAATATCCACGGGGAGTGCTGGGCATACGAGGCTAGGTAGCTCGAGTGGGAGTCCGTCGCGAGCGGCGTTCTCGCCCACCAGCTTCGGGGTGAACCACGCTTCCTTCTCTGCCAACCGACAGGAAGTCAGTCGGCAATCCTCCACGTCGTCCAATCCTTCACTCGCCTCGCTCCCCGCTTCGAGCAGTCACGCGGCCGGAGTATACCACTCAGGTGCCCGTTCACGTGCTGTCACTTCCACCGGCAGTCCCCGACTAGCTCCCTCCCTTGCGAGCTTATCGTCGCCTGCGCAAAGCGGTGGGACAGCCTCGGGTGGTAGCGGACACTCTCGCCTGGCACGATATTCACCCTCCATTTCCGGATCGACGGTCAGCTCACCAATCACGTCCACTGGCGGCGGCTCTTCGGGCCAGCTGACCAGCTTGCTGGTCACGCAGCTGAATATCTTGCTGAGCACGATCAAGCAAAACAACTTCGAGTTGCAGGCGGAGAAGATACGAAGACTCGTCGATGACAACGATATGGAGCTCTTCCCGACATACTTCAGGCGCTTGCTCCAAAGCAATGCGTCGACAATATTTCCCAGCTCAGCACGTCCGTCGGCGGCGGCAGATAGTGCCGGATCGTATCAGATGCTAGTACAAGAGATGCAAAAGATTCTCGTGGAGCCGCAGCAGGCTGAGAAGATTGCGCAATCGCTGGACACGAGCGACGGCGAGCTGTTCCGGGACTTTGACCTACTCACGTTCATCGAGCACTTTCGGCTCGATCAGATCTCAAAGGTCGCGTTAGCGCTGGCATGCAGGACAGTGACAAAGCCGGAACTGCGCGCCAAAGGTTTGTAGTATCGATGTTCGAGTGCGAGAACGAGTCTAGACTGACTTTCGTCACTTCCAGCCGATGGTATTCTCACGAACAACTTCCAAGCTTTCCTCTCCACCGTTGCGTCACCTGTACTTCCCCAGCAGAACGGTCAGATCCGTGACGACCTTTCCCCTCTCGTCCTCGCTACCATCATCGAGCGTCTGACGCAAGATCCGCCTTCGAACTGGGGAGATGGGCAGTGGGAGAACCTGAACTACTCGATTCACATGCGATACCGACATCTGAACATGCAAATGCCATCAGCAGTGCAGTCCGCATTCTACCTCAGTGACCTACTGAACTCCGAGAATGGCCGACTTGCACGCTTCGTTGAGCGGACAGGGCCGCGCGGTACAGTCAGTTTAGAGGCCTGTAAGGACATGCTGGCTAGTGTTGAGACAAGAGATATATCATATCCTCAGATCGCAAACGCTCTGCTGCTCATGGTTACCGTGCAGGATGGAGATGCCTATGATGCTGCCATTTTCGTTCAAGGCTTGCGGCAGCATAGGGCGGGCCCGAGGATTGATTGGACAGACGTGGTGCAAGGATTGGACCGAGAGAAGCTTAGGGTCACGAAGAAGCAGTTCTTGGCCTTGTACAACGCTCTCCTACCTCTTGCCCGAGAGTACACCAACTTCGACGTTCAGAGCTTGTGGGGCGGGAAATGGGAGTGGCCGGAGACGCAGCTGAGCTTCCTCGTCGCGTTCCTGTCGACCGATTCGGAAGAGCTGGACGTGGTACAGATCCCTGGCTTGCGCCACGCATTCACTCTGGATGACTACCGGGATGCACCGGAGAGCGTGCAGGCTTACGCGGCCAAGGCTGTGAAGCATCCACTGGTCTCGACCGACGCAATCAAGGCGCTCTTTGGGATGATATTCCAATCACAAGAGACGTACAACATCGCGCAGCTCATGGGCATTCCAGATACGCTCATCAATCCGAACATGACCATCTTCGTCTGCGCAGCTGCTTCGATAGATCACCCGGATGAAGCGTGGTCACCATTACAAGATCAAGCACTGAAGCAGTTGTTTTACCCATTCCTACTAAAGCAGCACGATAATTACGATTTTGTGATGCACTCTCTATGGATGCACGACAAGGCGTGGGTTGCTGGCCGTATGGTGGAGTTCTACCAGCAGGACAATATGCTTCTGCTGCTTATCTACCAGCACGCGGAAGATCATGGCTGGCTTGAATTACTCTTGACGATATCCAGCAACTTTACGCTGGATCTTGCCGCTTACGCTCATGGAAAAGGACGCTGCAACCTGCTCGAATGGTCTCAATTTCACATCAATGCCATGGGGCCGAAGGACTTCGGTACGGCGCTCATGGTTTTCTTGCGCGCCAAGGCGGAAGACGAATCAAACGTGCAAAGAGAGCACGCCGTACCAACCACGCCACCGCTGATGCTGAAGACTGTGCACACGTTGCTGCTGATGATCACCGATCTACTTCCCGACGAGAAAGAAAGCGGTCCACTGTATCGCTTGTGTCTGCAAATATACCCCCGGCTTTTCAATTACGGCGAGGACGAAAAGCGTGACGCAGTGATTGAAGCCAACTGCGTGCGAGCACACGGACACGCTCTGCCAGACGAAGCTGGCGGGCAGATGGAGGAGCGGTACAAGCGAATGTACGGAGGTCACGCCACGCCAGATCAAGTGATCTCGGAGCTCAAAGAACTGAAAGAATCCGAAGACTCAGCCGACCAGGACCTGTTCGCAGCCATGCTCCACGGTCTCTTTGACGAGTACAACTGTTTCGGCGAGTACCCCAATGAGGCGCTCGCAACGACGGCGGTCTTGTTTGGTGGCCTCATCCAGTTTGCCGTGCTTTCGGGCGTTGCCGAACAAGCTGCCATCTTCATGATCTTCGAGGCCGTCTCGGAATACAGTCATGATGACTCGATGTATCGCTTTGGACTGCAGGCTATGATCCACATCATCGGGCGTCTGAAGGAATGGCCTCAGGTTGCCCAAAGAATACTGGTCACTCCGTCCCTTCAGAGCACGCAGCCACACATTGCAGCCCAGAATGCCATCAAAGACTTGGAGTCGGAGAACGTGGGACTCAACGGAGACGCCGTGAACGGCATCACTAACGGTGCGCTTGATGAATCTTTCCGAGTCGACTCGCCTACACCGGCATTCTCTGCCATTCGCGTCGATCCACCTTTACGGCCAGACTCATACGAGGATCCGAACGAAGACGTATCAGACAAGGTTATGTTTGTGCTCAACAACGTTTCCAAAAGGAATCTGGAGGAAAAGTTCAAGGACCTCGAGGACACGCTTGAGGAGAAGCATCATCAATGGTTCGCTCACTACCTCGTCGAGGAGCTGGCAAAGTCGCAGCCGAACTTCCAAGGCTTGTACCTGCAATTGCTTGAAAGCTTCAACAGAAAGGTTCTCTGGGCGGAGGTGCTACGCGAGACGTACGTCAGCTGTGCGAAGATGCTCAACGCGCAGTCTACGATGGAATCTGCCACGGAACGGACAAACCTGAAGAACCTCGCTGGTTGGCTTGGTTCGCTGACTCTTGCTCGCAATCAGCCTGTTCTCCACCGCAACCTCTCTTTCAGAGAACTGCTGATCGAGGGCCAAGACACTCAGCGGAACCTCGTGGCAATCCCTTTCACTTGCAAGGTCCTCATTCACGCGGCACAGTCCAAAGTATTCAAGCCGCCGAATCCCTGGCTGATGGAACTCCTGGGCCTACTGAGTGAGCTGTACCACTTCTTCGAACTCAAGATCAACATGAAGTTCGAGATTGAGGTGCTGTGCAGAGATCTTAGCATGGACATCAAGACTATCGAGCCACTTGAGATTGTTCGTTCGCGGCCGTTGCTCGCCGAGAACAACATGCTACAGCAGTATGTGCCAGATGGTGGGCCTGACGGCTTTGCCGACATGCATCTCATCGGCTTGTCCAAGCGTGCCCCCAACGAACGCTTTTCGCCCGAAGCTGTTATCCAGGCTCTTCCGGACCTCGGTGGCATGCTTCAGATTCCACAGGCTGCCGGCAATGTCACCCAGCCACAACTTCGTGGCATCTTCGTGAACGCTGCTCAGCAGGCGATCTACGAGATTATTGCTCCCGTAGTCGAGCGCTCGGTGACCATTGCTGCCATCTCCACGGCAGAGCTTATCCAGAAAGATTTTGCGACAGAAGCCGACACCGAGAAGCTGCGCGGCTCTGCGCACACGGTCGTCAAGGCACTTTCTGGTAGCTTGGCCCTCGTGACCTGCAAAGAGCCGTTGCGCATGAGCATCATGAATAACATTCGCATCCTGGCGGCTCGTAGCCTCCCCGAACAGCTGCCAGAAGGCCAAATCATCATGTTCGTAAACGACAACATCGATACGGTATGCAGCCTTGTCGAACGCGCTGCAGAGGAGCACTCCCTGGCCGAAATCGATGCGCAGCTGGCTCAAGCGGTCCTTGAGCGCAAACAGCACAACGAGTCTCGTCCGAACGAGCCTTTCAACAATCCACCAGTAAGTCGTTGGGCGCAAATGATCCCTGAGCCGTTCCGTCAGGACCCGCAAGGTGTCAATGCCAGTGGGCTTAATCGCCAGCAGCTGGGCTTGTACGAAGATTTTGGTCGCCAGGCGCGCATCACGCCCGCCGCTCACGCCAACAGCGCGTCGCAAGACAGTCGTCAGCTACCTGATGTGTTATCCGAGAGCTACCTGCCAAACATGCCAACACCGGCAGAGGTTCCGGCACTTCCAAGACAGACGCCACAGCAGCGGATGCAGGGCATGCAACTGCCACAAAACCAGCATCAAGTCAACGGATACCTCGACGGTCCGAACATCGGCCAACGTATTCTCGAGCTCTTGCAGGACCTGCAGCAGGCTTCTCGAGAGGCGCTAGAGGAGCACATCATCGAGATCGGTGAAGCCGCGCCCATTCGCCGCATCTTCGAACAACTCATTGAGCTCATCGGGTCTTCCGTACAGAAAGACAATCTCGCCGTCGCAGCTGGGCAGCAGTGCTTGATGGCGATTTTCAGTGAGGCACAAAAGCGGCTCGAGACCGAGGTTTTCGTTCGTCTGTTGGTGCACCTCTGCAAGATATCGGTCCCCGCTGGCCGCCACCTCACAATGTATCTTGCCAGTAACGACGACGACAAGCTCTTCAATGCAGGCGCGGCCTTGGCGTTGCTGGGTGAAGGTATGCTTGAGGTCCAGCATATTGACGTGCAGGCCTCAAAAGCCCTCCGAGCCCGACGACCAGTCGTCTTCACCTTCTTGCGAGACTTCCTTGACGAGGCACTGCTGAGTGACCATGCAGTAGCGTTGCGGTCGGACTTCGCCCTCACCTACGAAGCGCTTGGCCAGTGGATCGCAGACGAGCCCGATAATGAAGCTGCGCGCAAGATAATGTCAAGACTGCAGATCGATGCCAGTCAACCGAACGGCATGCCGAGCCCGCCCCAGCACGATAAGCGCGATCAGCTAGAGTACATCTTCGAAGAGTGGATCCGCCTACAGCGCAAAGAAACACCGGAGCGCTCGTATCTGGCTTTCGTCCGCCAGCTGTACGAGCAGGGCATTGTCACCGAGGGGGACGAGACCATGGCGTTCTTCCGTGCCAGCCTGGAAATGTCTTGTGCAGCCTTTGAGCGGGTGACCAGCGCTCCGTATGCCACTCAGGATGCGGCGTACATTCAGATTGATGCGCTCGCGAGACTCATTGCGTACTTGGTGCTCTACCAGAGTCCGACCGATGGCGAGTCGCAAGTGAACAAGGCCAAGTCGCTCGACGCGTTCTTGCGCTTGGTTATCCTCGTCATGAGCGACCATCACCATAAGCAGCGCGAGCGCTGGAGTGCTAGAGTCTACTTCAGGCTCCTTTCGTCCTTGCTGTGCGAGTTGCACGCGGGCAAATCGCAGCTGAGCGTACAACAGGAGCAGGGTGTTTACCGCATCATCGCAACTGCTTTCCAGGTCTTGCAGCCAAGACACTTCCCAGGTTTCACATACCCCTGGCTGTCCTTGATCAGCCATCGACTGTTCGTACCAGCGTTCCTCGGCGGTCAGGGTCGGTCCAACGGTGGCTGGGCGACATATGCTGAACTGTTGAGCACACTGTTCACCAACCTGGGCGAGCTGCTAGGATCCTCGGATGCTTCCGTGGTTGTTCAGGATTACTACCGCGGCGTCTTGCGCTTCCTGTTGATGCTGCACCACGACTATCCCGAGTTCCTCATCGAAAACCATTTGCAGCTGAACAGCAGCATCCCGGTCGAGTGCGCCCAATTGCATAACATTGTCAACAGCGCCGTTACAAGGGCAATCATCAACGACCAGCCGGACCCGTTCATGCCAGGCTTGAAGATCAACCGGCTCGAGCAAGTCCGTCAGGCTCCAGCTATTCAGGCCGACTACGATAAGATCTTGGAGGATATGGGAATCAAAGCCGCACTGGAGCGGATCTGCGCGGGTCCCGACATCGACAACGATGATTATAGCGCCATTGCATCGGCTCTCAACACATTGAAAGGCCCCACCGCCGCCCCTGTCGGCAATGTCCTGATCGGTGTTATCGGCGTGCACGCCACTTCCGCTTCGTCGGTCTTCTCCTCCGCCGCAGCACCAGCTCGTCTGCTCGAACGACTGCTTCGCGACACCCAGCCTGCCGTGCGGTACCAGCTCATCATGGCTATGATGAATCAGGTGCGCTACGTGAACGCACACACGCACTACTTCTCCACCGCCCTACAGCACATCTTCGGCATCGCGTCAGAGGACGTCCAGGAGCAAATCATGCGCGTGCTGGTCGAGAGGCTCATGGTGCCCCGCCCGCACCCATGGGGTGTCATTGTCTTGATCCTGGAGATGGTCAAGAACCAGGACTACGACTTGTGGAATCTGCCGTTTATGAAGACGGCGCCGCAGGTGCAGCAGATGCTTGCCGGGCTGGCACAGAGCCAGGACCGCATTCCGAGGAGTCCATTGGGCGGCATCATGTAAGAGGGCGAGCGACTTCAGTCTCGTCTCTCAATCACTTCACTCGACCTTTCGCAGGGTGAGGTTCAGAAAGGCCGCAGGGGCTTGTGATGTATTGTCCTATTCTTCGACCATCCAGCCACGAGGGAAGAGTTCCTATACATGTTCTTCACTCAGACAGCGAGGAGTATAAGGGAGATCACTCTACACAATATACTTTTCAGCGACGAATGGGAGGCGTTCTTGACTGCGTTGCTCGAGTACCGCCGCCAGTTGCAGCGCTGGGCTTCGCCTGCGCGGGAAAGAGAGGACAGAAGGATGAGGTTCATGTCACGTACGGAGGCGCGCGGTGCATGGATGCCCGCGCTGATTATGGTATTGTAAATCTATGCATTGGGTCGGGGTTGGACGAGTGAATGTTTAGCTGTAGTACTAGTAGTGCATAATGCCTTCGATTCTGTGAACGTTCCGAAATCGAGGTGATGGTCCTGGAGTAGATCATATCGTTCAATTCACTTAATTAACACTTGGGTTCGTTGCCTTTCGTAGCTACACGTTTGGGAGTATACCGTGGCCCATGGGTACAACATCAAAGGTTGGAAGCATGTGATCAGGTAAACTGCGCACGGTCCACCAGGGCTCGGACAGCTTCCCAAAGTACCGAAAGAAACATTTCGCCTCCGTCGTCGCCGTCGTTGTCGGATTTCTTTCGAGTACACCGCTGGCGCACCATGGTACGTGGTCAGATAATGAGGAAGCCGATTTCAGTGTGAGAGCGATGCTAACATCGACACCAGGCGCATCGCATCATAAGTCAGGTCGTCTTCACCGGCGCAAGGGTATTCGGCAGAGCCGTACGTCGCATCCCCTTCCTCACCCCTCAACGGCGCTCCCATCGCTAACACGCGAAACCACAACGACCAGTTCGCCGAAGCCTACAGACAAGCCTCCGCCTCCCAGAAATACGCCGCGCAGCAAGCCGGCAACCCGACCGCCGCCAACACCATGTCCTCCGCCGGTCTGACGCTGGACGAAGCCTGCCGCATCCTGAACGTCTCGCCGCCCAAAAGCGGCCAAGCACCTCTGGACAGAGTGCACGAGCAGTTCAAGCGGCTGTTCGACCTGAACGATCCGAAGAAAGGCGGCAGTTTTTACTTGCAGAGTAAAGTGCTCCGCGCACGGGAGAGGATCGAGATGGAGGTACGTGAGGCGGAGGAGAGGGCGGAGAGGGAGGAGGAATTGAGGAGAGGGTGGAGGCCGAAGTTGTACAGGGATTGAGATGGGTCGGGGTGACTGGATAAGAGCTTGCCCTTTGTCGGTTCCTCGGCGTCTTTTTGGGGGTTGGGAAAAGGGATTTGAGGGTATGTGCTGACGACTGGCTTTCTCCTCTGGTGTAGGCGCAAAGGCTGAAACGACAGTCGCAACAACAGTCGCCATCCAAGAGTGACAACGGCGGCAGCTGAGACCTCGATCCATCGTGTTCGACCAACACTCCCCGACGCTGGTGTATTCTGGACCTTTTCTTCGATTTCTTGCATAGCGTGGCGCTCCTGGTGGCTTTTTCATGAAGTCTTTCGAGCGAGCATTCGGTGGAGACGGCGTTTGGGGAAGGGGGTTGGGTGGGATTTCCGCAGCTCTCCGCTCCATCGGCCTTGAGAGTGTTCTGGCGCACCTTTACAGGCGCGTGCCTTGTGGCAAGAATGAAAGCTACTCGGGCCACCGGCGCAGAGAGAGCTACAAGCGACTTTGCGTGATGGAATCACTTTATATAACGCTGGCGGACTTTATAAGCGCAATTGTACAAAAGATGCTTCAAAGCAAAACCAACCATGTTCAAACCACCACACCGAAACCATCACACCTTCCTCTTCAACAACCCCTTGAAGAAATCAAAACTATTGCTATCACTCTGCAAACTCCACACCTTCCCCGTCGGCCGATCCTCCCACCCCAGCTCCTCCGCAACCAATAATCCCCAATCCTCCGTAATCCCCTTGATCCTCGCCCGAGCCCCGCCCTCCGTCTCCAGCGTCACGATCTGATCCCGATGCAGCCAATCGGCGTAATACACCGCCTGCAACTCCCGACTCCAGCCTTGCCGGCAGAACGTTGCGTACAGCCCCTCAAACTGCGTGAGGATCGCGGCAAGGAGCCGCTCGAGTTGGAACGGCGGGAGTCGGTGTTTGGCCGCGATGTGCGCGAGCGAGGTCGTGGGTCCAGAGGTATTGGAGACGTTGAGGCCGATGCCGACGACGAGCGTGTAGTCGCCGCCCGCGTACGAGGAGTTGACGAGGATGCCGCCGATCTTCACGTATTTCGCTTCGCCTGATAGTGCGGAGGGGTCGAGGGCGTAGACGTCGTTGGGCCATTTGAGTTTGATGGGTAAATCGCGGTAGGCTTTCTCTGCTTTTGCGCTGGTGTCGTAGTTTTTGATCCCGGCGACCACGGCCATGGCGGCGAGGTACTGGACGAAGACGACGGGCGCGGTGGAGGAGAGGGAGAGGCTGTGGCGGAGGACGGTGCTGAACATCAGGCTTCCGGGAGGGGAGACCCAGACGTTGGTGCCGCGGCCGCGGCCGGCGACTTGCGTTGTTGCGGTTGCGGTTAGGCCGGTAGGGAGGTGCGATAGGAGGGTGGGGTTCTTTTCCAGGAGGGTGCTGGTGCTGGTTACGACTTTACCGTAGAGGAGGGTTTTGCCGAAGGCGCCGGGGATAGGGGGGTGGCGATGATTGTATTCGGTACGGTGAGAGGCGAGGGCGGTGTAGAAGGCGGCATGATTGAATGATGGGGTGAGCCGATCGTTTAAAGGTTCGGAGAGGTGGGCGAGGAGGTGTTTGGGAAGGGCATTATAGTCGATAAGTCCATCGGTTGCCGCCGCGTGGTCTGTGGGGTTTGTTTGCCCATGGTCTTGTGCATCTGCAGTGAGTAAGGGGTATTTTACCGCCTCCATGTCCAGTCGATCTGCTTGTTCGAGGACGAAGGTATCGTTCTCACCCTTGATGCATTCGTTTCCGTCATCACTTACTGAAATGATCCCTGCCTCACACCACGAGTCCACGAGCTCAGCAACCTCACCATGCTGCATGGAAGACAGATGTAGAGGAGAGAGCGATGGTACCGCTTGAGTGTCTGGGCTGACCTGCAGCCCGAGCTTTGCCAGACAGCCTTTCATGAAATCGGTGCGCTTCTTGTCGTCTGCAACGAGCGCCGCCACAACAGAGGCATAGTCGCTGTGGCCGGTCGGTTCGGTGGCGGAGAGGTTGAGGCCAGAGAATCTATATGAAGCAGAATGGTTAGCCGATACAATGAGGCAGAATGAGGTGCAAGTGAGGGTGAGAACATACTCAGGATGAGGCCCCGTGAGCACGACAGCACCATCACCAACCTTACAATATACCACTGCCGCATTTCCCTCTCCAGAACCCACATCCAATTCGTCCACGTAGCTCGCCAATACTTCCACACCTCGATCCTGGAACTTTTCCGCATCCACAAACACCCCTCCACCGTTGTAATACAGCCTCACGCTGTCCGGCACCGGCGTCCCGAACCTCCCCCTGTTCACGTTGACTTCCGCCGCCCGCGTCCCGGCCTCAGAGTGGTACTCAAACCCGGCGAACGCCAGACCCCTACAAACGCCCGGATACCAGCCCAGCTCCCTCTCTCCCACAACCTCCATCCCTTTCCTCCCAACCTCCCACTCACACCTCGCACACCCATAATACCCTCCCGCGCACAAGCCGAGGTACTTCCCTCCCATAGAAACGTACTGCTTGATACGGCGATTCCCTTCGCCGTTGAGCGTGCGAGCGTAGCCCATATC
>Ga0058703_1000300_pt1 | contig 10964 bp, 4 predicted proteins | sample AgamicMgMae_FD_83782 | JGI IMG/M metagenome (GOLD analysis project Ga0058703, IMG submission 83782) | Agave microbial communities from Guanajuato, Mexico - Mg.Ma.e | ecosystem: Host-associated > Plants > Phyllosphere > Phylloplane/Leaf | place: Guanajuato, Mexico | collected 2012-06-04
AAATAAATAACGGAAAAAGTGACAAAAAAAATTGGAACACGGCTGAAACAAATGGATGTGATGGGAGGAAGGTACACGGTCGAAACGCTAAGACAGTCTCAACCAGGAAGAGTGATTGAAGTTAAATTTGGATAGTGAGAAGAGGAGACGAAAAGTTTACAAGGATAGGGAATGATTCAGGAGAACTCAAGAGGAGAATCGCGGCTCATGTTTTTACAATTTTTCAAAAATCACAATTTTCTGGTAACAACACACAGAGCGTCGTGCGTGAGCCTCTCGAGTTGTGGACGGAATTTCTACCTACCGGCCTTGTATGAAGAGGGTGGTACCAATCTACCATAATTGTGTTGAGTGTGAAGCGAACGGCGCCGCACAGTGCGCCGACGTCCAATATCGTTTCTCACGTACTGTCTGACAACTATAAGATGAGCATCGAGAAACACGTTTTTTCGTTGTATGCAGGGGTTCCACGCATGATGCGAATAAGTTAGGAGTTCATATACGCGTGCCATTGTTTTACATTCAACATTAAATAATTCAGACTAAGAGTTCTACATCGTCACTGATTCAAAAACCCTCCGACGGGAATAACCGAGCTCTTTTCAATTTTGCTACGAACATTCCTTCCTATCGCATCGCAGATAAGAGAACGCTTTCTATACCTGCAATAGACTTACAGATACACTAACATTACGCAGTTTAGGAATATTTTCACAATTGAACGCGTTTCTCGATGCTCATCTTATAGTTGTCAGACAGTAGTGAAGAAGAGAAGACAGGTGTCATTGGGCAATGGGCACTGACAGGACTCAACACAATAACCACTGCACCGTCCGTTTCAAGGTCAACTAATGTGACGGTGTAAATGCTGTGCAGTGTCCCAGTGTCTGCGCGCGCACAGTGCGCTGTCATTCGGCATGGACGCGGGGATGTGTGGGGATTGTGGTATGCAGGTGGTAAGTAGACATTCCATTAAAAGCATTACCAACTCAAAAAAAATTATTACGAAACTTCCTGGAGAGACAAACAAAGCATTCGGCACTTGGCATATGTTTATGACTACATCACGTACTGTCTACTGTTTAAATGGTCAATATTTCTGTTGTCGCTCCCTTGCTCGTTGTGTCAACTGTCAAGTCCTAGTGTTCTAAGGGTATACAACGTCGCGGACGATAGAGTAAGTACTGAATACCTAGATGATGTTGGAAATGTCTTAGGAAAGTATATTTCTATGTTTAAGCACATTATTTATAATTCAGTATGTCCTATAATATTGTTCATACCGCCGGTGCCGTGCCTAAAACACGAATATAAACCTCTTCCTGTTAGATTAGAACGTCTGTAACGAATCTATTTCTCACTCTTAAACCCTGAAATAATATTTTAGTAGGTACGTAGGCTACCAAGCCTGTAATGCGACAGACAGAGGATGAAAAACTCAATTTCTGAGTAAACCCTTATATGAATTATATAATTCACTAATCACCATTGATGTTCATTATTTTGTTGAGTGGTCTTCTTAGAATGACAACTTGTGCATGCAAAAAAAATGTTTCGTTTTATAGGTGTGACTCGTGCGTTCTATTTTTTGGATCGTTGGCCTGCCCAAAATTTAATTATGTGTATTATTCGTGCTGAACGTTATTCCGATTGTTTTAGCTCTCTACCGTACACGTTCAATAATGTTGGCCGATTTTTTGAATGTCTATAGACAGGGCTATTCAAGATATTTCTGAGCACTATTATTTATTTTTTCTCTTTAATGAATTCCTTTGCGGTGGACACTTTGCCTATTGGTTACAATACGAAGAAAGTTTCTAATGATTACAGCTCGTAAGTTTATATGTACTACAACTAACAGAAAGTATAGGTAGTGTACTATACAAATAATATTATAGGATTCATCTTTCGTTACAGCTCGTAGAAGATTAGTAGTACGCTTGATGAGTTTTATACTCGCAAGCTAGACGATTGCTGAAGCAGATATACGAAATCAGAAGTAGCCGCTCCTAAATACTGTCAGTTCCAAGACATTGTAAGTTTGTCCTCGACTTGGTTCCAAAAAAAGAAATCGAATATACTTGTATAAATGTTATTTTATATATATAGTCTATATCCGTATAATTTATGGGTTTTTTTTCTTGTTTTCCTAATCATGACAACATACGCACGTAAATTCATTACTTATGTGTACATGTGCAACTTGAATACGTTATTGATTTAAACAGAGTATGTAATTCAACTCATTTAGGCCGACTATTGGGATGAGATAACTGAGTGGCGATCCTGTGATCGTCTTCAGCCAATTTTATCTTGGCAGATTACATCAATCCAATCCTCACTTTAAATGGAATTGAATATCGAAGTACTGAATTCACCAATTTTTCTCGCTTCAATATTTTTCATCAATAATTGATGCTACGCGCGCAACTCGTCAGGCATACGATGGAAAACAAAATAGTTGAGACCAGCAAGAAACGTAAGGGGGAAAAAAGGAAAAATAAAAACTAGAAGCCTTTTTATTTCATACTGTGAGTAATTCGATGGAAATATATCTACTCTAACCCATCCAATAAATAAACATATCATCTCTGAAAGTACAAGTAGGTAGTGAAATCTCATGATAGTTATAGGCGTATGAAATGATGAAAGTTTTCATAAATAACGAACTTAAGTGTCCATCCAGCAAGTAAATTCGTATTCAACATAGTCTAACGACTTTTTTTTGGGGGGGGGGGCACTCGAATGTGCATTCATTGAAGCTAGATGTTACACCGATTTTCTACAATTCAAGCATTTCAAAATGTGAGAATCTTAGAACTCTATTTTCTCCTTCTTAGAATCCATCCAGCTCCTTCACCTGTTCTAACCGCACAACAAGCTCTAACCTGCTATGCTATTAAATAGCCTGTAAAAATAAAATTAAAAAGATAAAAAAGATACCTAATCTTCAAAATGTTCTATAGGAGCGATTTTTCATCCGATAAAGCTTTTTTTAGTCTCAGGAAATGCAGAAAACTATGAAGAATCGATTGATGTGAATATTGAGACAGAAATTTTCCTAGTTATGTCTAGGTTTTGCGCGTTGCATCACAGTTCTTCCTCATTCCATTCTGAAGAATACTTGATCCCCATTATATGAGTAGGTACAGTAGAGAAGAAGAAATATATGTAGTCGTGTTGGTTCAGGTACGGCGGTATCATCAATATTGAAGTGTGCAATATTTTACTTGGGTAATTTTGTGAAATGGGTAAAGGGAGTCAGGAAAATTTGATGACTCATGATTGAACATATAGCCTTATTGTCTCCCCCCCCCCCCAGGGTGAAAGATTTCTGAGCAACGTAACAATTTCAGGGTGACCGATCGATCTGGAAAACTAGAAAGTCAGGGAATATCAGGAGGACTGCGTGACAATGACAAATACAGCGTCCTCAATCACGTATGACTTTATTGTTCGTATGATCACAAGTTTGAATGTTACGACAATAGCGAGGGACTGAGAGAAGCGACGTCCGAAGAGTTTTCCGCGAGTACTAAAAGTGATTGCCGAGAGTTTTTCTTTGACAGACCAGCAGCGGATATATAGGAGTGCCGTTTGCAAAGTGGGGAGGGAGGACTGGATATATGTAGGGATACGCCAGCTAATTGAGAATGAGTAATTAGCTGATGCATTGTTTCCTATGTTAATAAGTGATGCGTGACAGTCACGATGTACCGTTATTTCAGGTCCGTCTCCTTCCCCTCCCCTTAATTCAAATTGAGGGTCCGAAATAGGCGTAATCAATCGTGCTCCGATTGTGCTTAATTGTGTTGTATCTATTTTCGATCGTGCTGGTCATCTCCCCTCAGATATTACGGGGTAGGGGGGCTGGGGAGACGTCAGCTCATTCTCCCATTGCAAATTTTTGGTCAGAAACAATGAGGAACAATTGTGCTGTGAATTTTTTCAATTGTGCTGCTCTCCTCTTTGAGATAGGTTGGGTGGAGTATTGAAGCTCAGCCCCCTCCCCCATTGCAAATTTTGGGTCATTGCCCTCAATTTTGCCGAATGCTGCCTCCCCCTTACAAATACGGGGGAGGGCTCCCACAATTCAAGAGGCTCAAGTCCTCAAAATTGTGAATTATGTGGCTGAGATTGCCAGAACCAATTACACATGCTCGAGTTGTGCTGACGTTTCTTTTTAAGTGTGTTGCTCGCCTCTCATAGATACGGGGAGTGGTTTCTCCAGATAATAGGCTCAAATCTCTAACATCGTGAACTTCTCGCTTGAAATGAGCAGAATCAATGGTGCTCGATTTGTGTTGAATTGTGCGGTATTTTTTTCAATTATACTGCCCCCCTCAAAGATACAGGTTGTGGTTCCACAAAAAAAATGGGTCTAAATCCTTAAAATTGTGAAAATTATTCAAAATATCAGCAACACCGTTTATTGCCAATCGGGCACAGTTGATTGCTACCAATTCGCAATTTTAAGGACTTAGGCCTCTTATCTAGAAGAACCACCCTCCGTGTCTATTAGGGGGTGGCTGCACAATTGAAAAAAAAAATGTCAACACAAATCTAGAACAACACACATAATTTGCAATTTTGAGGACTTAGGTCTATTATCTCATGGAACGGTCCCCTGTATCTGTGAGGGGGAAGCAGTACATTTAAGAACTACGTCAGCAGAATTGCGCATTAAGCCTATTTCAAACCCTAATTCGAAAGGGGGCAGGGAGACGAACCTCTCTATGAAATTAAATCATCGTCGATTGTAACTTGTTAGCAAATAATTGTCAAACGTTCGCATCGGAATATCATTGTGACGACTTTGATGGCGCCACAGTCCGGAAAATTCAGGGAACAATTCACCGAACTTTTAGGAAGAAGACAATTCTACATTTGACTTCTAAGGTCACATATAATAATACATCATTCAGATAAGGAGAGAAGTTGGCGTTTACCACTCTTGTGTTTACAGCTCTCACCAAGGCTCGTCCCGTTGTGACTAAACCGTAAACACTCGTTCATAACAATGGTTAACTTCTCTCCCTTGATGCCCAATGTACTATTTCACGTCTTCCAAGTTCAGAATGCAGAATCTCCAAAAATTATAACACCGATAAATTAAAATCGAAATTTGTATTGTGGGTCGAGAATTAATACTTCTATGATTTGGGTAGAGCGAATGTTGAGGGTTGGGGGCAGCAGAGTGCAAAAATCTGCGAGAAGTATGCAAAAGTCAGGTACATGATGGAAAAATGTCGGTCACCCTGAATTTTTACCAATGAATCATCTACCTTTATCTTGAGTAGTCGACAATAATTCTACCAGAAGTCTCAAAATTGAACAGGAGCAATCAGTCCTCTAGGTACTTCCATTCCCAGAAATACTACGATAGTTCCACGCGCAGAAAGTTTTTGTAATGAGGAAAGTATGTACTTCAATTATTGTGCTCCGATTGCGCTGAATCATTTTCAATTGTGCTGGCTCTTTCATTGAGATACAGATGTGGGATCCACACGGTGTGACCAATTTAAAGAAGCATTTTTATCATATCGTTGACCTTGCACCTGTATCTGGAAAGAGAGGCCAGTACAATGAAAAGTAATCACAGTACAACTGAACACAACCGATTGAGCACGATTATTGATCTAATTCCAGACCCACGATTTGGGGAGGTGACAAGGAGGGACGAAGTCATCATTTTGGAATATCAACATGAGGAACGGAATCATGTACTTTAATTTTCACAGACCGTCTCACCTCGCGTTCGCACTGAAAACATAGGGAACATACAAGTGTAACCAAACCATTTGTTTACTGTTTAGTGTAGTGCAGTGTAGTGAAGAAAGGAGAAAAAAAGGAAAAGTTGAACTTGACCATCCAGTGAAATAAATATTTGTTCTGTATTCTTTCAGCGCCAGGCTTTACCATGCCACGTCCCAAAAGTTTCGATGTGGAAATACTCCGAGATGTCCTTCTAGATCATAAGTCACTTCTGTTTGACATAGAAAAGAAGAAGTACAAAGGTCCAAGGCACGAGTGTTGGACTGAGATTGCGGATGTCATGGGAGGTGTTGTAAAACCTAAGCATATCTATACAATTGTGACAGAAAATCGATATGGAATTGCTGATAAATTTGGTTTCCAGTCAAACGTTGATCCTGAATCTGAAGAGGACATTGGTGAGCCAGTCAGTGGTTACGAGTGTAATTCTCATTCAGGGGATGGTTTCGAGTCTAACAAAGACTTTAATGTTTTTAACGAAGATGTTCCTGAGAGAGAATCTAGTCGCCGTCATTCATTGGATAATGATATAATGAATTTCGATTTGTCACTGCCTGTATCTGTTTGGAGAGGATTGTTTTGTACTAGAGAGTATAAAGATAATATTCGGGTCACAAGAAATTATAATGTTTTGAAACCGTTTGATTGGACAAACATAATTTATGATTCATTCTTCGAGAAGACACGTTTAAATTGCTGCCTCAGCTTTGAGAGAAGTAAAGTGACACCATTCGGAACAAAATGGTTTCTAAAATTTACTGGGCACTGTTCGGATTGTGACAGCAGATTAACTGGTATCACAGATCAAGAGCCAGCAAATGATTCTCCTTTGGTCATTAATTGTGAATACGTTGGGAATTTCAATTTTTGTGGAAGTAATAAGAAGCGCAGGCTAATTGGAATGAAACGCATAGAATATTCAGAAAAAATGTTGAAAGAGAACAAGTCGCCCGCCTACATAAGGAGAGAAGAAGCCAGCAAAAAGATGGATTACGGCGATCCAGAGCCCAGCAGCATACCTACAGGGAACACTTTACGTGTACTAAAACATAAATCGAATTTAGATACTGTTCTCGATCATGATCCTCTTCCATCTGTATTGAAAATGAAGTTGAACCCTCCATACAATTGTATTTTGCATGATGTCGGTGCTGAACCATTCTTCCTCCATTACTGGACGTCGACGGAAATAAACGCATACAGGATGTACGCCAGAAGAAATAAAAATTGTACTATATCTATTGATGCCACAGGAGGTATTATCAAACAATTAATTGTGAATGGCAAAAAGAGTAGTCATATTTTTTTGTATGAAATCACAGTGCACGATGCAATTAAAGGCCTCCAGTTTTCAGCAGCTCACATGCTGTCGGCGCGCCACAATAATAATGCCATCTCGTTCTGGTTATCAGAATGGTCCCGAGAGAATGACGTGCCTGCGCCCCGGACAGTAGTAATTGACAACTCCATGGCATTAATAATGGCTTGTGTGAGAGTTTTCACACAGTATAGCTCTGTACCAATGTACGTACAAGTATGCTCTGAATTGCTCACAAAGACACGACCTAAAACCGATGTACCCCATTGTTACATCAGATTAGATTTTAACCATATCATGCATTCCGTAGCTTCTTGGAATGAATTGCACGGCAAACCGAAATGATTTAGGAACTTCTATCTACGGTCGTTAGGTCTCGTCATTTCCTCCACAGATTTTGATGATGTGAAAAAATTACTTGAACATATTTTTTATGCCTCGCTACATGAAGAAGATGGATATAACAAAGATGGCGACCCAACGGCCTGCCAGAGGGCAAAGCTTGCGTTAAAAGCACGCATCGCTGGTCATCATAAGCGTCGTAGGTCCACAGATGAAGCAGGATATGAAGGAGATAGCAACAGTGGGGACGATGAAGATATTCTCGACTATGATGATTGCAATGAACACCTTGATGAAGTCAATGATGGTCAAGAAGAGATTTACAATGCCTTATCTTGCGGGCCTCAATTATCTTTTTTTGACGACATCACAAATATTTTTCAACGATGTGAACGCGAGCAGAAGCATAGTTGCAATAGAGGACCTGGTGACAACATGCAATACTGTCCTTCTCTAGCCGCACGTATACTAAAGTTCTCGAAGTTGCTACCTTTATGGTCAGGTGTCATGGTACCAATTTTCGGATATGGTTCATTGACCGAGTCATCTGCACCGTCAGAAAGCCGCTTCAATGACTTGAAAAATCGAGTTTTCAGGCACAAGTCATTACCAGTGCGGTTAGATACGTTCATTGAAACACATGTTACTTCTATCATCGGAGAGATGAATCTAACCAAAGCAAAATATGACCAAAACGATGCTGATGTGGGTGTGAAAAGTGATGTATCACCAATGACGAAAGCGACCAGCAGAGAACAAAACCCTGTTCTGGCCAACGTCATAACAGGAATGAATGTCACTAACACTAAGCTAGATAAAGATGATGATGATGATGATGATGATACCTTCACTGAGACAGCAGTAGAAAATAGGCGTGGTCTTGCTGATGATGGACGCGAAAAACCATTAAAGAATGTCACCAAGCTAGGTGATGATGATACATTCACTAAGACAGCGGTAGAAAATTGGCGTGGACTCGCTGATGATGAACGCGGAAAACCGTTAAAGAAGAGAAAACAAACTTATCTGGACTGCGATCCAACGATACAGTTCGTGAAAGAGAACTACAGTAAAGCAACTGTTATCGGTTTACTGAAAAATGGTAGTGATTCTCATCTTCAGGCGGTGACTATTGAAAATGAATCCTACTCATTACAGTATACCTGCGCGTTTGATTCAATATTTCAGATTGTTTACGTTGCGTCTGCCGATTCACTTGACTTCAACTTCTTTGTGACCCATCACCCCAGTCAACAGTTTTTCAGTATGATAGCCAGTGCAGTTAAGGATGGTATAACGGCACAGACCTATAGAAAGAGAGCTCAACTCCTGTTGAATATGTACCCGGCCGAAAATCTGAAATTTAATGGAGCGACTAGGCTCCACACTCTCAACTGTGTAACAACAGTTCAGTGGATAGTGAGGGGGCTCTTCAATGATTTTCCGTCGCTATGCCATGAAATCGAGTGCCTCTCATGCAACTCAACTACGACTAAAACGCTGCATATTATGGTTGCGAGTTTCCCGACACCTATGACCAACGTTAAAAATCTGCAGCAACTTTTATGTGCTGAGATTGAAAGAAGTACTCGCAGATGTGGTCAATGCGGTTCAGACAACGTACATCGCCGTGACTCGTGGGGGGAGAATTTATGGATAGAGTGCTGCTACCAAGAATTGGATTTACAGGTCTTTATATTAGCCCAAGGATGACTTCATGTTGGAAATTAGGGCAAAATAATAATCTCCGTGTCGTATGATTTTGTGATTTTAGGTGAAGCTCCAAGATATTCCGGTAGTTATAAAAATGAATGACGAACTTGATATTTATCACCTACGAGGAGCCATTCAATTCATTCCACCAGTGGGTAAGACAGCCCTGGGTCATTACATGGCGCTAGCATGGAGGACGCAAGCCCAGGTCTGGGAGCGTTATGATGATTTCGCTTCGAAACGGACTGCAGCCAGAAAAAACGGCATCATACAGGCGCAACTTTTGTTTTATACCAAATAAATATACTTTAGGTGTTGGGATTTCTCTGTTTATTATATTTTAAGTTCAGAATGTTCCGTTGTCAGAAAAATGACTATTGAAAATAACTCGTACATACATTTTTTTCATTACTGTTTTTGTTAACACTATTTATATATGCTTCTCACGTCATTGTTTCATTTGATACTTTAAATACTCTACGTACTCGTGTATTATACTCTATTTTGTGTCTCATTATTCGGAATTTTTTATTTCTAATATAATAGGTCTGTCCGGGCGCTATTCAACATAGCTGAAATCGTTGAAATTGAAGTTTTGCTGAAGTCTCTATGAAATCTGATTGGTCAATTAGAGCTGCTGCTTATCAGTTTTGTTCTCATTGACCAATCCCACCGCGTGAAAACTTCAACTAAAATTAAACTTCAAACATTTGAACTCTGTTGAATGGCGCCTGAACAGACTGTTAATGTAGAATGGAAATCGACGAGGTACCTAAATCGACGTTATGGTTCGAATTTACACAAGCATTTTTAATTTATGAAACCAAGAAATACAGAAACCTATTGTACTTCAGCATGCTCATCATGTCCTTACGCGCCAGCGCCAGCGTCAGCGAAGTAAGTATGTAGAGTCTCAGACAAAGGTAAGCATCTCTGTTTAACGGGGATGCTCTTACCTTCGAATGAATAAGGGCTAAGTTGTTGTGCTTGTATGAAGAGGGCCGTGTACCACCACCAACCTACAAGTACCCAGTCTTAGCAACAACAGACTATACTGCACCGCGTGTTGAGTCACAGTACAGCACGGGTCGTGTCCATAATTACACAGCACAACAATTAGGTATTGAAGATGTTTAATTTTTTGAGGACGCCTAAAAGGAAACAAGGCTCGAAATTGTGACGTATTAACAGAAGACGGTCTTTGGAATCACTTTCAGCCTAGAAACTACACTTGTTAGATTTACATACATTTGTTTCAGGTACACACCTATAACTTCAAAATATTTGAAATTTTTGCGTCAAGTTCTTGTTTACTGACAGAAAAATCAATCTAATGTGGACTTGTTTAATGAGGATGTGGAAACCTGATATTAGGAGAGGAATAGACCTGGTCTCCCAAGAAAACTTCCCCAACAGATAACTTCCAAGTCCAAGATATGTAGACATTAACACCTTCTCATTCTGGGTTCACTAAAATGGAGCTTTTATTCGTCCCCGTAAGTAATGTCTAGAGGAATATTAAAGGGACAGGGCATCATACGAGGACGAAAATATGAATGTAGTATGCAAAGGAGAAGCTCCCTCCTATGTATACGTATAGGCCAACCATGAGCCGCGATTCTCCTCTTGAGTTCTCCTGAATCATTCCCTATCCTTGTAAACTTTTCGTCTCCTCTTCTCACTATCCAAATTCAACTTCAATCACTCTTCCTGGTTGAGACTGTCTTAGCGTTTCGACCGTGTACCTTCCTCCCATCACATCCATTTGTTTCAGCCGTGTTCCAATTTTTTTTGTCACTTTTTCCGTTATTTATTT
>Ga0058703_1000302_pt1 | contig 10940 bp, 9 predicted proteins | sample AgamicMgMae_FD_83782 | JGI IMG/M metagenome (GOLD analysis project Ga0058703, IMG submission 83782) | Agave microbial communities from Guanajuato, Mexico - Mg.Ma.e | ecosystem: Host-associated > Plants > Phyllosphere > Phylloplane/Leaf | place: Guanajuato, Mexico | collected 2012-06-04
ACCATGATGGATATTGGAAAGGAACTCATAGAGCTTGTTTGCTTATGCATTCTGAATCTATCCTATACCTAATCGTTACCATAACACTAAAGAAGATCGTGAAACATGCGCAATGCGCGGGTATATGTAAAAGAGTGTAACCATCAATCCACCTCATTCGGTCTCACCTTTCGAAATGGTCCCGGGGCGACTCGTATGACAGTGGCTCATATCTGCTCTCACCAGCTTGTCTGAGCTGATGAAGTTGTTGGCTCGTCAAACCAAAATCGAAGTTTGAGATTTCTGTTCCCGAAGGATAGTGGACTTGCGGACTGTTTCTGCGGTGTGGGCTCCGAGGCGGTGGCGGGGGAAGCGATTCGTAGCCTTCATGTGCAACTGAATGGAAGCCATCACCCGATCGATGGTAAACACGATTTGCTTCGACGTCTTCTGGTGACCAAAATGGATTGGTTGATTGTGGCAGACTGGTGTACTCTGCTTGGTGTGGGGTGATGGGGCTGACGGGGCTGTCTCCGTATTCTGGAAGCTCTGCGCGAGGTTGTCCACTCATCATTGCGGCATGCATGAGCGGTGTCGCAGGTCTGTTCCGACGAGCGCCGACGTTGATGGGCTCGTCGAACTGGTGAGCAGCAGCGGCGGCTAATGGAATGTGCTCCGATGACGAACTGGCGGCCAGCTCGGCTGGACCCGAGTAAGGCGTGTGCCAGGCACTGCCAGAAGATCCAGTGCCATTCGAGTCGTGGCGCACATTGGCAGTAGCGATTGGTGCGGGAGCGCTTAACATGGCCACGCTGGGCGTGGTGTGCTCAAAGGGCAATTGCTTGTCAGACCAAATACGAGTCTGATGGTTTGAAGATCCAGGTGTTTTCCAAGACTCGATCTCGCTATCGTCTGGAAGCTGCTTGTCGTATTTCTGGTAGGTGCCGGTCTTGCGCTTGCGGCGTCTCATGCACAAGAGTAAGAATACCAGCAGACCGACTGCGACAAGTCCAAGGGTAACACCCAAACCAATGCCGAGTCGTTTGTCGAGTCTCATGCCTTTTTGCGTGTTGCCAATGCCTCCAGCGCCGCTCGACGGGATTGCAGATGATGTAGCGACCGAACTCGTCGGTGATGAAGTCTGAACAGCTTCGACGCTGGATATCGACGGCGAAGACGTAGCGGAACTCGAAACGGAACCACTCGTAGATGTGGGTGTGGATACAGCCGGAGTAGAGGCGACTGACGGCGAAGAGGATATCATAGACGTGACGAGTACCGATGTTTCGAAGGTCGAAGCAGATGTCGAAGTCACTGGAACAGTGTATGTGGCTCCGTTGATGACCACCACAGAAGGCCAAGTAAGAGTTGCAACATCAGATATGATGGTAGATGGGTAATATTCGCTGATCAATGATTCTGCACCAGAGATGAGTTGCCCGATGAGGTTGCCATTCGAGTCATCCTGCCTCTTTGCGATTGCCGTTATAGCAACCATGATGATTGTCCGATCAGGTGTTGCAGATGGCAGTGCGAGTGTGAAAATGGTCAGTAGGGACTAGGCTGGACGAGACCCAGAAACGCAGACTCGCGATTGGAGATGCGTTTGTGCTAAGATATGGAGGAATGATTCAGAAACTCGTTTGAAGAGAAGGTCTGAGGAACATGCTGGGTTTATGGAAAACGTGGACTTACAGTGACCGCAACCATGCACTTTCAAGCGAAGAGCGGTCTAACTCACCCTCGAATAATGTCATGATGCTGCAGGGACGGAGAGACGGCCCTGTGTAGAGTGATAGGATAGAGTGCCAGCAAGGTTCTTCACCCCCGAAATCAATCAAGTCGCGTGGCTGCGACCATACTCAAGATGGTATTGACGTGCAAGGCTAGCCTATCGGAAGGGAGCTGGACCCCTCCTCGACTGCGCCTCTTTGAAGATCATGTGGCTGAGAGGCTTGTCGATGACCGTTGAACGTGTTCTGGCAGTGGCGCATATTGCTTCTGGGTCGTTCGAGCCGGTGAGGAGTGGCACGATCGACCATGTTGGTGTCGAGATAGGATGGTGGGATTTGAGCGAGCGGAGACGCGATTCGGTGTCGAAACAGGTTTGGTGGTCGCTTTTGATGACTCCGCACTGCGTCTCACGACGTCAGAGTTGAACACGACCGGGGTCAAATTCGAAGATCGTTCTCTAGCTTATTAAACAGGGTCTTTTGTTCTTTTCGTGCAATATTTGAGCCTGATACCGGACAGTGGTCGCTAGCGTTCGGATGTCTGGCACGAAGAATGCAGGCACGTCATGGTTGTGTGTTTTTGAATGCAGTCTGTCGTCTGTGGCTTCGCTTCCGTTTTCACATTCGTACGATGGGCGGCATGACGATGCGAGAGTAGATGATAACGAATCTTGTTAGATAAGTCTCTGTGAATAATGCTATAGTAAAATCTGTTTCCGAAATGTGTTATTGATTGTGGGTATCAACCGTCATCATCACCTCCCTTACGCGCCTTGACTGTGTCCTCGACCTTGTTCGCGACACCCCCAAGCCGCGAATTGTAGCATGGGTTCTTCCAAACCCTGCTGATAACCCACAGGCATGGGTGGTAAGCCGTCTGTCTGCTCCATCGGGCCAAACCCCTCCATGCCAGTCATTTGCTGCATCGGCGGAATGGCGAAGCTCTGCCTTGCTGCTCTCAATTGTGCACCAGTAACACTACCTGGCGCGGCATACATACCAAGGCTCGACGGGCGATCCAACGAACCTCGCGTTGGCAATGAGCCTGAATCGTTAGAAGACCTGTGAAGGGGCATCGGCGGCTGTTGTGAGTAATCGTAGGAATATGTTGTGGGCACCGAATTATTCGATGAGGACTGTCGCATCATTTGTGGCCTACTGGCAGTCTGCTGATACTCCCAAAGACGATTTCGGAGTGTTACCAGTATCGGTCCAGCGACTTTGTCAAAGTTGTCTCGCCATGATGAATACCCCCATCGTTGCCCAAGATAATCCAGTGCTTCACCGAGTTGAGAGATACAGTTGACAGCCCGCGTTGTATTGCTGTATGGGTCCATTGGAGGAGAAGGGATCGCTGGCGGTGGAGGGCAATTGGCAGATGTAGTGGGCGGATCAACGTGTACACCCGACAGAACGTGATCCATGTTCTGGTGCAACAAATCGAGAAGTTGCCGACCTGTCATGTATACACGCATGGCGTCGTAAAAAGACACAGGAACCAAATCAGTCGTTGTGTTGATGGCTCTAGACATGAGTCTGGAATAAGTGATGCAATGCTCAAAGATGAGAGTTTGGACATATGGATGTGTCTTCGGAACGCGCGGTGATGGTGACAGCAGATAGATGTAGGAATAGACCAGCTCCATTTCGAACCAGTCATGATGAGCTGCAGATTTCTTGTTCTGATCGTTGAAGCACGTTGCAAGGTTATGACAGGTCTGCCAGAGGTAGGGAAACGGCTGAGACCAGGCTTCTCTGCCCGATTGAAAGAGATCTTGGTACCATTTTGACTGCAATTTTCGGAAACTGACAATGTCTCTGGCGTGTTCGAATGACTTGAGCCATCGTGAGGCGTAGGACGACGTTTTTGGGCCCTGTGAGCCGGTATAAGGCATGCTCACTTGAGCAGAGTCGTCGGAAAATGAAAATGACCGAGTCTGGACGATACTGACGGTCCGATCCATGGTGTAGACGCACCAAAATATCCTGCGACGTAGATCCAGCTTGGCCTTGGGCAAGCTAGAGCCCCTGGGTGGATCTTGGTGTAAGCCCAAATCAACCATAGCACGAGATGCAGCACCTATCAAACTCCAGCTGTCATAGTGATGAGGGTCGACCATTGCGTACTGCGCCAGGAACAACAGAGCTTGTACACTTGTGATGGACCCTGGACGTAGCACATGTTCGGCATGTTTCAATGCAGCAGCGACGTGGCCCATGGCTTCCTGATGGCATTCATCGCCACACTTTTCCGACATCCAGCCATTAGAAACGGCAAGGATCATGCGAACACACCAGTGGTCGAAGCTCGAAGCCATGGGTTGAGTCGTGTCGTTGGCGGTTTTGTACACCGAGTCGATGGAGTAATAAAGACTGGTCTCGTCGAAGAAGGGTAATAGAGTATAAATGTAATCGAGATAATGCTGAATGGTCATGGTAGCAAGATGTCGCGGCGGTAGTGGAGACAGCAGACCCGAGGGTAACGGGTCTTTTGAACACGCCGAAAGGACCAGACGTGCGTACGACATGAAAGATGTGAAACCATAGTAGTCTCGCGAGGTCGCGTTGACGGTGCTGGTCGGGTCAGTGGACTGACGGTCATGAGTGGATGGATAAGGAAGCTTCGATTACTCACAGAAAACCAAAGTCAGAAACAATGGCATCAATGTCGAGCTTCTCTCGTTGTCTGGCCTGTTTCTGTCGAATTGGATCATCCTCGGTGGGAGTTTTGTCGGCGGAATTTTGCGGTTCTTCGTCTTGCTCGTGCATACTGACGGCAGAGGATTTCCTGGCTTGAGCATCTCGCAGCTTGCGCTCGAGTTTCTCAACTCTGGTTTCTAGCGTGGACACAAAACTCCGTTCTTTGCCTCGAGCAAAGTTGTCGTTTGCACTAGCACATTCGGCGCCTTTGCCGTTCTTTTCACACGCAGAGCAGGCCTTGGTTTGCGATGTTAGATTTGTGTGAGGTGGCGTATGAGAGGACATTGGAACACACCGGTAGTTTGCCGTCGCATTTGATCTTTGCCGCTCGACATCTTGAGCAGGCAGCTACTGGTCGGCTAACTTTGAGAAGAGGTGTTTCGAGGACCATGAGTCCCCTACCGCTGCTGGCGGGGAGCTGTGGTTTGGAGACTGTCATGACGATGTTAGCACAGAGGCTTGAGACGACATGAGGTACAAAAAGCCATCGACATGTTCGATGCTTTTGTGGAGTGTGCAGCAGTCTTCTGTGTACAAATCCGAACGGAATGAGGAAGCAGACGTACCTTGTGTGTTTCTCAGGGTAATGCACCGTCAGGCCTAAGCGGCTTGGGGTACGAAGACGTTCCTGTAGGAGTGCAGTACGGGAGGTACAAGTATGTACTCGTAACTAGTTGCGACCAGACAGCCGCAGCGTGTGATGGCACGAGTCGTGACACTGGAGTTTGCGCAAACTTCTCGGTCTCGTGTAGGGATCTGTGTCTGGTACTGTAATCCGAGCAAAGCGAGACGGAGACAGATCTGCGGTAGAGGAAGTGGTTAGAAAAGGATGGAGAGGCTTGATGACGGTACTGTATTGTACGGAACGGTACGAGTGGGCGAAGTGGTGGTGGTGGTGGTGGTGGTGATGGTGGGGTAAAGGTCGCGCTGCGCTGACTCTCGAGCCTTGCGGGTCATAAGTTCACTTGTTTCTACTACTGTATTGCGTGGTTGGCGATGTTCGGAATTCAATGCCAAGCAGCGATGCGATCAGCACAAGGTAAGTTATTACTGTTTGGCGTCTGAATTTTTGTCACCCTTTGGTAAAATCGTACAAATAACCATTCGTCAAGGACTCGAGATTTCACGTACAGTAAGGCTAATCGTAACACGGAAGCCCGAGAAGAATAAGGTAACGTTATCACAGCCTACCCGCGGCAAAGGCTGCTACTGTCTTCCGTACGTAGGGGTAAGTACTGCATACATATTCAAGACCACTCGTGGCGCTCATAGTTCCATCAGTGCCCCTCCACCAAACGGACTTCTATAGTCTGTTGGTGGACCCCTGGGAACATGCCTTGATGCTTTCACCGGCAATGTAGCTGCCTACCGGTGCCGATTTGGTATCCGTTGTTGAATACTGTACTGACTTATCCTGACATTCGGCCTTCAAGGCGGCTCCTTGCGCACTGAATGCACTAAAGATTACAAGGAAAGACGAGAATCGGGCCAGAAAAGTCCTTTTTCGCCCATGAAATCATCATACTACTGTAGGTTGAACTGCTGCAATATAATATTGATTGATCACTGGGTGATCTGCAGTCAATCTTTACAGAGTCATGCCACACTACTAGCTGCCGATCGTCAACCATAATCTACAGAAGACAGCACAAGGTACTTTATTTAGCATCATTTCTCAGTCTCCAAATTCAACGACAAACATAGAAATCTCTGCATATGTATGTTTCCAATTCGTTTTTTTTTCGTTTTTTTTTTTTCATTTGATGAAGCGCTTCTAAGCGATGATGCTGTTTGTGGTGGTGACATGACTCTCCACTTGGTGCTCCAGACCGATGGCAGCCGCTAGACGACAAAGGTTTTCGTCTGTGGTTGAATTTGCTTTGGTACCGAGCATGGAGAACACAAAGACGTTGAAGAATTCGAGTTTTTCTCGGTATGGTCAATAGTAATGCTGGTTCGAGATATCGCAATCGCATGTTAGCGAGACATTCTAGAACGCACAAACACGCTGCAATTTTTTTCATCTGACCGTTGGTTGAAGCGATGGACCCTTTCTTGCATATTTTGTGGAGAGATACGCATGATGCCATGTGCACGAGTGCTATCTTCTGTTCGAACAAAGACATTGTCGGGTTTCGCTCGGCTTCTTCTCTACTACAGTACAGTGGTATCATTCCCTTCAACCGTAACTGCGATGAGCCGTCAAACGTATGGTTCGTAAGCCTCTCGGTCTTACGTACCCGTGCCCGTATCTGACGCTCGCATCGGAAGTGACCGCCTCGACAAGAACACAGGAGTGCTTCCTCTTCCCTTCCGAGCGGCGAATGGAGAATTGTCTGTTGAGGTCCAGAGATGAAGACAACACGCTTTCAGCTGTCTTTAGCTGGTCCAGCAAAGTATCGGAAGCTCGGGGCTCGACTTTTGCCAGGTTGCAGACCCTGCCCTCTCCAGCAGACCAGGTTAGCACCAAAGACAATGCTCCAAATCAATTCCGCCGATTTGTACCAAGCACGCCCACGCACGGTAGCCCCTCATCTTTACACAGAGCAATCGGCAAAACCCTGGCGCAGCCTTGTGACTGGTCAGACAAAACCGTTCGTCGAAAATTAGCTGTCGAACGTGCTGCAGATCTCCCTTTTTTTTTCCCACAATCAGCCTCGGTAATCTGTGAACCTTGTCCTCCTCTTCACGAACGGTACGTATCGCTGTGAATCAACCCTGCTCCTGACTCGACCTACTAGAGGACTCGGAATGTCACCATCCTTCTTGTTGTCTCTATCGTCCCCAACCCGGCAGAGCCGTTGATGCTTCTTTTCGGCTGCGTGGATTGCTGTCGCGTGTGTGATGCACGACGTGTGCTACAGTACAGAAGGGAAAGGGGTCTGGGGAATCACCGCTTCTTACTCGAAACGACTCCAGTGTTAAAAGATCTTGGAAAGGACAAGGAAATGGTCGTGTATGATGAATTACGTCAAATTACCTGAATGCATTGCATGAGCGCAAATGCTCGACTATTGTTGCTCTGCATGCTCCGCTCCATGGCCGGCCATTTATTAGTTAATGATGAACAATCGATGCTACTGTATTCATGAGTGAGGCACAGTGCACCGCACAGTCAACCCTCCCTTTCCCCCCCCCGGTCCGTTTCACTTACCGGATCTGTCTGGTCATGGTAGCTTTGAACCGTCGACGATGCTTGATGTTTGCTCAAAATCTTCTTCAACATTCGCTGCTGATCCACACAAAACAGTCGGGCCCTTCCGAGGAATAAACTCGACCGATCTTGGGTTGGTGATTAACAGGCTGGAAGCCGTCGTGCTGTCGTGTTCTGCCTCCGACGAGGCTCGCGCGTCACTCATACCGTGCACTTCTACCATCCGACGAAGAACTTGCTTCCAGCTTACTGCGCCTGCAAGATGCCGACATTCTGAGAGCAGCTCTTTCACTATCATGACCGTTTCTGTATCCCTCTGTCTTGATGTATCTGCAAAACGACAAACTTATTAGCTTGTCACTATGGATGCTACAAATACACGTACCAATCCATCTCCACATGTCAACGGAGTCGCCGATCCTGGTAAGAAACCCTCGGTCATGTCCACCACCACTACGAAAGACGGCTTCGCCGACGAAATAAACTCTCCTCGAGTAGCTCACACCTTGACTGCATGTACAAGATGTAGACAGGTCAGTTGCAATTGCTCTTGGTCTGCTGCATCAGCCTTACTGACACCGAGAAGAGGAAAACTCGCTGCGACCCGGGACTTCCGAGGTGTGGCCCTTGTGAGCGCACGAATGCCGTCTGCGAATACTGGGATCCGAACAAGCGGCGTAACATAAATCGCGACTATGTTGTCTGGCTACAACACCGAGTGCGAGATCTGGAGAAAGAGGTGGATAAGCTGGACAATGACGACTCCAACGAGGATCCGGAGCACATGGTGAGGGCAGCAGCTTCGGTAAAACTTCAGGACGCAGATGAGACCAAGTTCTTGGGCCCGTCGAGTGGCACACAGCTCACGAGAATCGTCATGCAACTGGCCAAACAATTCGGAGACGCAAAAACCATCAAGGAGATTGTGCCAGAGACAAAAGCCCGAGCAGTAAAGGAGCTATACACCGCCGAAGCGATCAAACCCACGTCCAAGGTCTATCCGCTCATCAGTGATGTTGCTGCCGAGGAACTTCCCAATCGCGACCTGACCGACCTACTCGTTCAACTCTACAATCTCAAAGTGCAACCCATGTACCCCGCTCTTCACGAACCGACCCTCATCAAGGATGTCGAAGACGTTTATGCTGGGAGAGGAGACGATTTTCAAAACTACATTACTCGCATGGTCATAGCAATCAGCTTGCAAAAGATGGACACGCAGTACGCAGGTCTAGCCGATTCTTATTATCTGGCCGCTTTCAAGTACATGGAGGCCGTCGTGCGCCCCATGGACTTGAGGACTTTGCAGTGCTTTGCTTTGATTGCCGAGTATTCACTTCTTACACCTACACGAACCGCCATTTATTACATTGTTGGAATCGCGGTACGACTGGCGCAGGCGCTGGGCATTCACGAAGAAAAGACCATCACTCGAGGCAGTTCAGGAACACAGGCCAACTTTCTCGAGATTGACATGAGACGACGAGTATTCTGGTGCATTCTGGTCATGGAGTGTGGACTGTCGCACGCTTTGGGACGACCCGTCACGTTAGCCATGGGTCGCGATCATCTGGATGTTGAATGGTTTGCGACATGTCCTGACGAGTACATCACCCCGGAAGGCATCGCAGATGGTGCACCAAGAGTCGTGCTGAAAAAGTGGATTGCCATACACTTTTTCAAAATGAGGTTACTTCAACTAGAGATTCGCCGCACGCTTTACCAAAAGAAACGAGCTACGCCGAGAGATGAGAATGACCCCTGGTTCAAGCAAATGCATGCCAAAATGGATGCTTGGCGAGACGTCAGCCCTGACAATGACGAAGGGATTGGACTTGACAAGGTCTGGTTTATTGGCAGATACAACACCATGATCGCCTTTTTATATCGTCCTTCGCCACAGATACCTCGGCCGACTGTCACGGGAGCTCACAAATGTTACGAAGCTGCACGATTCAACATGTACATGACCCGAGAACAGATCAATCGCAAGAACGTTGATGTCACCTGGATCTTCACACAGGCCATCTTCATGGCCATCAATACTATGTTGTGGTCGTTGTCGTACGAAGAGGTGCGAAAGGCCCATCCGAGATCAGAGGTTGTTCAACACCTAACTACTGGCATGGAAGCCATCAGCTTGGCATCTGATCGATGGCCTGGCGTGGCGTCTGCTCATGAGCTTTACACACACATCATCGAAGCAGTCTTGAAAATTTACGACAAAGATGGAGATGTACCGATATCTGCGAGCTCGCCATCTGATGGACCATCACCAGCAACACAGTTTTCCGACCATTCGAACCGCTCTCTCACCCAAAGTCCAACAGCTTTCTCGTCAAATCCTATGTACACTCCGCCTGAACCAAGTAGCAACCCGCATGCTTATTACGCTCAGCCCAAGGGCAGAAGAAACGTCGAACAACTTCCATTACCTTTCAGCTCCAGCAATCTATCTGAACATTCATCTCCATCCGGCGGTGCTCCATCTTCGAGTGCAAGTTACATGCATCACTCTGCGCACCAAAGCCCGCAAAGTACAATGTCCCTACCGTACGGCTCAGACCACCGCACAAGTCGGCCATCTGTATCCCCAGGAGCTCAGCCACAGTTCCAGCCCTTGCCGACCGACTTTGACAACATGGCCTTCCAAGGCTGGAACTCGAACTTTCGACCGAACAATTCGAGTCCCTTTAGCGACTTTGGCATCCCCAACATGGCAACATCTTCTGCATATCACGATTCTCAGAATTACGGCCCGCAGTACCCCGGTCAAGAACCCGTCATGCCGAACCAAGCTATGGATTACTTTGATCCGAATTACTGGAACAACATCAATAGTATGCACGGTAGCGGTTTGACTGCGACTCAACAGATGGAGTTGATGCAGTCGTTGGAGACGAGCGGTGTCAATGATATTAATAGTATGATCGAGGCTAGCAACAGGCTGTTCAACCCGCAAGCCAGACCCGGTTGAAGAAGATGTGACCATGGAAAGAGACCATGCCGGATCGGCTTTTTGAACAAGAATCCGACCTTGGACGATGACTCGACTGGGAGAATGTCGAGTCGGTGAGACAACCTGGACTATCTCGTCAAGCGACGCTGGAGTAGCGGTACACGGTTATCAGATAGGCGGTATGTCAAAGTGTGCGCTGCTCAGCCCGTGACAGAGAGCGTGTTGATCGAGCGTGACAAGCAACGCAAATACACGACAAATCACGCACCAGAAGAAGCCGAGATGATGACTTGACACGGGGTAGCAGCAGTCACGATAGTCGAGAAGTATTGGATAGACAATCCATATCGTTCAAAATATATGTACAAACTCCAGATAGGAGAGTCTCCCAACTCGTCTTCGGATCATGTTCAAT
>Ga0058703_1000304_pt1 | contig 10929 bp, 11 predicted proteins | sample AgamicMgMae_FD_83782 | JGI IMG/M metagenome (GOLD analysis project Ga0058703, IMG submission 83782) | Agave microbial communities from Guanajuato, Mexico - Mg.Ma.e | ecosystem: Host-associated > Plants > Phyllosphere > Phylloplane/Leaf | place: Guanajuato, Mexico | collected 2012-06-04
GAGTAGGGGTAAGAGCATGCTGGCTGAGTGGTGAGGTTGTGCAAACACTAAGCATTTGCGTCGGTTTCTAGGATTTGCAATATCGAAGTCACGAGTGCAGTCTTCCAGCAGATCTCGCCCAAAGGACCAGCGGGAGCGAGTGGGACGCGGTAGTCGGGTGTGGACACGAGGGGCGGGCTGACCGTTTGGATGGGAACTGAGCTTGTATCTTGGGATACTTAGGTACGCGTGCTGGTTACAGAGGAGTCGAGCAAGGCGCGGTGGGCCTGTGCTAGAACTTTCCGCACAACTGGAGAAGGCTCCGATGCTTCCTGGTCTGTGAGTCGTTGCAATGCTGAGCGACGGGTGCTGGTGGCGTTGGTGATGGCGGAGGAGGGAGTGGCAGAAACGTCGGACGTCGAGGTGTCGGCCGGATGAGGCTCGGAGACTGAGACGTCGTCGATATTGTTGGTTGCGATGCTGAGACAGCGTGCCCAAGCCAAAACTGCTTCAGCACAGTGCATCCGCGTACTTTCGGCACTATCGTCCGGCCCGATTAGCAGAAAAGCTTCCAGGCCACTTCCGGCCAAGTCTAGAACGCTGGCAACCCGGGCGCGGCCCTGGCCCCACAGCGTATCTAGCGTCGATCGCAGGCCATCAAAGATTGCTGTTGACAAAGGCGCTGTGCCTGTCGAGCTTCCAGACCGTTCCAGACTTGTGCATTCTTTTGCGAATGCCAATGCCGTCGACAACCTTTCTGCATTCTTTCGCACGACCTGCTCGAGTGGCGCGCCAGTATTTGCATTCAATTTCGATGCATCCAGGCAAGCGCCGTCGGAAGGGGAAGTTGCAGGCGAAGTCGACGGCACACCACCCGTCATCGTCTTTAGATAGTCTCGCCTGCAAGCCTCCTCACCAAGCTCGTGAAGTGCTGCAGACCTTTCGGCTTCAGACATGCCAAGGTACATGTCCTTGAATCCACGGACGACAGCATGAAACAGTGCTGCGTTGGCACCGGTCAAGGTGCGAATACGCCTACAACGAAAAGCCGGGCAAGAGTTAGGACAGTCCTGCAAGTCTACCCTACGCAACGTGCCATATGGGTGGCGAATCGACTTGCGTGGGGCCAAGAAAGAGGGGCGCGAGGCGGGCGGGGCGGGATCCACTCACATTGACTCGGCTTCGCGCGACTTCGTGCGATCTTCGTCCTTTGCCATAGAACTATCCAGATGCATTTTCGTCGTGGCCTGTGAATTTGTAAGAAGCTCTTCCCGTATGCTCTCAACAACTTCGACCACTCCGTCCCACATATCGACGTCTTGTCGGGCTGAGACTATCTGCGCGAGGCTGGGCACGGCCCAGGCTCGGTAGTCTAGATTTCGGCGTTTGGCTTCCCGCAGTGAGATCTTAGAAACCATCTGTCGTCAGCATGACCTTGGACTTCCGACCAACATGGCAAATGCTCACTTTGCAAAACTCATGAGCTACATCCGGTCGACCGGACCAATACATCCGGGCATGCTTGACGAAGCAGACAAAGCCGTCCAGAACCTTTTCCTTGCCACTCCAGCTCTTGTCTGCCAAAGAAATCTTCAATGGAGGCCAGAGTTTCTGTCCTTCTGCTTCACTGATCTCCCCTTTCGAAACATGCACAGACTGTATGCAGTCTGAGATTGCCAAGGCGGCTGTATGTTTCAAGGTCCAACGCTTTGAATCGAGATGCTGGCTGCACAAAGCAACAATCTCGTCCAGGTAGAGCGATGCTGCTCGCGGCCCGCCGACCGCATCATCCCAAATCTCCTTGTACATTTTCTTCATACGCTCGTCAACATCGTTTCGTGCAATGAAGACTAACGGCAGAAATGCCGAGGCGAGACTCTTGAAGCGATCTGTAGCATGCTTTGCAATGGCACTGACCATCTCTCCTGACACGGCACGCCGGCGTTCGTCTTCGTCGTCGAAGTACAGTTTGCGGATAAAATCGGAAACCTGGAGGATTTGGCGATCGCACGCACATCGTGCGACGTAGCCGAGCGCGACAGCATATGAGCTGCAAACGGTCTCATTCCGGTCCAGTACTTGTTTCTCAAGCGACCGCAACACAGCATCCGCGTGCGGCGTGAATAGAGCCATGCGTCGTGTGGCCAAAGACACGACGACACGACTGCAACCGACCTTGGAAGGCATACCAATTGCCGTCTTCATAACACTCTGCACCTTACTTACAGACTCCGTCATGGTCTTCTCATCGAGCATGTCTATACAGCGCTCGATGGCTTCCATCAATGGACTGTTCCGAATGCTCGAGAGTCGTGCGTTATCGATATCTTTGGCCGACAGATTGTACTTGTCGGCATTCAGATGAACGTAGTTGACAGCTTGAGGTTCGAGAAAGGTCAACAAGCTCAAGAGACGTTCCAATAGCTGTGGCACGAACGGACGCAGAATAGCCCCCTTCGACTTCTTCACAATCTGAAGCAGTGTAGTGAGCGAGAAGCTCTGAACCTCTTCTGCGCCGGATTCCAAGCCAGCTGGTGACAATAGAAATGTCAATACACTGTCCAACATCTTACCCGCATTTTCCGAGGTCTCTTGACTAGCTTCAAGAGTACGTAATAGCATACTCGTCAAGGTGCGCGACAGGCCTGCGGCAGCCGTTCGTACGGATTCTTTGATGTCGTCGAGCACTTTGAACGTCAATGTCCAGATCCGATCAAGATAGGGTGCAATCTGCTCCTTCTTCCGCCCCTGCACAAGATCGGCGATGGCAGCACAAGAAGCTTGCCGCACTCGCCATTCTCGGTCCACGATGCTGGTCAAAAGATCTGTTATGATAGCATCGAAATGAACATCGATCGTGGCTGAAGAGTCCTTGACCAGGGCATTCCATATGTCATTCATTGATCTGCGGACATTTGTATTTGGATCGAAGCGATAGCGATACAGTTTCGGGTAGAGTTTCGGATTGGAGGCCAAGTATCCGTCCACGCTGGAGTCGGACAGCACATTACTCAGACCGAACCGCCCGAAAGCGGCTCGACTCGACCAGATGGCATTGTTCGATGCCAAGGACATGAAACGGTAGACTAAGCTGGAGTCGCCAACTTCGGAAGCGAGACTCATGATGTCCTTGTAAGTGGTGATCGATTCGCTGTTGCCTGTTGGCAGCGCGCCCGGTTCGAAGAGCTCTGTGTCGGCCGTCACAGTGCCCGCTGTTTCTGCACGATTGCTAGAGAACGAGCCGACCAGATCCCGGACCAAGTCATCCTTCAACTCGCGATTTCCTTGCTCGTATACCAAACCAAGACCCCGTGATGCTGCTTCTTGTACGAGCTCATCACGATCTGATAGACAGCGCTTGAAAGCGACTTGAAACTTTGCAAGCCTACTTTGCACTTCTTCTTGCCGTCCGCAGAATTGTAGAAAGCATAGTAGCCATATCACGGACGCCTTTTTCAGTGATGGTTTAGTGGTACCCGAGTCCGCTAGGATTTGGTCGAGGAAGCTCGCGAGACTCGGCCGCACCGCAGTCAAGGGTGGATCACCATCATAATCTAGCTCTGACACCATGGCCTTGGAGTTCCATCTACACATGAAGCATGTCATAGCTTCGCCTACGGCAAATTGAGTCTCGGCTTGTCTGACTTCGTGCAGCTTATACAAAGACTCCTGCAGAAGTTCCATTACCTCAAGCTCATAACCCTGTCCATCCACAATCATGGAAATATGTCCAAGAGTCTTTATTGCTTTCTCGTTGCCAGCCTTTGCCTTCTCAACGATCGCCTCGATCAACGTCTTCAAAGAGGTAGTCTCGGCGATACTTCTTGTAGAAATGGCACCGAATGAGGCCAGTTGTCCAATAGCCACAAGAGCACCTTCGACTAGAAGATGTTGATGACCTCCTTGTACGATCTCAAGCAGTGTCGGCAACAGGGGGGAAAGGAGGTCCGCTGTGAAAGAGTCGTCGGGGTAGTGGATATTGCGGTGGCTGATAAAAGTGGACACGGCAATTATTGCACCATGTGTACGATTCACTGCAGCACCGACGGCTTCTCTCCACGCCTTTGTGCTTGAAAGAAGACGATCAAACGCTGGACTCATCTGTTTGTTCGTTGGAGTCGCGTATGACGCAAGTAGACCGAAAGCTAGGGCCGCCGCAGATCTAATGTCGACATCATTGTCAGATACAAATGGCTCTAGTGTCATAGCCTTCCGGGCAAGATATTCGAGGACTGGTTTAGATCCAAGAGAGCATAGTTCTAGTGCTGCTTGTGCACATATTTTGCTGCTTGAAGTACTACCCGATTGTATACCAGTGAAAGCAAGTCCCTGCCAGTACAAACGCATGGCAGACGATGGAGTGTCGGTTTCTGGGTCAACATGTATATAATTTCGGACTGCCATGCGGGCCTCCTCGTTATTGATTACCATGAGGTCAAGTTTCCGAGTCCAGTCGGAGGATATATCGACTGTTATAGAAGCAGCCGATAATGCTTCGAGCAACAACAATTGCCTACAATACGCCACGGTTGAGGCGCAGAGTAGCTTGTGAGTAATTGTCTCTTCATGATGCTCCGAAAACACATATTTAACCATGTCTGCAAATTTTGGAAATCCATTTTTCGCGGTTGAGGTGCGAAGCTCAATGGCAACATCTGAATGATTTGAAAGCCGATACCAGTACGGATCAAGACCCTTTTGAGCTTCTTCTTTCACTTCATGAGTAACCTCTGTATTGTCCGCCAAAGCAAGAAGGTCAATGAACCGCGCTACCACGTCGTTATAGGGCAAACACTTATTTGCGAACCGCAAGCTCGCAAATCTGACATTCCTCAAGTTCCTAGACTTGTCATTCATGTTCTTGAGTAGCAGCTCTCGAAGTTGAGGCTCAACAGCCGTGCTGTTAGTAAGCGGTCGGATCATTGCTGAAAGTGCTTCATCGATGCTGACCATGACGTCTTTGTCAGCCTCCGAACTCAGCGCTTGAAAAAGCCATCGCAGAAGGCCTAGCTGCGGTTCGACCACCAACGCTACATTAACTCTGCCCAGTAAGCCAATCACCTCGAAGCTCCTGCCACGAACGGATTTTGTCTCCGGTGACAAGGATGTGTCGGTATTGTTCTCAATAAAATTTTGCAATAGATTGACAACCGGGCGTCCGATCGCTTCGACGTGTTGTGGAGTAGCATTGTGTACTGTGAAGTTCAAGTAACTGATTACAGCGGAGCGAAGTTTGATGCCTTCACGGTTTGAACTGGTAGCTTCGCCACTATCTCGGGCACTCTGCACCATATCATTCTCGACGAGCTTAATTATCATCTCTGGGAACGTTGTGCTGAAGAGTGATCTTGAGAACAGATTAAGGATCTTAACACGTAGAGCTGCACGCACTGGAAGGTACGAAGGTGAGCCGAAGTAGTACTTGTAAAGATTATTGACCAAGTCCTTGTCTTCGAGGGAAACATTGGGAACCACTCTCTTCAAGAGATCTTCTGCAGTCTCTGCTATTCTCGGATTTGGGTCTGCCGATGCGAACAGGGCCGGCACTAGACGTTCCGCGTCTGTGAACAAGCCACTGGCAAGGCATTTCAGGATGGTGATTTTGACTTCTGTGAGATTCAAGCCCGAGGGCGCAGCGGCATTCCAGACGTCCGATCGGCCTTGTACCAACAGAAAGGAGTTCTCATCATTGGTGAGGCCAGGGTGACCTGCGGGTGCTTCACCAGACCCCAATCTGAATAGTAGCAACTTGCCAAACCAGAAAGATAAATCAATCGCATCGTCACGTGAGACATCATAGTCTATACGTAGGGCGAGGTCTTCTTTACTCCCCTTCGGCGGGAACTTGTGCCCGAGGACACTTCGAAATAACAAATTGAGCAAGGTTGCGCCGTTACTTGCTGAACCAGCAACGTTCTTCGAGAACCCCGATATCAATAGAGGAAAGAGGTCAGCTACCTCGCCAGGCTCAAGCCGGATGACGCCTTGCTGAATGTACAACAGATCAAAGTGGCGAATCAGCGGTACTTCTGCCGCTTTGAATTGCTTGAGCAGTGCAGTTACCGGGAGACGTATATTTTGCGGTTTCGTGCGCGTGTTGATGTGCTGGCAGACCGATATGACCTTATTGCGAACAGAGACGTGCTCAGATGCCAACTTCAGCAGTAGAGGCGCTAAATATGTGTTTAGAACATTTTGAAACTTCTGGTCAGTATCCGTCAGAGCGATTCTCAATTCAACCTTATCTACAAGAGCCAGTTCCTTGGCTTCTGCTGTTTGTATTGCAGCCATGGTGGCGTGTGGACTTTATAGCATGTGCACTATACACAAGGCAAAGATGCTGTCGTGAGATGAACTCCTCGACGAAGCACCGAAGGAGTAGACTCGGCCCACTATACATTACATGGGCGAGAGAAGGTCAGGGAAATCTATGGTCTTGTTGCAATATATGAATGTGGCGCTCGTAGACTAAGGCGGAAGTGGCAATCTGAAGCGTGCCTGTCTAACACATCCGAAACGTTATCGATTGCACGCCAGCGGGTCTTGTGCAAGATCTTGTTGTACACGTCAACAGGGGACGCTCAAATCTAACCAGAAACCTCAAATCGACGCCCGAGCTAGCCGTAAGTTGGTTCCGATGGCTCCAGTCGCGTCTTGTCGTGGCATTCCTCGTTTCTTGCTCCCACAAATCAGCTGGACGTCGTCACATCAACAAGTGACACAACGAGCCCCAACCTTCCGAGACGCTCACCCCCTACACTATTCGACACGGCAGCCACGGCCAATATCAATCAGAGACAGATGCAACGTCAATGGCTTGCCCATATCTTTTCTTCGACAACATCAATGTAGACAGACGCATCATGCTCGTTCCATCATCGGCCGTCTCGAAAGGCACCCTCGACAACCACCCGAACAGTCCCTCGACCACAACAGCTCCAGACTCCGAGCCTTCAGCAGCACCCCGTCATCCCCCCGCGATCACCACTTCGACACGCTCAAATTCGTGCAGCGCCTGCAGGACGAAGGCCTCTCCGAAGAGCAAGCCATCTCGCTCATGCGCGTCCTCTCGGACGTCATCGAAGAGTCCATCCAGAACCTCACGCGCACCATGGTGCTGCGCGAGGACGCGCTCAAGACCTCGTACACGCAAAAGGTCGACTTCTCCGCCCTGCGCACCGAGCTGCTCAGCCTCGACAGCAGCGAGGCGGCCCTGACGCGCGCATCGCACGAGCGCCTCGCCAACGAGCTCGCCAAGCTGAGCAGCCGCCTGCGCGACGAGATCCAGCGTACGCAGGCGAGCGTGCGGCTGGACCTTAACCTAGAAAAGGGCAGGATCAGGGAGGAGGCGAATGTGCAGGAGCTGAAGATCAAGGAGACGGAGACACGCATTGAGCAGGAGGTCGCCGGGCTTAGGGAGCGAGTCGAGGGCGTCAAATTCAGCACGTTGCAGTGGTTGATGGGCGTTTGCACTGGAACGGCAGCATTGATATTAGGCGCGTGGAGATTGCTGATGTAAATGCCGCTTTCATTCAGGTCTTCAAATAGGCTGTCATGTTTTTTTGAACTGGATCAAAGTTGACGAGCGCTGACTTAAGTGGTTGCTAAGGCGCAGTCGTATGCGTTGATGAAGGAATAACTCATAAGCGTCTATAACAATATGAAATCTATGACTATTATCTCGTGAGTACATGATCTCTACAAGTTGAACAACTCTTTCAGTATCTTGGCGGTATCCTCGGGGTTCTTGACGGCGTGCCCTGTCGTCCTCGAGTCCTCGTAGATCTCGTAATCGTTGCCGCCCTTGTACGTCTTGTCGCCGAAGAAGTGAATGGTCTTGAACTCGACGGCCTCGCCATCTCCGCGCTTGGCTTCCGCTTCAACGTGCTGCAGCGCGTAGGTCTTGTCCCAGCCGGTGGGGAAGACGTCAAACGAGATTTGCCCGCCAATCGAGTACGTCAGCCCGAAATCGGGAAACTGCTTCTTGAGCGCCTCGACAAAGTCGCGACGGATGTTGTGCTCGAGGTCGTACTTCTCGTACGCGTCGCGCTCGTCCTTTGAGGCGTTGCGGCCAACGGGGCTGACGTTGATCATGCCGTTGCGGAACTCGATGAAGGTGCCGCGCTTGACGGGGATGTCGAGGTCGGCGACGTAGTGCAGTATGAACCTGACGAGCTTCTTGTACTTGTCCTCGCCCAGCCAGCCGATGAAGGAGGTGCTGGCGAGCGGCACGCCCATGCGGTACGCCGTGAGGCCGTTCTCCGCGAAGCAGAAGTCGAAGAGCGACGTCACGGCGATGGCGGGCGTACCGAGCTGCTCCTGCTGCTTGACAAGGTCGGAACCGCCGACGAAGCCGATCGCGACCTCGTGGCGAAGGCGCGTCAGGAGGCTGAGCATCTCGGGCGAGATGGTCTTGGCGCTCGTTCGTTAGTGAGGCTCGTCTCTCAACGATGGAGGGAGAAGGTGCCACGCACCCGTCTCGCAGGCGTCAGCGTGCCGTCGACATCGAAGAGGCAGATTGTGTTCTTGACAGGACGCAGCGAGATTGGTGGGATGACGCCGCCGACTTGTGCCATTATGAGTGATGTGGTATCTGTCGCCGTCGAGGCTTGCTTCGACGAGGTGGTGAAGACAGAGCGGAACTTCCTTAGAAATGATTCCGACAGGCTAGGGGCCGACAGTGGAGTGCGATGGACTGGCGACGAGGGGAATAGAAAAAGACAATGATGTTGCAAGATGTCAAACTGAATGAACGAAAAATAGTGGCCAGGTGGAGCGTTTCAGGGGGTTACGCGATTGGGACATGTGCAATCGATATGTCTAACCGAGACAGGAAAAGCACGGCCGTTGAGCCGCGCTCCCATCATTGCTGCTTTATTTGGTACGGGAATCTTAAGGAAGGTAAGGCACAAAGTATTGGACTTGATACATGCTTCTTCCATCATTGTCCTCATCGCCGCCATCACTGTCCTCACGGCAACTTTATGTAGAGCGTTCTTTGTGTATTTTCGCAGAAGAGGTTCGATCTACAATACACTCAGACAAGCTCAACGCCAGCCTTCCTCTCCGCGTTGATCTGCTCCTCGTCAACAATCACGATACCCTTGCCCTGCATCTTGCCGCTATGCGCCAGATCCACCACCTTGCTAACCTCATTGAGCCCATGGAATGCGTTCGTCTTTACAGTGATCTTGTGCTTCGCTACCACGTCGAGCATGCGCTTCGACTCCTCGGGTGAGCAGATGAGCGAGCCCTCGACGCGTATATCGCGGAAGATGAACTCGGCAAACGGGATGCTGACCTCCTCGGGTTGCGCAATCTACACGTCGACTTTCAGCGACACGGCTCTGAAAGGCAAACGAGCATGACCTACCTGGATCATCTTGCCGTGCGTCCTGGTGACGGCGCAGGCGAGCGCGGCGGCCGTCTTGGCGTCCGAGACATTGCACGTGGCGTCGACGCCTTCGCCGTTGGTGACCTTGTGCACCTCCTGCACGACCTGCTCCTTGCCCTTACGCGCATCGATGACGACATCCGCGCCGTGTGCGCGCGTCAACTCGAGACCCTCGTCGCGCGCGTCAATGCCGACGACTTGAAGGCCCATGGCCTTTGCGAATTGCACGCCTTTCCGAGGCCGCCGCCGCCGCCGTCAGCAACTCTCACGCGCATCATCGCAGCCGCACTCACCGAGATGCCCGAGCCCTCCGCCCGAGCCGACGATCGCGAGCCACTGCCCATGCTTCAGCTGGCTCTGCAGCACGCCGCGGAAGATGGTGTTACCCGCGCAGGCGAGCGGCGCCGCGGTCTCGAAGCTGACCGCGTCGGGGAGGCGAGCGCTGGATTCCGCGTCGCAGACGACATACTCGGCAAAGGCGCCATCGATGGTGACGCCGATGATGCCATCGCTCTTGGTGCAGTACTGGCGGAAGTTCTCCGGGCCCTGGCAGTCGCGGCAGACGTGACAGAAGTTGCGGTATAGGCCGCACATGACGCGGTCGCCCTCCTTGAAGCCAAACTTGCCCGCCTCGGGGCCCATGGCGATCACGGTGCCGGTGCCCTCGTGCGAGCCGGTGCAGGGCGTCTTGGTCCCGAAGACGCCGGACGCGACCATGCTGTCCGTGTGGCATAGCGAGGCGACGGCTGTCTTGACGAGCAGGTCGCGCCCCTTGAGTTCGCGAGGCACGGGGACCGTGTTAACACTGTACGGTTTGTTGTACTAGAGTAGCGTACTCGTGTCAGGCACGGGGTCGTAGGGTTTTGATGTGATCGAAGGGATGAGCACGTACCTCGACCACCTGCACGGCCTGCATCGTCTGTGGTACCGTTTCGAGCCCCATGTTTGCCGTTTGCTGTTTGAAACTCGTCTGAGACGGTAGCGAAGGTCTGCGAGGACAAAGGTCAAGGAGACTACGTAGTGTTTGGAGCGCGTCTTTCAGAGAATGTGACGTCTACAGCTCAAAACGAGGGGGAAGCAGGCTCAAAGGTGTGTCATGCCCCGCACTCTCGTCAAGCAGCATGAAGCGAAGCAAATCCGATGCCGGAGATCGTGCCGAACTGCTTCTGCCAGTCTAGAACGATCCATCACGGAAAATGTTGCGGTGGTCGGATTACACCACATCAACCAAGGTTATGGTAGGCAGGAGGATACGCAAACGTCGTGCAAAGAGGAATGGGCGTCAAAAAATCCTAGACGTAAAGCGAAGAGCACGGTTATTCCACTAACTTGCAGGATTTACTGATAATTCAGCCGGAGCGCCACTGCATACTCTTGAATACCGTATGCGGACATTTGCTCGCGTGATGGCACTCACGAGTGCGCACTGCAGTGCATGAGCGACGACCGGCTGCCTCTAGCGTGACTTGTCCATGTACGGCGAGTAGTACCACGCACTTGCTCTTCCCATCATCGAACACCACCTTTAAAGCCCATGATCAATGCTATCGTAGCGA
>Ga0058703_1000305_pt1 | contig 10924 bp, 9 predicted proteins | sample AgamicMgMae_FD_83782 | JGI IMG/M metagenome (GOLD analysis project Ga0058703, IMG submission 83782) | Agave microbial communities from Guanajuato, Mexico - Mg.Ma.e | ecosystem: Host-associated > Plants > Phyllosphere > Phylloplane/Leaf | place: Guanajuato, Mexico | collected 2012-06-04
CCGAGAGACAGCTCGCACCGCCGCCTACGAGGCCGGCGGTGCGAGCTGTCTCTCGGTGCTCACCGACGAGCCCTCCTTCCAGGGCCGGCCGGAGTACCTCACCCAGGCCCGCGAGGCCTGCCACCTGCCGGTGCTGCGCAAGGACTTCCTCTTCGAGCCCTACCAGGTCTACGAGGCGAGGGCCTGGGGCGCCGACTGCGTGCTCGCCATCATGGCCTGCCTCGACGACGAGGAGGCCGCAGCCCTGGTCGAGACCGCCCACGACCTCGGCATGGACGTGCTGGTCGAGGTCCACGACGCCGAGGAGCTGGCCCGCGCGATCCCCCTCGGCACGCGCATGATCGGCGTCAACAATCGCAACCTCAAGACCTTCGAGGTCTCCTTCGAGACCGCGATCAGGCTCAAGCCGGCATCCCCCTCGACCGCATCGCGGTCGCCGAGAGCGGCATCACGAGCCACGCCGACGTGCTGCGCCTTCGGGAGGCCGGGCTCGACACCATCCTCGTCGGCGAGAGCCTGATGCGGCAGCAGGACGTGACGGCCGCCACCCGCCGGCTGCTCTTCGGCGACAGCAAGGACGCGCGCGCTTGAGCACCCTGACCCATCTCGACGCCAGCGGCGCGGCCAACATGGTCGATGTCGGCGACAAGGCGGTCACCACCCGCACCGCGACCGCCGAGGGCCGGGTCGTGATGCTTCCCGAGACCCTGCGCTTGATCCGCGAGGGCGACGCCAAGAAGGGCGACGTCATCGGCACCGCGCGGCTCGCCGGCATCATGGCCGCTAAGCGCACCCACGAGCTGATCCCCCTCTGCCTCCGCTGCTGATCGCCGGCATCCGCGTCGACTGCGAGCCGGACGACGCCCTGCCGGGGCTGCGCGTCACAGCGCAGGTGAAGGTGCAGGGCCAGACCGGCGTCGAGATGGAGGCGCTGACCGCCGTCTCGGTAGCCTGCCTGACGATCTACGACATGGTGAAGGCCGCCGACCGGGGCATGCGCATCGAGGGCATCCGGCTGCTCGCCAAGGATGGCGGCCGCTCCGGCGCCTACGCCGCATGAGCGGGCTGATCCCCGTCGCGGAAGCGCTCGCCCGCATCCTCGCGAGCGTCGCCGGCCCCGTCGAGGCCGAGACCGTGCCGGTCGCCGAGGGCGCCGGGCGGGTTCTCGCCGCCGACCTCGCCGCGCGCCGTACGCAGCCGCCGTTTCCGGCTTCCGCCATGGACGGCTACGCCGTGCGGGCCGCCGATCTGCCGGGCCGCCTGCGCCTGACCGGCGTGAGCGCCGCCGGCCACGGCTTCGCCGGACCGCTCGGAGCCGGCGAGGCGGTGCGCATCTTCACCGGCGCGCCGGTGCCTTCGGGCGCTGACGCGATCCTGATCCAGGAGAACGCGACCGCCGGGGACGGCTTCGTGGAGTCCGCCGAGCCCCTGGAAACGGGCCGCTTCCTGCGCCGTGCGGGCCTCGACTTTTCCGAGGGCGAGCCCCTGATCGCCGCCGGCGAGACCCTCGACGCCCGCCGCCTCGCGCTCGCGGCGGCCGGCGGCCACGGGTCGCTCAGCGTGCGCCGGCGCGTCCGCGTCGCCATCGTGGCGACCGGCGACGAGCTCGTGGCGCCGGGCGAGACGCCGGAATGGGACCAGATCGTCGCCTCGAACAGCCTCGCGCTTTCCGCGCTCGCCCGCGCGGCGGGTGGCGAGCCGGTCGATTTCGGCATCGTGCGCGACGACCGGGCGGCGCTTTCCGGCGCCTTCCGCCGGGCTCGCGACACCGGCACCGACATCCTCGTCACCCTCGGCGGCGCCTCGGTCGGCGACCACGACCTCGTGCAAGCGGCGCTCGGCGACGAGGGGCTGGAGCTCGGCTTCTGGCGGGTCGCCCTGCGGCCGGGCAAGCCGCTGATGCACGGCCGGCTCGGGTCGACCCTGGTGATCGGCCTACCGGGCAACCCGGTCTCGTCCATCGTCTGCGGGCTGCTCTTCGTGGTGCCGGCGATCCGCGCGCTGCTCGGCGACCCGGCCGCCGGGGCCGACCGCTCGGAGCCGGCGACGCTCGGGCGCGACCTCCCCGAGAACGACGAGCGCGCCGACTACCTGCGCGCCAGCCTGGACACCGCGCCGGACCGCCTGCCCGTCGCCCATCCCGAGTCGCGCCAGGATTCGTCGATGCTCGCCGTGCTCGGCCGCTCCGAAGCGCTCCTCGTCCGCCCGCCGCACGAGCCCGCCCGGAAGGCCGGGGCGCCGTGCCGGATCATCCGTCTCGACCGGGCGCTGGTCTGACATCGCCCGATCCGGCGCGCTTCATTCGCGCCGGCGGATGCTGGCGAGCAGGGCGCGGGCGTCCCGGTGTCGGATGGCGCCGGTCTCGCAGGTCCTGCAGATCGCCCCGAGGTAGCGGCCGCCGATGACCGTCTCGGCGAACAGGCCCGACTTCTTGTTGTGCTTCGCGTCGGTCTCGACGGCCGTCCAGTCGCGCTCCCCGATGCGCAGGGTCTGCAACGGGCTGCGCAGGCTCGCGCCCGCGCTCGTCGATTTCAGCACCGCGCGCAGGCGAAAGTACCGCGCGAGCGGCTCGGCGTAGAGGCCGGCGAGACGTGCGGCGTCGTCCGCCCCGGCCACAGGCTCGGCTCTCAGCAGCAGCGTGCAGGTCTCCTGCGTGCGCTTGCAGGCCGGCGTGCGGCAGACGAGATGCACCCGCCTCCGGCCGGTGGCGTCGCCCTCGTCGTCGCCGGCATCCTCGAGTTTCCAGCCCTCGGGGGCGACGAGGCTGAAGCCTTGGTCGAGGGTGACGGTGCGGTTCCAGGGGACGTCCGCCGTTTGCTCCTGCGCGTCGGCGAGGCCGGGGCAGAGGGCGAGCATCGCGAGTGCCGCGAGACGGCGTCGGAGCCGCATCATCGCCGGCTCCTCAGCGGGAGATGACGCGCGAGCAGCGCCTCGAACCGGGGAAGGTCACCGGACGCGAAGGCGCGCGCCGGCACCGGCACGACGCTCCCCCAGGGCAGCTTCAGGAGGATGAGGTCGCCGGCCCGTGCCCGGCCGCGGAAGGCCTCCCAATGGAAGCGAGCCTGGGCGCGTCCATGTGACGATGCGAGCCCGTCCGCATCGAAGGCGACGTGGTAGTCGCCGGGGCGCGCCGCGGCGGTGGCTTGGCGGGCGGGATCCCTGGCCGCGAAGCGCCGCAGAAGCGGGTTGATGGCGAGCATGAGGCCCACCAGAGCCGTGGCGCCGATGGCGGGTTGCCAGGCATCTGCGCGGATCATCTCGAGATAGAGCGGAAGGGCGGCCTCGAACGGCACGCGGTAGGGGTCCATCGCCCAGAGAACCGCGAGAAGCAGCGGATAGAGCAGGCTCAAGCCCGCGATCCAGAACAGCGCGCTGCGCAGCCGGCTCAGCCGCATCGATCGCGTGTTCATCGTGTACAGGATCAGCGCCGCGCGCTCTTTCTCGCTCAGGGTGTAGGAGAGGCGCACGGCGTCCGGGGCCGCCTGCGGCACGGCCTCGCCCCCGGCCGCGTCCGGCCGGCCCGCGGCCTCCGTCACGCGAAGGCGGATCGCCTCCAGCACCTCGGCGCCGAGCGCCGCCTTCCGCAGGACGAAGGGATTGTCCGGCACGTTGGTGAGCACGAAGATCCGCTCCCGATCCTCGTCGAGACCGCTCAGGAACGACCAGGGTGTGAAGCTCTTCAGGTCGGCCCCGTCCCAGGTGATCCCTTCCTCGTCGAGGCGGTAGCGGACGGTCACCGGCCCGTCGGCGCCCCGGGGACCCAGCGCCGCCCGCAGCTGCTGCCGGATCAGGACGGGATGGAGCAGCCACGCGCCGACGCACATCACGACGACGACCGCGAGGCCGGCGAGAAGCGGCAGCCAATCGAAGCTCCCGACCTCGCGGAAGAAGTCGGCGAAGCCGTTGCGGCGGTCGGACGTGGCCCACGCGGAGACGGAGCCCAGGACGACGAGAAGGCAGAGCACCGGCAGGACGACCGTCAGGGACCGCCGCCGCTGCCGGTCGAGCCGCGGCTTCTGGACGCGCAGCACGCTGGCGAAGCGGTCGTCGTAGGAGAGCGGCGCCTCGAAGAGGAGCGGCGGCTCCGGCGGCGGCCGGATCGCTGGGAGGGTCGGGACGAGAGCCACGGGACCGCTCTCAGCGGGCGTGCGGATCGGCAGCGGCGGGCACCGCGGCGATGCCGGCGCCCGCCGCCCAGGCCGACACGTCCGCCTTGCGGATCGCCGTGGCCATCAGGTCGGGAAACCGGTCTGGCGTGCAGGCGAAGGAGGGCACGCCGAGCGCCGCGAGCCGGGCGGCGAGCGCCCGGTCGTAGGAGGGCGCGCCCTCGTCGGAGAGCGCAAGGAGTGCGATCATCTGCACGCCGCTGCCGACGAGGCGCTGCGCGCGGGCCAGCAGCCCCGCCTCGACGCCGCCCTCGTAGAGGTCCGAGATCAGGACCAGCACCGTGTCCTCCGGCCGGGTGATGCGCGACTCGCAATAGCCCACCGCCCGGTTGATGTCTGTGCCGCCGCCGAGCTGGACGGAGAACAGCACCTCCACGGGGTCGTCCATGTCGTCGGTGAGGTCGACCACCTCGGTATCGAACACGACGAGCCGGGTCGAGACCGCGGGCAGCGAGGCCATCACCGCGCCGAAGATGCTCGAATAGACCACCGAGTTCGCCATCGAGCCGGACTGGTCGATGCAGAGGATCACGTCCTTGAGCGAGCCGCGGCTCTTGCGGCCGTGACCGAGGCGGGTCTCGGGGATGATGGTGCGGTACTCCGCCTGGTAGTGGCGCAGGTTCGCGCGGATGGTGCGGTTCCAGTCGATCTCCGCGTGGCGCGGCCGGCGGTTGACGCTCGCCCGGTCGATGGCCCCGTTCACCGCCTGGCGCAGCGGCTCCTCCAGGCGCTTCATCAGCGCCTCGACCACCTTGCGCACCACGAGGCGCGCGGTCTCCCTGGTGCGGCCGCCGAGCAGCGAGCGCATGGAGATCAGCGTCGAGACCAGGGACACGTCGGGGACGACGGCCTCCAGCATCTCCGGCTCGGTGAGCATCCGCTTGAGGTCGAGGCGCTCGAAGGCGTCCCGCTGCATCACCTGCACGACGGAGGCCGGAAAGTAGTCGCGGATGTCCCCGAGCCAGCGCGGCACGGAAGGCGACGAGCCTCCGAGCCCGCCCTTGCGGTCGGAATCGTAGAGGGCGCCGAGCGTCCGGTCGAGCCGCTGGTCCCGCTCGACCAGGGTGCAGCCGGTGCCGTCGGCGGGGCCGCCGCCGAGGACGAGGCGCCAGCGGCGCAGGCGTTCGGTGTCGCTCATGCCGTTTCCCCGCCGTTGGCTCCCTTCACCGGTTCCGGTCCGAGCAGCAGGCGCAGGATCGGCAGCACCTTGGCGGCGCGCTCGCCGTCGAAAACGGTGCCGTCCGCGATGCCCTCGGGCGCGGCGCCGCCGGGGCGCCGGAGCGCCTCGCCGATGGCGCGCCGCTCACCCTGCGGGATCGTCGCGAAGGTGCGGCGCACGAGAGGCAGCAGCTCCACGAACAGCGCCTCGTCGAGGCCGGAGAGCCAGTCGTCGACGATCGCGAGCAGGCCTTGTCCGTGGACGAGCACGGTGCCGCTATCCTCGAGGAAGCCCTCGATCCAGGCGCCTGCCGCGGCCGGCGCCGTGGCGCGGGACAGGGCGAGACTCAGGCGCCGTCCCGCTTCCTCCGCATCGAGGGCTGCGGCGTCGAACAGCAGCCGCACCGCCCGGCCGACGACGCGGCCGTGAACGTGCTCCTGGTCGGCTAGCGCCCGGAGCGCCTCCTGCCAGACCTGCCAAAGCTCGGCCTCCTCGAGGAGCGCCACCGCCGAGGAGACGCCGACGATGCGGTTGCGGGCCTCCGCCGCGGCCTCGTCGTCGAGGCTCTGGCAGGCGGCAACGAGCCCCGCGGCGATGCGCGGCACCAGCCCGCGCACGATGGCGAGCACCGGCTCGGTGTCCGACGAGCGCACGGAGCCGTAGCGGGCGAGCTCGGCGAGCGGCGGCAGCGCATCCATGAGGTCGAACACGTCCGCCGAGACCGCCGCGCGCTCGTTCAGGGCGGCGATCACGTCGCCCGCGGCCGAGGCGAGGTCGGCGTCGAGCAGCGTACCGATCAGGCCCGACAGTTCGGAGACGCGACGCGTCTCGCGCGCCCGCGCGCGCACCCGACCGGCGGCGGCCTCGGCGACGGTACCGCCTTCTGCGGAGGCGGCGACCAGCTCGACCACCCATTCCGGTTGCCAGCTCAGGAACCAGCCTTCCTTGAAGGTGCCGCGCCCCCGCGCCTCCCGCCGCTGGCCCCAGGGGATGCCGATGAGCGCGAGCCGGTTGAGGAAGTGGCTGCGGGCGAGGTCGCCCTCCTTGCGCAGGTCGAGGGTCAGCTCGCCCGCATCCGCCGCGGGTTTGAGGCGCAGGCGCTTGCACTGGGCGGCGAAGTCCGCCTCCACCGGCGTGCCGGGGCTGTCGGGGGGCGTCGCGCCGAGGCGTTCGCCGATGACGAGCTTGGCGCGAATCAGAGCCATCGGCGCGGCGTCGGCGAAGCAGAGCGTGGCCTGCGCGGCCTCGTCGAGATCTTCGAGCGACGGTCGCGAGCGGCCCCGGAACCCCGCCAGCGCCTCGGCGAGGCGGGCGGCCTCGATCACCGAGGCGGGGGAGGCGTCGAGGTCCTCCGCGCGCAGCAGCGCCGCGGCGCGGGCGAGCCAGCGGGCGGCGACCCGGCCCTCGTGGTTCCAGAGCGTGTCGTACCATTCCGGCGAGAGCACGCCGGCCCGGTACCCGCTCGCCGTGGCGAGCCGCTCGTAGGACCAGGGCGCCCAGGCGGCGGCGACCTTAATCTTCGGCAGGCCCTTCAGGGTCGCCGCGTCCGCGCTGGCCTGACCACGGGCGTCGTGCCGGGCGAGCGCCGGCACGTGCCAGGCGCCGCAGACCACGGCGATGCGCGCGAACCCGTCCTTGCCGGCCTTTCGGATCGCGGAGCGCATATGCGCCTCCCGCGCCTCCTCGCGGAACGCCTCGTCGGGGTCGGGATCGGCGGCCTCGCGCAGCGCCGACATGGCCTCGGCGATGGCGGCGAAGACGTCGCCGTCCTCGCCGGAGCGGCTCTCGACGAAGGCGTCCCACCAGCGCTCGCCGTCCGGGTAGCCCGCGGCCTGTGCAAGTTCGCCGAGAGGATCGCGCCGGACCGCCTCGGCCGGAGCAGAAGCCGACGCGGTGTCGGCGACTGGCGCGACGGGCGCGGATTCGTCGCCTGTACCCTCACCGTTCTCGGACTCGTCCTCCGCCGGCTTGCCGAAGCCGTCGGCGAGCTGGATCGCATGGGGCAGGTCCATGAAGCAGATCTCGGCGCCCGCCGCGAGCCCGAGGCGGATCGCCACCCATTCCGGAGAAAAGCCGGCAAAGGGAAAGAAGGCGCAGTCCCGCGGACGGTCCGGCCGGTAGACGAGGAGCGCCACCGGCGGCGTCATCCCCTGGTGGGCGGCGAGCGGGATCAGCGCATCGGCGTCCGGCGGGCCCTCGATGAGGAGGCAGTCCGGGGCGAAGGCGTCGAGCGCCGCCTGCAGCGATCGGGCAGAGCCCGGCCCATGGTGGCGGATGCCGAAGATTCGGATGTCAGGCATCGGGCTTCACGCCCTTGAGAGAGGAGAGGATCGTCACGGACTCGACCGTCCTTATGGCTCGGACGACGGCGCTCGCGTGAGTGAGGGTCGGGTGAGAGGAGCGACGCTTCCGGAAGGACCGGAGTCGGCCCCTCTCCCGACCCGCCTCGCGGGCCGCACTCCCCTGCAAAGGGGGTAGGGAAAGCGGCGGCGTTCTCACGCGCTCTCGCGGGCAGCCTTATAGAAATCCTTCCAGTCCGATCGCTCCACGACGACGGTCTCCAGATACTCGCGCCAGACGATGGCGTCCTGCACCGGATCCTTCACCACGGCGCCGCTGATCCCGGAGACGAGGTCCCGCGGCGACAGTTTGCCGTCGCCGAAATGGGCGGCGAGCGCCAGCCCGCTGCCGACGACGCTGATCGCCTCCGCCGTCGAGAGCGTGCCGGAGGGCTGCTTGACCTTGCTCTTGCCGTCGACGGTCACGCCCTCCCGCAGCTCGCGGAAGATCGTTACGACCCGCCGGATCTGGTCGGCGCCGGGCGGCTCGGCAGGGATCTCGAAGGCGCGGCCCAGCGAGGCGACGCGGCTCTCGACGATGGCGATCTCCGCCTCGATGGTGGCCGGCGGCGGCAGCACCACGGTGTTGAAGCGCCGCTTCAGGGCGCTCGACAGCTCGTTGACGCCGCGGTCGCGGTTGTTGGCCGTCGCGATGAGGTTGAAGCCCTTCTGGGCCGGCACCTCCTCGTTCAATTCGGGGATCGGCAGCGTTTTCTCCGAGAGGATGGTGATGAAGCTGTCCTGCGTCTCGCTCGGGATGCGGGTCAGCTCCTCGACGCGGGCGATGCGGCCCTCGTTCATGGCGCGCATGATCGGCGAGCCGACCACCGCCTCCCGGCTCGGCCCCTTGGCCAGCAGCAGCGCGTAGTTCCAGCCGTAGCGGATCGCCTCCTCGCTGGTGCCCGCCGTACCTTGCACGATGAGGCGCGATGTGCCGCAGATCGCCGCTGCGAGGTGCTCGCTGACCCAGCTCTTCGCGGTGCCGGGCACGCCGAGCAGCAGCAGCGCCCGGTCGGTGGCGAGCGTCGCCACCGCGACCTCCATGAGGCGCCGGTCGCCGATGTATTTCGGCGTCACCTCGAAGCCCGACTTGAGCTTGCCGCCGAGGAGGTAAGTGACGACGGCCTGGGGCGACATCTGCCAGTTCGGCGGCCTCGGCCGGTCGTCGGCCGCCTTCAGGGCGTCGATCTCCTCCGCGAAGGCGTCCTCGGCGGCCTGGCGCAGCTGCGCGGGCTTGGTTCCGTTCGTCGTCATCGTTCAGGGGTTCTCCCGTCCGGTGAGGTGCGAGGGGCGCCGCTCAGGCGAACTCGCGGCGCATGGCGGCCCGCAGGTCCAGGGTCGAGGCGAGCGTGGTGAGCTGGTTGCGCAGGCGCTCCTCGGAATCCTCCGGCAGCCGCGCGAGGATGGCCGCCGCGGCCGCCGCGGCGGCGGCGCTCGGATGCAGGTGCTCCCCAAGCCGGCCTAGGGTCCAGGGCTTGGCGAGCTCGGCGCGCAGGGAGGGCGTGCCGCGCGTGACGAGGGCCAGGAAGTCGAGCAGCGCCCCGGTGAAGCGCGCCGAATAGGCCGGCCGCCCGGTCTCGAGCAGGGCGAGCACCGGCTCGAGACGCTTGGCGCGCAGGGCCTCGGTCGCCAGCGCCTCCCACTCGTCCTGGGGCAGGAGCCGCACGGCATCGGCCCACATCTTCGCCAGGGGATTGGTGACCTTGACCCCGGCAAGCCGTCCGGAGGCCGCCTCTCCCAGCACCGCCGCGAGATCGCGCACCCAGGCCGGATCGCGTCCGCGACGCACCGCCCGGAACAGCCCTTGGACGATCGGCTCCGACCACTCGGAGCGCAGGGCCAGCTCGATCCAGAGGCGGGGCGGATGCCCGGCGAAGGCATGCAGCGGCGCGCCGGCTACGATCTGCTGGAGGAGGTTCGCCCGCAGGCCGCCGCCGCGGCGCTGGTACTCGCTGACCTCGATGCCGTCGCGGGTGAGGTCCGGCGCCTCCTCGGGCAGAGTCACGACGAGTCCGTGCTTGGTGCCTCCGATCAGTCCGCCGAGCAGGCCCTTCTTCGTCTCGATGGCCAGCGCCGCCCGGACGCGCTCCGCCATGCGCTGCGCGAGGCGCGAGCCCGGAAGACGCGGCAGCAGGTTCTGCGCGGCGCCGCGCACGCCCGAGGCGCGATCGTCGAGGCAGGCTTCGAGGAACGGCTCGTCGGCCTCGCCGAGACCGTCGTCCAGGGCCGAGACCAGGGCCTGGCGCATGTCGGCCTTCTCGCCGCGGAAGCCCGCCTCCAGGGCGGCGCGGGCCGCTGCCGGATCGCGCCGGCGGAACGCGGCGAAGGCGGCGCGGCGCTCGGCCGGCGTTCGCTCGGTCCAGTCCTGCGCAGCGTCCTCCGGCGTCTCGCTGCCCGGCGCGGCCAGCCAGTCGAGCTCGGCGCCGGCGATGCGGGCGATCGTTTCGGGCCATTCCCGCCTCAGGGGCGCGAGCGCCGGCACCAGCCAGGGCGGGGCGCGCAGGCCGGCGTCTGCGGCGAGCTCGCACCATTCGCGCAGGCGGACCTTCGGGGCGTCCGCAGCGAGGAGCAGGGCGAGACGGTCCGCGGCGGCGGGAGGGCACACCGGCCCCGACGCCTCGCGCTCGGGGAGGGGATGAAGCGTCTCCGCGGCGCGCCCCGTGCCGGCGAGATGGTAGAGGCCATGGGCCGCGAGCCGCACCAGCAGCGCTCCGCCGGCATCCTCGCCGGAGGGAGGGCCCGAGAGCGCGTCGGGCGGCAAGTGCGGGGCCCGGTCGGCGCCGAGGAGCGCGGCGGCGAGCGTCGGCTCCCAGCCGTCGCCCGATCGGGGAGAGGCCGTCGCCGCCATCAGGCCGCGCGCATCAGCAGGGGCCGGTCGTCCTGAGCCGGCACGGCGTAGAGCGACTCGTCGGAGACGAGGGCGAGGGGTTCGAGGCCGTAGCCGTCGTAGAGGCCGAACAGGTCGACCGCGCGTCCCGCCGCGACGCTGGCGAGCGCCGGCAGGTGCGGACCGGCCCGCAGGATCAGGCTGCCGGTGCCGTCGCCGACCCCGAGCGCACCCTCGGGCGCGAAGCGGCCGAACCGGACCCCGGCGAGACGAAGCGGCCAGCGCTCCGTCCAAGGCGCGCGGGCGAGGGCATCGGCGAAGCCATCGAGGGCGGCGGCGATGGTGGTCGCGCCCGGCAGCGAGCCCCCCCGCGAGGGCCCCGCGCGGCCTTCCCGAAGCACGGCCCGCAGGGGCGGATCACCGGGATGGAAGG
>Ga0058703_1000307_pt1 | contig 10906 bp, 13 predicted proteins | sample AgamicMgMae_FD_83782 | JGI IMG/M metagenome (GOLD analysis project Ga0058703, IMG submission 83782) | Agave microbial communities from Guanajuato, Mexico - Mg.Ma.e | ecosystem: Host-associated > Plants > Phyllosphere > Phylloplane/Leaf | place: Guanajuato, Mexico | collected 2012-06-04
CTTACAAGGAATGTCTCGTCAAGAAAGACTCCGTCTAGAGCATCGGGGAGACTGTTCGAAAATTCTCCGGCCTGTTCAGCTGAGCTTGCAGGATTGAAGTTCTCCTTTTCGTCAGTCGTGAAAGCCCTCGCAGCTCGTTTGTTGAGAGGACTGCTGGTGATCTGAGGTGGTCTGTCACTGATGGGACGTACCGACGGAATCTTGTCAAGCACTGTAGTGTCTCCTGCCACGTTGCTTCTCTTGGACGAGAACTTCATGCCGATCTTGAAGTAGTCGATCTCTGGGTTCTGATCCAGTACACGAAGACGTTTGTCAATCATCATTGGGGTCATGACGCTCCCAATGAGTTCCGGAAAGGCACGGCGGAGTTTGCTGATGGTCTGCTGTAAGGTGTATCCCCGAGCGTCCAAGACGCATATGGCTCTGTCGTGGACAACTGTCCAGTTGGTTGGTAGTGGAGGAGTAGCTTGAGGCCTGTCGTCTATTGGCATGGTGCTCGCATTTGCTGGATTAGGACTTCGAGGACGTATGCCTGCAGCTCGGAGAGATGTTGTAGAAGCCTTGGATCGTAGCGTTCCAGCGGCACCTGCGCTTCTCAACGCCCGGAGGTTACCTGATGATGCATTGCGGGCTGCTGGTGGTCGCAGAGCTGGGTGTACAGCAGAAGGAGCTGGAGGTCTTGGAATGGAGTAGTCTTGTACAAACTCGGATGGTGATGCACGAATAATCGAATCTGGCAGTGATTGTTCTTTCTTGCCTTTTTTGACATTATCATTGCTTGATGTCTTGCGTTGCAATCTGGAGACCTTTTCAGTGATGCCAGACATCTTGAAGAAAGGCTGCAGACTTTGCAAAACTTGCGGATCGGAACCATGATGGTTTCTTGGGCTCAAGATCGGCAGACATGACGCTGGACCTTGTTGCTGCTGTGAACATACGATTCTACTAAAGTGAGCTGGAGTGACCAGGAGAAGTCGCTGGCCATCTGACCAAGGCTTTTCGAAAAGCAGGACCGTCTTCGGAATGAATCGATGGTGGAGGTGTGTCCTGCCAGATCTTGTCAGCAATTTTTCACTGCGGCTTTAGTGTCGTAGCATATCTACTCCTCGGCGATATATAATTGGCTGCTCTGCTCCTAGATATCGATTGACGTCAACTCCGAAACGATTTCGCGCCTTGGTAGGCACAGAAGACATGGAAGAGATGAGAAGATTGGAGAAGATTGGAGAAGATTGAAAAGAAAGAATTATGTCATTCGTGAGGCAGACTCTTGAGGTGCTGAAGGAAGGAGCCACGGTCGTGCCTGCCTTACCGAGCTCGACAATCGAACAAACCTCCTTCTTCGGGTTACAAGTGAAACTGAAGAGGAACAGAAACAGCGAGTACAAGGTGAGAGATATGATGATGCAAACTTCAGTTACTTTTGCATATTACAATCCAGTGACCATGCCGCCTATTTTACATCGCTGCCAAATCCCAATGATTCTGAACTCTCTGTACATCAGACAAGGCGCGCGTTTGAAACCCTGGTCGACCGTATCTAATCGTCGCGGTGATCTTGCTGTAGATCTATGTGTCGAGTCGTCTAGTTTTTTGACAAACCGATCTTGCTCAAAAGAGAGCCGGAGCTTGGTTGACCCTTCTCAAGAACTCCCAAAAGGCTCTTCCAGACATAACCTGGCTCTTGGCTTGCATCGATTGGGCTCCAGATACCGCTCTTCCTGTAGTAGCTAACGACTGGTCCGGTCTGGTCGTGGTAGGTACCTAATCTCTTCTTGAGAGTGTCGGCGTTGTCGTCGCTTCTCTGGATCAATGGCTCGCCAGTGACATCGTCGGTCATGGTCTTCTGTGGTGGGTTGAAGATCTTGTGGTATGAACGGCCGGATGCTGGGTGGACGAGACGACCAGTAATTCTGGCAACGAGAAGTTCATCGTCGATTTGAAGCTCAACTGCGTGCTTGAGAGGTGCGGAGCGGGCCTTGAGCATCTCATCGAGCTTCTCCGCCTGTGGGACTGTCCTTGGGAAACCATCAAGAATGAATCTGGTGGGCAAATGTCAACAATGCTCTCGGCCTGTGACGTTCGCTCTTTTGTCGCAACACATACCCGTTCCTGCATTCACCGTTGTTCTCAATCTCGTTCTTGATCATGTTGACCATGATCTCATCGCTAACCAATCCACCCTGGTCCATGATCTTCTTGGCCTGCTTGCCGAGGTCGGTCTTTGCGGCGACTTGGGCGCGAAGCATGTCACCGGTGGCCTAGATGTTTGTGTTAGACACGATCACAGGATACATCAAGATGCTGCTATACGCACCAAATGGCAGACACAGTACTTGTCCTTGATCTTTGGAGCCTGGGTTCCCTTGCCTAAAGTCGTCAGCTAGTTGCGCCTAGCAAGATCTGATTCCAGAACTTACCGGCACCTGGTGGGCCAATCAAGATCATGCGCATGCCATCCTCAGCAGAGCTGCCAGTCTTTCCATCAAGCTTGCGCTCGAGTTCGATGACTCTGTTCTCCAACTGCTTGATGGTGTTCATCAATGAGTCCTTGATTTGGTCGGCCATTGCTATGGTTGTGAGGTTTTTGCGATAAAGCTGTAATGAGGCTCAGTAGTAATTGATTTGACCGATAGAGTGTTCGTATGATCGACAATCCAAGGTGAGCGCAATCAGCGACGGGCAATTGACAAAAGTCGAGAGTATGAGCGTGGAGTGAGCGGAATAATGACCGGATACATGTCGAGTAGCTTGAGCCGGAAGTCAAGCTTCCGCATTCCCATCTCCGGCCGAGGTCGGCTAAATTGACTTACCTCGCTTGCTTGAAGACATTACATTATCCCCTTCGTCCTTCTTTAGTAAAAGCTTCAATGCAATTGATCATGATCATGTCGTTTGTGCTACATCGCTAATTGAGGGTATTATGTCTGATTCCTTCAATCTTCTGTACCAATATGCTGTGACGGTGCCACTACCTTTCCTCCATCCACAATCAGCAGCTCGTTGTGTCGCTTCTGGGTTTCTGCACCACAGCATTCCAATCGTGTCCAAGTAACGATCCTGCCGTTGTTGGTATCAACTTCCCATACTCTCACTCTGCGGTGATAACCGCCATATCCGGCGTAACCTCCAAAACCTGAACCGCCTGCGTAACACATCCATGGTCCCAAGCCTCTACCTTTATCTTTGTCACTCTCTGACTTCAAAGCGCAGAAATCGTTCACATGGTCGTGACCACAGCCGACTGTGAGCACTCCATGCTCTTTCAGTGCATCATAAAACCCGGAATTGAAGGCTGGCGCGGTAGACGGCTCCCTGAATTCACCACCAGCAATCGTGTTCTCCGGGAGAGCATATTCCGGTAATGGAATGTGGATAAACGCCATATCCATGTGTATGCGAGTGTACTTGTCGTGTTGTTTCTTGTTGGCCTTGGCAGTTTCTTTGAACCAAGTAATCTGAGAATCCTTCACCCAATCGTAACCTCGGTATTTATGCTCGTCAGGCGAGTAAGCATGTGTGTCGAGGAAGTATAGTGTTAATGCCGAGTGTGTGCTCGGACTGGGAGCGAGAACCTCGACTGCGTAGTTGCCAACACCCGCAACATCCTCTGGACCCGGCTGCGCCAATGAAAATGGCAAAGTGCTGAGTAGAGACATCTGAGCCTCGCGAGACAAATGGGTAGTTTTTGGTCCCTCGTCGTCATGATTGCCGAAGATTGAGGCATATGGAAGGCTGCGCTTGACCAGAAGATCCACAATCTTAAATACTGCAGTTTGCACGTCTGGTGCAGTATCTCCGTTGGTCTGATCACCACTAAGAACGACCATGTCCGGTTTCTCGTCGTCCAAAGTAAGCTCGACAAACTCCAGAGTCCGAGGATCCGCGTCGCATTGGCCCTTCACCTCACCTTGAGAATTCATGGCGTCTCTACAAGCACCAATTCCAGTACTGAGATGGAGATCGCTGACTTGCAAGATCTTGAACTTGCCATCTTTCCTCATACGTGGTGGATCCGCCTCTTTTTGCGACACTTTCGGCACGCCATGTCGAATACTAAGTCTGGGGACTTGAATCTTTTGGCTCGCGTCAAGTAGCAGGGGAGTTTGCGTAAGAGTCCAACCAGGTCGTGGCTCTGCAGCATCTGCGCCAAATAATATGTCGACCGCGGTGACCGCCTTATCACTGTCGGAATCATGTCTCTTACTGCTCCTCAAAAGCCATACGCCGCCTGGTCGGGCTTCCCATTTCTCGCCTTGCTGACCATTCTCGCCGACACCTGGATCCAAGCGACCGATTCGGACCCCTATGACCACTTTTTCACCAGACGCAAGTTCCTCCTCATGCTTTCTCTTGACGTGGATGTACGCGGACTTGATCCAGCCAGAATTGAGATAGAGGTCCTTTTCGATTCGATGCCACACGTCCGGATCAAGTCGACATTTCGAGAACGGATTCGTCGATGAACATGTAGTTACGGTAATATCGGTGATGACCGATACATCATGGTGAAGCGGGAGCGCCGAATGTACTGAATTCGGGAGCACACGATATCGGGTATCCAAAAGAAATACAATCAAAAACACGACAGCAAGAAAAGCAGCACCCTGTGTGATTGTTCGTACCTGACGTATATTAGCAAGCGGTTGATGGTGCTACGAGACTGTTACACACTATTCTTCGAGTCATAATGGTCGTTCTGCGGCTATCCGTTCAATGGTACTGTAACGTGTTTGCGAGAGCTAGAGCAGCTCGCTACTGTATCGAATATAAGTAGAAAATGCCCTGGCGCATCTTGGGACCTCTCGGGTTGTCTGATGCCAGGTCAATGTCGCGCGACAAGGAAGTGGTGGAACAAAGCCAGCGAGCTCTACAGCGAGACCACTGGTTGATAACGAAGGAGATCTGCTCAGGGTTCGTGGACTTCGCGCTCATCATGCCGTGGAACTTTTCCCCAGAGTTCGGCACGTGGGACCGACACACCGTCGGCAGCGGTTTAGCGGGCCGACCTACTGTACTGTACATCAAACTTAACGCCGATTTCACCTTCGAAACAGACTTGGGTCTTTTTATAATATTTGGAAAGGATTGGTCCGCCAGGCGTAAAGCTCATATGGTGTTGACGGCTTTGTCATGGCGCGTAGGTACCAGACGAATACTCCAGCGCTCATGTCGTGTTCGCGCCCTGAGCGGTGAGCACGGTGTATTTCGAGGTTAGTGGAATCTTCCATTCGACAGAGAAACGGGACTGATACATGGCAGAAAATGATATAGCTATTCTGCGAACCCAGACTAGCGATCCACTGTTGACCAAGCCTCTCACGACCGACGGAATCATTCACAGTCACAAGGGAAACATCCGACACGCAGACATCATCGGAAAACGACCACGAGATGTCATCAAAACCAGTTCTGGCCAATCGTATCGGCTGGCAGAGGTGACTTTGGGCGAATATGTTCGAATGAGCAAAAGGCTCGTCACTCCGATCTACCCAGCAGATGCGGCGCTCATTGTAAGCCTATTCGACATTCACGTATCGCCCCCAACAGCCGAGGACAACCCTGAAGGGCCACAGCTAGAGATCTTGGAAGCTGGTACAGGTCATGGCTCTCTCACATTACACCTCAGTCGTGCAGTCCATGCTGCGAATCCAGTAAAGCCAGCTGGCATGAGTTTGCTCGCTTTCAGTCCTCCTTCAGGTGGCAATAACGATGATTTTGTATCTCCAGCCTCGAACTTTCTGCTGAATTCCTGGAAAAAGGAAAGACGAGCAGTCATTCATACTATCGACGTCAAGAAGCAGTATTCCAAACATGCCGAGAAGACAGTCCGCGGCTTCCAAAGAGGTCTATATGCAGATAATGTGGACTTTCACGTTGGTGATGCAAGTGAGTGGGTCAAGGCCGAGCTTCAAGCACGTCAAGAGCGGTCTGGCGATGAAACGACGAAGCCCTTCCTGACGTACGCGTTTCTGGATTTACCTGCAAGTCAGACCCATCTTTCAACAGTCACATCGGCAATGCACACAGATGGCATGCTGATTGTCTTTAACCCTTCAATCACACAAATCACCGAATGCTTCCGCAAAGTCAAGGAGGAAAACATCCCTCTGCATCTTGACCAGGTCGTGGAGCTTGGAACGAATGGTTCTACAGGCGGTCGAGAGTGGGATGTACGCGCTGTAACGCCACGAGCGAAAGCAGCACCACAAGTGACTGAGTCCGACGCAGAAGCTACCCAATCCGAGTCTACTGTAGCTGAAAGTGAAGGCGAAGACTCTACAAGAGATGGCGAGCAAGCTGCGGCAATAGCTGCCACTCCATCTGCACCACCGGAATGGAACTTTGTGTGTAGACCAAAAGTCGGGGAACGCATCACAGGCGGAGGCTTCTTGGGCATCTTTCGCAAAAAGGCTGTAGAGAATGTATGATAATGTATTATTGGTCTGTGTTCTTGGGGTATCATATATGGTGTCGCTTCACCTCCTCCGCTCATGACGATCACGACGAGGTGATCTGCTTCTGTGTCGAGGCCGTCTTTCAGTGTCCCTCTCTCTCGGAGAAGGTGACCGCTCTCGTCTTCTGTCTCGGTCGCCATCCCTGTCCCTCGACCGTGACCTAGAGTGCAATCTCCTTCGTCGTCGTACCCTGTCGTCGCCTCTGTCTCTTGATCGCCGCCTCTCTCTGTCGTCCCTATGAGCCCTGTGACATCTCTCACGACTTCCATCCCTGAGTCTCGACCTCTCATTATCTCCGTCTTTGTGCCGCCGTCTCTTATCACCATCTTCCCGCTTCCTCTCTGTCGCTTTCTCCTTTCCCTCCGCCTTCTCCTCAGATGCACCCCCATCCTTCCTCTCACCCAACTCAACCAAGTTCGCATTCCCTGCTCCCCTTTCAATCGGCGGTAATCCCATAACTTTCCGCATTTCGTCCTCTTCTCTCTCCTTGACCTTCTTCAATTCCTCCTTTCGCTGTTCTTCGGCACTCATTTCATTCCCCTCGGCGTCTTTCTTCGCATACCAGGACAAATCTTTGTTCCGCTGCCATCGACCGACCGGTGCCATGAGGGAGTGTCCGAGGTAGTTCTCACGATGTGAAGAGGTTTGTACATCGGACCATTGGAAATCGCCGCGACCGCCGCGGGATCCTTCTTTGCGAACTGTTTGAAGGAGGTCCATTGTTGTTTATACGTTCTTGTGGGCGACGCGCATACAGTGGCGTGATTGAGTGTTTTCTTCGTCGTTGCGCGCTGAATGACTATTTGAGCGCTACGAATTGGTAAACCAAGCGATACTGTATAAATACTCAATATGAGCCAATTGGATGGAGAGTTCAAGTCATGGAAACCGCTCAAAAGTTATTGTCACGAGTCATGTGACATGTGATAATGACGTAGAGTCTATTTACCACATGACACTCGAGATCGATGCTCTATCATCTGTCAAAACGTTCGCGGGCGAGTCAATTTATCTCCTAGATCATATTCTCAATTCCATTATCATATCAGCATTTCACGTTCATAATCGTTTCCTGGCCTTTTGAAGCAAGCACAAATCTCCAAACATCAACATGTCAGCCCTTGGTCCCCTTGTACGCATGAGGCCCCTGAGCCCAGGTCAATTACCAGCCCATCCAGATCTAGCCTCACACCAAACCTCCGGATCCTCACCAGACCTATCCACCTTCCTGACAGAAGTCTTCCAAGAAGCCGAGACCTTCATGACGACTTACATGAGTGCAAACTTTACCGTGAAAGCCGAGAACAAACCCGCCTCTCCCTCCAAAGCAAGCGTGAAACTTCTCGAGAAGACAATCACATCCAGCGAACTTCCCACTTCATCAAGCCCGAATGGCGCAGCAGAAGAGACCTGGTTCGCACGTACCAGCATTCACGAGAACGCATCGACAAACGGCACAGCATCATGGTCCGAATTCGAGTACGGGCTGATGGACGACCACTCAGCACACGAAATGGACTACACACCCGAAGTCTACGACGCCCACCGGGTATTGAGCTGGGATCAAGAAGCGGCCGCAATGCAAGTCCCTGGCTTCGAGAAAGTGCGCCTCAGTATCTTCGAGATGGCGCACAAGATCCCGCCGCCGCTCAACAACCGCGTCTTCTGCGTGGCGGTCGCGACGGCCAAATCAACCGCTGACCCTGCGCGATTCCTCGTGGTGCAGATTCCGGTTGATATCACCAAGGTCGACAAGGCGTTGTATGCGAACGGCCGCAATCGGACTGATGAAGACTCGGCGATCAAGAAGAAGGCTGTGGAGCTAGGTCAGTATGTCAGTATTGAAAGGTGTGAGGTACTTGATGGTGGTGCCAAGGTGCAGTGGCAGATGGGTACTGCGTCTGATGCTAGGGGTGTTCTGCCTCTGTGGGTGCAGAAGATGGCAGTGCCTGGAGCGATTGTCAAGGATGTCAGCTTTTTCATGGAATGGATTGAAAATAGGAGAAAGGGCAAGGGTAACGAGTCTGGAGCTGCGGCGGGAGTTGGAGCATGATTGCTACCCGCAGAGAGCTGCAGATTGTAACGACGTATAACGCATGCATGCCGTCATGTTTACGATTGTTAGATGCGTATGTGCAATTTCAGGTGAATATAATCTCCACAACTGAAGTATTGTTCTCTTCAGTGATGTAGCTGTGGCGCATATCAGATATAGATCATCACTTTGGGTATATCATTATTCTATATACTCATGTAAATAATAAGATCGAGAAGCCTCGGTAAGCTGATCTAGTGCCTTGATCTGCAGTATCCAAGCTCACGCACTCAGAAACGAGAAGAGCCCACTTTCTCACTAACAACATGAGTGCCGACCTTCTCATCACCCGTATGCGCTCCGTCCAGAGACTCAGGAATATTCGTTCCGTCGAGAGCGACGAGCTCAGCATGACTGGCCTCCTCAAACTTCAATCCCATCTCCCTGATCAACTTCTGATTTCTCGTCGGCCACACCAGGCAAATCAGGTAGTAGAGCACGAAACTGGTGACGAAGCTCAGCATCCATCCACAATCACCCAGCCTCTGCGCAGGCACGCTGACTTTTGGTCCAAGTGTGCCGACGAATCCAGGAAACGGTAGCGCGACACCTGCGAGGTAGGCGATGATGGCCTGCACGTTCCAGCCCTTGGTGTAGTAGTAGTGCTTGTTGTCCTTATCTCCGTTGTACAGATGCGAGATGAAGACATTGCCCTTTGTGAGCAGGAAATAGTCACACACCATGATGGCGACGACGCTGGCCATGAATAATCCGTAGCCGGCCAAGAAAGTCGTGAAGACGCTTGCTGAAGCGAGGATCTTCCATGGACAGATTGCGAAGCCGAGGATCTGGACCAGGAACTGGCCGCGTGGGATTGTGAGGTATCGGGGGAATAATAGTGTGCTGTCGGATCCGAAGGGAATCATGTTCGCGGCGATGTTGGTGCCGAGAATACTGATTGACCAGCCAGCGGCCACGAGAAGACATGCGAATCGGGTAGAGCCGGACCAGTAGCGGGTCATGATCGCGTCGAGAAGATCCCATTGGTTCCAGAGCTCGAGACCCCAGGCGTTGTTGATAGCAGCCGTAGATAAGATACCAAGGGTAGCAGAGAGGGTCACGGCGATCGGGTTTGTGCAGAGCTGCGACCACATTGCACCCCAGCGGGTAGTGCTCCATCTGCTGAGATCGCACGAGTTGGTGATGAGCGTTGCGGTGTTACCCATACCAGCGTTGATGGCGTAGACGAAGAACCAACCCAGACCATTTGACCCAGGGACTGCATGAGTGCGTGAGAGCGTGCCGAGACCGATCTGACCCTTGGTGTTGACCATGCAGAAGATAAACAGACCCCAGATGGCGGGAATCATGATGGCGGTCTTGGCCCAGAAGAACCAGCGAAGGTGGTAAGGACGGAGGAAGGTAAAGGGAAGATGCATGCACCAGAATAGGAAGAATGCGACCATGCCGGCAGACGTGATACCCATGGAGGCTGGGATGTGGTTCGGGATGTCGGTGTAGCTGTGGCCAAAGACGGCGCGCAACATATTGGCGACCAGAGCTGAACCAGAGTAGAGCTGTACACCATACCAGACAATCGCGAGAGCTGCTCGGGCGCCGACGTAGTAGTAGCTGCCCCACATGCCAAAGACTGAACGCGCAGCGACTGGGAATCCAACGTGGTAGACACTACCACATCGAGCAGCCACGAATTGAGCGAAAGAACTGATGAGTTGTGAAAGAAAAATAACAATGATGGCTTGATACCAGTTCAGGCCAATTCCTATCATAGTCGAACCGAGTGTCCAATTTCCAAAGGACAGAGCCCAGTAGAAGACGATATAGTTGTACCATCTCCAATTTCTCTTCTCTGGTGGTGTAGGATCAAGATCTTCGTTCGACCATGTCGGGCCCGATTGCCTGTGCCCATGTTCATCTAGCGGTGTATCGTGAACTTGGATCCAGCTTTTGAACGCTGTCCAGCTCGTAAAGGCATGTCGAGCATTATCGGCCTTGTGAGAGGCCTGCTCTCGAAAGTCGGCTAGACGATTCTGAATGGCCATGATGGTCGAGGCAATCTGTGTGTGAAAGCCTCACTTTTCGACAATAATTTTTAGGAAAAGCCATTTTTGAATGTCGCGTGCCTCGAGGTAGATAAGTATTTCAGCAACCCCCGCTTGAGCAACACTTTCTTATCTAAAAGGAATTGATCGCTGCAGGACTAGCGTAGCATTTGTGGTGGTTTTGTGGTTGCATTGCATGCAGGTATCGCTGATCGCGACAAGGCCGAGGCCCCGAAGGCCTGGGGACACCTCCACATTTTCGTCCATTCGAGATAAGCACTTTCCTCACACAACAGTTTAACACTTATGTTGATACAGGACCATTGATTGAAGCCTGAGTACTCCGAGTA
>Ga0058703_1000310_pt1 | contig 10866 bp, 10 predicted proteins | sample AgamicMgMae_FD_83782 | JGI IMG/M metagenome (GOLD analysis project Ga0058703, IMG submission 83782) | Agave microbial communities from Guanajuato, Mexico - Mg.Ma.e | ecosystem: Host-associated > Plants > Phyllosphere > Phylloplane/Leaf | place: Guanajuato, Mexico | collected 2012-06-04
CCTCTCTTCCATTGACGACCTTCTTGCCCGGCCGCACAGTGGCATCATTGCCCAGAAAACTCTGGATATCAGCAGAGATGACCTCTCGCCGAATGCCTTCTCCGTCCTGAAACCAGTCCTGCACGATTGAATTTGACATGGTAGAGGGAGACGGATGGGCGATTAGAGAGGCACGGAATGAATGACGAAGGAATCACAAAGCAACGTGTGTTCACGGTGGAGGGAGAGAGTTGACTAGAATGGTGGGCGAGGATGCCTGGTACGCGCTCGGGCCGCTGTCACGCTGGCACGAATAACGAAGCGGTACGTGATGTTGGGCTCAGATGTCGGTATTACAGTGCATCATGCGGCCAGTCACTAGTAACAAATGCAGATAAAACAAATTGGGCACCAAAATGAAAGGAAAACTATAATCATTCGTGGGTATCATACCAACCAAAACTCCATCGCCAAAATACACCGTGTCTGCTGTCAGACTCCTCATCCCAAAACACCGGTATCAGTTCCGATGCGCCTCTCCAGAGAGAAGAGGAGTTGCTGCATCCGCTGACTGCCGCTTCGCCTGCCAAAAATCACCTCTCCCAGCTCCATCGACTGCACCACTGCCTGGCGTGAGAAATCGTTCGCTCCGAGCCAGAGTTGACGCTCCCGCCAGGCCAGGCCAGGAACCACGACCATGGCGAGTGCAAAGAACAGCCACACCCACCAAGGCAGGGTGACCGACATTCCCTTGCCGGCTTGCTCGAGCGAGATGGTGGCCATCGCAGTGGTCGTTGGTGATGGCGATGTTCCGACCGCATCGGCGGACTTTGATGGCGGCAAGGGTCCAGACACGACTGAGACCTGTCCAGTAGGCTCAGTGTCGACGACGATGGCAGCAGGCATATCCGGCTTCTCCTCCACCAACTGTTCCTCCCTGTCCTTCTCCGGCTCCTCCACCAGCTCAGGCAGCTTCACGTCGACCAGACCCAGTCCAGCTGGGTTGGCCTCCGCGACGACCACGGCAGGTACCTCTGCCTCGTGCTGCTTGCCCTCCTCCATCTCCACCTCCTCTCCCTCACTGTCGGACAGGCTCTGGTCGCCGAGCTGGTCCGAGAGACTGACGTGGCGAGTGGTCGAGGGCCTGCCTGCAAGCTTGACCCCCTTTGGCAGCATTGGTGACAGCGCATCGGCGTCTGGCGATCGTGAGCGGTCTGGATTGACCAGCTCTTGGATCATACCAGAGATGTCTGCTGGTGGGGCTGTCTTGATATCGAGGGTATTATCCAGATCGAGGTGGGTCGCAAGTATGTTGTGGATTTCATCGAGGCGTCGGATTGCTTGCAGATCCCTCTGGCGTTGCAGTACATACTGCTCGATTTCTCCCGCTTGTTCCTTGATGTCTTCTTCTTTTTCTGCAAGCCCGGCGACCAACTCATCGTAAGATCTTTGAACATCCTCTCGCTCGTTGGTTTGGTCTTTGAGCATGTCTTTGATCTTGTTCATCTCCTTCCTGAGCTTGTCGTTCTGGATTTCCAATAACCTCTTGTCACCCTTGAGGTCATCGTGCTCTTTCTTCTCTTTGGCGAATTGATCGGCTTTCTCTTTGAGTTGCTTTTGAAGGTCATTGGTACCGTAATTGGCATTGAAGATTGAGGTCCTCGCGGCGTTGTTTTCTTGTTGTAATCGCTCAATTCTCGTCTCGCCCTCTTCGATCTGTTTTTCTTTGTCGACACCTTTTTCGTATAGATCGTGATTCGCCGATGTGAGGTCCGAAACTTGCTTATTCAGACCGTTGACTTGCCGACCGTATGTATCGATTTGAGCATCCTTCTCTTCCAATTGAGTTTTCAGGGCCGAAACTTGGTCAACCAGATCTCTCATCTTCTGATTGTAAATATTGTCGTCGACATCAGTGTCGAATTCGGGTTCGAAGGATGCCATGTCGGGCTCGGGTGGAGAATGGGATGGTTCTTCGAACAGATACTGCGGTTGCGTTGGTGGGTCGTCAGAGGATTGAGACGGTTGATGGGATGACTGCTCAGGTTGATACTGAGGCTGTGTTGGTGGATTGTCCGATGACCGAGTTGGTTCAAATAGACCGGCGAATTCTGGAAACTCGTTCAGAGGCCTGCTGAGTTCTTCCAGTGTAAAAGGTTCAATGAATTTAGCTTCACCTTTTGCGACATTAGTGAGCGGAATGCAAGTGAAGAATGTTGTTTACTGCATACCTTGATCTGACCCCACGGGGTCGGGAATTCACACATCTTCTTGTTGGGGTACCTCCGCCAAGGATGTCGGGGTAAATGAGAAGATGCCGGTGCCGGCGTGGAAGTGTGCTCGGTTTCGGCCCTTTAAACGAGCTGCGAACCGGCCTCCAGGTTGCGCAATGTTCTCGCCACAACGCGCACCAGAGGATTCGGCGACGACTTCAACCCTCTCGGGGACGAGTGGTGCCGTTGCTGGTAGGCCAGCACTGCCCAGTATGGCGCTGAGCTGTTCCAGCTGTTCCGGCGACAAGTCGTGCGAGGACGATGCAATGACGATCTGGTGGCTGAAGTGCTGATTGAGGTGGGATACTGTAGGTGGAGCAGAAAGGGCAACGAAGAGTATGGCGAAGAGGCCAGAAGAAAGGTGAGCGATGAGTTCTGGGAAGAGAAGAGGCGAGGGAAGAGCACTGAGGCGAGCATCTATATAGACTTACATCCTATTGTGATGCTTGACAATACCTTGGGCTAGTTGCTGGAGAAGGCTGGTCCTGATACCATGAAGCATATACCCCTGTGTCTCATGATTGCTGTATATCAATAATCCCATTGTCGCTACCCGTAAGATACTGTTTCAGATATGGGTCTGAACATGGACACGGGGGGCTGGAATTGAGGTGAATTGATTGGTATCTATTGTGCGATTGCATCAGCAATAGCTGCTGATACTGCATGATACTGATCCTTTTGGGGGTCTGAACAAGGACCCAACCACCTATGGCCATCCTCCACCATGCTGTAGCATGTCTCCATTGTAATGCTGTAATTCCGCTATTATCATGCTCGTATTTCCGCCTCAAAGTCCGATTCCCCTCACCCGCTTCGCTAGATCATTACTCGTATCGAAAGGACTTGGTCGCTTAGTTACACGATCGCCGAGTTCTCTGAGGATCATCAGGAGACTTTTCCAACCTAAACCGACAAAGACGCAACAGTTAGTTTGCCTTTTACATGTTAAGAATGGTTTGCAGTGTAGCCCAACCTGGCGTCTGTTGAAGAGCGGCCCCAATGGATACGTCTTTTGTCGTTGCAAGCTGACACAATAATCTGAACTCGTCCTGTGGTTTGTGATATTAGCCCATGAACAAATCCAATAGCGGATGAACAACGTACCTTGCTCAGAACATCCATTTGTTGCACGAAGCAGAGCAAGTGAAAGTCGGCAATGCGGGCGGCGCCTTCCGGCTTGTCCGGGTGAAGTCCTTCAAGCACCTTTCGCAGGGATCTTGGCTCTTGTGCCTGACCGATAAGCTCCCTGTTCTCGACAGGGAACCCTTCTCCAGTAAAAACAGGCTTTGATTCGACCGGGAAACCGTGTGTAAGGGTAATCAGTAGATACTCGATGGGGAATGATGGCTTCGCATTCTCTTGAACATTCGCTCCGTATTCATTGATTCGTCGATAGAACACTTCTGGGATATAGCGCACGCGGCCAAGCTCGTTATCTTCATCTTCGTCCTGTACCAGCATCACCGTTGGATCAGCCGATGGCTCTATGATGTCTGCGCGGACCATTTCCACGGCGGTATCTGATGCCTGGTAGGCGGTGATTGCGATCTGTCCATCTTCGTCTCCGCTGACTACACAGGTAACAAAGTTCGAACCGAAGTTTCCAGTGTCACTCCACTTGCTTGGTCGTGGGTAGAGCGCCTGATATCTTGCAGCGAACTGTACTTCAAGGGAGGAAAGGTAGAACGAATCAGCGTGACGTTTGCAAACCACAGAACCATCACCGGCGCCGGCATCGATGAGGTCTGTAAAAATGACACCAACACGCTGCATGCCGCATTGTTGAGCGAGAGCCTCGATATCGTTGTCCTTCTCCCACTCACTCAACGTCACACCATCCTGCTCGTCAATCTGAGGAGGCTCGTAGATGGCTTCCACAACTGCCTTGGTACCAAGCGGAACCTCGTTGTATTCTTCGTAGTGACCGAACATGAATCCTATCCTTTGCGCTCCAGATGATCGCCAAAAGTCGAGGAGGGTGTTGATGAGTGAGGGCGAGGCAAATTCGACGTGATCCACCATTCGGTATGGTTGTGGCTGTAATGAGATCGCACTTGGTTGGCATTTGGAGCAGATACCGGCTGGGAAAGGCTTGTGTCCAGAGGGACATTCTGGACGGACGCGGTAGTATGGTTCGGTTAGAGGTGGCATGTAGGAACTGCCAGACTCGTATTTGTTCTTGCCTTGGTTGACTTTCCTGAGATGTGCGTGATATGAAGGGTGCTTGATTTTCTTCTCTTTCAAGTAGTCTGCATTGTACGGTTCGAGTGGCATGCAGTAGTCGCACATGCCCTTTGGTCCATGTCTGCACATCCTTTGATCTTTTGGCCGTGTGATCTTGCCATCCAGTCTGTCCAGACGGTCATCAAGCGGCGACTGCCTGACCGTCTCCCAAGGGTTCTTTATAACAGTCTGCGCTGCCGCTGAGGTGGGTATCGCTATACTCATGTCATCTGCGAGAGGTACGGCCTTGCCGTTCAGGCGAATCGCCGCTTCCGAGTGACCATTTGTTGCGGCGGTTTGCTCTTCGTATGTCAAGAATATTTGTGTTCCGTGTGTCATTCCCAATCTCTTGAAAGTAACGCCTTTGAGTGCTTCGATGGGTCTTGAATCTGCGCCGTGTGGTTTCGGACTCATTGTGAGTGAAGATGGGACGACATCTTTCGGAAGTTTCTCCAGTATCTGTGGGAGGATAGAGGCGATGTCCGTTTCTGGCTCGAGAGTGAGCCTGAACTGGCCATTCTTGCTACTGAATCTGATAATCATGTTCGATCAGGTTTGTGTGGTGTGTATGTGTATTTGGAGGTGACAGATTATCCAGTCAGGATGAGATGTAGTGACTGAGATGACTGTGTGACAAGAAATGAAGAGACGCAGGGAGTCTAGTGAGTATTTGTCACCACAATATGAAAATCAAAAACGAGAAGTAGATTTTATGCATGCGAATGTACGAATGTGCTCAAGTGAACAGGCGTCAGTGAAGGTGTTCTCCAAGGTTCCAGTGAGGTCACTGCCGGACTGCGACTCTGCGGGCCGTGCCTCCACATCCCGGTAGCCGGAATGCTTAGCCCTAATAAGATCACTGCCCGAATCCGCTGTGCTTGACACGTCGCTGAAAGTGAACTCGAAGCCTGAGGGAGGTTATTATTCAACTCCAACGACCGCAGATCTGCAACACACATTGCGACCTTCTTCGCACCGCTTTAAACCACTTCTCCGTATCCGAGACATTCTGCCGATACCTCATAGCAATCTTGAAGAAACTGAGAATCACACTTCAAAAAGACACACGACACTACCGCCAAAATGGTCGACTGGATCGGCCTCCTCATCCCCACCGCTTACCTCACAATCCTGATCGGATCCTTCGCAACCTTCAGCTACCTCTACCGCAAACGAAAGGCCACCCGCGCCGCAACTCTCGAACCATGGTTCCCACCACACCTACAACGAAACGTCTACCTCTCACTACTACACATGGATCCATCAGACGCCTCCTCAACACCCTCTGACGCCGAAAAATCCCTCAAACAAGTACCAGACAGCATCGTAAAAGCCGCTCTCCTGCGCCGCGCAGTAGAGGACATCCACCGCATAATCCAGATCCGTAACGCAAAGCCCGCGTTGCAAGCACTGGTGCAACGAGGCAGCATCGGTGACGAGCTGTGGCAGCGATTCCTACGGGCGGAGCAGGACATTGAGGAAGAAGTCAAGGACGTCGTGAGCGAGGTGAGTCCAATCTTCCCCGGCCCTGTCATATCTTCGTCAATTCAGGAAAACTAATATCATCAAAACAGGCCAACGCATTAGCCCCGCAATGGGGCCAATTCATCTTTCAGTCCGCCAACGAGATCGCGAATAACCAGCTCGCTAAAGCGCGTATGGAGGAGATGCAGGCCAAGGTCGCCGACGAGCGCGAGTGGTGGGATATGCGCAAGAAGGGAATTTCGGAGGGCTTTATGAAAGAGCTTGACGAGGAGGCGCAGGCGCAGGCGAGCTCGAAGAAGGGATCTGTGTCCAGCCAGGGCGGACTGAAGGGCGCTAGCGACGAGGAGGCAGTGTTGGTCGACGCGGGCTCGCCGACGACGAGTGCGCCTGGTACGCCGGCCGGCACGCCTGGCTCGAAAAAGAAGAAGGGCAAGAATTAGATTCGATGCACGTTTTAGCGGAAAATGAGAGGCATTCTTGTCAGAAATGTACATGTGATTCGCAGTGCTTCTTCTACAGTGCTTGTTCCGGGGCAGCTCGCCAATTTCAGGCAAAGCTAGGTCGTTCTCTTCTCATACTAGACTAAACACAATCGGCCGCAGCATCTACCAATCATCCTCCTGGTCCGGATTTCGCATAGCCTTACTCCTCGCCTGCAACGCCGCCGCGAGACCTGTAGCAACGCCGCCATTGCTACCGCCGGGCGTGCTGGTTCCACTATCCGTGCCGCTGCCATTCGCGATACCACTATCCCGTGACGCACCCGGCGCCGGTGGAGCAGGCTTCCTACCTGCAGGCCGCTTGGCGGGCGGTACAGGCGGTCCTGGTTTTGCTCTGGCACCATTGGCCTGTGTTTTTGCGGCGGGCGCTGGCGGTGGAGCCGGACGTGCTGCTACTGGTGGAGGCGGAGGCGGCGCGGCTTTCACTTCTTCAAGGTAAGCTTGCGGCGCCCAGCCGGTCGCTGAACCGTCGGGCTTTTTAGCGAGCCACCAGCCTGGATGATGGTGTTAGCGGTGATCTCTCGATGACATTTGTGTCTAAGAAACTTACCATTGTTTTCCTTTTGTGTAATGAGGATGATCTCGCCGGCTTTGAGACTGAGTTCGCCTGAAGTTTGGCCTGCGAAATCGTAGAGGGCTTTGTAGGTTGGCTCTGCTGGAGCCGCGGGCGCAACAGGAGGAGGTGGAGGTGGAGGTGGTACGCGAGATCCGCCTGATGCGACGCGAGGGTGTCCTGTTCCATTGGCTGCTGAAGAAGCCGCGGCAGGAGTAATGGGCTGGAAAGGTGTGGGGGTGTGTTTTGTTTGGATTGGCATTTGGCGGGCAGCAGCAGGCTGTGGCATGGCCTGTGATGCCGCCTGTGGCATTGCTTGTGGCATGGCTTGGGCAGCCGGTCTCTGCCTTGCTGCCTGGGAAAGCTTGCCTGACTGACCACCTGGACCGCCGGCTCGGAGAAGCTTTCCACTTGTGATGGGTTTCGCTGCAACTTGCTTGCCACGAGGTGTTTGCTTGGATATTGAGTTTGGCGATTCACCTGCTCCTACGTGAATGGTACCGCTCTTATATTGATCGTCTCTAGGCACTGTTGAGTCTTTCACAACCTTGACAGTAGCGGGTTTGCCAGGCTTCTTGTTGTACTGGAGTGCATCACCGAAGCGAAGGTCCACACCACCTCTCGTAGCCTCTTTGATTTGCGTGAAGAACTCGGTCTTCAGCACACAGCTCACCAACGGGTCTGGTTCTTGGGCAGAACCAGCGCCAATGGCGAACCAGTCGTCCCTCAAATTTGAAGTGCTGATAAATTTGATGGCGCCAAGTGAGATTGTCCTTTCGGCCATGATCTGCAATTGCTTGTTGACGATGGCTTGCTTGATGATGTAAAGGTTCTTCTTGGTAAGAATTAAGAATCTTGGCTCAGGTTTGCTGGATCTTCCAAGCTTTGAAACCAGGACTTCAGATCTGCAAGAGAACATGACCTGCTCGTTAAGGTTGAGACGAATGGCGTTCCTGATCATCTCACCAGGACCGCCATTGTTTGCAATACCCAAGTAATCACCCATGAACCTTCTGTAACCAATCAAGGAGAACCTTCTGCGCTCCTTACGACCCTTCAACACCTGATGACCTTCGTCGCGCAGGACGATGAACTCTCGACCTCCAGTCTTTCTGCGCCAGAATCTCTGAATACGAGTGGCGGACTCAGAACGGTATCGGAGATAGTTTCTCCAAGCTCTCTGAATGCGAATAGCCATGTTGTGCCAGTATCGATCTCTCATGGTCTCCAGCGCAAACAGCGTCTCCGGGGTCTTGATGAAAGCTTTCGTGGTACCCATCTGATATTCTTCGATTGGAATACTCGAGTCCTTCAAGATTTGCTTGACACCAGACTTGGCATCGCCAGTCCATGTATAGTCTCCGGCATAACTGGTCTTGGGCGAGAGAAGGTAGAATCGCTCCACGAACTTTTCGAATGTCTGACGGTAGGCGAATCCAGCACGTCGAATGCGAACGTTCTCTTGCAGACCGAGATACTTGATTTGATGCATAACATTGGGCACATTGTACTCCGTTGGTGACTTGTTCTCGTTCGGCTTGATGGTTCTGATATAAGATGGAGAGCATTTCATCAGTGTCGCAACAAGATCGTTCGCTGAAGCCTTGATCTTGTCACCTGCCGTTGGAGGTCTGCGCTTGTCGTCCTGGTTGACTTGTTGTGGGAAAATTGTGTGAACAAAGTTGTTGGAACTGCTTCCCATGAGATTTAAGACGTCCTTGAGCAGCTGGTCCTTGTTCTTGTCTGTCATACCCTCGACAGAGTAGGCCACATCACCAGCATAGTGCTTGATGACGAATTGACCTTGACGTGGTGCAAAGTTGGGGTTTGAAGAAAGCGCATTGAGACGCTGAACAAAGGTATTGTCAGCCGCAGAGGGATCGGCGTGAGCAGTAGCGCAAGCATCGTTGAGCGCTGCAAACACTCCTGGAGGCCTCTTCTCCTCAATAAGCTCACAAACTACCTTGTTATCGAAATACTTGATCGGTGTCCAAGTAATCTGCTCACGCTCGTACTCATCCTGCTCAGCCTTGAGCGTAAGCTGAATAAAGATTTGCTGAAGTTTCTCGTTGACATAGTTGATACACAGTTGCTCGAAACTGTTCTTCTCAAAGATCTCGAATCCGTAGATATCCAGAATACCAATGGAGTAAGCGATTGAGCTCTTTGCTCGCAGCGATTGATTAACTCTTTGTACAATCCAGTCGAACATGTTGTAATAAATGGCTTTCGAGAGCGCATCTCGAGACGCGATCGCCTGAGCCGGGTTCAAAGGCACATCATAGACAGATCCTCTTCGTCCACCTCTGCTAGTCTCCATTATTCGTGAGGTCAAGACCTTATTCACAGCAGCCGAGTCCACCTCCAGAAGGTATGCGACAAAGTCCACAACTGACTGATCTTGTACGGCAGAGTTTCCCGAGTCATCCTCGGCGAACGTGACGTTTCCCAGCCAAAGGATCGCCGCCAACATCCTGAAAACCTCATCCTGCTCTTGCTGTGTCATTCCAATAACCTTCATCGCGTTGACGGTGTCCTTGAAATCCGCATGGTCATCGATTCCGTCGACATCGTAGCACTTTGATTTGCTGGTGTATAAGTAAGATTGCGGCTGTTGTAAGCCAAAGGACTCTCTGTATTGTTGAGGGGCCGCTTTTGTGAACTGGTAGAAGATGTGAAAGTTGCGCTCATTCACGATCTGACCAACGACTCGCGACTTTTCTAGAAGGTAGTTGTTGATGTTGGCACCGACGGGCTCGCCCTGCGAGTTGAATTGAATCTCAAGGTACTTTCCAAAACGCGACGAGTTGTTGTTTCGTAGGGTTTTTGCGTTACCGAACGACTCCAAGAGAGGGTTGGTTGCCAGCACCATGTCCTTGGTCTCCTGAATTTGTGTATTGCTTCCTCCTGACACGTTCGCGATATACTGCATAATGCGCTTCGCAGCCTCGGTCTTTCCAGCTCCTGACTCTCCAGAAATGATGATACATTGGTTTTCCTTGTAGGCGTTCATGTTGTAGTATGCCGACTCAGCGATAGCAAAGACATGTGGAGGGACTTCCAATCTGTTCTTTCCCTTGTAGCTCTCTAGAACCTGCTCGGTGTAGATTCCGAGGTCTCTGAACGGGTTTACTGAGACGAGCACGTGGCCGATGTATGTGTAGATTTCTCCATTCTCGAATCGCTTCTTCAAATTGTCGTTGATGGCTTCGTTCGAGATCTTGCTGATGAGCGTAAGATCCGAAACTCCGACTTCCTTCTTCTTGGTCGACTCGAAGGCGGCCTTTCTGACTTGTTGCTGTCCGCTGCCTCCGCCTGGTTGAGCGGCGGCGGCATCCTTCTTGCGACCTGCGCGCTTCGTCACGGCCTAGATTGGACAGTCAGTATCAGTTATTGGAATGCGCAAAAGACGCGCTCACCATGTTGGCCTAATCAGTAGCGTATCTTCCGTACTATGAAGCTAATCCTGCGCTCCGTCTTGAAGCTGCTTGTGTTGGAGTCAATTGAAATATGGGTTCTTATTCGACATCAGTCTGTGACACAAGCTATAGTATGAGAATGCTAATCAATTGAGAAGATGAAGATGAGATGTGAAACTCGCCGTCACCGAATGTTACCGTACTATCCGACTGAGCCACAACGTCACCCCACGTCGTCGGGCGCTGGACGACGGGTTTTCTTCGGCGTCGTGCGCAGGTGGTTGACATCGCCCGTTGAAACACGCAAGCTGTGGCGGTACAGTACGAAGACATCAGGCAGCGACATCACAAAACGCGTCAGCTGTTTTGACAAATATGGTGTCCAAAATTGATTGACAGTAGAGACATCAGAATGGTCATTTCTCATATAA
>Ga0058703_1000311_pt1 | contig 10859 bp, 7 predicted proteins | sample AgamicMgMae_FD_83782 | JGI IMG/M metagenome (GOLD analysis project Ga0058703, IMG submission 83782) | Agave microbial communities from Guanajuato, Mexico - Mg.Ma.e | ecosystem: Host-associated > Plants > Phyllosphere > Phylloplane/Leaf | place: Guanajuato, Mexico | collected 2012-06-04
AAACTGCGCACTCCATGCTCACTCCACAACTCCTCCTCATCACCAATCAACTCCAACACGTCCTTCAAATGCGCGTGGTCCGGGCCCAACAAACCCGTCATGAATGGGAAGATACTGATGTAACCCTTGTGGCAGACATGAGCGTTCTCCTCGTAGTCGTCAATGGTAGCGTCACAGTAGGTCTTTTCTTTTTCGTCCCAGTGCAAGTCATCAATGTTGCGCAAGATGGCGTGTTCAATCTTGGCATACTCGGCCTCATCCTCAGGGATGTCTAGTGATCCGGCAATGCGTTTCATGGTGCCGGTCATCAGACCCATCCATGAGATCAGATCGACGTGAAGCTCACCTGGGTGAGGTGGCTGTGGCCGTGGGTAGTCGTCAAGGCCGGACGTGAGAAGATGGGTTTGTGTAGAGCCTCGCCATCTATAGGCCTCTTTGGAAGAGAAGGCTTCGCGGTCGTAAGATTTGATGTCGCCATACTGGGTATCGCGGAACCATTGGTAGTGGCGTTTCAAAAGTGGGTAGAGTTCCTGAAGATACTCACGAATTGTGGTGGACGACTTGACGTACGCCTGGGACGCAATCGGCGTTTGCTCTCCTGAGCTAGCAGAGCTCTCGAACTTGTCAAGAAGATCACCAAGGACGAAGAAGAGTGTAGGTGGGTTGGCGTAATGTGGGTACTGAACTTGGAATTCAGCGGGCACCTTGCTTCTTGCCTCTGGGCCAAGGATTTGCTCACGAGCGATCCAACCCTTGTCGTCCATAGTGTTGAACCAGCTCTTGATGATCTGGAGAGTCAACTCGACGTCCCAATCGACGATCGGGATGAGGTGGAAACCTTCGTCCCAAAGGAAACCACGCGGAAAGAATGGACGAGACGGAATACTGGTGAACAGCTCGTATGGTCCCTCTGCTTCTTGCAGATTGCGTCCTCTAGCCTCGGCAGACTCACGCCAGAAGCCTTCATTCTCCTCTTCGTACTCGGGCTGATAAGATCTGTCAATGATTTGGTCGCCGTGGAAATATCCAATACCACCAATCAAGTTTGAGAACATGCCCTTGGAGAACTCGAGATATTGCGGCTTTGTGAAAGGTGCCTTTGGCATGTGAACTTCAGCGTATCGCTGGGCGATAGACTGATCGACCAGCTGGATCTTTTCCGAAATGTCTTTCGAGCCCAGTGGCTTTTGCGCAGCGCCGTTTGAGAACATGACGTCGAATTCAAAAGCGCCCTCGAAGGTCTTTTGTATGAAATGCAGATTGCCGGAACCAGGATCGTTCTTGATGGAGTAAGTCTGGAATGGCGGAGGCATTTTCTCTTGCGTGTATTTCTCAATGTATCCATCAATGATCTCTTTCATGCTGGTGAACATGACGTTCTTTGCCTGCCAAATTGCCGCTTCAGGGAGTTGTAGACTGTGAACTCGGGTCCTGTCCAACGGATCGGTTTGACCACTTGGGTGAGAGTGGGCAGGGTGGTCTCCTTTGCCTTTTGTTACCGCGACCGTAAAGTCTCCAAGCTCTGCCGTCTTTCCAGCAATCTTGACCTCGCCATCAAATCCAAGTTCCGAGTTCTCGCCTTCAGCATCGGCCACATCGAGCGATCCGATACCCTCTACTCCAACGGTAAACACGACTGTTGTCCTCATGTCTGGCGAAGAGTCTTCCCTAGGTGTACCCCTAATCCTAGCACCCCAAGAACCACCGTTCTCACCGTGGTCGACAAACTTGACGAACTCGGTCGTGATGTCGATGCCATTGCCAGCGTCATGAATCGTTTGTCGACCTCCAGTCCTCGGATCGTAGCTATCCCAGCCATAGCCAGCCATTCCTTCATGTTGCTCGCAAGTATGACGGAAGTCTGCGTCATGGTTAGCACCGTACTCCCTGGATCTGTTCTGGCTTGCGCTCACTCTGCTGGACAGTCGCAAAGTCATCCACTCGCGCCCAGAGGAGACTAGCTCTGACACTCTTTGGAATACGCGGCCGGATACCGAAATAAAGGTTCGGCGAATATGGTCCCCATAGTAGCGATTCGTTCGAGGCTTTTGTGAATGCCGATGCTTCCTGAGCATGAGCCTGTGGAAGAACGCTTTCAAGTGAGAGCAACGAGATGGCTACAAGCCAATTGCTCTTCCCGAAAAGCATGTTGAGAATTATCGCAGGTGGAACAAAAATCAATCACTCATTCGTCCTGGTACCGATAAATCACAATGCACCCGTGAAGATGTGTTGAAGCTTAGGGATGTTTGGAGCCACGTTGCTTGGTGCAGGCGCGTCATTCACCCCACACCGAAATATTTGGAGACATGCTTTGGGGATCATAAAAAGGCATTGGGGTCAATATTATACATGTAGCGATACTATCATGGAATATCATCCATCGCTCATATTGAAAACACTGTGAATGCCGTTGATGCCACGCTCAAAGATGCAATAATCATGCCCTGACCCTCCTGCAGCCTTTTGCCTTTCCAGCTTTGCCCATGCTTCAGCCGTGGCTCACCCTCTGTGAGCATGCAGCCATCTTGACCATTTTTGGTTCTCGTGCACGTCTGGTTCTTCACCCCTCGGGTTGCAGGCATTTCAAGGATTTCTCGGGTTCCGCTTGGCTTGAGTTCCCGCTGGCGACGTCTTGAATATCGACGAGCTTGTGCCGCCAGAGTTTACTCACGGCTCGGTGAGAGCGGTCTGTTAAATCCACCAACACGGTTCATGTACTGTCTGTACTCCGTCGGCTTCTTCTTGCTGACTCCGTAATTCTTGTCGTTACCCGGCACTTTCGTATTCTTCGTAGATTTGAATTTCGCAAATCCCATTGCACGTCTCATTATCTCCTCCTGTCGCCGTGCTTCCCGCTCCTCAGGATCGAGCGTTTCGTCTTCGTCCATGACATCGTCACGGTCAGCAGGCGTGGTGCTCACTGTCGATCCATTTGTGAGGTCGCTTTTCGCTGTGCTTTTCGGGCCAGACGGGGCAAGTGATGATAGCTGTGTACCGCTTCTCGCTGGATCCAATCGATCTTTGGAAGGTGATGCTCGTGACGTCCTTGGGTTTCGAGGTGGTGATCGTTGTCGAGGGCTGTCGCGTGCTCCTCCATCCCTCCTCATAGGTGATCTTGATCGAGCATCGTGCCTTCGCGATCTGTGGTCAGGTCTACCATCTCTCATGTCGCGCTCATCTCTGCCATTTCTACCGCCACGGTCGCCATCGGTATTACGTCCACCTCGTCTTCCAAGCTCACGGTCAGCGGGCGTGCCCTCTCGCGAACGTGGAGGAGCCATACTTGGTGTATTGATAATTTTAGATCTTCATGCTTCACGAGTTTTTGGCTAGTTCTAGTAGCAACGTATAATGTGTTTGAATCAATGCGCGACTTTGTCGACTGAAAGGCCGTGAATGCGCGAGATGTGGTTATGAAGAAAGGATCACTGAAGCTTTTTGGGCGTCATGCGAAAGCGCGGCGGAAGTCGGTCTTGGCACTTCCGCTGCGCTTGATCACTGTTCACATTTGAGCGACCATAAATGTTTTTTTCCTTATAGCTTATACTTGTGAAAGATCATGTTCGAGTGAGATAGTCGAGTTCCCAATCGCGGGTATAACAACCAGCGAATAGTAGCTTGGCTAAAGGATACTCAAATCTCATCCTCTTCTTCATCAAAGTCATCCTCTTCGCCCATGTCGTACAATATCCTCCCGCCTTCCCCGCCCCCTTTCTGTGCATCAAAGTAGGGTAATACAACACCTTCTCTAGCTTCTCGCTGCCGGTCTGTGAGCCCAAGGTTGAAAGTGACATCCATGTCGCCCTCTCCTGCAGTGCCTTCGGCCCCAGCTTCTGGTCCCGGTCGCCGATACAGCGGGTGGTCCTCCAATAAGATGACAGACTCTTTGCCTCTGCCCGGTAGTGATTTCGTAGTCTGCAACGTGATTGGCGACGATGGATGCGGCAGGAAATACCACTCTCTGACGCCTCGCCCGCTCTTGCGACGATACTCCATCTCCAGCACTAGACCTTCTTTGCCGTTCGCATCCTGGCTGAGTAGTACACCTTCAGTACCTTGCTCCAGGCCGAACACGGGTTCTGCTAGACTTCGCTCGCGCGCCGCCTTTTGCGCCAAGATGTGGTGAAGCGAATGTGTCGTGAAGATTGTTGTGGCAAGATACTTGAGCATCGTCAACGGTGGCGGGCTATATGGACTCGACTGTGTCGCGATCGGCACATCGGCGTGATATAGTGCAATCAACGAGACATTAGGCGCAAACAAAGATGATAGTATCGCTGGGAGGTTGGAAGATGTTGCTGGATCCGAGCATAGCGGATTTAATGTGTCGATGATGAGAACTTTTCCTGGTATTTTGTTAAATAACATTCTCATGTTATACTGTTGATGTCTCCTTACTTTGTGTCGAGCCTTGACTCGTGATATGCGACGTTACTGTTCGTTGTACGTTGGCGAACGACTCCTTGTAAGCTGGTATAAAAACTCCGACTCCAGGTGGTTTGCGCAGAGTCTCGAAGGAAAGAAATACGACCTCATTCTTTGCGGCCTATAAAATATTAGCACTGGCTCTTCGAATACGTAGAATCACAACAAAATTACATTTGCTCTTTTGATGCACTCTCGGAGCAATGGTTTGCCGGACTGCTCCAAGATATCGATTATCAATGTAAATGGCGATGTCGTCTCCCTCTGATTGAGCAATTTTGAGATTAACAATAAATTGTGCGTACGGCGATGTTGTAGGGTCAAGGAAACCATGATGTCGAGCACACGATTCAAAATATTGTATCGCGATAGTCGAGATAATACTGTAGAGATTGTGGTCGAAGAGACATAGTTGAGTCACGTGATCAAAACCAATCGCGCTACACAGATTTGTATAAAGGTGTTGTTCCAAATCATCTCACGCCTTTGTTATCTACCTGAACCGAGTATCTCACGTGCATAGTCACAAGAACATAGAAAACTTGTCGTGATTGAATTTGCAATCCTTGCTGCTGCTTACGAGCTATGGTACATTCATCATGTCCATATGCAAGACGAGCTGGAAATGGTCAGATACCTACGGTGCGTGCCGAATCATCCTACGATCAGCCTCTCCTTTGCCACTGATGCTCATTCCAGCCTTGTGCATTCAAATGTCAGCGGAAGCAGCTCTTCCATCGGCAATCTGGCCACCATCCTGTGCATCTTCATCCACAAACTGGGTTTCGCCATTGGCACCCTCAGCGTTGACACCGCCAAGCTCAGGACCTTTGCCTCTGTTGTTGGGTTCCTTTGCAAAGTAATCCTCGCCATCTGGTCCCTGAGTTCTTGCAGGAGCGCTCATGGTCTGTCTGGCTCTCATTGCGCTTGCTTGTCTTGCCTCCCTCTCCCAAGCTCTGTTAGCTCCATTTGCAGTGTGTCTTTCGACGTTACTAATGAAGGATCTGAGATTCGGACCATAAATCGGGTGTCTCAAGGGGTGAATTGTGTGGTCTGAGACGCGGCCGGTGACTCCGTCAAGATCAGCGTAGATCTTGCGCCGGCCTGCATCACTAAGGCAGGTCCATGCGTCTTCGTCTCTCAACATGGTCTTCGTTGTAGGTTAGTCAAGTGAAAACGACGTGACACGACAAGGCCGCGCGCTGAGACCTCAGCTGCTTGCTTACAATGATACCTTTGTCGGTGAATTCCTTGTCGAAAGCAGCGATCGATGACGAGTCGACGAGAAAAGAAGGCATCCTGTCTTCGTAGGTTGGGACTGGAGCTGCTGGATTGCGACGGAAGGTGTTCTCTGAACTGTTTCTCAGCCGAATGCGAAATGAAAGTGGCGATGTGTTAAGAATAGCGTCAGACATCGTGATTGTGCAGCCGAGACACGCAGGAGATGAAGAAGTTGAGATGTTTCTTTGTTTGATGATTTAAGCTGTCTGAGTGCCTGTGAAGCTCGAGTAGAAGCAAACAAAGCCGAGTTGTAGTGGGCAGACACCACACGGGGGAGCTCGATGTTCGTGCGTACTCCGCAAGGTTGCCTTGCAAAAGACTGGTGGCCACAACGACAGGCCAAGGAAAGAGATAGAGGGTGATGTAAAATAAAGAATGGCTGCAACGTGCTTTGCAAGCTATGATGATGTTCAGATGTAGAAGAACGGCATCATAACAAGCAATGAGTTACCGTGGTATCGAGCGATAGCAAAAAGGGCGGACTGGCGACAGTATCGGGGATCGAACGAGGGTCACCGTTCAAAACCCCAAAAAATTTCTGGATCACAGCGGTGGCTGGACGCGGTGACCTGCTCTATGAGCCACGCAGCAACCTTCTGGGGTCGGCAGTCCCATGAGGCTGTGACGAGGATTTGCTGTGTTCGTAATCAATATATCCCTTCATCTTCATGCAGTGTCCATGCGTAGAAGAAAAGCATCATACCAGAGCTGTGCGATATGCAATCGTGATCAACATGTCTCGTAGTTTCCCGATCAGTGTCGAGAGTTGAAGAACTGCATCATTCAAGAGCTGTGAAGCACGCAGTGATTTCGGTCGTTGATTGAGCAAAAAGTGGTGGCTGGAGCTTGCGTGACTAGACGGCCATATCGGGAGTCGAACGAGGGCTCCCGTCCAAAAAGAATCTGGATCAGAGAGGTTGCCTCCCTCTTCAACACTACTGTGACCTGCTCTTTGAGCCAGGCAGCAACCTTCTGGCTATCGGCGTCGCTTAGAGGCTGTGCCGATGAGTGTTGTGTTTGTTATCAATATATCCCTTGGCCTTTATTCGATCTCTGTTGGGACACCGCCAGCAGCAGGCACAAAGCCTTCACTACGCAGTGGCGAGTAGCACACAGTCTACACATTATGCCTCGATGTGTTGCTTGTATTGAGATCATCCATTGGTGCTGCCGCTGTGGCACGAGACATTGCAAAGGGCCAGCCTTGGCGTGGCCGCAGGCTTCGCAGTGCGAACCATCTTGAACCCGAAATTCTTTCGAGTCTGACAGCGGTCTGACGACTGCAACCCCGAGCACTCGCAACCACGATCGCAGACGAAACACAGATCACTTACTAGCTATGGACGCCAGTCCAACAACCATCAGGTCAAGGCAAAGCTACTGCTGCGATCGAGTACGGCGCAGCTCCAAGTACCAGGATACGACTGATGGAACAGAAGAATGACAATCGAAATTGTCGAGTCTTCTCAACAGTTCAGGATATCGCAGTCGCTGTACTACAAAAGCACAAAGACAACAGCAGTGGCTGGCATCAGCACGCGATGGTACAGTCAATTTGTCGTCACTGCCGTCGAGGCCGGAGCAAAGACTCGTCCTGTTTCCCTCGTGATTCAATACTGGTCTTGGGCGCTGTGTCAATGCCACAAAGGCGTCTGTTGTAGTATCAGACAAAGGACAGAGAAATGAATCAAGAGGCAGAACGTCAGAATAAGCATTTCTCGATGTCTCAACCGCCCTTGCCATTGACCCAATGGAATCGTGCCGTGCAATGCCTCCACCCCGAGGCCCCGTCGGACTTCCCTCGTCAATTGCGGGTCGCAAAGTTTAGCGTGCATTTTTGTCTGACTTCGTGCGAGCTGTCCACATGCCTGTAGCTTTGACTGCATCCCACGAGCCATCGAGTAATTAACCTCGTCATCACATCTTCCATAATCGAAAGCTGTTGTATTGCGCTTGCTGCCTTTAGCGACAACTTTCCGGGTGTAGTATTCTCGGCTGGTTGCTGCATCGCACTTGCATCGGGGCCAACAACCTCGCTTCAACAACTTCATCATCTCCATCACAATCCATTATCAACAAGTGCTTCAATACTGCAACAAAGAGGCGCGATGCCGATCTATTCGACTCAGATTGTTCGCCTCGATGGGCTGATGCTTGCAGCATCCGTCGAGAGCCAGCAGGTTCGTCGACATCCTCAGCGCGATCAACCCTGTCCGTCACCACTGACAGTCATCAGGGAGAGCGCGAGGTCAACGAGGTTAAGAACCAACAGAGACAAATTGTTCGCCGTATGAACAACACCTCTGAGCCACGAGCTGCGATTGAGGCCGGCAACTACAAGTTGCAGTACGCTCAAACGCGACCGCGAACGTTGCTTGTTGCTGACTGAAGATGACAGTTATTACCGTCACGAAGACTTGGTATTCTTTGCCATTACGGAACGCGCTTTTCCAAAAGAATTGGCGACGATATATCTGGATGATATTGCCCAAGAATTCCTCAACACGCACAAAGACACCGAGTACCGCTCTGGATCCCTTCGACCTTATGCTTTTAACGACTTTGATACCTTCATCCAGAGAACAAAGAAATCATACGAAAATCCGAGAGCCTCGAACAACCTTGACAAAGTCCAGGCACAATTAAGAGAAACGACACAAATCATGTCCAAGAACTTGGAAGACCTCCTGTACCGTGGTGATAGCTTGGATCGGATGAGCACAATGAGCAGTGATCTTCGCGATGCCAGTAAGAAATATAAGCGTGCTGCAGTCAGAATCAACTGGGAGTTGCTTCTCAAACAGGTATGGAGGCACAGTGTCGATTTTGCCGTGTCTCAAATGCTGACTCTGCATAGTACGGACCGTTTGCTGCGCTGGGCTTCATCATTCTCTTCTTCATCATCTGGCGTTTCTGGTAGAGTGGATGCCCCGACAATGTCGACTCAGTCCAGGAAGGTCTGTAGTACGTGGCAATCCAACATAGTCAGAAGAACATAATGAAGCGTCCAGCAAGTCGAACCCGGTGTACCCTCATTCAGCACATGCTTGCCTCGTACTGTAGTACATCAGTACCCTTCCACCGAACCGCGACGGTCGATGCAAGATTCACCGCAAGGCTCGCCGGATTCAGCGAGATCGAAGGTGTCTGTCCGTTGAGCAAGCCTGGAGCTCGCAACCGAAGAGCTGTGCCGTCTCCAAGTCCTCGAGTCGGTGATGCGAACGACTGGTTTCCATGGCATACTCAACGATGGCCCAGACGTTCCTAGTAACCTCGCCACCAGGTTTCTGTTGATCGCCAGATCCCAAGGAGAATCTTTTGGTGCCGAGATTGCAGCAACAAGTCCTTGGCGACTAGACGAAGCGCATTACCATTGATTCATACCAAGAGACCGTATGACATCGATTCCAAGTCGCTTCTTGCGGTCAGATCACGTAAGTTGGCGAAATATGGATGGGCGAGTACTTCGACGTATCAAGCTCATCAATATATTGGGTAGCACCGGGCCGGACTTGATGCGCCCGACCAGGAGTTGTCTCGTACTATCTGGCGAATAAATCTGGCTTGCTGATACTCGGCTGAGCACTGTCGGCTGTATTTCTCCAGTTCCATTCTCTTTTTCGTTCGTCTCATTGTCTTCGGAAAATCTGGCTGGTCTCTGTGGGCGATGTTCGACTGAGCACCAACGGCTGTCAATCTCAGGGATCCATTCTCTTTCTGGTTTGTTCTCTGGTACCGCGCTGTTCGACAGTCCAGCGGCTTGTACCGCATCGCTCTGACAATGGGGAGCTGTCGTCTTTGGTTGTGATGTCCAAAGTCATTGCATTGCTCAGACGTAGCAGAGGGTGTCGAGCTTTTGTTCATTTGGACTGATCGACTTCCCTCTTCTGTCATTCTCCTGCGTTGGCAGAGGCTTGGATCTGCACGAAATTGCCGACGTGCTGATCACTAATGCTCTGGTGGAAGGTGCTGCCGCTGCCGCTGCCACTGTGATGCAATGCAATGCAATGCAATGCAATGCAAAGCAATGCAAGGTGCCGCGTTTGCTCATGCCGTTTGTCGAAGCAGAACGACGCGCAGCAGACCCTTGCTCTTAGCTAGGATTTTGTCCAGATATTGAGGTCGTCTTCGACCTGCTCGCCTCTGTTGTCGTTTGATACTGCTGGTCTATCGTCTTGACGGTGGTCTCGCTGCTCCTATGATGGACGATATTGATTGTCTTTGCCCCGCGCTGCAAGGTGTGACGGGACGTCATCAGCACCTACCGACGCATAGCCTGCCTCATCTCGTCGTCGCTGTGATGCTCCTGTCGCATCAGAAGATGGTGTTGTTGAGTGTATGTGCTCGTTGTGTGGTGGGAGGAAGACCACCGACCGAGCGTTGCGCTGGCAATATCGAGTCGAGCTCTCAGGACGATACGTGCAACTCAGCGATGCATCAACGATACACACCATAGCGCCAGACTGGTGTCAAAGTCTCATGGTATGAAGGTCGACGGTGCACGGTGGTGCTGCTGCTCGTCACAGTGTGTAACGTTCTGATCGCCGTCGCCGAACAACAAGCTGCGGCCATGGTAGAGCCTCCAGGGTCTCCCACTGCACATTGAGCTGTCCCGACCGCAAGAGATGGCAAGAGGAGAGCTGTCTTCGGAGATGGCCGCTCGCTGCAGCCGGCAATGCCCCCTCGAGGCCTGCCTGGCCATACGCTATCGTCGTCGCCGCCGTGGCTCAATGGCATACCGGGAGGGCTGTTCCCGCCAGCCCCTGGAACACCGGAAACAGCACACCCGCAGGTCGTGGGTTCGAATCGGAGCACATCAGCACCTTTGTGATAGTTCGAACGAGCCGGAAACACTGCCAAGAAACCACGTACTGCTGTCGTTTCACTAGCAGGCATATTGGCTACAATCAGGACATGTATCACGATTTTTACAAAAGAGTTACCACGACAAATTGAAAAAGCATGGTATACCAGATCACTGCTCAGACAGCTCAAATCTGAGAGCAACGAGCACGCGCAACGCCGGCGTCTCGCTGCACTGTACTGCGGCACTGCGGCACACGGTCGCAATAGAAGGTCGTGATATGACACAGTACCTCAGATTGATACATCCGCCGGAGAGATCAAGGTAGGCACATAGGCCCGTCTAG
>Ga0058703_1000314_pt1 | contig 10829 bp, 17 predicted proteins | sample AgamicMgMae_FD_83782 | JGI IMG/M metagenome (GOLD analysis project Ga0058703, IMG submission 83782) | Agave microbial communities from Guanajuato, Mexico - Mg.Ma.e | ecosystem: Host-associated > Plants > Phyllosphere > Phylloplane/Leaf | place: Guanajuato, Mexico | collected 2012-06-04
CATCAACACCGTATACGACAGGTTCGTCGCCGTGGCAGAGGCAATGGACCAAGACGACACCCTGCGCTGGGCAGCGGCGGGGCTCTTCCAGGGGGTGAACAGGACCGAACTCGAGGCGGTGACCCGTATGGTGTTGCCAAGGAACCGCGAAGATTTCTGGGAAGCTGGTGTGGAGTACCAGCGTGTGGGTGTGACCGTGATTGTGCGGGCCATCAGGGCCTTCTGGCGCGACCACGCACCACACATGCTGACTGAATGAGCAGTCGCTGTCACGTGACAAGACCCCTTCCGTGAAGCAAGACGGGTGGGGGAAGACAGCATAGACTACCAGGGACACAACGTCGGACTGCACCAGTTGTGAACATTGTTAACAAAAGGATTCATGTGGCGGGAGAGAAGCTTGAGATTGAACCGTGATGCAGATGGACTGAAGCAGAGAGGACGGCCCCGGATCGAGCTCTGCTGGCTGTGGATGAATGGAAGTAGAGATGATAGCCACCGTAATATCGGCGTTGCATAGCTATCATCCCGCTACATGTTCACGCTTCCCACTGCAGGAGATTCGAGCTGAGGTGCTGGAGCTTCCTGCGAGGAAGTTTTGCAGGGTTTCCGTCGAGGAGCCCGCCGCTTGCTTGCGGACAAGAAGTTCAAACAGACGCTATCAATGTGCCACTGTTCTCGCCGTATCTCAGCAGCGCAATACAAGCTCCGAGCATTCGTGGACTACACCCGTTAACGCAGGACTGTATTCGTCATGGAACGCCGGCACATCATCTCCGCTGTCATCAGCCCCCTATGTGAGGAATCAGGCTGATTCGATCGTTCATCACGACCTTGCTTGAGCTGCCGCAGTCTGCTATGTAGGCGCGTGAGGAGGGAAGATCCGATGAAGTCGGCTTTCGACTCGCAACTTCGGAGCACGCGAGTCACGCCAACCGCCGATCCGCGCAAGCTTCCACGCTCCACCCGATGTGTACCTGAAGCGACCGGGCCGCGCGGCAAACCAGAAGATTGAAGAGGGTCCATCATGCTTAATGCGACTGCACGCGGAATCCAGTGCGAGGCTCGCTCAAGCACATGCTCGCTTTAGCCAGTGTCACGGCGTCTCACCTGCAGAGACTGCAGCTTGACCGGAGCATGATGCCCTTGTCCTTGCCCATCCAACTGCACGTTCGTCCTAGTCGCCAACAGCATCGCGATCCTCCACGTACGCGGGTGGTATGCGCTGGTGCAGGGATTCATTCGGCGTCGACACATTTTGTGTACAGCGGAGGAGAACAGGACCTTCCTCATAGCTCGCGCAGACTGGCTTCTTTGTCGGGTAGCATGTCGAGGTCAGACAAAGGGCACGCTCGGAGCCCACGAGGCGTGCTATGATCTCGCTCTCCGCTTTGTTACAGTGTTCACAGATGAACAGATCTGGGACAAAGAGCACGTCTCCGGCTCGGTGGGTTTACGTCTGCAAGTCGCAGCTCGAAGACGCCACGGGACTTCGTGGCGCAAGATGCGCAGGAGGCGGCTGGCGCAAAAGCGGGTCGATGTTCGATAGAATGCGGAGCTATGTGCCGAGGGTGTCTGCCGGTCATCGGAGCTGAGAAGAATGCAGCGTTTTGAGAACCACAAAGACATGAAAGAGCTCGAGCAGTACCCCATCCGTGTCCGTTACAAATGTTCGGCAGTTATTTTACCTACTCCGGAAAAGAGAATCCCTTGGACACGAAGCCCCTGATATTTTGTGACCGCCTCTTATGCTGAGTGGCTGTACTTCAATGCTGTTCATCAACTTCGCCATCACTCATTTCGTGTTTCTAAGTTTTGTTGCGCGTCTCGGCTTGATCAAATGCTTCTTCCTCGAGGTTCTGGTCGTTTATGCTCGGACGGCGGTGATGATGTATTGATCGTTCGCTTGCATTCAGCTTCATCTGATTGAAGCAGGCCGTTACCTCAGCGCATCTGGAGGAAACATGATGTTAGCAGTAAACACGAACGCTGGAGGCGGAGGTAGTCACCTCTTGCGGCACCTCAGTACCGAAGTCATTTGGAAACCGGAGCAACTGTCTCGCCAGCCACGAGTCGAAGCAGAAGAACAGGAGCTGCGTGGCGACCCACGCCAAGAAGCAGGCCACGGACACAAGGTCGTGCGGAAGGACTTGGTAGGCGGCGCGGTACACTTGCAGAAGGAGAGGCTGCATCCAGAAGTATACGGTGAACATGCCGAGCCAGAAGACGAGCGTGCGGTTCAGCATGGTGGCGATGCGTTGTGCTAGTCCCGATTGTATCGGTGGGCGAAGGTGTACAAGCGAGATGCGTGAACGTTCAAGATAAATCAATTGGGCCTCGCCACGACCCCGAACGTGTGGAAATTGTGGTGCTGTCGATCGTCACGGTCACTCGTCTTCAACACAACGCACCTCTGGAATCCTGAACCTTGCAATACACAATCGGCTTGAAACTACTTGCGCTGGCTGAATCGGAGTGTATTGTAGCTACCGACGTGAGCCATATGCGCAACCTATATAACCCAATAGTCGACTTTCTAACGGAAAGCACTACAGTATGTGAGACCTTTGCCAACGATACACTGCACTCGAGCGAGATCAGTCGGGCAGAGACCTCATCACCGGCACATTCCGGCTTGGGCGTGGAAACTTGCGGAAGGTCGTCGTCGATGATATCACCCCTGTTTTCACCTCCTTCCCTGTTTGTGTTGGCAGCACAGTGACGCACTTGTGATCATGTGGCACTCCGTACTCTCGCTGCTATAAGTATTTTCTCACCTTTCTGTCTTCCACTCTCCTTCCTCTTCCTCTTCCACCCCCTCCCCCCTCCCCCCTCCCCTTTCCCCTGCACCTGTACCAGTATCCGCGGCGCTCGCTTCTGGTTGCCCGAAAGGGCAGCCGAGCATATCGGATGATGCAAAATACCGCGTGTATCGTGCGTCTACTGCACGCGGCGCCAGCACATCTCAGATCGACGGTGGACTTTTCTGTGTAGTCTCAGGGCAAGTGAACCTCGCGTGCGTCGATCTCCAGGCGCACGAGGCAGCTCGACTTCGAGTCGAACCACCTACATTCCCATCCTTATCATGCGTCATGATCGTTCCAGTCGATGTAAAGCTCCCGTGAAGACCGTATGCTTCGATGTTGCCACTGTGTCGCGTCTCCCCTAGCGCCAACCTGGTCAACCTGCCGTAAGGCTGTAGCAACGACACAAGACCACCGGGCAAGCCGCGCACACTGACCATTCCAAGCCCCCATAGTCACAACCTGAGGTCTTGATCCTCTCCCTCTCTTCATCCTTACGACTTCTGCCAAGTGAACGTCTGCGGCCGAGCGCTACGACTTGGTGCCCCTCTAGCACTGTCGCGGCAACACCATACAGCAAGTGTGCATCAACTTCTGCCTCCCGGCTGAAGCTCGACCAATGTCTGGAAGAGATGATGGACAAGGCGGGACACTCGGAGTATACAACGAGCTGAGGTAGGTCCGCACAGCGGGCGCTCCGTCGCACTTCACCCTCGAGGCATCTGAGACCCATGGCCGATGGCCTCACGCTTAGGCGATCATGCAATCATTGTGCCGCTTCCGCTTCGCAGACTTTGACTTGAACCTGGCAAAGCAGACCTCGCTTTACAGCACCATCCACGCTGCGGGATCGCAGATGAGCTGCCGGCGGCGATTGTACGACGAAGCCTCGCCATCGATCCGCATCCAAAGCGAGAGAGACTGCGAACAACCGCCCTCGTCATAGGTCCTCCACATTTCGAGTGAGCTTCACCGGCAAGAAGCCACCTCTCCACCTACACAAGATACAACATCCGTTTGTCAGACTTCTGCTCCCTCATTCCCCGTCGCACCTCCCTAGTCGAAGAAAAAGGATGAAAAAGAACAAAGCTCCGAATACAGCAGTCGGCCCTCTTCGCGGCTGGACCCTCCACTGTACGCGGCAAAGATGCCATCCGAGATTTACGAAGGCAATTCAACGTTTGCCGGGCTTCGAGACTGTTTGTGCGCGTTGAGCCACTCTGCGCATGTGAGTCCGTATTTTGCGAGCCTACATTTCGACTTTCCCAACCGCTCAATCTGGGAAGCTAGATTATCCCTACTCACGAGAGGATGGAGAGAGGCGTTTCTCCTGCCCCGGCAAGAGGATGTTCCCGCGAGCCTGGTACAGCCGTCGAGCCCTCTTTGTGGTTCGACTCCCTATTGTACGCGGTGATAGTAACATCCGAGATCGACGAAGGAAGCTGACCTTCGCCGGGCTTCCATGCTGCTTGCGCGCGTCGAGCTCTTCTGCGCGTGGGTAGGTGTACTGCGAGCCTACATTTCGACCTTTTTACGTACTTTGATGTGAGCAGCTGGGCTGTCGCTGCTCGAAGACGGTGCTAGGAGAGTACGCTCGGGGAGCGGTGGGGAATACTTTTGTTGGGTTCAGCACGTTGAACAGGGCTAAGCGCCACACCACTTCAGCCTTCAGACATTCTTTCCTCTGTAAGCCTTACAAGTGGCCAACACAAACCTTGACCGTGAGTGGCGCCATCGTAGAGCTGCGCACTATCCACCTCACCGTGCCACTCAGACCTGCCGTGAGCGACAGGCTTCGTACAGATGTACCCGTACGTATCTTGAGGTTCTTCACAAGCGGCACCCTTCGCACACCGTCCGTGCGCCATCGGCAGAACTCATAAACGTCGATCGACAACATCTCGTGACGCCTAGCTCGCTCAGCTTGACGTGAACGCTGCCAGAAGCGTATTTGTGAAGAAATCGAGCGGACTATACGCAAACCTCAGCCTAGGAACGCGGCACACAAAGTTTCCCGCTGAAACCCGCGCTCCGCTCGTACGTGATCCCCTCATCACCGGCGGAGAAGGCTCTCATGGCGACAATAGCAGCCAGCGCCGGTTGACCAATTGGTGGCTATGAACCGAAGACGGCAGGACTCAGACATGTGGAGAAGGCGATCTTGCTGTCGTCCGAGTAAACCACACGCCAGATAGGTCTTTTCGGCCGTCACGGTGAGAAGTCGAAGTCACTGGAGGCTCTGAAGAGGAAGGGGAAGGAAGAAGCATCCTAGCAAGTCCACGCTCGCTTGTCTGGCATACCGCGGATCTCCGTGACTCTCGCGAAAATGAAAACACAGCTCTTCGTCCAGCAGGCAAGCTCATGGGTCAGCGCAGGAACGACAAAGACCAATACCTAGGTATCATTCATGTATATGTGTCTGAAGTCACTTGGAGAAACGGCGGAACGGGTTTCCGCGAAGTCTGATGCGGCCGCGTCTCAGCCAGTGCCGACAGCTGTTTTTACTTACGTGTTGGCCAGGACTTAGCAATCATCTGGAAGGTGCCGACTCCATGAAGCCTGAGCCGACCACCTTGACGCACTACGCGTAAGTGCTACGTTCAAGACTACAATACCGGGAGTGCGGCATCAGTCATTATCCACAACAGTGCTTCCCGTCATCCATGAGCTCATCCGAAGTCCGGTCTGCCGACGGGGTGAAAGAGCAGGGACCGAGATGAAGGTGCCCACCTGGCGATGATGAGAGGTGTAGGCCTCGAGGATCGCGCGGCTCCGTAACCGCATGTCATGAGCGGTGGGTCGTGCTGATGAGTCTTTCGCGGGCCGTCGAGAAAATAGAGCAAGACAGTTGCGATGAGTTTTATTGCAAAGCAGCTAGGATCCGAAGGTCAAGATGCTACGGCCTCGAAGCAGACTGGATCGACTACTAGCAGCCGGCCCAGCTCCGAAGCTGGAAGCAAGCACGACGGCACACGTACCCGTATGGCAACTATTCAGCCCGGCTCTTCAGTGCGACGTGCGCGGAACCAACTGTTGACACATCGCTCCTCGTCGTCGAATTGAGTCGATGAGTCGCTTGCCGAGGGTGTTGACCGCGAGCAGATGCGCTGGAACAATGCGTTCTGACGGTCGTCTTCAGTGCCACGGCACGCCGTCGGGAAAAAGCAAATGGCAGCCCCAAAAAGGCTCGAGACGTTCCAATATGGTTCCATTGTGACGGTATCAGTGATGAGCTTCGTCGGAGAGGTTCTCGCGGCAGCTGTGAGCTCACGATCACGCCAGGCGGTGTGTCAAACGAGACTTTATCAACTCAAGACCGACGATGAGATCGTTGCTGGGACGCTCTGGGTTCGCGAGTGTCACGAGCCATACCATCCGTCACTCCGCAAACAATGGACCGACGCATCGATCTTCCGCAGCATTGCGGAAGGCTACCGAGTTGGCGCACACACTGAACCTGGACATGTGATCTTGTCTCCGGGTGGCAACGTTGACGGCGTCGTGTCCCTACGAATGGCGCACGGCATCCATTCGGGCCACGCATCGCCAAGCGCTTCGCGTCGAATTCTGTCTCTCCTTCAGACCGATGAAGTCATGCGATCGAAAGCCAAGCGCGGACGGCACAAGCGCGATCTCTTTTCGTACGCAACCTACTCTCGGACTTGGAGTCGTGCTCATGCCGACACGATATGCGCGATGTGGACCGAGAAAGCGAACACAGACCGTCGGGATGTCGTTGATGGTTGCCGTCAGTGTGGGTGACGTGCAGTGCCACGTGGATCCCGACCCTGAATCTTGAAGGCTGTTTTTCAGCCTCAAGCCGAGTACCGGACGATCAGCGGAGCGTGGAAGAAGGACCCTGATTCCGCGTCGAGGCGTCGACTCGAAAACGGTGAAGAGTTGTACACTAAATGTCGGCATCGTCGGGACGTCGGGAGGTCAGACTCGAGGGTGTGAGAGTGGGTATGGATGGCCAGGAGCCATGGCTTTTGCTGACTTCATCTCTCGTGCGCGACGACTTTGACCTTGCGACAGAGCCTCAAACATCGTCACTACTCATCAGCTCCTCTTCGCGGGCGGTGGCAAAGGCCGACTTAGGTGTGTGCTTCTGCCAACAGCACGGACTGCAAGAAATACGACTCCTCCATCCTTCTTGCCATCCTGTCTCATCTCACAACTCGTCAGCAGCGTCGCGCTCGAGTCTCGACGCTCTCGCCACCAAGTAGTGCGCTCTCGTAAACAGATCTGATGATGAGTAAGACTCAAGCACGTTTCATCAGCCCTGACACCACACGAACGGGTACTCCGGGCTTGGCCAGTGGACTTTTTGAACCCTATCTGACGCTGTTATTCTACGGAGAGAGGGTACCGTATACACCCGGAGAAATAATGGAAGAGGAAAACGATTGCGCGGCTGTGAACAAGGGGAAAAGGCTTGGGTGAGCTTCTTCCTTCAACGCTCGCCTTGGACTCGGCCTCGGCAGCAGTCAGGTTCCGATGTCAAACGTCAATGTTTGTGAGGCGTGGGCGGCAGGTGAGAGGGTGCATTGGCGTGTGCGGTGCAGATCTCGGAGCATTGCTCGTCTCGTCGTTCGACTGCTGTGTTCGCTCGCGGTTTCTGCCCGGGGGAACGAAGTTCCAACGGTGATGACGCTGCGTTCTCTGCTGTCAGGTACGCTGCGTTAGGTATACCGGCTGATCCATGGGCATGTTTGTGTTGTGGATGATGATGATGATGAATGGATCTCGGAGAAAGCATGATGGGGAGCCGAAGTTGGTATGGAAACCCCCCTAAATTCAGCTGCCGGGCGGGGATTTCTCCGAACTTCGTCAACGCGAGAACGTGAGAAGCCTCGGACTCTCCCAGCCTCGTCCACGCTCGTCGTCGTCGTCGTCGTCGTCGTCGTCAGTCATCAGTCAGCAAACCATCACCGCCGCCTCCCGTCTCCACCACTCCACAAACCTGCCGTCATGCCAAACGGTAGGACCGAATCCGGCAGTGGGAGTCCGGCGCAGCAGGGACGCCTCAGTGTCCCGGGACACGGCCCTCTCACGTCAGCCAGCGATTCATCAGCCATGGCGGTTTCGTCGTAGCACCGCCGCCCGATCTGATGAGACGATCGGGGTTTGGTATATCAATACCCCGTCCCTCCCAATGCATTGTTTTCCCTCTCCTCCGCATTAACCACTCACCAACGCTGCCCACTCATCAACTCATTAAACACAAACACACACCACACATTCCAGCACACCTATCAAAATGAAGACCACCTCCACCGCCGCGGCCACCACCTTCTTGGCCCTCGTTGCCAACGCCTCGCCCGCTCCCCAGGGCCCTCCGGCGTCCGTCACCTCCAACTTCGCTTCCTACGCCTCCGCCAATGGCTACCCGACCGCCACATCCGACTGGTCATCCCTCGGCTCAGAGTTCTCATCCTGGACTTCTGAAGCATCCGTCACCGCCTGGCCGACGGCCTCGTCGCAATGGGCTTCGCTCACTTCCGCGCACCCCGTGCCGAGTGGTCTCTCCAGCATCGCTTCCTCTTTCGCCACCTTGACGACCGCGCCTGCAGGAGGATGGGGCCCGGGTGCGTTCGGCGGCCCCGGTGGCTTCGGCGGTCCCGGCAGGAACGGCAGTGGTTCTCCGGGCTGGAATGGTGCGGGTGGACATGGTCCCTTCGGCGGTGCTGGCAACGGCTGGGGCCCTTGGGCCAGTGAGAGCAACAGCGCGTGGACCAATGGACCGTGGACCAGCTGGTGGGGTACTCAGGGCTGCCCGGCCAGCACTTGGTCAGGTAAGCTGCACCTTCTGCCGCATATCAAAAGTCGTGCATTGTATTGATATTTTTTGCAGGCTGGACTTCCGGTCCCTGGGCTAGCAACGCGCCATGGACTACCTGGTCAGGCTGCACCGCCTCCACGACCGCCACCTCCGTCGTCACTACAACCGTGTCGACTGGCGGATCCTCTGCCGTCGAGACGACCACCAACTATGGTATCAAGGTCGCTGAAGCTACCGGTACCAGCGCTGGCGCCGCGAGCGGTACTTCCTCTGGCTCTGGCGCCATGGCCACCAACTTCAAGCTTGCCGGCTCCGCAGCGGGTGCGCTCGGTGTCGTTGCTGGTGCGTTGCTTTTGTAAGACGGATATGATCATGGAACATTGAGGAGCGTGAATCCTTGTATTTCCTCAGCACACAGGGTGTACTACAGAGAACAACGATGATGTGACAGAATTGAACACGTACGATACGGATTGGCAGGTGGCGGATCATGGGATACCCTCTCTTTCATTTTTACACTACCTCAGCTCGCGGTACGAGTTGCTTCATTTACTTGGTAAATAGACATAAACACCAGACTTTGCAAACCGCTTACCTTCGCTTCACTTTCGCATACTTACACCCTTCGTGCGCAAACACGTACAATCGCAATGTTGTCTTCCTGGCTTTATCAACTCTCGTTACCCAACAATCCCTTTTATCATCGCCCTCCTCATATGACCTCTCGATGTCCGACTCGGCCAATGTTCGATTGCATGCAGGTTCGATCCACTCCGGAGCTGGCATTGTTACCAAACAGCATCCGCAAATCGCAACAGCAAACATGCAACATGCATTTTGAGGGCCTGAGGCATGTCCGTCCTGGCTTTTCTCCAGGGCATACTTCCAACCCCTGGGTCTCCAGCACCCTGTTCTTCCTTCGTTTTGCTTCGCCCGTACACAGGCAGCTTATGTATGTGGCTGCCTGTCACGGGAGCCACCGTGGCCAGTCACGGCAGTGGAAATCCAACTCCGCGCCGAAGTTGTTCAACTGCTTCTGGATCCGAGCAAGGCACGCATGCTTTCAGGGGTCACGAGCGGCGTTTTTGTCTGCAGCCACTCGGGCATGGGATTGTCTTTCTCATTTCGCCTCTCTCCACGCTGCTGAATGAGGACTCATGAACGAGTCCGGCTTTCTTCCGCTTCGCAACATATCACTACTTGCGCGAATGAACCAAGTTCTGCTGCTTTCCTAGGAGATCACGCTGCGAGCGGGCTGCCTTGATGGTACACGAGCGTGAGTTCCTCTGCGTTGCAATCGGATTTGAAGGATTGCTTGAGGGGTGTCTGCGCATTTCAGGCCGCTCGCTCGTCCGAAGGAAAGTGCTTGGGCACAGCCGTGCCGACTGGGAACGTTAGTAGGAGGAGGCTTGCACCTCTGGTTGAGATCGCTGTACATCAACAAAAGTACACGAAAGAAAGTAATCTGCTCATCCAAGATCCTCTCATGCCATCTTTCCGGTGTAGGCTTTCTCCCAGCCTCAACCTCGTTTACTCAACCCGCCCATCATGCTGCCGCCTCGATCTCCTTCCCAGCTTCCTTCGCATCCATCTTGAACACAATCTTGTGCACCTTTCTCGCCTCAAAGTCCTCATACGCCTTGGGCGCCTCCTCCAGCGACATCGTCTTGCCGCACAGGAACGCGACTTTCTTCTGCTCCTGCACCAGCAGCGCCAGCGCCTCTTCGAAAATCGACCGCACGGGACACCGGCCGAAGGCCATGGTGACGTTCTTGCCATAGCAGAGGAGGCCGCTGAGGGGAATCGTCTCGGTACTGTAGAGACAAGTGGTCAGTGACTGGCTGGCGGGCTGGACCACGCATGGAGTCGTGCTTACTGGACACCAATACTGCTGATCTGCCCGAACGGCCGGATCATGTCGAAAGCGAGCTGGAAGGCATCCGCGTGCCCGACTAGCTCCATCACCACATCCGCGCCTCTCCCGCCCGTCGCTTGTTTGATCTTCTCGGCCGGGTTGTCGTTGAGGTTGATGGTCTTGGCGCCCAGCTTGGCCGCTTCCTCCAGCCGCTCCGGTACGCTGTCGACGGCGTACACTGTGTCTACCATGGTGAGCGCGGAAGTGATGGCGCAGATGCCCACCGGTCCGCACCCGATTGCGACGGCCGTGTACTCCTTGCGATCCCGGTCGTTCAGCCCTTTGAGGAAGCGCGCGGCCGCGAAGTACCCGGTCGGGAAGATGTCGG
>Ga0058703_1000316_pt1 | contig 10814 bp, 11 predicted proteins | sample AgamicMgMae_FD_83782 | JGI IMG/M metagenome (GOLD analysis project Ga0058703, IMG submission 83782) | Agave microbial communities from Guanajuato, Mexico - Mg.Ma.e | ecosystem: Host-associated > Plants > Phyllosphere > Phylloplane/Leaf | place: Guanajuato, Mexico | collected 2012-06-04
ATCCTAGACGTTGCGCTCTGCAGGGGACTCAGCTGAGAAACAGGACTCGGTTTGCAATCCTAGACGTTGCGATCCGCAGGGGACTCAGCTGAGAAACAGTACTCGTTCTGCAATCTAGCTTCGACTCAGGGTGATCAAGTATTCATAATTAGGTCAATCTAGTCATCCTCAATAGCATTCTCGTATCGTCCTATCCTTTCATCTTCGTCTTTTCCCTTTCTTCGTATCTTCTCCGTCACTCTTTCTCTCGTTTGAGACATCACATTCCTTTCCGAAATGCCTGGACTAGCTTCCAAATTTGCACAAGCCTTCATCACCCCGATGACCTCGCGCGTGAGTCCTGCGTTCCTTGCGGCGGTCGCCTTCGTCATCATCCAGGTCGGCATTGGTATTGTCTTCAAAATTGCACAAAAGTCAGACGGCAAATACGCATTCTCCCAATCAGCTTCGATCACCATCTCAGAGTTCTGCAAACTCCTTCTTTCTACATCCTTCTTCTACCAACAATGCCGTACGCGTCTGGCCGAGCAGCATGGGCAAGACGTGGAGAAGAACGCATATGTACCACTGGACGAGCTGTCGGACGACAGCAGCTCAGAAGGGACCAAGTTCCAAGAAAAGAGTTCACAAGATGCGGATATGCGGATCAGCTCAGACGAGGAGCCAACCTCGCGCAGTCAGTCTCTGGAAGAAAAGGAGCCAGTCTGGAAGCAGAAGCAAGCACAAGCTCTGCGTGGCTCAGCTCCTCGACTAGCGCTCCTCGACTTTGTCTCAATGGTCACTTCCGAGATCAACACTGCCACAGTCTTTGGATTTGCCCACTTGGCCCTGCTCTACGCGATTATCAACAACTCGGTAGGTCACCATCGACGAGCCGTATTATGAGCTTGTCGTGTTAATTCCTCATAGGTCTTTTTGCTCTTCCGTCTGGCTGACCCCGGTACAATTTCGCTCGTCAGATCTGGCATCACTCTTATCACCGCTCTGAACTTGCTGATCACAGCTGGAACCAAGATCTCCAAGCGTCAGTGGCTTGCCATCGTCTTCCAAATCTGCGGTGTCCTTGTCACCCAGTACAACCCGGAGAGCGGCTCGCTTTACCCATTATCCACATATGTCTTGCTCATCTTCCAGACCGCAGTGAGCGCCAGCGCCGGAGTGTACAACCAAACACTTCTCAAGGGCGAGAGCGGGTCTCTTCATGTCTGTAACATGTCTTTGTACGCAGCAGGTACCATCATTAATGCCGTGATTCACTTGGCATCTCGACTTATCAGCCCTGAAGAACCCTCCTTCTTCGAAGGTTACAATTCTTGGGGAGCCTTCATGGTCATTGTCAGCAACGTCTTCATCGGTTTGGCGATCACGGCCGTCTACAAGTACTCTGACGCATTGGTCAAGTGCTTCGCTACCGCAGTCTCTACTGGCATCCTTCTCTATGTCGCGCCTTTGATTTTCCATGTCCCACTATCCTTCTTGGTTCTGCCTGGTACTATCACTGTTTTTGCAGCGACATATCTATACCTCGACAACCCCGCACCAAAGCCTGCCCCTGCAGCAGATGACTGGACGAATGCGACCATGGAAGATGCCGTACCACATACCTTCATGGGCACAGTCATGGCTATGTTTGCTGTTCTCGGAACACACGGTAAATTGAGATACGTTGGTCTTGCCGGTACCTCGACTGTTTCCATCGGATTAATCTTGGCCCTTGTTTCGTACAAGACTCTGGCTCCGACGATAATTGCCGAGTCCAAAGTTCCAACACTTCAATCACCACTGCGTAATGCTATGGCCTACGTACGTTGGAACTCACATATTCCAGAAAGGATCCCGACAATCATGGAATATACTCCGTTCTTCGCAGGTATGCATATCAGTATGCCCCAATTGTCGGGTAAATTACCTTTCAACAACTTGACCGCCGACAACTACGAGGACACAATGCGCATATACAGCAGCGTTGCACAGACCATGCAAGACATTCTCGACGCCCCTAGCAACTCGTCGGCTGCGAACATGACCGGCTTGATGTATTTCCACTTTGATTCCTGGGTCGACCCTCTGGGATTCTCGTCTGAGGATCTCGACAAAATTTGGTTTCTCGATGGCAGTGATCCACCCTTCAGATGCATGACGTCGAGTGCAGGGCTTCCCGGTCACTGGATGTGGAATGACGAGTGGAAACAAGATGAAAAGATTAAGCCTGCACTCAAGGAAGTCGTCAATAAGTTGGATCCGAGTTTGCGTTCCCGCATCAACAGCGGCGAGTGGTGTTCCGGCTGGTCCGACATCTACTACATTCCACGTCACTACTTCATCGACTACATTTATCTCTCGCGGGTATTCCATGCCCATCGCGTCGTCCACGAGCTCGCCATTCCTACCATGGTTCACATTATCGACCTCATGCGCCGCACTCACGTCTCCAACACTTTCGAGATTCTCACCCACCTCGGCGACTGTTGGGGTAACTGCTGCGCCCTATTCCCTAAACCAACAGATGTTTTGTGGCACCGCTGTGGCCACAGGATGGATCTGCAGAACGAGACTGTTACAAGGGTCTTCTACGACCGCCTTGACGAGCATGCCAAAATGCTCGGTACACCGCTTTACAACGAGACTCTTGCCGAGCCTTTGATGGACGCTGAGCACATCTTCAACCCAGAAGAGGTGGCTTCATTTCTCAGCAAACCGGTGGACGTATATTCCGGCGGCACGAGTGGGATATAATCGACCGCTACCCCTGGTCCTACGTGAGAGGCTTGTGGCCTCTTTTGTAAATTTTTGTTTCTTGATACCTCATTGTAGCGAGCTGGACTGATTAGATTGGCGACGGGACCCATGCGATAACGTTAGACTTTTACTTCTTCTATAATCCCTTTTCGATTTAGACTTTCATGAACCACGAGCTCTAGGCCTACGTACTATAGTAGATGCTCCAATTACCATAGTATCTCACTTTAACAGTGCCAAGCTGTCAGACATGTGATTGGACTTCTCCACTAACAACTTGTCACCCCATACCCATGAACCGTTCCATCATCTACCTCATCATCGTCATCGATGCTTACAATTCCCATTCACTCCTTTCGATGTTCTTCGCACTGGTACATGCCATTCTGTTATCGTCCCAGAACAACGGCAGACGCCGCTCTATGACGTCCAAGACAGCAACCAATCATACCTTTACAATTTCCCTCCCATCATGGACAGCCTTAGTTCTCCTTCGACGATAGTCAACGAACACATCGCTCAACCAAAGTGTGGAAATGCGCCAAAATCTAAGCCGCTTAGCCTTTTACTCGTTACCTACGACTTGTTCCATATAGCTGTTACCGTAAGAACATGATTGGACATTCTGGAGACGCTGAACGTTCGTGTGAAGCTTAAAACAGCCATGTCTTGTTTTGTGCTGTGAGCTCTGGAGAACAAAGGCATGACGAGTCAGTCCCGTCTGTTTTGTCTGGTTGTGAGGCACGGCAAATATCACAATTGGCTAAAGTACGTACGACACATCGGGTCTCGAACGGTCAAGCAAACGGCCAGCCGGCTGTTGGTTGTTTGCCGGACTCGAAATCTCAGGCCTCAGATGACCTCGTCCATCTCGAAAGATATTCAAAGCTAATGCTTGTTGCTGGTACTGGGAGGCCTTTTCCTTTGGCAAACAGATACAATGAGTGTGTGGCCGCTCTTAGGAAATCCTTTTGAAATGCCTTTGGCCAATGTGGTCGCAATTATCCAAGTTGCGGTATGCCGCGGTCCACCAGCGTTTGCGGTCTCAACTACCATTGAACGCCTTCCACAACGGTATAGTTAACTACCTTGAATTCGTACTACCGCTACGGCCAAGAGGTACGGAAAGTATGTCGACCGATCATTACCAGCGGCCAGACACATTTCAGACCACCATGCCCGTAACATCCTACTTGAAACAACTCCCTCGCATTTGTGGTCGATCTTGACCTGGCCTAGCCATGGACTCCCAGGCTATGCCCCCAAAGGTATTACTGGCAGCAGTCCTTGTTCTGATCTATACTCTCATTTGTCTTCTTTCCGCCTGTCTGCTCTTGTGGGTGCTGTGGCGCGGCAAAGAATCTTACTCATGTACGTATCTGATCGAGTCGAAACTCGAAACAACTAACCAAGCGTAAGATGTCTGGTTGATAGCCATTGCGACACTTTTGAATTGCATCAACACTCTATGCCAGGAGACGTACTACATGGCCTGGTGGCGACAATTCATGATCGCAAGATACGAAGCATCCATAATCGCATACGAATACCCTCAGCTGTCACTTGGACCTCTGAACACCGGCTTTGAAGCCTTTCTCTACTGGACACTCTTCTACATCTACAACGTCGAAGCTTTGCTTTTCCTCTTCTGGTAGGGAATCATACACACCTATCGAACAGCCGACGAATCATCACTGACAAGCACTTACAGGGCAACCTCATTGACATTCACAGTCTGGCACTGGCGATTACCCGTGAGAAATCCGGAACATGTTGCTGCTATCCTCGATCCATTGTCGAAGGTCGTAGCATTCGTTGTACCGGCAACCTTCACAGCGATACATTTCGGACTCCAGCGTCAAATGTCCGTCACGGCGACCTTTTTTGTGACAAATATACTGTTCCTTGTCAGCTTCACACTTGCAGCGGTCTGCATGTTGTTCATTATCATCAAGTATCTCCAGCTCCGAAGAAGTTCTGAAGAGCATCGCGCGACCTCCATCGACAACCCATTTGGTGCTCTCACGGACGAATCTTCTCTTCCAGCCAGCGACAGACGTCACAAGCGACAACGATCGAAGCTGGGCGCTCGTGTGGACTCTTTGCTCTTGTTGCGATTCATGATTGCGTGTGTGATTCTATTGTAAGCCTGCGATACCTTTCTTGCTGCTGTTGGGCGTTGGTCTAACACATATCGTCCAGAGCTTTCGAGGCGTACCTTCTTGTGTACAGCAGGCGACGTTACGAAAGAGTGAGAGGTATTGCCTCGTTGTCTGGGCCAGACCTTTCCGTCAAAAGCTCAGTGATCAATATTCTGAACTTCATTCCCGGTGTTACGTCAGGCTTACTGGTTTTTTTTCTCTTTGGTACGACTGAAACGCATCGGGAGCAGTATGCGATGCTGCTGCGACGGATGCTGTGCCTACCACCGAAAGGTCCATCGCGAAGAGGCACAGTCGTCTCTCTACGAACCTTGCGTCTAATGTCTCGAAGCCAATCTACTCCTGGATACTTCACTGCTCGTGACCCCAAGCTGGCGAATTATGACATATTGCTACCAACACCGAAAGCAGAAGACGAGAATATCCAGATCATTTCGAACATCATGGTCGCTAAACAAGTCCATCTAAAGTGATGCGCTGAACTAGGCGAGCATTATCGAAAATCACCTTCACCTCTTCAGAGGTTGCCAAAACCGATCAGCTATGGTGGAAACCAATCTTGCTGTCAGTATGCGAGCAGGCCGAGCCAGCCGCATACGCAGAACTCAGTGACTCTGCTGGACAGCAAGCTCCTGCTAAGACAGTCGGACTAGATCACCAAAGAAGGGCCAAAATTATCCAGCACTTGTGGTGTACGAGTTGACTGTCTGTCGGAATCTCTGGCAGGGAAAAATTTCGAGTCCGAATGGAGCTCCAACATGTCGATTGTCAAAAGTCGTAACTAGAAGCTACATGAAGTTAGGACATTCCAAGACGAGGCTGAAGCCTAGGAATACGTAATACATAATGAAAATAATTATAATTCAATAGTTTCTTCGTTCTGAGAAATGGATAATGCATTCGAAGCAGCACTTCTTGCTTGACGTCAACACTCAGAATTCGTATACCGTCATTCAACTCCTACAATTTTGGACAGACATTAATTATCCACGTACATACACACCACATTCTGATTTACACAATTGTTGCTTGATTGCTGGACAGATATTGGACCGACCTCATACTCTTGATCACCAGTCGAATCGCACATTCACTCTACCTGAAGATGTCGCATCCGCAGGGCCCAACTCGACAGCCCTCGTCAGACGAGACGGCCAGATACGCCCGAACACTTCACTACTCAGCCATGGCGATCTTGGTATTAGCGCCAGCAATCGCCCTCCTTCCTCCACGGAGACTCAACGCCACGACGCTCACTCTGACCGGTATCACCGGCTACTCAGCCAACTACCTCTACCGCGAACGCTACGGTCAGAACATCTGGCACCGAACCTCCGAGCCAGCCAACGAACGCGCGGCCGAGTTCCAGCGACAGTACAAGTTGCAGCACGAGGCGAAACTCAGAGCCGACGGTATAAGCGCCGAGCAGGCAGAAAAGGCCAAGCAGAATTTGCTCGACAAGGCCTGGATGGGAAATGAGACAGAGGGCTGGCAGGAAAGGCGCGAGAAAGAGACACAGCGAAAGCTCAGTGAGGGTAAAGGTTATGGAGATATCATCATGGATCAGATCTGGGAGGTCTGGACATGGGGAAAGAGCGAGAAGGAGGGCGAGGACAAGGAGTAAGGCATATCTCTTGTTACTGAATGTCAACGAATATCGGACACGGGACCTGAACAAATTGATTTCGATGTTTGTTGGGTTCCGATACTGTTCAAGCTGCTGTCGACATTACGCCAAATCCATGTCTGAGCTGTCATGCAGGCGGCCGGTCGTATCAATCTGGAACAGAGAACAAACGCCGGCTCAATATACCTCTTTCATGTCGTTTGCAACAAGAGCTCACTTCGAACACAAGAACAACAACAGACACTCTTTCATCACCGGTGTGGGACTTTACTCTTAGGAACGACAGCAGCATCGTGTCTGCTACCCGCCGCAAGATGGATATGATGGGCTCCGTCGAGAGCATCTTTGGTTTCAATGATAATTCATCCATCGACCCTCAGCTGCTCAATGACCACACTCTACCAGGCGCTGAGAACGACAACTTTACAAGACAGATGTCAGAAGACTACAACATGTTCAGCGCCACTTCAATCACCTCCGTACCAAATCAACAATGGCAACCATTCATTTCATCCGAGGGCATGCCACCACCAGCACCGCACTATCAAGAGCAAATGATGCGTCACCGACGCTCATTCTCTCAACCGCCCGAAGACGTCAAGCAAGCAACACCATCCCCACCTATGGTCTTCCACAGAAGTGGCCAACTTCTAGGAGAATCAACCAGCCACGCAGTGCCAAACCCAGCAATGGACGACCTACGCCGCCGCCTCCTCCGCGACCGTCAAGCGAACAACGCAAGCCGTAACCGCCGCGGCCGCAGTCGACCATATCCAGACCCACGCGCGCCTCGCACAACGCGTTCAAGTCTGCGGCACTCCGCAACAAAGCCCTGCATACCGGACACCGACGACTCAGACCGCTTCCCCTGGCAAAGCCCACAACTGGCACCCACGCACGCTGCGCCAGTCCCGACTCCAGCAGCAGCACGAATCGAGCCTGCAGCCGCACTGCAAACGATCATCAACCGCCTGACGATTATCGCCAAAGCAAGCGACGAGACAAAGGGTTTTCTACAGCGATACCTCTCCCTGCCCGTCTCCACCTCGAACACCATGTCCAGCACCGTAGTAGCGTCAGAACTAGAAGCGTAAGCCACTCATCCTTCTCCAGCAGAAAACAAATAAACTGACATTTCCAGTAAACGGGACCACAACCGAGCTATGAATGCCAGCGTCACCGAGCTGGACGATTACCTGATCGCGCTGCCGGTGTCGAGCGATGATCTCGAGGCTGGAAGCGTGAGTGACAGGGTGCCGGTCAATGGGTTGGCTGTCAGGGCTTTGTCTGGTGAGGAATTGCATGGATTGATGGATATGTATGGACTGGAGGGGAAGGCAGGCATGCTGGATGTTGAGAAGAGGATTGCTTGGTGCAGATTCGTTGGGTGCGGGAGGGGAGTGATTGAAAAGATTGTTGGCGAGTAGGATGGCGAGAGGCGAATACGATGATCATGGTTGTTGAATGCATATAATACGAGAATGTTTGGGTTATGGAAGGTTAAGTCGGACAAGGCGAAGACGTCCTTTGGCGGCGATAGGTTATTAGGTATACCATTGATAAAGCAAATTGGGTATCTCTACTATACTCCCCTCGTCTTCCTCTCCTCCTCCTCAGCTCAGGCTCAATCTCGTTGAATTCTCCGCGCTCTCAGTCTCGACGGTAGTCATCGTCGACAATCGCTCAGTGCTTCTTGTGCTCAGAGCCGATGTGCAATTTCTCCTTGATCTTATCAGAGAGCTTCTTCTTGCCGCTACCGTGCTCGTCAACGCCAGAGACACCGGAAGTACCAGTGGCAGATGAAGTCGAGGACTTCACAGGGGTGGCAGGGGAACCAGTCGTGGTGCCTGCTCCTCCAGCTGCAGCGACGTTAGGTGCGAGGCTGTTGCCGTGAGAAGTGCTGTCAACGCCGTGGCTGTGAGAAGACTTGTCGAGGCTGGGCACACCAGTAGAGGCGATAGGAGATGCTGTGTCCTTGGTCGTGATACCGGTGGTGGCCGTGGTATCCTTGGTTGGTGCGATGGAGCCAGAGGTGACGGCATTCAGGTTGGTCTTGGCGTCATTGTGCTGGTGGTAAGTGGTGTCGATATCAGAAGTAGAGTTCAGGCCCGACAGGGGTGAGGCGGAGCTTGCTGTCGATCTGTTAGTGGAAATTCTACCGCAGGTGACTAGACATGACGTGTAGCAGCACTATATGTACTCTAGGTGCGGGACACGGGAGAGCTCATGCGTGAGATGCATGGTTCATGAATCAGGCTACTTTGTCTAGGCCGCCTTTCCTGCTCATGATGACTTAAGGAACTGGTTCCCTATTTGTACGTACCCTCACTTTCAATTGGTGCTGATGTCGCAAAGTCGGCGGTCTCGCGAGCGGTGCGGCCGCTAAGACCTGTAGTTGGGAGACCACCGGAGGTCGTGGATGAAGTTGTGTCGGTGATGGTAGAGGAAGTTGGGTGAGTGGAAGATCCAAGAGTGGAAGCTCCAGTGGTAGAAGATCCAAGGGTCGAGGATCCAAGGGTAGAAGCTCCGGTGGTAGAAGTCTTCTGGTGTGCTTCACCTCCAAGAACTGGGTCATCGACCTTGTTGCCGGAGTCATATGGCTCAGCTACGGTGCCTTCACCCTTCAGACCAGAGACTGGCTCTTGACCGGACTCGTGCTCCTGCGTGGTAGTGGTAGAGGTATTGCCGTAACCCAAGAGGCTAGCCGCGGCATTGGTAGCAGCGGTGGCTGCGTTCGTGATTGACTCCATTTTGAGGTGTGTGAGTTTGCTGATTGACGAATTGATTTTGATATCGAGATGAGGGTGTAGAGAGTGATTGATAGATGATTTTGCGAGAGAGCAGACTGGGACAGCTCTTATTAAATCGCAATATCAAGTTCCAAGTTGCAAGTTGCGCACGAGGGGCACCTTCCTTGACTTTGCGAACGATAACCTGGGGTCGGCGACGTCATTGTGAGCACGGTTCAAGCACATGTGAAACTCGTCCCAAACAGGCAATCACATGATCTACTTCCTCATTCGAAAAGCACGTTTGTATTACAATTATCAGTAAAAGATGGAGGGTGTATAAGATATGCGACATCAGGAGAGAATAGAGCACAGGTAGTCAAGAGGAATTTTTCTATTATGTGAGTATGTCTTTGTGATTGTCGAGAGAAGCGTGACCAAATCTGGCACGCAACTAACAAATCGCCTATGCTGGGTATCATGACTGTCTTTGTAATCGTAGCATCATTCCAAGTTTTTCAACGAACGACATGACATGTCATCGCTTCTCGTGAAGCGAATTGAACTTCTTCTTGGTCATCAACTTCAGCGGAATGACATGGCCCTTTGTCTTCCTCTTCAAAGACTTCCGGCACGCAGGACAATTTGCGGTCGAACTGTCTTTTGCCTTTTCACCCGAAAGAAGTGCTCGGGTTAGGCACTCGTGACAGAAGATATGACCTGCACGAGGAATTAGTGTTAGAGCCTCAACAGCATGGTTGTGGAAACGTACCACAGGCTGTTGTGGTCAGGTTTGTAAAGTTGTCGAGACAGATCATGCATGTAATCTTTCCGATAGGCTTGGGCTGATCCGCGTCGTCGCCCTTCTGTGTGTGTACGAGTTCTTCGCGCTCTTTCTCGAGAATTGCTCGATCACTCCCCTGGTCTGTGGCCAGATCGATCTCTTCAACGTCGTTGCTGATCCTTGACCGCTTAGCAGGTAGTGAACCCTCTTCTTGTGTTGCGTGTGGTCTTTTCTTGGACTGGGACGACGATGCGACAGGCATGGCGGAGGTTCCTGAGGCCGGAGCGAACAAAAGATCTCCCTCGGAATTTGCTATTGCGTACTGCTCTCTATCCGTACTGGATGGCCAAGAGTCAAATCCTCTATGATCCAACTGATGAGGCCTGTAGACTGACGAGGGTGCGTTGAGAGTGTTGTGATTCGTGTTGGTTCTCACGGATTGCTGAAGCCTGTCCGATTCAAGAGGCTGTTCACTGAGTGTCGGATCTTGGGGGTGTGAAGCTGGTCCTGCTTCTGCTGTACTCCCTTCAATCTGATCCGAATATTCATCGAATGACCAAGCTGGTAGAAACCCCTCGTGAGCTCTATGATTATTGGATGAAGAGTCGGGAACTGAAGTTGACGGTGGTTGAGACGCTCGGGACAGAAGGGCGTGAGGATCGTTTCGAACAATATTCTGAGTTCTGGCGTGGATCGAATTAGGTATATGGACGAAAGAGCCAGGCGACGGAACTTAAGCGTACCTTTGGTAGGCGCTTCGCGCTCCCACGAAT